>Ga0310786_10000049_pt1 | contig 187380 bp, 178 predicted proteins | sample AusTroGonzalo_MG_FD_203881 | JGI IMG/M metagenome (GOLD analysis project Ga0310786, IMG submission 203881) | Bovine rumen microbial communities from tropical cattle in Woodstock, Queensland, Australia - Gonzalo_03 (v2) (version 2) | ecosystem: Host-associated > Mammals > Digestive system >... | reverse complement strand
CCTCGCCAAAAAGAATTAAAAGTTTTAGGGAGGGGGTTTGGGGGAAGACCCTTTTTCAAAAGGGTCTCCCCCAATAGACCGTATAGAAAGTAAGATAAATTATTATTTGCAGCAATACACAACCGAATTGGGATAATACAATTTAATTGACAGGCGAGGACTTTGTCCGAGCCGTTTCGGAGGTGAAAAAATGAAATACATTCTCTCCCTCGATCAGGGAACAACATCTTCAAGAGCGGTGCTGTTTGAAAAAAGCGGCAAGGCTGTGGGCGTCAGCCAGATAGAGTACACACAGATATACCCCGGCAACGGCTGGGTGGAGCATGATGCCAACGAGATTTTTTCCTCACAGCTTGAAGCCGCAAGGAGCGTGCTCAAGAAGTGCGGAGCAGATGCTTCCGAGATCTCGGCTATCGGTATCACCAATCAGCGCGAGACCACTATCCTCTGGGACAAGAACACAGGCGAGCCTGTCTGCAACGCAATAGTATGGCAGTGCAGGCGTACCGCGGATATCTGCGAGGGTTACAAGGCTCAGGGGCTGGAAAAATTCTTCCGTGATAAAACGGGTCTGCTCATAGACCCTTACTTCTCCGCCACCAAGATCAAATGGATACTGACAAATGTTCCGGGCGTGCGGGAGAGAGCCGAGCGCGGTGAGATACTTTTCGGCACCGTGGACTGCTGGCTCATCTGGAAACTGACAGGCGGTAACGTCCACGCCACGGATATGACCAACGCCTCCCGAACGATGCTCTACAACATCCATACCCTGCAATGGGATAAGGAGATACTGGGCCTCCTCGGCATACCCGAAAGCATACTGCCCAAGGTCGTGCCCTCAAGCGGTGAGATCGGCGTATGTACTGCGGATATGCTGGGTGCCGAGATACCTATAACAGGCTGTGCAGGCGATCAGCAGGCCGCCCTCTTCGGGCAGAAATGTTTCAAGCAGGGTGATGTAAAAAACACCTACGGCACAGGCGGCTTCCTGCTGATGAACACGGGCGACAAGCCTGTTTCATCCTCTCACGGACTGCTCACCACTATCGGCTGGGGCATCGGTGATGAGATAACCTACGCACTCGAAGGTTCGGTATTCATCGCAGGTGCGGCGGTCAAGTGGCTCCGTGACGAAATGGGTCTTATAAGCTCTGCCGCCGAGAGTGAAAAGGTGGCGTCTTCGGTGGAGAGCACCGAGGGCGTGTATATCGTGCCTGCCTTCACAGGCCTCGGCGCACCCTATTGGCAGCCCGATGCAAGGGGCATAATCACAGGACTTACGAGAGCATCGGGCAGAGCACACATTGTCCGTGCGGTGCTTGAAGCTATAGCCTATCAGACTGCAGATGTGCTGAAAGCTATGGAAGACGATGTAGGAAGCCTCGGCTCGGTGCGTGTGGATGGCGGAGCTTCTGCAAACAACTTCCTGATGCAGCTCCAGTCGGACATCTTGGGCACCGAGATCATCCGCCCGGAGAACGTGGAGTCCACGGCGATAGGCGCAGCGTTCCTGGCAGGTATCGCAGTGGGGTTCTGGTCGGGCAGAGAGGAGCTACTCTCCCTCGGCGGAAGCTTCGAGAAGTTCTCCCCCGTGATGACCGATACTCAGCGTAAGGAACATCTTGACGGCTGGCACAAGGCGGTGTCCATGGCGGTTGAGAATTGACGATTCAGATCGTGATTTGAGGTTTAAAATATGCAGACAGTTTACGAGCTCGTTATGATAGACAAGGAAGCATCCTGCGGCGAGCATTCCGAAGAATTCAATATCGGTTTCTTTTCAGACAGAGCTGTCGCCGAAAAAACAGCAGAGAGGTATCTTTCAGAGGTAAAGGGCTTCAAGGATCATCCTGTTGAATATAAGATCACAGAAAAGCGGATCATAGGCGTATCGGACAGTCTTATGCAGGATGATCTGTATATCGTATATGGCTGGAACGAGAATGACGAACTCGATGAGGTTGATGTGATCGAAAGCGACTGCTTCCTTGATATCGGGGATGCCGAGAAACAGCTGGATTTACTGAGAGCGGAATTTGACCGGAAAGAATGGTGCATCGACAAATACAGGATAGATGAATGTTCATGGCAGGATGGGTTTGAAAAGGTGTATCATTGATTTTAGTCCGACAATTCAGGACAGAGTATACACAGTTGTTTAGCCGTATCTTGTGATACGTTATGGAATGGCATGGCTTTTTATGATATACTGAATACACAGCACAGAGGTGCTTGGAAAGCGAGGCAGTACAATGGAGATAGGTGCAGCGATAAAAGCTTTGCGCATAGGCAAGGGGCTGACACAGGAGCAGCTCGCCGAATTGATGAACGTTTCGGCGCAGACGGTCTCGCGGTGGGAGACTGAGGTGAACTACCCGGACATAACTATTCTCCCGGCGCTGGCATCCGTCTTTGAGGTATCTGCCGATCGGCTGTTAGGTATCAAAGGAGGAAAAGCTATGCCCAAACTAATCAAAACTGTGGAAACGTTTGAACTGGAGACCCGTGCAGAGGCGGAGGAAATGGTAATGAGATTCAAGAGCGAAAAATTCCCTCTGCTGAAGGAACACCGCATCACCGAGAAGGACGGGAAATTCATCCTCGAAGTCACCAAGGAATTCGGGATGGATCTCGGCGAGATGAAATTTGATAAGTAAACCGAAAAGCTCACTCTGCCAAGGCGGAGTGAGCCGTCTCGGAATTAAGAAAGGATGACAACAATGAGACTGAGACCATTTGTACTGAATAAGGATTTTGACGCGATAAAAGACTGGAGCACCGATGAGCGCGTCCATGCGATGTGGTGCGCCAACAAGATGAAATACCCCCTTGAGAAAGAGAACTTTGCCGAAGCCCTCGACGGGATGTTCGACCTCCACGGTGACTGCCCCTTTGCCGCACTTGACGACGAGGGCAGGATCGTGGGATTTATCTGCTGCTCGGTCAGCTTTGAAACAAACGAGGCTATGCTGGCCTTCGTGATGATCGACCCTTCGCAGCGCGGCAAGGGTTACGGCAGAGAGATGATCTCTCTTGCGGCGAAATACTGCACCGAGATACTCAAAGCTGAGGCCGTGCAGCTCAACGTCTTCACCGTCAATGAGCGTGCGAAAAAGTGCTATGAGAGCGTGGGCTTCACCGAGCGCCGCACCGACCCCGACGCCTTCCCTTACAAGGACGAGAAGTGGGGCAGGTGCAATATGGTATTGAGAAAATAGCGTTGTGAAATAAAATGGAGGTTTGGAATATGTATTTACAGTTGTCTGACCTTTTGAAACTGAACGGTATTGACCCTAAAGATGTTTTGCTTGTAAGGCACGCATTAAGTCATGAGGGCGTAAGAAAATGTTATGAGAATGGCTTTATACACGAATATACACAAATTCAAGGAAAAAACAGAAAAGCGCTTTCTAACTACAAATATTGGATGGTCTTTATCAGTACAAGCAAAACAAATTGTAAGCTTCACGCTATGTATGAATTTAAGGCAAAGATTCCTTTTAACGAGTACACTCCATTAACGGATTTTCCGGCACCTGAAATGTATAATGATAATGTTGCAATTTATGATCTTGAGGAGACAAACCTATTTGCTGAGTGGAAAGAACGTTTGATAATTGAGTGGGGAACATCAACTCAATCGTGGTATCAGAAAGCAACAAATAATAAGCCAGTCGTAGCGATCACTTCGGATGTTATAGAGCACTTTGAGGGATATGAAAAGTCGATTTTCACTTTTAATGAGCTTGAAGAAATTGTTGATGATATGACAACAGGATTCGGACGTTATTCTGAACATATAGCAGCGTTGTCAAACGTAAACGGTGTTTATCTTATCGTAGATACTTCTGATGGTAAACAGTATGTCGGTTCAGCTTATGGGAAAGACGGCATACTTGGTCGCTGGAAAACTTATGTTGAAACTCACCACGGTGGAAATAAAATGCTGATCGAGTTATTAAATAAACATTCTGAACGATACAAGAAGTTTCAATTCTCTGTTTTACAGATAATTTCCAAAAATGCGCTTCCAAGAGAGGTCGAAGCAGTAGAAGCAGTATGGAAGAAGAAATTAGGAAGCAGAGTTTGTGGATTAAACGCTAACTAAAAAACGGAGCTGTTCAGATGAGCAGCTCCGTAATTATTTAATAAGGCTTTACCGTTCCCACGATCTCGTTTATGGACTTGACACCGTTACGGTCGCACCATTCGTTCATGCCGTCGATGATCTTCACGGGGGCGTAGGGGTCGCGGAAGATCGCCGCGCCTACCTGTACAGCCTGAGCGCCTGCCATCATGATCTCGATAGCGTCCTCGGCGGTGCTGATGCCGCCCATACCGCAGACGGGGATCTTAACGGCGTTGGCTACCTGCCATACCATTCTCACCGCCACTGGGAACACTGCAGGACCCGAAAGTCCGCCTACGTTGTTATGGAGGACAGGTCTGCGTGTGCGGATGTCAATACGCATACCCAGCAGGGTGTTGATGAGGGAGACTGCATCGGCACCGTTGGCCTCGACAGACTTTGCTATATCAACAATGCTGGTAACATTGGGGGAGAGCTTCACCATAAGGGGCTTGTCGCTGGCATCGCGGACAGCCTTGGTGACAGCTCCTGCCACGGCACAGTCGGTTCCGAAGGCAGCGCCGCCAGCCTTGACGTTGGGGCAGGAGATGTTGAGCTCGATCATATCCACAGCGGTGCCGTTGAGACGGGAAGCAAGCTCGGCGCACTCCTCAACTGTGGCACCTGCGATGTTTGCAACTATCCTTGTATCCTTGGTGACGAGGTTCGGAAGCTCGTAGTTCAGGAACTTGTCGATACCGCCGTTCTGCAAGCCCACGGAATTGAGCATACCCATGGGGGTCTCGGCTATACGGGGCGGCAGATTGCCTGTGCGCTCGTGGAGGGTAGTGCCCTTGATCGAGATACCGCCCAGCTTTGACAGCGGATAGAGGCACTCATACTCTCTGCCGTAGCCGTAGGTGCCGCTGGCAGGGATGACGGGGTTCTTGAACTCAACGCCCGCGAGAGTTACACGCAGATCAGCCATCGAAAACTACCTCCCTTGCATCGAATACGGGGCCGTCCTTGCAGACGTGCCTGAATTTTTCTTCGCCGTTGACGAGTGTCCTGCACGCACATCCGAGGCAGGCACCGACTCCGCAGGCCATTCTCTGTTCGAGGGAGACCTCGCAGCGGATGCCGTTCTTTTCAGCCATAGCGGCTACTGCTTTAAGCATCGGCATAGGTCCGCAGGCGTAGATAATGTCCGTTTTATTGGACTGTAAATGCTGCTCGAGGGCAGTGGTCACAAAGCCGTGGATGCCGGCCGAGCCGTCATCGGTGCAGAGGACGGTATTGCATCCTGCAGCCTTGAAATCCTCCTGCAAAATGACTGCCGCAGCATTGCGGAAGCCTGTGATGACAGTTGCGTCCGCGCCGTAGAGGGAAGCGATGCCCAGCATGGGGGGCACGCCGATGCCTCCGCCGATGCAGACTGCCTTGCCGTCTATCTTGGTGAAGCCGTGACCGAGGGGAGCCATGATGTCGATGTTCTCGCCGACGTTGAGGTGCGAGATCACCTCGGTGCCGTTTCCGCGGACTTCAAACACGAGGCGGATCGTTCCGGCCTGCTTGTCGATACCGCAGATAGATATGGGTCTGCGCAGGAAGAAGCCCTCAGCCAGCACCTGTGCGAACTGTCCCGCCTGAGCAAGTTCCGCTATCTCGGGGCAGAGGACGGTGATATCGAAAATGCCCTTAGCCGATGCGGCTTTTTTTATTATGGGGTAAAGTCCTTGTTTATACATACAGTACCTCCGAAGATTTATTTTTCTTAGTTTATTATAGCCGATTTTTAGAGTGCTGTCAATAAGGAAAGCCAGCACTTTACAGCTTCAGTTCCATAAGCCAGCAGTCTTCTTTTTTGCCTTCAAATATCTCGTGTTCGGGGAGTTCCCTGATGATCTTAAAGCCTGCCTTTTCGTATGCTCTTACTGCTCTCGGGTTGGACTTGTGCGGATCAAGAAGTACGACATCCGCCGCTTTTTCGGTTTTCAGATAGGAGGTCATGATCCTGACATAAGCGGTGCCTATACCATGATCCCAGTGATCGGGTTCTCCTATGAACTGATCCATGGCATACATGGCAGCTTCGCTTTTTGGATAGTCATATTCCTCGAACATCCCGCCCTTTAGCGGATAGACCTGTCCGTACCCGATAGGCTTGCCTTTATACTCGATTATGACTCTGGAGCCGCCGTTCGGCTCTTCCTTATAATGCTCGGACAGAGTCTTAATAGTAAACGCGGTATCGCGTCCCTCATAGAACTCAAGCACCCTTTCATCGGTGAGCCATTTCAGCATTATCGGCAGATCGTCATCCGTGAGATCTCTTATCAGGATGTTGTCTTTTTCTATTCTCAAAGCTGTCACCTCAAATCTATTAAAAGCACAGGTTTATTCAATCTTTGATCTTGAACGCCAGCGGGTCGGAGATAAAACCGCCTTTGAGAAGCGAGTTTCCGTTGATGTTGAGCTTCACCACGTATACGGGGATGCCGTTGCGCAGATAGAAGGTATTTATGGGATGCCCGAAGGCTCTGACGGTCTCGCCGCTTTGGCCTACCTGCACGGTGCCTCTCATATTTTTGCCGATGAAGCCTGCGGTCACACCGCGGCACCACTCAAACTCACGGCGCTTTATTCTGCCGATACGCATCAGATCGCGCCAGATCATACCGACTGCCCATATCCCGCAAAGCACAGCGAGCAGGATCTGTGTTGTCCTGTCATTGATGGTCACCGCAAGGAGGATGACGATGAGCACCGCGAGGGGAAACACCTTTACAGCCAGCCAGAGTCTGATCTTACGGCATATGTTATCAACTGCCTGTTCGGGCATTGATTCGCCGTTCTGCCACATTTTCAGTCACCACATTTCTTTTCAGTCATCCTCACAGAAGAGGATCTCGTAGTCTTCACCCAGCTCCGTGCAGAGCTGTTCGTAGGCGAATTTCATCTTTTTTCGGAACATCGCTGTGTCTTCCTCTGTCCACCACGGGGAGTCATCGGGAGCGTTGTCCATATCCATCATAGTATCGTGATATGCCTGAAGGTATCTGAGCAGATCTTTCAGCTTGCGTGAGATCGGCAGGGTCTGTTCATCCACTTCGTAGCTGTACTCGGCTTTTGCGGCATCGTTGGCTGACCACAGGCAGGTGCCGCCCCATTCATACCAGTATTTCATCACATATTTTGCCATAGTTATTTCCTCTGTCTGATCTTCTCGGCACCCATGCGGAAGAGCTCCGCCGGGGTATAGGTCTTCTCGGACATTTTCTCCCTGTACAGATCCGTGAACTCACGCTGGCCGGAGAAGGTGTCCGACCTTCCGAAGAGCTGCTCGGAGTAGAACTCCGCGAGGCCTTCAAAAGCGTCGTAGAGGCTCATATCCAGATCGTCGCCGATCACCGAGAGCAACAGGAAGACCACATACTCATGCCCGATGAAGCAGAGCGCCGCAGAGAGGTCTTTTTCACAGTTGAAAACGTCGCAGATCTCGCCGGGACCCATGGCGTAGAGTATTGCTTCCGCGCCTCCGCCCACTGATCTCACCAGTGACGGACAGAAGGTCTCCTCGCGGTCTAGACCGAGAAGTCTGTCGGCTCTGCCTGAGACATTTTCGGCATCGAAGGCGGTCTGCCATTCCTTCACCTTTGCCGAGAGCATTTTTTCTTCCGCAGGCCAGACCTCGGCGCAGTAGCTGTCATAGTTTCTCTTGAGCACATCCAGTATGTCAAGAAGCTCGGCGTTATACTGCTCAAAGCCCTCAAAGCCGCCGTCCTGTTCGATTTTGTCTATGGCTTCCTGTGCTCTTCCGGCGTAGGAGCCGATCCAGAAAAGCGCACCCTCATGCTCTCCGCCGCGCATAACGAGGTCGTGCTCATAACGGCGGAGGATACCGAGCTCTGAGGCAGGGTATCTGTCACGGTAAGAACGTCCGTAGTCATTGTCATATCCCACTCCTGCCACGGAAAGCATATGAAAAAAATAGTTCACATCTTTATCGCAGAAAAACCTTATACCGCTCATAACACCGCCCCTTACTGATCTCAATATTGATTATACCCTATCCGTAAATCTGTGTCAACTATCAACAAATAAAGCCCGTCAGTGTGACGGGCTTATTCAGCTTACGGAAGCACGATCTTCGGCAGGTGAGAAATGATATCTTCTTTCATCCTGATGACCTCGCGGCGTGCAGCCTTTGCAAAGTCGTGGGGATCGCACTCTTCTTTCTTGTATGCGCACATTACTGCACGGGAGGAGTTCACGATAGCACCGAGGCCGTTCTCGTCAAAGCCCTTTGCAACGCCTTCTGCGCCGCCGCCCTGAGCACCGTATCCGGGTACAAGGAAGAATGTGTGCGGCAGAGCCTTTCTCATTTCCTCAAGCTGCTCGGGATAGGTTGCGCCCACAACAGCACCCACGCCGCTGTAGCCGTACTTGCCCATATCCTCAACGCCCCACTTCTCGCACATATCGCCCATGGTTGCATAGACGGTCTTGTCGCCGATCTTCAGATCCTGCAATTCGCCCGAGGATTTGTTGGAGGTCTTGACCAGCACGAAGATGCCCTTGTCATATGCCTTGCATTTCTCCAGCAGGGGAGAGATACCGTCAGTTCCGAGGTAGCCGTTTACGGTCAGTGCATCGGCACCGAATGCCTGAAAGTTTTCACCGTCAACTTCGGTAAAGCCGAGGTGAGCGGCGGCATAAGCGTCCATAGTAGCGCCGATGTCATTGCGCTTGCCGTCAGTCATAACGAACATACCCTTGCTCTGAGCGTACTCAATGGTTTTGTAGAGGGTCTTCACGCCCTGATAGCCGTACATCTCGTAGTAAGCTGCCTGAGGCTTGATAGCAGGGCAGATGTCATGTATCTCATCAATGATAGCCTTGTTGAACTCAAGGATAGCCTTTGCAGCGCCTTTGAGGTCACGGCCGTATTTTTTCAGGTTCTTCTGAACGATATAGTCGGGGACGTATTCAAGTCTGGGGTCGAGGCCGACTACAGACGGGTTCTGTGTCTTAACTATGTTTTCTATAAGTCTGTCAAATGACATATATTTATCCTCCTTTTATTGATTTCCCTCGATGCAGATGATATCGCTCTTATCGAGGAATCCTCTGAACAGCGGCAGCAGTATGTCGATAAACATCCGATCCTCTTTGCCGAGGTCATTCTTGAGTGCTTCCAGCTGTGCGATGAATTCTTTCCATTTATCCGCGCCCAGCCAGTTCTCCGAGCAGACATCGAAATACTCCTGAGTACCCCAGCCGTTGGGGTCGGGGTCTTCGGCGGGGAAGAACTTATTGAGTATGGGGACGAGCAGCTTTTCATAGTCTGCCTTGTATACGAACACGCTGTCGAAGCAGTTCCAGTCCTCCCACTGCATATCGCCGTTTTCGGGCATACGTGCAGGTTTGAACTCCAGGTAGACTTTCTCGCTGTTGTCGGCATAATGTCTTACATCTGTGGCTTTGTGACCGTTTACCTCATCTGTGCTTGTCCTGACCCTCACAGGTTCGTAGGCGACCTTGTCTCTGCACACGGTGTAGAGGTTCTTGCCCTTGAAAGTCTCGCCCTTGAAGACGGTGTTCTTGCTTCTGGAGTGCAGTTCTTCGGGAACTACAGTCCATTCAAGGTCGGGGTCGAAGATGCACAGTTCACAGGGGGAACCCACCTCTATGCTGATCTTCGGCAGTCCGAGTATCTTTCTTGGGTTAACGGACATTATCTGAGCGATCTGCGAAAGAGTCATCCTGCCTGTGTGATAGAGCTTTGTAAGTGTTGCCGCAAGGGATGTCTCCAGACCCACAACGCCGTTGGGAGCCTTTTCAAAGTCAGCCTTTTCCTCAGCAGAGTGAGGTGCGTGGTCGGTGATGATGCAGTCGATAGTGCCGTCGGCAACAGCATCCTCAACGGCCTGTCTGTCCTTCTCGGTACGGAGAGGGGGAGACATACGGTAGTCGGCATCGCGGCTCAGGAGTTTTTCGTCTGTATAGGTGAAGTAATGGGGGGCAGTCTCGCAGGTGACTTTAACGCCGTCACGCTTTGCGGCGCGGATGATATTAACCGAGCCGTAGGTCGAGACATGGCAGATGTGTATTCTTGCGTCACAGGAAGCCGCAAGTGCGATCTCACGGGCGGTGATATAATCCTCGCTGGCTCTGTCCATACCCTTTACACCCAGCTTTTTGCTCACCTCGCCCTTGTTGATGATACCGCCGTTTATTATGGCGAGGTCTTCGCAGTGGGAAGCCACCAGCATCCCGTTCTCAACGGACTTTTCCAGTGCCTGACGCATTATCTCTGCGTTGGGTACGGGCTTGCCGTCGTCGGATATTGCCACAAGACCGAGGCGCTTGTACTCCTCGTAGTCCGCAAGCTCCGCTCCCTGCATACCCTTGGTGATGCAGCCGTAGGGATAAACGTTTATCCCGGAGTTTGCTGACTTGTACTTTATATAGTTTATGGTCTCGGCATTGTCGATGACAGGCTTGGTGTTGGGCATACAGGCAACACCCGTAAAGCCGCCTGCTAATGCTGCGGCGGCTCCCGTATAGATATCCTCTTTATAAGTCAGTCCCGGATCACGGAAGTGAACGTGCATATCGAACAGTCCCGGAAAAGCCACGAGTCTGCCCTCGCCGTCGATGATCCTGTCTGCTTTCGCATCAGCACAGCCGAGGACGGTGATGACACCGTCCTCGGAAAGGATGCTTGTTACTTTGTCAAGTCCGCACTGAGGATCTACAGCACGGACATTCCTGATAAGAAGTTTCATATCCTGCGATTATCTCTTCTTAGCTGTGAAACGCTTGCCCTTTGCATACAGGTCAAGGGTCTTCTCGGGCATTGTTACTTTGTAAAGCTCACCGTTTGAATCATCGCCTGCAAGCTTTACGAAGAATGTAGCAGTCGGAGGAGGAGCGGTCTTGTTCTTCTTATCGCCGTTGGAAGGATCCACAAGGTCGGAGTAAGTGATCTGAGCGAAGCAGAACAGCTTAACGTGCTTGTCGAAGGAATCCTCATAGTGGCCGGGGAACATGAACAGCTTGATGGTGTCTCTGTCCTCATTGATCCTGAAATAGCCGTCAGCGATTAACTTATCGCTGTCGAGTTCGGTGATGGCGAAATTACCGTTCTCATCGAAAGCGAACTTCATGTTTCTATCCTTATCCTCCCAAGCACCTGTGATGAGCAGACGGCTCTCACTTCTGGTGTCGGTTCTGGGTGAGCTGAAAACATAGCTTCCCACAACGATGCCGACTACAACGAGCACGAGGAAAAGCAGTACCAGAATTACCTGTATGATTTTTTTTGCCATGACAAATTACCTCTTTCCTTTATTATCAGAAAATTCAATTACTTCTTTTGTCGGTGGATAAGCATTATTTGAGTATTGCGCCTGTGTTTGCGGAAGTTACGAGCGAAGCGTATCTTGCAAGGTATCCGGTGGTGATCCTTGGCTCACGGGGCTGCCATTTTGCTTTTCTTGCAGCCAGTTCTTCATCGGAGACCTTAACATTGATAGTATTTGCAGGGATATCTATCGTGATGATATCTCCCTCTTCGATAAGGGCTATCGGGCCGCCTACAGCAGCTTCGGGTGAAACGTGACCTATCGAAGCACCTCTTGTCGCACCGCTGAAGCGTCCGTCAGTGATGAGTGCAACGGATGAACCGAGACCCATACCTACGATAGCGGATGTGGGGTTGAGCATCTCTCTCATGCCGGGGCCGCCCTTGGGGCCTTCATAGCGGATGACCACAACATCACCTGCATTGATCTTGCCGCCTCTGATAGCAGCGATAGCGTCTTCCTCAGAGTCGTAGACTCTTGCGGGACCTTCGTGAACCAGCATCTCGGGAGCAACTGCCGAGCGTTTTACAACGCAGCTGTCGGGAGCGATATTACCTCTGAGCACTGCGATTCCGCCTGTCTTGGAATAGGGATTATCGAGGGGTCTGATGACCTCGGGATCCTTATTCTTAACGCCCTTGATATTCTCGCCGACTGTCTTGCCTGTTGCGGTCATACAGTCTGTATTGAGGAGACCTGCCTCAGCGAGCTCATTCATTACGGCGTAAACGCCGCCTGCCTCATTGAGGTCTTCCATGTAGGTATGTCCTGCAGGAGCAAGATGACATACATTGGGGGTCTTTGCGCTGATATCGTTGGCGATATCGAGGTTGAGATCTATACCGCACTCGTGAGCGATAGCAGGCAGATGCAGCATTGAGTTTGTGGAGCATCCGAGAGCCATATCCACGGTGAGGGCATTGCGGAATGCCTTCTCGGTCATTATATCACGGGGACGGATATTCTTTCTGTAGAGCTCCATTACCTGCATACCAGCGTGCTTGGCGAGCTTGATCCTCTCCGAGTATACAGCAGGGATGGTGCCGTTGCCTCTGAGACCCATACCGAGGACTTCTGTCAGGCAGTTCATTGAGTTTGCGGTGTACATACCGGAGCAGCTTCCGCAGGTAGGACAAACCTTATTCTCAAACTCCTGAACGTCTTCTGCGGTCATTTTGCCGGCATCGAAGGAACCTACAGCCTCGAACATACTTGAGAGGGATCTCTTTTCACCCTTGACGTGTCCTGCAAGCATGGGGCCGCCCGAAACGAACACTGTAGGGACGTTCACTCTTGCGGCTGCCATAAGCAGACCGGGGACGTTCTTGTCGCAGTTGGGAATCATAACGAGTGCATCGAAGTGATGAGCAAGAGCCATACACTCTGTAGAATCGGCGATCAGGTCACGGGTCACGAGGGAATATTTCATACCCTGATGTCCCATAGCGATACCGTCGCAAACTGCGATGGCAGGGAAGACGATAGGTGTACCGCCTGCCATTGCCACACCGAGCTTTACAGCCTCGACGATCTTGTCGATATTCATGTGTCCGGGAACGATCTCGTTGTAGGAAGAAACGATACCTACCAGCGGACGCTCCATTTCCTCGCGGGTGATGCCGAGTGCGTTGAACAAAGATCTTTGAGGAGCCTTGTCAACACCGTCGCAGAAATAGTTTTGCTCTGACATTCTATATAACCTCCATACGAATTTATTTACATATCAAAGGGGTTTTCATCGTGACAGTCCCAGGAAAGCTGCGCCGATGATACCTGCATCGTTGCCGAGCTTGGCAATTACGATCTCGGTATTCTTGGCGGAGTTCTTGGTATAAACTTCCTTAGCCACCAGTTCTTTAAGAGGCAGCAGCAGAGGGTCGCCCTCGTTGCATACACCGCCGCCGATGCAGAGAATATCGGGCTGGAAGATGTTTATTGTATTTGTGATGCCGCAGGCAAGATACTTGATGTACTTGTCAACGACTTCCTTGCCTGCCTTGTCACCTGCTCTCATAGCGTTGAAAGCAGTTCTTGCGGAGACCTTGCCGTCTTCGTCGTTCATTTTCCACATGATCGAGCTCTTATCAGCGAGCATAGCCTCTTTTGTCATTCTGACGAGACCCGTAGCGGAGGAGAACACCTCGAAGCAGCCTTTTCTGCCGCAGGTACACTCGGGACCGTTGGGGTCGATGACGGTATGACCGATCTCGGCGCCTGCAAAGTTGAAGCCGGAATATATTTTCTTGTTGATGATTATTCCGCCGCCAACGCCGGTTCCGAGGGTGATGCACACTGCATCGTTTGCGCCCTTTGCAGCGCCTGCCACGAACTCGCCGTAAGCAGCTGCGTTTGCATCGTTCTCGACATAGCAGGGTTTGTCGATCTTCTCTCTCATAAGCTTTACGACAGGGAAGTTCAGGAATCCCAGGTTATTGGAGTACTCGATGATACCGCTCTCACTGTTGGCGGTACCGGGGGTGCCTATGCCCACCGACTCGATCTGATCCAGAGTCAGACCTGCCTTTTCAACAGCTTCGAGTGCGACCTTTGCCATATCGGCGCAGATATCCTCAGCAGGTCTCGGCAGATTGGTCTTGCAGGAGGTTTTTGCAACGATCTCGAACTCCTCGCTGACAACACCGGCCTTGATGTTAGTGCCGCCGAGGTCTATGCCTATGTAGTATTTCATATAAGATTCTTCCTTTACAAAAAATGATTAACGTATTAATTATGTTCAGAGCTTTTCGATCTTCGGTTCTCTGTCGGATGCCACATTGATTATCCGGTCAAGAGGTCTTCGAGATATATGTACTTCTCGCTGTTTATATCAGCTAAGAATTCTTCAAGCTCCATATTCAGCCTTCTATCTTTGTGAGGACAGCCTTGCACTTGCCCTTAACGGTATAATCGCCTGTGCCTGCGGTGATGAAGATACTGTCGCCCTTCCTGAAAGCCACATCTCCGACAGTGCCCTCGCCCTCAAGGAAGAGCAGGCTGTTGAAGCTGGTCTCATCGGCGGTGAGTTCTGCACTCGTTTCGATGTCCAGAGCGTATGTCGTAAAATATTCGCACTTTGCAAGCAGCTTGGAGGTATAGCCGTCAAACTGCTCGACAGGGGTATCGGGGTACTGCTTCGCGGGGGCGAGGCAGGTGACATCCTTTGCCTTTTCTATATGGAGCTCACGGGGTTTGCCGTCCTTGCCGACTCTGCCGTAGTCATACACGCGGTAGGTAGTGTTGGAGTTCTGCTGTATCTCTGCGATGAGTATGCCCTTGCCGATGGCGTGGAGGGTGCCTGCTTCGATGAAGAAGACATCGCCCTTATGGACGGGGACGTTATTTGTGACTTCAAGGAGAGTATTGTTTTGGATGCGATCGGCGAACTCTGTCTTGCTGATCTCGTGATCGAAGCCGTAGATGAGCTCGGCACCCGGGTCACAGTCAACGACATACCACATCTCGGTCTTGCCGTATTCCCCCTCGACACGCTGAGCATACTCGTTGTCGGGGTGTACCTGCACCGAGAGGTTGTCCTTGGCGTCAATGAGCTTTATAAGTATGGGGAAGTTCTCAAATCTTTCGCAGGCGGTGCCCAGCACGTTCCTGCCGTATTTTTCGATATATCCCGAAAGAGTGAGCCCTTTGTCGGCTCCTGTTGCCACAACGGAATTACCGTCCTTATGGCAGGATAGTTCCCAGCTTTCCGCGACCTTATCAAGATCACAGTCCTTTCCGAAATCATCTCTCAGTCTTGTACCGCCCCAGATATAGTCTTTGAAGGCGGGGCTGAGCCTGAATATTGCCATAAAAGCACCTCGTTCCTGCAACATCTCACTTATAGACATTATAACACAGTTTATGCATATATGTCAATAAAAATCGCACGGATTTGTTAAATATTTTTTTAGCGTAAAAATGTGCTCTCCGAGGCATAAAAATGCGCTGTCGGGCAGCACCTGACAGCGCATCGTGTTCATATTGCGGACAGTCTGTTCTTAGGGGACATACAGAGATCAGTCTTTCCAGAGTTTGGAGGGGTAAACGCCGTCAGCGATGAGCTTTCTCACTGCCTCGACAACAGCTGCTTTATCCTCGTGGTAGGTAACGCCGAACCACTTATCGTGGCTTTCAAGGAGTTTGCACTCAGCCTCGCCGCGTTTGAGCAGACCGTCTATCATAATGGGGAGCAGCGACTCCGCTTTGGGATCGGTATCGTGCTCGCAGAGGAAGTTCTCGAACTCCTCGTCGAGCTTATCCATAAACTCGGGAGGGCAGCCCCACATATTCATAGATACGTGGCTGTTTTCATCGACTTCGGCGGTCTCTTCCTTGCCGCTGAGCACCTTGTCGCCCTCACGGCGGATGTTGTATGTCTCGGTTATGCCTACAAGCCTGCCTTCGGCATCGGTGGAGCAGATACCTCTGGTAACGGAGCCGTTATCCGAGAGGGTATTCTTGAGTATGAAGCCTGCCATACAGAGATCAAGCTTGTTGTCGGGCAGGGGTTTGCGGTCTGCGGTCAGGTAGTTATAGAGCTCAACGAAAGCCTGTCTGCCGTAGAAGTCATCGGCATTGATGACAGCAAAGGGCTCGTGGACCTCGTCCTTGGCGGCGAGAACTGCGTGGCAGGTGCCCCAGGGTTTTGTACGCTCTATCTTCTTGTGGGCTTCGGGGATGTCGGTTGTCTCCTGGAAGACATAGCTGACGTTTACATGCTTGGCGATACGGTCGCCTATGCACTCGATGAAGTCCTTTTCGATAGCGTGCCGGATGATGAATACCACTTTGTCGAAGCCTGCAGCCACAGCGTCATAGACCGAGTAGTCCATAATGATCTCGCCCGAGGGTCCGACTTTTTCAAGCTGCTTGATGCCTGCTCCGTAACGGCTGCCTATACCTGCTGCCATTATTACAAGTGTACATTTCTTATTTGACATAATATCTCTCCTGTCTTAAATTATTAGCAGAATTGTTGATATTATTATACTATACAGTGGCGATGGTGTCAAGGCAGTTTGAGCTCAGAATACCTCTTCGGGGCTTACGAAAACCTTTTCTTTGAAAAAATTTGTAGACTTACATAAAAATCCGGAAAAGGTATTGACAAATTCTTTTGGTTTTGGTATTATAATCTTTGCGGGGTATTAGCGCAGTTGGGAGCGCACAACACTGGCAGTGTTGGGGTCAGGGGTTCGAATCCCCTATACTCCACCAGGTACACACGGTGTACCACCGAAATCCCTCGCCCACAACGCGGCGGGGGATTTTTATTATGTCCGGCTCGGGGCAAGGCAATGCATTGGACTTTTGCTTCATCATATGGGGCGTGTCTCTGCACCGGATCCGAGACGCCGCAGGGCAAGCCTGCGGCTGTTTTTTTATGTGTTTTTCATTTCTGTGACGAGCAGAAAGAACCGTCCGGGCTTTTACTTTGTACGCGGTGTACCACCGAAATCCCTCGCCCACAACGCGGCGGGGGATTTTTATTATGTCCGGCTCGGGGCAAGGCAATGCATTGGACTTTTACTTCATCATATGGGGTGTGTCTCTGCACCGGGATCCGAGACAACGGGCACAAAAAACGGGACTGTTACGACAGTCCCGTTTTTATTCGTTTCTAAGGCTTGGTGAGCCGCCGCCTTATGAAAAAAGGCTGTTGTGTGCAACAGCCTCAGTCTTATTTCTTAGGGAAATTGCCTATAGGCAGATCCTCACTTTTCTGCCACTTCGTTCTGATAACTTTACCGTCCCTGATCTCGAACAGGATATTGGCTTTATCGATGTCTTCGATCTTGCTGAGTTTGCTGTAGATCAGTTTTTCAAGCTCGGTGGAGTCTTTCAGTTCGGAGACGCTGACCTTCTTGTTATCGCACTTGGTTTCGAGGCTTTTTCCTTCGGCTTCAATGGCGTTGATCGACTCCTCGATGATCTTGTACAGCTCTTTGGCACCTGCATCGGCAGCTATCTGCTGTGCTTTGTTGACATAGCCCGACATAGATGGTTCCAGTGCTATAGCGCCTATGCCTATAGCGGCTTTTGCGATCTTCTTTCCCGATTCACCGATCTTTTTGGCTCCGTCCGAATCGAGTGTGATGTTTTTTTCTTTGGCTGCGGTGCTTTCGTCCTTTGAAGAGCTGCTGTCGCTGTCCTTGCAGGAGGTCAGCATACCGAGCGTGATAACGATCGCCGCGATCAGCATTACTTTCTTTTTCATATATATCATTCCTTGGTATATCAGTATTATGTATAAAGAATATAATATCTACGCAACAAATTATAACATCAAAACAGAATAATGTCAAGTGTTATCTATAGACATTATACTCATTATGTGATATAATATGATCCTGAAAGGGGATGAGCAGGTGAACTTTGACGCATTTGACGGGATGATCTTCGATCTTGACGGCACGCTGATAGATTCGGAGCACATCTGGGAGGAGATAGACAAGATTTTCTTCTCTAAGCGAGGTCTTTCCGTGCCGGAGGATTACGCTCAAAAGGTAGCAACGATGGATCTCTATGAGGCTGCTGTCTTCACAAGAGAACTTGTGGGTCTTGATGAGACTCCCGAGGAGATGCTTGCGGAATGGGGAGCTATGGCAATTCACGAATACGCCAACAACATAAAGCCTGTTCCCTCTGCTGCTGAGTTTCTTGAACAGCTTCGTTCATCGGGGAAGAAGATAGCTCTTGCGACTGCCTCGAATGAAAAACTCTACACAGCGGTGCTGAAATCAAACGGTATGTACTCTTGTTTTGACTGCTTTGTCACAACGGCAGAAGTCACACGCGGCAAGGAGCACCCCGATGTCTATCGGCTTGCTGCCGAGAAGCTGGGCCTTCCGCCCGAGAAGTGCCTGGTCTTTGAGGACAAAGTGCCCTGTATACGTGCAGCCAGGCGCGGCGGATTTGCAGTGGCTGCCTGTCTGTTCGGGGCACCTGATGCCGAAGCGGAGGCTCTGCGTGCCGAGGCAGATCTTTCTTATATGGATTACATAGAGTTTTGCAAGCGATAATATGAGAGGCTGTTACAAATGAACCGTAACAGCCTCTTTTTCATTCTTTGCTGTCCTCTGACGGCGCATACTCCAGTATATCCCCCGGCTGGCAGTCAAGTGCTTTGCAGATGGCTTCAAGGGTGGAGAAACGTATGGCGCTTGCCTTGCCTGTCTTCAGTTTTGAGAGATTGACATTGGTGATGCCCACAAGCTCACTCAGCTCGTTGAGGGAGATCTTCCTGTCTGCCATTACGCGGTCAAGACGCATTATTATTGCCATGATATCACCTCATCAGACGGTATCGTCAGACTCCTGCTGGAGCATAGCACCGTATTCAAATATCACGCTGAGTATCAGTACGATGACCGCAATGACTAACAGGTCGAGGTGGAGATCGAACTTGAATTCCCAGCTCAGAGGATCATCGCTCATCTGGCAGAGCACCCCTGTCACGGCAGAGCCTATCAGCGAAGGTGCTATCATACCGATCATAAGCAGCAGGCCGCATACGCGGAAGCTCTTGCTCAGAGGCTTGAAAGGCATACCGTCAACGGCGATCTTTTTCAGCATCCTGCCGATCTCAAAAAGCACGTTGGCTTCCAGCCATAAGAGGATCGCCTGTGAAACCAGCATACCGGCAGCACTCTGCTTGTTTATTCCCTCGGTGAGAAAGACGAAGATCTTTCCTTTTTCGGGCAGACCCTTGTTCTGCACGAGGAATGCCCCGATGACAGCAAGCGTGCCTGCTGCGAGCAGTGCTATCCCTATGATGATGATGAATACGCTTGCGGGTCTGGCTATCGCCTTGATCTTACCTGTCAGAAGTTGTTTTCTTTCATCCATATTTTTTGGACTCCTTTCCTGTGATGTGCTTATTATATCACGGGATTTTATGTTTGTCAAGTAGTTTTTATCGAAAAACGATAAAAATTTTCCGTAAAGCGTAAATTGTAAAAAAAGTGTGCTTGCGTTGACATTTTGAGTGGGATGTGGTATAATTTATTTATACAAATTATGTATTTTGTTTTAGCAAATTAACTGCTGCTATTGTACGATATACATATCCGAATATCTGAATTGGGAGAGATACAGATAAGTCCCTATTGATCGACGAGACAGGTCGGCATATACAGAGAGATAACAGATATTGAAAGAAGGACAACAAATGAATAAGAAACAGAACTATCTGCTTTGCACCATCAGTGCGGCATTGATCGTATCGGTATTGTATATCCTGATCCATGAAACAGGTCATCTGATCGTTATGCTTTCGGCGGGAGAAACTATTGATGATTTCAGCGTGTTCGGAGCTCATGTCAGCGGACACGGCGGAGAATACACAACGGCTTCCAAACTGTGGCTCAACGCAAATGGAGCTGTTTTGCCTGTGATCGTTTCTTTTGTGTATCTGTTATTCTTCAAAAAAGAGCGTCAAGGCACTTTTTATCGGATGTTCTCATTTTTCGCAGGTGTTGTGCCGGCAGTTTCTTTATTTGCGTGGGTCATCGTACCTGTTATCTACAAAACCGGAAATCCGCCGCAGGGTGACGATGTCACACATTTTCTTACGACATTTTCCGAGTTCGCTGATCCGCTGTTCGTAAGTGCGGCAGCTTTGGTCATCATCGGTCTCGGGATTGTGATCGTTATCAAAAAAGGTGTCCTGCACAATTATCTCGAAGAAATACGCGGATCGAAAAAGAAGTGACTGCGTATCCCGATCTGCCTCGGGAGCAGTATTGAAAAAGGAAGTATGATAATGAAGATAATGGCAGTTGATTACGGTGATGTCCGTACAGGTCTTGCCGTCTGCGACAGAACGGAGTTCCTCGCTTCCCCGATAGGAACTATCGAGGAGCGCAATGCCACAGTGCTTGCTATGAAAGTCGCACATATGGCAGAGCAGTACGAGGTCGGTGAGATAGTAGTCGGCCTGCCGCTCAATATGAACGGTTCAAAAGGTCCGAGGGCAGAGAAGTGCGAGGCATTCGCAAATATGCTCAGCGAGCTTACCGAGATACCTGTTAATATGTGGGATGAGCGCTCGACGACAGTTTCGGCGCATAATATACTGAACGAAACAAACGTCCGCGGAAAAAAGCGTAAGGCGGTAGTCGATACCGTCGCCGCTACAGTCATACTGGAGGCGTACCTTGAATACAGGAAGAACAAGCAATGAATTCAATTCAGAGGGAACAGCAGGCACTATAAGGAAACTGCGCAGACACAAGTTCATACTTGTGCTGATCTTTTTGGTGCTGTTCATAGCAGCAGAGCTGTTCCGCTCTAACTTTATGATCGACTGTGAGGATTTCACCTACCTTAGCAAACAGGTGCCTGTGGGATTTGACGGTGTGAAGATCGCTCAGATAAGCGACTACCATAACCACGGCGGCGGCCTCGATGACAGGATAATAGATAAACTCAAACTTGAAAGACCCGATTACATATTCATCACAGGTGATACTGTGGACAGCATCCGTACCGATCTTGACAAGGCAAAGAACTTCCTTGAAAAGGTTGCTAAGATCGCACCCTGCTATATGGTGTGGGGCAATCACGAGATGGAGCTGAAGATCTCTCAGCGTGAGGAAATGGCTGCATTCTGCAAGGAGAAAGGCATCACTCTGCTGAACAACGAGTGTGTTGAGATCGAGCGCAACGGTAGCAAGATGCTGCTTGCGGGCACAGGCAATGATATTGATTCGGCAAGTGTGGAGGAGTTTTTCGCCACAATGCCCGAGCAGAAGAAGTTTGTGGTCTGGCTGCACCATTACCCTGAGGATTTTGAAGAGATAGTCAAGAAATCCGAGAAGAAGGGTTCGCGCTGTGACCTTATGTTTGCGGGACACGCTCACGGCGGTCTGATAGGTGTTCCTTTTGCGGGAGGCCTTTATGCACCCGGACAGGGCATCTTCCCCAAGTACATCGACGGCAAGTACGATAACGGCGAGTCTGCGATGATCGTCAGCAGAGGAGTCGGAAACAGCGGATACACCATGAGATTCTTCAATTCCTTCCATCTTGTGTTCTGTACGCTGAAAACTGCAAATAAATAAGTGAAACAAAATCACCCCGAAGTGCTGCGAACACTTCGGGGTTTATTTTTGCAGGATTCAGAGCATCATAAAGAACAGGGTTATCAGTATGATCTCAAATATCGCTCCGAGGACGGAGTAAAATACAGCTGTGAAAATGTCGCTGGGAACTATGACGATCTGTTCAGGGTCTTTCCTGCTGATCCTGATATTGAGTTCATCACCGACTTTCCATTCCTTCTTTGAGATGGATCTGTAGATCTTCTCTTTGCGGAGCTTGTTTTCGTGATCGGTGTATTCCGAAATATAAACTGTCGCATAGCCTCTCCCTCTCCTTACATACTCCGTATCAGTGATAGTGCAGGCGGATCGGTAGAGGTCTTTTCTGTTTTTCAGCAGGAAACATAAAAACTTGACTGTTCTGTTGAAAAACAAATAGCCGGTCGTTGGTATAAGTATCCCCAAACCTATGCGTATCATAAGGTTGTCTTTGTCAAAACGCGCTATTGCAGATACCGTAAATGCGATGGCATACAGAATAATAACTGCCAGTGCGGCTTTCTCGTCTTTGGTGGTTTTCCTGTGCATATATGATCCTTTGTCTGTGTGCCGTCAGTCAGGGGTGAGATCGCTGGGTGTGACTGACTGTCCTGTTTCGGTCTGGGTGTTATCCGAGGTTATTGCCGGTTCAGCCGCTTTTGATTTGATATGCTTGCCGATGATCTCCGATACGTCCGAGACTGTCATAAAAGCAGAGTAGTCGTCCTTCTCGATGATCTTCCTCATGGTAGAGAGCTCAATACGTGTTATTACGCAGTAGAGCACTATCTTCTCGCCTGAGATGAGTCCGCTGCCTTCCATAAGGGTAACGGTACGTCCGAGAGACCTGTAGATGTCCTCGGCGATCTCCTTGCCGTGGTCGGTGATTATCATTACTGCCTTGCCCTGCTGCATACCGGTGCTGACAAAGTCAACCACCCTTGACACAATGAAATAGGTCAGCAGGCTGTAGAGGCCTCTGTCGAGACCGAACAGGGAGCCTGCGGTCAGGTAGATCACGATGTTGAAGCCAAGGACTATCTGTCCCACCGAGAGACTCAGTTTCTTGCTTATCATCATAGCGACAGCTTCAGTACCGTCAAGGCATCCGCCGTTCTGTATGACCAGTCCTACGCCTATACCGAGCAGCAGTCCGCCGAAGACAGTAGCCAGCAGCTTATCGTCCGTCAGGTGGAAAGAGAACCTGCCGAAGACAGTCAGTGCTCCCGAGAATACCAGCATGGCTGCTACGGTCTTGAACAGGAAAGAGCGGTCAAGCTTGCGGCTGCCTATCCACACAAGGGGAGCATTAAGCAGCACCGTAAGCAAAGCGAGAGGGAAACCGGTGAGCTGGCTGATTATCATTGAGATACCTACCATACCGCCGTCCATGATCTTTGCAGGCATAAGTATCTGCTCAAGAGCAAAGGCTGCGATACAGCTGCCGATCAGCAGCAGTGTGACCGAGATCACGGTCTTGCCCGAGTGCTTTTTATTTTCCATAGAGACCACCCTTTACATAACATACTCACTGAAAAAATTATACAACAATGCATGGCAAATGTCAACAGAAATAATCGTGAAAAAAGGCGCCCGAACTTGTCGGACGCCTGATCGTTTACTTGTTGTAGCACTCGAAGACTTTTTCACCGTTTTCGGTATCGGTTTTATTGCGCGTGATGAGGCTCACCACAGGGACAAGTATGAGACCGAAGAGCATGGTGATAGCTCCTGCGTTGATAGCCGAATGTATTGCCAGACCGCCTATCTCCATTGTACGCTTGCCGAATGTGAAGTAGAACATATGGGCAACGGTGAGGCCTACACCGCTGATAAAGCAGGCGAGGACGGCAGCCTTGGTGATCTTCTTGCTGTAGAGGCCGTACAGATAGGGAGCAAGGAATGCTCCTGCGAGTGCGCCCCATGAGATCGACATAAGGGTCGAGATGATGGTAGTGGGGTTCTCAAGGGTGAAGATAGCGATAGCCACGGATATCAGCAGGAACACGGCGATGAACACACGCATGATGACCAGCTCCTGTTTCTCGGTCATCTTCTTCCTGAAAGGCTTGATGAGGTCGATAGTCAGCACGGAGCTTGAAGTCAGCACCAGTGAAGAAAGAGTTGACATCGAAGCCGAGAGCACCAGCACGATAACAACGCCGAAGAGCAGGTCGGGGATCTGATTCATCATTTCGGGGACGATACCGTCAAAGCCTGTTGCGGGAGCGCCGTCCTTTGCTTCAACGAAGAGTCTGCCGAAGCCGCCTAAGAAGTAGCATCCGCCTGCAACGACTACCGCGAAGATCGTGGAGACTATAGTACCTGTCTTGATTGCCTTGTCATCCTTGACTGCATAGAACTTGCCCACCATCTGAGGAAGTCCCCATGTACCGAGGGATGTAAGTATCACAACGCCAAGCAGGTTGATGGGGTCGGGTCCGAAGATCGCGGCATAGAGACCTGTCTCGCCGCTCTTGTCGGGGATAGCAGACATCTTGTCAACTGCGCCCGAAAGTCCGCCTTTTTCGTTCAGCACGGCAAGCACTACAGCCGAGATGCCCACCAGCATGAATATGCCCTGGATGAAGTCGGAGAGGGCAGTAGCCTTATATCCGCCGAGGATAACGTAGATAGCTGTGAACACTGCCATCACTATGATGCAATATTTATAGGGAATGCCGAAGCCTTTCTCAAACAGACGTGAAAGACCGTTATATACCGATGCCGTATAAGGGATAAGGAACACGAAGATTATCATTGCGGAGATTATCTTCAATGCAGGAGAGTTATATCTCTTCTCGAAGAACTCAGGCATTGTCTTGGCTTCAAGGTGCTTGGACATGATCCTTGAACGCTTGCCGAGGATGAGCCAGGGCATCAGCGAGCCGATGACTGCGTTTCCGATACCTACCCAGGTTGATGCTACACCGTAGCTCCAGCCGAAACGTCCTGCATAGCCTACGAAGATAACGGCTGAAAAGTAGGATGTTCCGTATGCAAAAGCTGTGAACCAGGGGCCCAGGGTTCTTCCGCCGAGAACAAAGTCCGTAACGTTTGCGGTCTTGCGTTTGTAATACACGCCGATACCCACCATCAGCAGCAGGTACGCGATCAGTATTATCCACATTCCGATCATTTTTACAGATCCCTTCTTGATATTCTTTTACTGTAACGCTTTAACGCTTTTTGGCTTTTATCCGATAAAGTGTCAGCATTAATTATTATACCCAATAAATACAGATTTGTCAAGTCTTTTTTTATCTCTGTGATGAAGTCGTTTCTCCTTTCCGAGGACAATAAAAACAACCTAAAACAACCTAAACAACTCAAAACAACCCAAACAACCCAAAACAACCTAAAACAACCTAAACAACCTAAAACAAGCTAAACAACCTAAAACAACCTAAAACAACCTAAAACAACCTAAAACAACCTAAAACAACCAAAACAACCTGTTAATGTAAGTGTAAGTGTAAGTGTTAGTGTAAGTGTGAGTGTGAGATATATACACGCCCCCACACAAAAAAACACCCGCATAAAGCGGGTGGAGGATCATCAGCCGCAGATCTGTCGGCAATGAGGGCATCAGCTATGAAACATCGACAAATAACTGCGCCTTGAACTGTGCATTTTCACTGTTTTTCAATTAACTCAGACATATTTCATACAAAGTTGCTTTTTTCGGTGCAACAAAACGGCTTATTTCGCTATATACAGAGGGGTTAAAATTTCCTGGATTCTGCCACCGCCAGCTGATCGCATCTTTCGTTCTCCGGATGGCCTGCGTGGCCTTTGACCCACGTAAACGTGACCTTATGCTTAGCGAGCAGTCCCAGGAGTTTCTCCCACAGGTCGGGATTAAGGGCAGGCTTCTTGTCGGGTTTGACCCAGCCGTTCTTCTGCCATTTGACTGCCCAGCCTTTGGTCACGGCGTCAATGACATACTTGGAGTCGGAGATAATTTCCACTTCGCAGGGTTCTTTGAGTGCTGAAAGACCTGCGATGACAGCCGAGAGCTCCATGCGGTTGTTCGTGGTCTTTGCCTCTCCGCCCGAGAGTTCTTTCTCGTGCTCGCCGAAGCGCAGGATAGCACCCCAGCCGCCGGGACCCGGGTTGCCTGAGCAGGCACCGTCGGTATAGAGCTTGACTTGCTTCATCAGATCAGTCCTTCCGATTCGAGGAGTTCTGCGAGGTCGGCAAAGCTGCCGTTCTTCCACTGCGAGATATCCTTCCCCTGTTTGTTTATCACGTTGTCGGTCACGAGGAAGACATCCATACCGAGCTGTTCGGCGATCATGTCCTCGTCGGCGTCATTGCCTACCATGAGACATTCCTCGGGGCGCACACCGAGTCTGCGGCAGACTTCACGGTAGTATTCGGGGTTCGGTTTGCTGTAGCCGATATTCTCGTAGACCGTGTAGAGCCTGAAGTCATCGGGGCTCAGACCTGCCCAGCTGATGCGCTGCAGGGTAGCAACTTCGGGGAAGATGGGGTTGGTCGCCAGAGCGATGGGCGTGCCTTTGGCTTTCAGTCTGCCGATCAGCTCCGGGACAAGGGCGTTGTATCCGCAGGCAGCCTTGGCTCCCCCGAACTGATTGCGGTAAAAGTCAATGAACTTATCTTTGTCGTTGAGGGCACGCTCTCCGATGATTCCGCCGAAGCACTCCCAGAAGGCTTCTTCGTTGGGACGGCTGCCGTCATTCCTGACCATGGCTGCCGTGCCTGCCCATACAGCATCTATCAGCTGCTGAGGATCGTAACCCATGGGGATCAGTACCCCTGCAAGCAGCTTGAAGTAGTATTTCGTGAATTCATCGTTATCCATGGGCAGTAAAGTGCCGTCAAGGTCAAACAAGACCGTGTTTATCATTTTTTCTGTCCTTTCTTTTGTACTAATGTTTTTTTACTTCAAAAAATACTCCTCATACCATACAAGGAAGGTATAGATAGTCCAGATCTTACGCCAGTTGTCGGAGTTGCCGCCTACGTAATCCTTCCAGATCTCATCGACATAAGAGAGGTCAAAGAACTGACCTGCCCACGGAGCGGTCAGCTTGGCGCGGACATCGGTGTTATACCTGTCATCAGCGAGCCAGATACGGATAGGCACGATGAAACCGAGTTTCTTTCTGAAAGCGATCTCCTCGGGGAGTACCTTAGCTGCGGCGGTACGGAACGCCACCTTGTTCTGCTCCTCAGTGACTTTGTACTTTGAGGGCAGACGGGAAGCGATGTCGAAAACGCGCCTGTCGGTGAGGGGCATACGTATCTCCAGACCTGCCGCCTCGCTCATTTTGTCAACGTTGAGGTAGATATCACCCTCCAGCCAGATCTGAATATCCACATCGGACATTTTGGTGAGGGGATCAAGACCCTCGGTCTCGTCATAGATATACTTGACTAAGTTTATCGGCAGTACGGAGGGGTCATAGTGTTTCAGGAGACGCTGTTTTTCGTCCTCTTTCATGATGTTGGTGTTGCCGACATAGAAAGTTTTGAGGTTGTCGCCGTATCTCTCGGCGTTGCGGTACATATTGTATCCGCCGAAGAACTCGTCTGCGCCCTCGCCCGAATAGCAGAGTTTGGTGTGCTTGGCGGTCTCGATGCAGCCGATGGAGAACACGATAGCCGAGGCATCCGCAAGGGGCTGCTCCATGTTCTTCATAACGTAGGGTACTATGGAGAAATACTGCTCGGGAGTGATAAGTGCTGTGGAGTTCTTGCGGCCGAGGAGTTCAGCGGTCTTGCGTGCGAGGGGAGACTCATCGAAACGTTCCTCCTCATATCCACAGGAGTCAGACATCTCGGCATCGGACATAGCGAACACGTAGGAGCTGTCCACGCCGCCCGAAAGAAAGCTCTCGGCAGTCTCATCGGGATCCTTGACCTCCTTCATCATCAGCTGAACAGTCTCGTGGATCTCTTCTGCCCAGTCCTCAAGGGACTTGTCGTTGTCGGGTCTGAAAGTGGGTGTCCAGTAACGCTCAATGCTGATCCTGCCGTTCTCAAAAGTAAGGATGTGACCGGGCATCAGCTTTTTAACACCCTTGAAGAAGGTGTCCTCGCCTGCCACGTAGGTCAGCGACATATAGATCTGGAGCATATCCACGTTGAGCTCCTTTTTGAAGCCGGGGTCGTTTATGAATTTTGAGATATTGGTGCCGTAAAGCAGGCGGCCGTCCTCGGTCAGACAGTAATAGAAAGGCTTGGTGCCGAAGTGGTCTCTCACGCAGACAAGGCTGTCGCCGTCCTGGATACAGAAAGCAAACATACCGTACAGGTGGTCAGGGAGCGCCTTGCCCCATTTTTCGTAGCCGCGCAGGATGATCTGCTTCTCGCGGTCTTCCCGTGAGAGACAGGGAGCTATGCCAAGCTCGGCACACAGCGCCTTGTGGTTGCGGATATGTCCTCTGTACTCTTTAAGTTCGATCATATATATCACCTCAGAAAAGATTATGTTTCAGACTTTTTGATTATACCACAATGAGCGGATTTTGTAAAGTGGGGGTATACGTTGATGTTCATTGTGCATTGTTTTAAAGCAGCAGATTGAGCAGACCGATCACGATGCCTATGAGGGCACCGAGGCTTATCACAGCGTTGAGTTCGTGTTTCATGACCGACATAACAAGCTCTTCGATGTCTTCTACGCTCATTGCATTGACCCTTGCTTCAACGAGGGCGGAGATGTCAACAGAAGAGAGCAGGGCATCGGTGAAAGAGGCAGCCGCCCCTGTGTAGAGCCTTGCAGCGGCATCCTTGACGGCATCACGGGGAATGCCCGAACCTGTAAGCAGTGCCTCGGGGGAGCTTCCTGCCAGTCTGTCGAGCTGCTCACTTACAGCAGAGCCTATCACAGCTTCGGCGTTGCGGTCGATGTAGTCATCTATCTTTGCACCGATGGGAGCAGCAAGCTCGGCGATCAGTTCATCGTTGACGAACATAGCGAGCATTGAGCCTGCCAGCTTCTCACGGACGGCACCTGTGCCTTCTCTGATGACTATTGCACCGATGTCAGCTTCTTTCAGCTTCTGCACGGCGATCTCTGTGATCCTGCTCTGAGCCGTATCCTTTGCAGCCGAGAGCCTTTCCTCACCCATAACTTTGCTGAGAACGCTGTCGAGGGGAGCGTCCGAGAACACAGCCTCGGTGATCTTCTCAGATACGGCATCTGCGGCGCTCTCCGAGCAGAGAGCGTTTTTGAGGTCATCCCCCGTGAGGAGCTGCTCGCTGACCGTTCTGCCCAGGGCTTTTGCCAGTCTGCCGCGGTTCTTGGGGATTATACCCGGAGTGAAAGGCACTCTCCTGCCGAAGATGTGCTTTTCGGTGCGTGGGCGGAAGAGCATCTTCACCGCGATGTAGTTCGTGAAATAACCGATGGCTCCGCTTATGAGCAGGGTCATCACGATCTTGAAAGGACTCATTTTAAAACCTCCGAAAAATCGGCTGCCGCAGTCGTAACCGCAGCAGCCGGGGCGTTATTGCCTTGTTAAATCAGTCTTTTTTCTCAACAAGAGAGCCTTTGTCCTCCATCATCTTAAAGCTGATATCGAACTCTGTGCCCTTGTTCTTTTCTTCCTTATCGGGACGGTAAACTCTTGCGGTGACGGTATCTCCCACCTGATGGCTTGAGATTATGTCTCTGACCTTTTCGGTATCGGATACGAACTGACCGTCAAGCACGGTGATTATATCTCCGGGCTGAAGATCGGTTCTGGAGACATCGCACTCGGGATCCACGGACACCACGTAGAGACCTGCTTTTATGCCCTCCATGACGGCTGTGCTCTCGGGTATAGCGTAATATGTAATGCCGATCCTTGCACGTTTTTCGATGCCTCCGCCCGACATTATCGCCTCAATGACTGGTTTGGCTGAGTTGACGGTTATCGCAAAGCCGATGCCGTCATAGCTTTTTGATGACAGCTTCGAGCTTGTTATTCCCACTACCTGCCCCCACATATTCAGCAGGGCGCCTCCCGAGTTACCGGGATTTATGGCGGCATCTATCTGTATGCATCTCATGGGTGTGGAATAGCTCTCGACTTTTATGAGCCTGTTTGTGCCTGAAACTATGCCCTTTGTCACAGAACCGTAGAATCCTGCAGGGGAGCCTATCGCCACGATATCTTCACCGAGGTGTACATCGTCTGAGTTGCCGAACTGTGCAGGTGTGAGACCTCCTGCCGAGATCTTCAGCACAGCGATATCCGCGGCACTGTCGGAGCCTATGACTTCTGCGTAGTATTCGGCTTTATTGCTGAGGACGACTTTCAGCTTCTTGCCGTTTTCGACAACGTGTGCATTTGTGAGTATATATCCGTCCTCGCTCATTATTATGCCGCTGCCCTGACTTGTGGGCACGAAGACCATATCCGAGCTGTAGACCTCTACGGACACAACAGAGGGTGAAACAGCCTTTGCTATGCCTTCGACGGTATATCTGCCGTCAGCCTGATAGTAGGGCTCTTCGAGCTTGGGGGTTTCGGCTATGGGCAGGGTGAAGTCTATGTTCTTTCCGCCGTTTATAAGCCTTATGAGCCAGCCTCTTCCGTATATGACCGTAAGCAGCGTCAGCACTGACAGTATGAACATCACGAAGCAGAGAACCACGAGGGCTTTCTTCGGCTTTTTGCGCTGCGGTTTTGCCTTGCCTACTTCTTCCCAGAAGCTTTCGCGGTCAAGGCCTTCCAGCCTTGTGAGCATGGGCGGAATATTGAACATCGGTTCAGGGAATGCAGGTGTCAGTGTCTGCTCCGCAGGGGTTTCGGTCACATCCTGAAAAGTCTCTGCGGCGAGGGGTATCTCTTTATCTGCTGCGAATGTATCCTCTGCGCAGACCGTTTCATCGGTCACTTCGGGTTCATCGGGCAGTGAGAGGATATCCTCATCCCGAGGGGACTCATCGGGGTATATGTTTTCCTCCTGACGGGTCTCTCCGAAGTATTCATTTTCGTCCATGTCTTCACCTTCTTTTTTCTCCGTGACGGCTGTTGTTTATCTCTGTTGCAACGAGCGGACAGCTCGGTTGTTTTTTTGTTGTTTACAGCGGTTTATTAGGCACGGTAAATACGAACTCGGTGTATTCGCCTTTAACGCTCCTGACCATTATCTTTCCGCCGTGCAGTCTTATTATCGAGCGCACGATATTAAGTCCCAGTCCGACGCCGGAAGCGTCCTGGCTTCGTGATTTATCTGTCTTATAGAATCTGTCGAACACGAGAGGAAGCTCATCTTCGCTGAGTCCTTCGCCGCTGTTCTTGATAGAGATGACCGTCATATAGCCTACATTCTGGAACGAGAACTCTATGAATCCGCCCTCATTCACGAATTTGATGGCATTCTCTATGAGGTTATACATCACCTGATGGATGAGGTCGTTATCGGCATAGATAGAGAAACGCTGGGTATCGAGACCCTTTATCTCTATATGCTTGTCTTCGAGCCTTGATTCAAAGGTTACAAGGGTATCGACTATAGGCTCCAGCACCGAGAACTTTGTCATATTCGGTTTGAGCTCGCCTGCTTCGATCTTGGCAAGGTTCAGCATTGAGCGCACCAGTCTTGTCAGTCGGCTGACCTCAGAGGAGATTATCTTGAGATAATGCTTCTGCTGATCCGGTGGGATAGTGCCGTCCAGCAAACCGTCAACAAATCCGCCGATAGATGTCATGGGTGTTCTCAGCTCATGTGAGACATTTGCCACGAAGCTGTTTCTCATGGTATCATAGTTTTTCAGAGAGGCAGCCATTTCGTTGAATGCATTTGAGAGCTGCTGCATCTCATAGATATCGTAGGCAGGCAGCTGCACAGAGAAATTTCCCTTACCGATCTCACGGGAGACCGAGGCTATCTCTATGATAGGTGCAGACAGTCGCTTTGCTATGAAGTACACCGCTATGACCACAGCAAGGAACACTATGATGATGGATATACCGTAGATACGCATGATCTGCAGGGTATAGTCATCCTGTGCGGCCTTTGGCGTAAAGGCAAGGATATAGTATTCGGGGCCGTTCACCGAGAATTTCATTCCCACGATGTGGCACTCCTCGTAGGTTCCGCCGAAATCATCGGTGGTGTACGAGGGTTCCTCTGAGAAATTTGATATCAGCTCCGGTGTGACTTTGAACTCCAGCATCTGCCAGAGTTTGCCCGAATTAAGCAGCATCTTGCCGTTCTTGTCGCACAGCAGAAGATCGGTGCTGCTTCCTGCCGAAAGGCCTTCTATGGTCTGTATAACTTCGTCCCGCCAGCCTGTTGGCGACGCCTTGATGATAGTCTGAATCTTATAGGTCGCCGCTTTGGCATTCTTTTCGAGGAGGCTCTTTTTCTCTTCGAGAAAGTACCGAGAAGAAACAAGCAGTAATACTGCGCCTAAGCATATAAAGCTTATGAGTATTACTGCTGAACAGATCACAAAATATTTAAAGAATATGCTTTTGCGGTTACTCATGAGCAGGTTCTGTTACTTCAAACTTATAGCCCACGCCCCACACGGTCTTGAGAGCCCACTTGTCCGAAACACCTTCGAGCTTTTCACGCAGTCTCTTTACATGAACGTCGATGGTTCTCGAGTCACCGTAGTATTCAAATCCCCATACCTCATCAAGAAGCTGGTCACGGGTATAAACTCGATTCGGATTGGAAGCAAGATGGAACAGAAGCTCCAGCTCCTTCGGGGGAGTATCAACTACCTTGCCGTCAACTCTCAGCTCATAGCGTGTCATATTGACAGAAAGCTTGTCATACTTGACTTCCTTGACTTCCTGCTCGCTTGCGGACTGACCGACACGGCGGTACACAGCCTTGATACGGGCAATAACTTCCTTAGTATCGAAAGGCTTTACTATGTAGTCATCAGCACCCAGCTCAAGACCCAGCACCTTATCAAAGGTCTCCTGCTTAGCGGTTACCATAATGATAGGCACGTTGGACTTCTTTCTGATCTCACGGCATACCTGCCAGCCGTCCATAGTGGGCAGCATGATGTCCAGCAGGATGATATCGGGCTTCAGTGCATTGAATTTAACGATAGCTTCCTCACCGTCATGTGCCAGTATAACGCCGTAACCGTCCTTTTCAAGATACAGACGGAGCAGCTCACAGATATTCTTGTCATCATCTACTACGAGAACTCTTCCAAGAGACATATAAATATTCCTCCTTTTGATTAGTGAATAAAGTCTATTCCAAATCAATCTTAAAAATTTGTTTATAATAATTACCTTAATTATATCAAAAAGTACGCACAATTTATTGTGTATATGATTAACTAACTATTAACAGAGTGTAAACTCAGCTAAAAAAATCCGAATTTTTCACAAAGCTGAAATAAAATCATATGTTTAAACAGAAAAATATCTGCCGAACATTGACGAATCAAGTATTATTATGGTATAATTACGCTGATATGTATTGATTCGGGTGAAAAAGGAGGGGAGACTGATGGAGATATGGAATCCGTGGCACGGATGCCACAAGATCAGCGAAGGCTGCCGCAACTGTTATATGTACAGACGGGATGCCGAGTTCGGCAAGGACAGTTCTGTTGTCCAGAAGACACATCAGTTTGACCTTCCCGTGCGTCGTACAAGAGAGGGCGGATACAAGCTTGTGACAGACGGGACCGTTTTCACCTGTATGACTTCGGACTTCTTTGTCTCTGAAGCTGATGAGTGGCGCCGCGATGCCTGGAGCTTCATCAGGAGAAGGCCGGATCTCCAATTCTGTATCATCACCAAACGCCCCAACAGGTTTTACGTGTCTCTTCCGCAGGACTGGGGCAGCGGTTACCCGAATGTGACTGTCTGCTGTACCTGCGAGGATCAGAAGACCGCGGATATTCGCCTCCCTGTGATGATATCCCTGCCCATTGCCCATAAGCAGATAATCCACGAGCCTATGCTTGGCAGGATCGATATATCCCGATACCTTGCATCAGGTGTGTTCGATCAGGTCACCTGCGGCGGAGAGTCGGGACAGGCAGCAAGAGTCTGTGATTATTCGTGGATACTCGATACGAGAGCTCAGTGCGAGAGATACGGTACCGCCTTTTATTTCAAACAGACAGGTGCTTTATTCCGCAAGGACGGCAGGCTTTTCCGTATCCCGAGGAAACTGCAGATGCTCCAGGCGAGAAAAGCGGGTATCGACCTGCCGCCGAGAGTCTGATATCATTCGTAATCAAATCGTTACTTGACAATCAGCTTGTAATGGAGTATAATATTCTTTGCTAAACTGTGAATAAATACTGCCGTATAGGGAAAGCGAAAGGAAGAAAACTATGAAAAAAGGTCTGTTGCCCGGTATCGCTCTGGGAGCTGTCGCAGCTGTGGGGATCTCGGTGGCAATGCTGGCAGCCTTCTCCGATGATACCCATAAGCATAAATATACATCAAGCGTGGCTCAGGAAGCTACCTGCGATCATAACGGCGTGATAGTATATACCTGCGAAGAGTGCGGAGAAAGGGTCGAAGAACTGATCGCACCGAAGGATCATACCTACGCGGTGGCTGAAAAGGTGGAGCCGACTTTCGATCACGGCGGATATACCCTTTACAAGTGTTCTGTCTGCGGTAAGGAGTATAAAGCAGATGAAGTACCTCCGCTGGAGAAGATACTCGATAACGCAAATGTAAAGCTGAAGGTCAGTGCCTTTGAATATACCGGCAGTGAGATCACTATAGATACTTCATCTCCTGATGCGATCAGCGTGTTCTTCACCGAGGAAGAACAGCTCTCCCTCGATAAGGATTACGAGATCGCTTACAGCAATAACATCAATGTCGGTATCGCCCAGCTCACCGTAAAGGGCAAGGGCGACTGGAAGGGCAGCAGGAGCGTTGACTTCATGATCTACCCCGCACCGATAGAGATAAACGGCTTCGATACAAGCAGCGGACTTACCGTTGACTGGGCTGAGGTCACAGGTGCAGACGGATATGAGCTGGTTTGCAGTACAGATGCAGAGTTCAAGGAGAATGTCAATACCGTAAAGGTGGAAGACCCGAAAAAGACATCCGCTAAAGTGTATGAATCTCCCGAAACAGGCAGGAAGTATTATGTCAAGATACGTGCATACAAGAAAAACGGCGAGGAGCTCCTCGGCGGCTTCGGCGCAGCTAAGGAGATAGTTGTCAAGGCAGGCATCGGTGAGGTAACGCTCTCGCAGACCAAGTACACATACGGAGGAAAGGCTTATGCTCCCGACGTTGTTGTCAAGGACGGCAAGGGCAGCGTGCTCAAGAAAGATACCGACTATACTATCGCTTATTCAAACAATACCGAACCCGGTACCGCATCCGTTACCGTTACGGGCATCGGCGTGTATTCGGGAATCAAGACCGTGAACTTCACCATCGCTCCCGCAGGCATCAAGGATGTCAACTTCGTGGGTCTCAGCGATGTTTACCTCTACTCGGGCAAGGCTGTCGAGCCTTCACCTACACTGGTGCTCGGCGTGCTGACTCTGGAAAAGGGCAAGGATTACGATATCACCTATGCAAATAATACAGCTGTCGGTATGAACGGCTCCATGACCTTTACATTCAAGGGCAGGATCAGCGGCAGCGTCACCAAGACATTCAAGATCGAGGATACAGGCTGGGAGACAGTCGGCGGCCTGACTTACTTTGTCGAGGACGGAAAGAGATATACCACAGAGGGTATGAGAGCCATCGACGGTGCAACTTACTACTTCGGCTCTGACGGCGCTTTGCAGACAGGCTGGCAGAAGGTGGGCAATGACTATTACTGCTTTGACCGCCTTAACGGAAAGATGCACGCCGCAGGCAATGTTGACGGTATCACCGTGGGCGCTGACGGCAAGGCTGTCGCTACCAATTACGCTGTGTTCCGTATCACTACAATGATGACGGCTCACAAGATAATGCTTGAACAGACCTCTCCCACCGATACAATGGAACAGAAGCGTCTCAAGTGCTTCAACTGGGTGCTTTCGTTCCCCTATAAGCAGTGGAGACTGCTGAAGAATATCTACGATTCATCACCCGACTGGGAGATGACATTCGCCAACGATATCTTCCGTAAGGGCAGCGGATGCTGTGTATCCGAGGCTTCGGCTACAGCATTCCTTTTCCGTGAGATAGGTTATACCGATGTCTATATCTGCCACGATTCGGGACATTCGTGGGTAATGGTCGGCAATAAGCTTTTTGACCCTGTTTTCGCCGAGGCTCGTGAGTTCAACAGAAACTATGACATCGAACCTTATGACTACAGAAAGTGGCCGCTCCGTAAGCGCCGCGTTGACGGCAAGGCATATGACGGAGCACCGTCATAATATCAAAGAATATCACAGCAGCCGATGCCTGTCGGTAACGCTCGCATCGGCTTTGCAGTGAGCTCATCTGGAATAATACAGACAGAGAAAAAACAAGCAGTACATGAGATCTGACAGATCATTAAAGGGGCAACACAGCAGATAAAAAATTATCAGGGGTGAAAAACAAGGCGGAAGCATACCCTGCTCCGCCTTTAAATGTATGATTAAAAAGAGATCCGGCTCCCGAAGAGCAAGCAGCGCAGTGAGTTTGCTGCTTTGCCTCAATGCTGCTGTTCTGATGGCATCATGCGGCGATGTCGAGGGTGTTACTACACTTAAAAAAGTAACGGAAGATCAGAACTCAGCAGCTGCACCGTCCGTGACTGTCACTTCGCCTGCATCAACTACAGTCACTACTGTTGTACCGGAACCTGCTGTCGAACCTGTGTACTCTGCGTACGATCCTGCGAGTGTTCCTGTCATGGAGATCGAGCTGCCCGATGATGTTTACGGTTATGAAGTAACGTACCCCGAAATCACAACAACTGCCACGACCACGACTACTACTACCACCACAACAACTACTACAACAACTGCCACTACCGCCGATAAGACTCCGCCTGTTATCTCGGCTGCTGATTTTTCAGTGTATAAGGGCGACAGCATCGCGTATAAGAAGTACGTCAAAGTGTCAGACAATGCCAGCTCCGCAGGGGAGATAACCATAAGTGTTGACTCCTCCGGGGTTGATGCAGATACCCTCGGCAGATACCCCGTTGTCTATTCGGCTGCTGACAAGGCGGGCAATAAAAGCACCGTGACAGTCTATGTCACCGTGGTCAAGAAACCTGCCGATCCTCAGACACAAGTCGAGGAATATGTGAAAGAACAGGCGCAGGCAATCCTTTCAAAGATCACCAACAGCAATATGTCACAGATGCAGAAAGCCTATGCCATCTGGTACTGGACAAGGCATAACATCGGCTATGTGGATGCGTCCGATAAGTCCGGTTATCTCGTGGGCGCAAGAGACGGTTTCAAGAAGCGTTACGGCGACTGTTATACTTTCTTCTCGGTAGCCAAGGCTCTGCTGATCGAAGCAGGCATACAGAATGTTGATGTCATTAAACAGAGAGCTTCCGAGCAGGATGCAAGGCACTACTGGCTGATGGTAAACACAGGCGAAGGTTGGTATCACTTCGACTGCACGCCGTATAGGGCAGGCGGAGACAACTTCTTTATGCTCACCGATGCCGAACTGAAAGCATGGGACGATGCCCGGTATAAAGGCTGCCACAATTACTCCAAAGAGGGTATGCCCGAGGTCTCCACAGTCTCGGTACAGAGCAGAGTGAATTATTCGTCTTCAAAGCTCGGATGATATAAGCTGAAATGTAAAAACGCAGTGCATAATGATAATGCACTGCGTTGTTTTTTGTGTGTCTGAGATCAGCTGTTGAAGCTGGGGTCGGTAACGGAGATACCGCCGATCTTTGCATCGTCATCAAGAGCAGCTATGAGCTGGAGCCTGAGGGTACCGTCCTCATAGAAGTAGTTGTAGTCATCGGACTTGGTAGGCTCACCGAGGATCTTCTTAGCTTCGTCGAAGGTCATACCGATCTTCACGCCGTCCTTGGTCTGACCGCCTTCGCCTTCATAGTTAGCGTCCATACCGATATCAACAGAGTAGATAACACCCTCCGTGCTGGTGTGAACGTTGACGTTGGTGAAGTAGTAAACTACCTCGGGCTTGCCTGTCATGCAGGACTCTACCTTCTGGGAGGGGCCTGCCTCATTGCCGAGCTTGTCCTTGATATCGTTGATGTTGTCGCCCACACCGAACTCAAAGTTGTTGTAGCTGAGTTTTGCCATGAACTTTACATCACCGGAAGAGGCAGGAGCTTCGCTGCTGTCATCCTTGCTCTCATCCTTGCTGTCGTCAGTCTTGGATTCTTCGGACTTCGACTCATCGGGCTTGGACTCGTCGGGAGTGCTCTCCTCGGGAGTGCTGCCGTCAGCAGCTGTCGTGGTAGTGGTAGTCAGAGATACCGAACCCGACTTGCTTGAAGTGTCGTCGCTTCCGCAGCCTGCGAAACATACAACAACTGCTGCCGCTGCTGCAAGTGCGATGAGATGTGTCTTTGCTTTCATGATTGATCTTCTCCTTTTTCAAACTTTACCTGTGTGATATTATCAGCCAGCCTGCCCTGAGAGATCAGCGAAACGCTGTATTCACCTTCCAGAGCGAGGGAGGGATCGAGTATCAGCGAGAATCCGCTCTCACGGCTGCCTTCTTTGCCGAGGAGTCTCTTCTCGAGTATGGGGAACGCCTCAAATGTGTGTTCCTCGCCGTTTTTGGTGAGGCGCACATACACGCGCCCGTCTGCGGTGACGGAGTTGTTCCCGGGCATGATGCCGTAGATACGTGTGCCGTAACCCTCGTAGTCAACGTGGGCTTCGATCTCCGATCTGTCGAGTGTGCCGTCAGCCTTGATGCCCTCACGCTCGGGGGCATACATGAACGGTGCTGTATTAGTGAGGTTCCTGAGGTTTCTCTCGACGATCTCGTACACCATATCTGTACCCTTGCTTACTGTAGTGAGTTCGGGGCAGTCGGTACGTACAAAGGTCGCCTGAGTGTAGTTGTCTATCATATAGGGCAGCAGGGCACGGCCGAAGGAGTCGCGCACCATATAGAGCTTGCCGTTTTTGGCGCGTTCATTTTTTCTGGTGACGATGCGGATATCGCCGTCTTCCTTGTCGCTCATGAAGTTTTCAAGCTGAGCCTGAGTGTCGGTTACTCCCGAGGGGGTAGTGAAGCGGAACTCATCGAACACTGTATCGAAGCGGTACTGATAATCCATAAATCCGCCCGACGGGTAGAGCAGCTTGTCAAGATCGCCGCGCCAGTCTTTTTCAAGGGTATAGTTGGGGGCGTAAGCCTTGTGTTCTCTGCCGAGGGAGTTCATTATCGCATCGTAACCAAGCAGTGCGCCCATATAGTTCCAGTGGGTATCTCTCTTGTGATAGAGTCCCAGATCCTTGTTGTCGGTAAGGAGCTTTTTCATATCCAGCTGATTTACGCCAATCTCCGAGAGCTTGCTTGTCAGCCTGTCGAGATTGGTGACTCTTGCCTTTGAATAGCATGAGGGCATATACTCGCTGTAGATGCTTGCTTTGTTGGGCATCACAACGAAGACGAAATTGCCGCCCTTGCTCTTTACGTTCTCCTCGATGAGGGATATGGTAACGGCAGCCGAATTGACTTCGGCTATGCTCATGGGGTCTGTATCCATATAATCGGATTTTGTATTTTCATAGAAGAGCCAGCCGTCCGAACCGCTGATTACATTAGAGGACGGTGAGCCAAGTATCTCGCCTTTGATAAGGTTAGCAGCCGAGAGCAGTTCCGATCTCAGGGGCAGTCTGTCATTGAACCATGACTCGAACTGTTCCGAGAATCCTGTATTGAGTTTGCCGTCCACAATAATAGAGGGACGTTCGGCAAGCTCTTTTTTCTCTATCTGCTCGCTGTTTGACATAAACGGCATCATCGCCAGAGGCGTACAGCATATGCCCAGAAACAGCGCAGTGTAAACTATCCTTGCAGCCTTGTTCATAAGAGGTGATCCTTCCTTTTAGAAGCGGAAATAGATAAACGGGTTATACTTGCTGGAGATCAGCGAGAGTATGCACAGCATGAAGATCAGCAGCGATCCTGCATAGGAGACATACTCGGCAGCAACGGCACCCTTCTTGTCGGAGATCTTTTCTCCGATCACTCTGAATACAGGTGTCGAGAGCAGTACAGCGAAGCACAGCGCCACCACGAACATAGTCGAGAGCATGGAGTTGATCTCGCTGTTTACCGCATCGCTGCCCATGTTGCCTGTGAACATATTGCCTATGATGCCGAAGCCCTGTGTCAGCGTATCGGCACGGAACAGCACGAATGCCAGTATCACCACAAGCATTGTGTAGATATGTCCGAAAGGTCTGAACCATTTTTTCTTTGTGGGGATGATCTGATAGGTCTCAAACAGCTGGCACATACCGTGGAGCATACCCCATACTATAAATGTGAAGTTCGCACCGTGCCACAGACCTGTCAGGAAGAATACGCAGAGCTTGTTGAGGGTGGTCCTTGCCTTGCCCTTGCGGTTTCCTCCGAGGGGGATATAAACATACTCCTTGAACCATGTGGAGAGGGAGATATGCCAGCGCCTCCAGAATTCCTGAATGCTTCCCGATATGAATGGGTAGTTGAAGTTCTCCTTGAAATCGAAACCGAACATACAGCCAAGGCCGATAGCCATATCGCTGTAGCCCGAGAAGTCGAAGAATATCTGCAATGTATAGCAAACAGCTCCCACCCAGGAGGGGAAGAAGCCCACATCGGAGGGTGCGTAGCTGAACACCGTATCAGCAATAATGCCCATCTGATTGGCTATGAGCACTTTCTTGCCGAGGCCGAATATGAAGCGGCGTATGCCTCTGCTCACTCTCTCGGAGGAGAACTCACGGTCTCTGATCTGAGCGGCGATGTCCTCATACCTTACTATAGGGCCTGCGATCAGCTGAGGGAAGAAAGAAATATAAAGCAGTACCGAGAACAGGCTCTTCTGCACGAGGCGCTTGTCCCTGTAAACATCTATAACATAGCTGAGTCCCTGGAATGTGAAGAACGAGATACCGATGGGAAGCCTTATGCTTGGTACGGGGAGATCCGCACCGGAGATATCTTTCAGCGTCTGCATAAAGAAGCCCGTGTACTTGAATGCAAACAGCATTCCTATATTGAGCACCACGGCGAGCACCACCATGAGCTTCGCGTGTTTCTCTTTTGAGACAGCAAGTCCGAAGATGTAATTCAGTATTATCGAGCCGATCATTATGAATACAGCGATCGGTTCGCCGAAAGCATAGAAGATAAGGCTTGCAGCAGCAAGCAGAACGTTCCTTGCGGTATGATTTTTCAGCACCGTGTACAGCAAAAAGGTCACGGGGAGAAAAATAAAAAGGAATACGACCGAACTGAAGGTCAAAAAGGATCCCTCCAATAAATATTTTAATCCAGTTCACTATTATAACATAATTGTATGGTATAGTCAAGTACAAGGAAGTTTTTTAATCTTTTGTTAATGCGATGTAAATATTGATTACATCTGTTTAACAAATTAACTATCAAGAGGAGAGTAAAAGAATTATGAAAAACAGGATCTTACTGATCGCGCTTGCCGCCCTGATGCTTGCATCCTGCGGCGATGCTGCGAGCAAAGCGGATACCGAAGCTGTATCCACCACCACTACCACCGCTGCTCAGTCTTCAGACAATGCAGGATCTGCTGACGGAGACGTAGCCGCAGATGCTGTGATCCCTGCGGATGACGCATTTGCACCTGCTGATCCCGAGAGTTCTTCCAATGAGGTCTCATCTGCTGCCGGTGCCGATGTTCAGGACACCACGACCACTACTTCTGCCGCAGCAAGCTCAAATGCAGATACTTCTGCTTCGACCACAACTACAGCGCCGCAGAAGGCTGCTTCTTCAACAACAACCACTACCACCACGGCTTCCTCTTCAAAGAAGCCTGCATCTTCAACCACCACCACCACCACAACCACTACCGCTTCAAAGAAGCCTGCTTCTTCAACTACCACAACTTCCAAGAAGACCTCAACTACCACCACTACCAAGAAGACTACCACAACGACAACTACCACCACCAAAAAGGTGACTGCCGCTCCCAAGCCTCAGACCGAGCAGGACAAGAGGATCGCAGAGTTCGTTCAGAGAGTCACTGAGGGTAAGTCGGATAAGCTCCGCGCTGTGTTTGATGCAGTAGCAGGCGACACCGAGTTCTGCTATTCGCTCCAGCCCTATCCCGATCTGACAAAGTCTAACTGGGAGATACAGGCTGCCGACAATATGCTCACCAGAGGCTACGGCAACTGCTTCGAGTTCGCGGCTCTGTTCGCACGCTCGGCTCAGTACCTCGGCTATGATGTGAAATGTGTCCATAACGATATTACCACATACAACGGCAATACAGCTCATCACTGCTGGACTGAGCTCCGCGAGAACGGAAAAGTCTATATCATCGACCCCGAAACTCATTACGAGGTCCTCAAGGGCTGGCTGAAAATTCACAGATGCGATTTCTTCAAGATCGAGTACAGCCAGGTGCCTTACCCGATGGATTATTTCCCCAAGAAATAAGGCTCCGAGATCATCCGTTGCTGTATGAACGAATATGATATCTACAGGCTGTGGAGAGGGATGCTCTCAAAACAGCTTAGCGAGAGATCTAAGAATGTGCTTTCGGTCTACGAGGATGACCGTGAGCTCTATTCCGAGCGTATGAATGCTGCAATGCTGCTGTCTTCCGCCGAAGGTAAAAAGTTACTTTCGGCGGATATCTCCGAGGCTGAGAAGATCGCGGAGATCTGTGACAAGGCAGGGATAGGCTTCCTTACAAGAAGCTCAGCCGCCTATCCCGAAATGCTCGGCAGGATAGCAGACCCCGTCGAGCTTTTGTTCTTTATGGGAGATCCGTCGGTGCTTTCGATGCCTTCGTGTGCAGTCATAGGCTCACGGCAGGCAGATGATTATTCGTGCAGACTGACGAGAAAGATCTCGCGTGAACTTGCCGAAAGGGGAGTCACCGTTATAAGCGGTTTCGCCCTCGGGATCGACAGAGCAGCCCACACGGGTGCCCTCGATGCCAACGGTCAGACTGTTGCAGTGCTGGGCTGCGGTTTGCTTTATGATTACCCGAAAGGCTCTGTTCAGCTGAGAGATGCAATAGCTGAGAGGGGAGCGGTCATCACCGAGTATCTGCCTTATCAGCGTCCCGAGCCTGCCAATTTCCCTGTGCGCAACCGTATGACCGCAGCTCTTGCGAACTGTGTGCTCTGTACTCAGGCAGGGGAGCGCAGCGGTTCCATGAACACCGCCAACCTTGCATTCTCCATGGGAAAGCCTGTGTTCGTCACACCGCCCCACGATATCCTCAGCGGCAGCTGTGACGGTATCATAACTCTTCTCCGTGACGGTGCCGTACAGGTCTACTCAGCAGATGATATTATCAGAGAGTGCATTGTATGATCTTTGTGGAATTATACAAATAATAATTTGATGGTTGGGCATTATCACGAAAATGCTGTATATTATTGTAATTCACAGAATTATATGATATAATCAAAATTGTAAACTGATCTACAGGAAACTATCGGTTTAATGAAGTATTTGAGTATTTGAAAGGTGGAATTATCATGTTTTGTCCAAAATGCGGAAACCAGCTTGAAGACGGAGCTTCTTTCTGTCCCTCTTGCGGAAATCAGTTGAATGCACAGCAGGCTCAGCCTCAGCAGCAGGTTTCCGGTTCTTCAAGAAGTTCGGGCGGTTTTGATTTCAAAAGTATAAAGGAGGATCTCAATCCCAAGGAACTGTTTAACAGCTGTGTTGCTAATCTTAATCCTGACAGGATCAAGAAATTCAACAAGTTCCAGTGGATAGCACTCGGTGCAGCTTTCTTCTACTGGATCTCCATGTTCTTCAGCTATAACAGCGCATTGGGTTTGATCAGTGTAAACTACTATTCCAATGCAAGCGTATTCGGAATTCTCCTTACTTACGTGTTCATTCTTTATGTTGACTTTACTGCTTTTGCCGATAAGGCAGGTGCTATGATCGTATCGGGCGGACTTCTGTTCCTGTTTACGATATTTATGTGCCTTGCGACCATGGAAGATTATTGTTCACACCAGGTTGGTTACTACTTTATGCTTATCTCTTCTCTCGTTACTGCAGGCGCAGGCGTATGGAAGATGTTTGATTCCAAGAAGAATTAATTATTCACATACTGATAAAACCCGGGTCGGTTATGCCGACTCGGGTTTTTTATGCATAAAAAAGAGCGACCCTTTCAGGATCGCTCATTACTGATTTAATTAATCTGCAACGTAAGGCAGAAGTGCGAGGTGACGAGCTCTCTTGATAGCAACAGTCAGCTCTCTCTGATGATATGCGCAGGTACCGGTCACACGGCGGGGGAGAATTTTAGCTCTCTCGGTCATGCACTTACGGAGCTTTGCGATATCCTTATAATCGATTTTCTCAGCTCTGTCAACACAGAACATGCAAACCTTCTTACGACCTTTTCTTACAGGTCTTGCGGTTCTTTCCATGGTAAGATCCTCCTTACTTCAAAACTTGTGCGGGTGATCTCAACGCTCTCAGAAAGGAACGCCCTCATCGCTCAGAACTTCAAAGTCAGCTATATCGCCGAGGTTGAGGGGAGCGCCCTGATCGGGTGCGGGAGCAGGCTCCTGATAATTATTGCGCTGGTAATTATTCTGCTGATAGTTGTTATTCTGCTGGTATCCGCCCTGCTGGTAGTTGTTCTGATAACCACCCTGCGAGCCGCCCTGCTTGGGCTCTCCTGTAAAGGAAACAGAGTCAACATAGACTTCTGTAGCGGTCCTCTTGTTATTGTTGTTATCTTCGTAAGTGCGTGTTCTGATCTGACCTTCGATCGCGATCATTCTGCCCTTGCCGAAATATCTTGAGATGAACTCAGCCTGCTGACGCCAAGCGACGCAGTTTATGAAATCAGTCTGGCGTTCTTCGCCCTGTTTTACGAAACTGCGGTCTACCGCTATCGAAAAAGACAGTACGGAAACACCGTTCTGTGTCTGCTTGAGCTCAAGGTCTCTCGTGATCCTACCCATCAAAATAACTCTGTTCAACATAGATCATACCCTCATTTCATTCACTAAATACGCATTGTTCGTTTTGGATCAGTCGTTGTTGACTGTCAGGAATCTGAGCACGCCGTCGGTGATACCGAGCACACGCTCAAGCTCAGCGGGGAATTCGGGCTTAGCCTTGTAATTCCAGAGAACGTAGTTACCTTCCGTCTCGTAATTGATAGCATAAGCCAGCTTACGCTTGCCCCAGTCGTTCATGGTGATGTCCTCAGCGTTAGCCTTGATAAGCTCATCGAACTTAGCGGTAAGAGCATTAACTGCCTCTTCGCCTGCCTTGGAGCTGAAAACGACTACGGTCTCGTAAGAACCTGTGATCTTTGCCATATCTACACCTCCTTTTGGATTTCGCCTGCACTTGATATGCAAGCAAGGATAACTTAATTATTATAACATGACCTCCGCGCTGTGTCAACAAAAGCTGCGGAGGTCGATTGTAAATTTTTTGTTAATTTTACGCCCAGGGCTTATTCATGAGGAAGATGGTCATCACTGAAAGTGTATAGAAGACCAGCACCGAGAGGATGAACGCGGCCATTGATACGCCGCCGTTCTGAGAGATCTTACCTCTGATAGCGGTCTCGTTTTCCTCGGACAGGTCATCGCCTTCCGCCTGCCTGCGTATGGCGATGATGGATTTTCTCGCCTTGCGATAATACCAGTAGTTAGCGAAGATAGCGGCTATACACTGTATCACCATAAGCATGGAGGTGGTGATGTTGAGCACCATCGTGAAGCTTTCGCTCTTGACAAAGTTTTCTGTAACGAAGCTGATGGAGGGGAGATATCCCACAAAAGAGAGCATCATTATAGTAGGTATGGAGAGCGCCATGCTTACGAGCATGAAGATCATACCGATGACGGGCATCTTGCGGTAGAAGAAATAGAACTGAGGGAAGAGCAGTGCACCGAAGTTGAGACTTGCCTTGCCTCCGAACTTGCCGAAGCGTATGAAGCTTGCCAGAAACGGGAACTGGTTCTTGCCCACGTATCTTGCGTAGTCGCCCAGTTTTACACCGTCGATATCCGAGTCCTGATCGAAGCGCATAGCGGAATCCTGCTGCTGTCCGAAGGGGTTTGCTCCGTTCATCCTGCCCCTGACGTCCTGCACGTTGCCCTGATATCCGCCGCCCATTTCGTTGAAGGGGCGGGGCTCGTTGGTATTCTCGTGCAGCGGCAGACCGCAGCGGTTGCAGAACAGACCCTCGGGGGGATTTTCCTGTCCGCAGCGCGAGCATCTTACAGGTTCGTCCGATCCGGGTCTGACCTCGGGTTCGGGACGCCAGCCTGCGCCGCTCTCGTGAAGATCGTAATTGATACAGCCGCCTTCTTTTTCGTAGCAGTCACGGTGATACGGCGTTCCGCACTCGGGGCATACGACAACATCGTCGGGATCATTGAACGCTATACCGCATGACATACATTTGCAGCCTGTATATTTTCCCATCTAATCATTCCTTTCCTTTGCTGAGGTATTTCCTCCTGATACTTACTCAGGATATATTATAGCACACTTTTCCTAAAAAAGCTATAGTTTGGCCAAAATTTTTTCTTTATGTTTCCCGTAAGGGAAAAACTTTCCGAAAGCCCTTTACTTTTTCGTGATAATGTGCTAAAATGTAAAAGAAGATTTTACGCTTTACAGCTTGAAAGCATACAAAGGAGTGTTATTTATGAGAGAAAAGCTTGAGATCAGTAATCTGGATGACCTGTACAAAGCCATACTTTGTCTTGAAACAGTCGATGAATGCAGGCTGTTCTTCAAGGATCTCTGCACCATCCCCGAACTGAAGGCGCTCTCTCAGCGTTTTCAGGTGGCAAAACTTCTTGTTGATCACCGCGTTTACAGCGATATCGTCTCCGAGACAGGAGCTTCCACCGCGACCATCAGCCGCGTTAACCGCTCCCTTTCCTATGACGGTTCGGGCGGATATAACATCGTGTTTGACCGCCTCAAGGACGAAAAGGATCCCGAGTGATGAGCGGATACGGCGGATTTGCCCGGTTCTATGACAGGCTCACCGCTAATGTGAAGTATGATCTCATGGCAGATGCCGTGGTGCGTTATACGGAACGTTTCGGGGGACGAAAGGGAATACTGCTTGATGCCGCCTGCGGAACAGGCTCTCTCTGTGAGGAACTGTCGCGCCGCGGTTATGACGTTATCGGTACCGACAGTTCGGACATGATGCTCGGGGAGGCGCTGGACAAGAAATTCGACAGCGGTCTGCCCATACAGTATCTCCGTCAGGATATGACCGAGCTCGATATGTTCGGCACCATAGATGTCACGGTGTGTACTCTCGACAGCGTGAACCACCTGCCCGACAGGGAATCGGTGATGAAGTTCTTTGAGAAAGTCTCTCTGTTCGCTTTCCCCGACGGACTGTTCATTTTTGATGTCAACACACTGCACAAGCACAGGGATGTCCTTGCCCAGAACGCCTATGCTTTCGATATGGACGGCTTCTTCTGTGCGTGGCAGAACCAGTATGATGAGAGCGACGGATCGGTGGAGCTGTTCCTCGATATCTTCGAGGAACTGGAAGACGGCAGGTATGAGCGCATCTCCGAAAGTTTTACAGAGCGTGTGTGGTCCGATGAGGAGATCACCGAAATGCTCGAAAGTGCAGGCATGACCGTGCTCGCAAGATACGATGATTATACCGACAAGCCCCTGAACGAAAACAGTGAGCGCGTGGTATATGTGGCAAAAAAACAGGTATGATTTCAGTTTGGAGATAGTATAAATGGGAAGAATAGTCAGAACCATAAGTGCCGATGCATCGGTAGTGTGCAGCGCCATAGACGGACGCGATATCGCAGGACGCATCGAGCAGATCCATAAGACCTCGGCTGTGTGTACGGCAGCCCTCGGCAGACTTGCCCTCGGAGCTTCGCTCATGGGTTTCGGTCTGAAGGGCGACAATGACAGCATCACCGTGCGTATGTCGGGCGGAGGCCCCGCAGGTGCGCTGATCGCAGTTGCGGACAGCAGAGGCAACGTGAAAGCCTATATACAGAATCCCGTGGTGGAACTCCCCCTCAACAGCGTGGGAAAGCTGGATGTAAGAGGTGCAGTCGGTACCGAGGGCACTCTCTCGGTCATCAAGGATCTTGGGCTCAAAGAACCTTATTCGGGGCAGATACCCATAGTCTCGGGAGAGATAGCAGAGGATATCACTTCATATCTTGCCACCAGTGAGCAGGTGCCCAGCGTGTGCGCCCTCGGCGTGCTGGTCAACCCCGATCTGACAGTGGCACAGGCAGGAGGTTTTCTGATCCAGCTGCTGCCTTTTGCCCCTGATGAAGCAATAGATATCATCGAGAAGAATATAAAGGGTATGCAGTCTGTGACGACTATGCTCTCGGAGGGTATGTCCGCTGAGGATATTGCAATGAAAGCCCTCGAAGGTCTCGACCCGAATGTCCTCGATGATTTTGAGGTCGGCTATAAGTGCGACTGCTCAAGAGAAAGAGTCGAGAGAGCATTGTTGTCTCTGGGCGCCGATGAACTCGAAAAGCTGGCAGAGGACGAGAACACCGAAGTCAAGTGCCATTTCTGCGATAAGGCTTACAATTTCACAAGGGATGAAGTCCTGAAACTTGCGGCTTCAAGGAAGTGAGATCACCGGCTTCGTACTGCATTTCGGCTCCTGAAAATAAATTTGAAAGAAAATCGAAAAAAACTCTTGACAAACGGTTTTGGATAGTGTATAATAATATTCGTCGCTTGACAGGGCGACATAAAGCGTTGAATCACAGAATTCAACACTTGGAAGCTTAGCTCAGCTGGGAGAGCGTCTGCCTTACAAGCAGAGGGTCATAGGTTCGAGCCCTATAGTTTCCACCATAGTTTGGGGCAGCCCGAAGCTGCCCCGAGCTATCTATGTCGGAAATACGGTATTATCGGCTGCCGTTATTCCGATGTGATTTGCGGCCGGGTAGTTCAGCTGGTTAGAACGCCAGCCTGTCACGCTGGAGGTCGTGGGTTCGAGCCCCATTCCGGTCGCCATTTGCGGATTTAGCTCATCTGGTAGAGCGCCACCTTGCCAAGGTGGAGGTAGCGAGTTCGAGCCTCGTAATCCGCTCCATATCGGCGCTGTAGCCAAGTGGTAAGGCATAGGTCTGCAACACCTTGATCACCGGTTCAAATCCGGTCGGCGCCTCCAGTGCACACGATGCACCATCGTAATCCGCCTTTTGCAAATATGCAGAGGGCGGTTTCTTTTGTTTGACGGCGGGTCGAACATTGAATTGGTCTTGTCAGTGCACACGATGCACCATCGTAATCCGCCTTTTGCAAATATGCAGAGGGCGGTTTCTTTTGTTTGACGGCGGGTCGGACCATGGTATGAGCATTTCAATTGATGTACACACGGTGTACCACCGAAAGCCCTCGCACATTAAGAAAGATACTCATATAGAAGTTTTAAGCCATAGTATTTCTGATTTACAGTCAGAAGCACTATGGCGTTTTTATTGACAATGCAGCAAAGTAATGCTATAATTGTAACAAACATAAACCTGTTTACGGAGTAATTCAATGAAAAAAATATATATGTGGGAACCATGGTTTTTCATATTCTTTGGAGTGTTTCATCTGCACAGGATATGGGCTTTATTTGACAGAGAATCCTATGCTTCATTCTGGATAGGAATAATGCAGAACAAGGGTATATTATATTTCTTGCTAATGGGAATACTTGCTGCTTTGTGCATTACCGGAATATGCGCATTTATAAAGAACAAAAGTCAAAACTATTGGTGGAGATGGATATACATTTTCGGCGGCGGCTATCTTCTGTTTGATTTATTTGCAATTGCGGCAGAAATAAAATTCTGGGGAAAATTAATTGATCTGATGTTCGATATCGGTTCACCGTACTGGAATGTAATCTGGTCAGCTTTTATTATTATAGGCGGACTGTCTTTCGCTTTGGGAATATCCTTGCTTTACAAAAGGTCAGGGCAAAAAGTAAATTCTGATTTATCTTAGAAACCGTATAAAATATAATGCCCCTAAGCGCATAAACGCTTGGGGGCAAAACTTCTATATGGGTATTCGTCTTACTGTGTGAGTTTTTTTATTACATGACGAGTCGGATCTTCGTCTGCGTTCATAACTTGACAGATGATAGCACAAAATGACAGGACATACTCTTCTGTGCGTGGTATAATTATGATAACGAGGAGAGAGGAGGCTAAGGCTATGGAATGGCTGACAGCAGTAAGGAAAGCTATAGACTTTATGGAGGATCACCTGACGGAGGACATCAGTGCGCAGGATGTCGCCGAATGTGTGTATATCTCACCGTTCTTTTTGCAGAGGGGATTTTCAATCCTTACAGGCTGCGGTATCGGCGAATATCTGAGGGGAAGAAGACTTTATCTCGCTGCAATTGACCTTATCAATTCGGATGACAAGGTCATAGACATAGCCATGAGGTACTGCTATGACACCCCCGAGAGCTTCACCAAGGCTTTTACGCGGTTCCACGGTGCCTCGCCCTCGGACATAAGAAAAGGCATCGGAAGCATAAGAAGCTTCCTGCCGATGAAAATCAACATATGTATAGAAGGAGGATGCAATATGGAATTCAGGATCGAGAAAAAAGAGTCATTCAAAGTGATAGGTTTTAAAAGGATATTTTCAAACGATACGTCATACGCAGATATCCCCGCGTTCTGGGATGAGATCAGGGAAAAGTATCTGGACGGTGTATGGTCGGGCAAGGCTCCCGGAAATGAGATCGAGCAGGCTGCGGTTGACAACGGCATCGGAGAGTTCGGCGTCTGCATAGACGATCTCGGCACAGACAGATTCAACTATATGATCGCCGGCGAATACAAGGGCGGAGCAGTCCCCGAGGGTATGGAGGTCTATGAAGTAAGACAGGCAGACTGGGCAGTCTTTGACTGCAAGGGCCCTATGCCCGAAAGCCTCCAAAGCGTCAACACAAAGATATGGAGCGAGTGGCTTCCGGGCAATCCCGAGTTTGAACTCTGCGGCAACGCTGTTATCGAGTGGAACGGCGACGGCGACACGTCATCCGAGGACTACCGCAGCGCCATCTGGATCCCTGTGAAAAGGAAAGCCTGAACCGCTTATCTCATGATGATGCGTTAACGTATTTACTTAAATCTCCTCCGCAAGTCGGGGGAGATTTTTGTGTTTGTGCAAAATGAGAGTGTGTGCCTTAAACGTTTTAGGGTATATGTCTAAAAAGGCGAAATTTTTTATAACTTGTTGACATTGATGAGGATTTTAAGTAAAATAATAATGTGCAGGTGCAGATGATATAAAAATATAAATAAAAATATATAAAGAAAAAACAGAAGGCTGTACCGCATGAACGGAGGAACAATGAAAAAACGTCTGAGTGAATTCAGGGGAAAAGCAAAGGTATATATAGGCCGGAATCTGCTGTTCCTTACTTATGTACTCACTTCGGTGATAAACTCGTTTATCCTGAGAGTGATAACTGTAAAATTCAATTATAATCAAATAAAGCCGCTGCTTGCGGATATCGCAGTCGTATTGTTTATAGGTATGTTCGCGTACTGTTTCCGTCCCAAGAGACGCTTCCCGTATCTGATGACGCTTACGGTGCTCTTCACGATACTGGCGATGGGCAACTCAGTCTACTATGCGAACTTCAAGTCTTTCCTGTCCATATCGCTGATATCGACAGCTTCGCAGCTGGGCGGCGTTATGAATGCGGTCACCAACCTGCTGGAGTTCAAGCACTTCATCTTCCTGTGGGCTATACCTGCCATGATAACCGTCTATGTCCTCATCAGGAAGAAAAAGCCCGAGTATTTTGAGGAGATCGAAAAACTCAAACTCGGAAGATCCTATGCGCTCCATACACTTGCGGTCTCCCTCGGTGCAGCAGGCATCTTCGCAGCAACACTTACGGGCACCGATGTTTCCAGACTCGCAAAGCAGTGGAACAGAGAGTACGTCCTCGGCACTTTCGGTATGTATACTTATCAGATCTCAGATACCGTGTCCTGTGTACATTCCAAGATAAATATCTGGCTCGGCTATGACGAGAACAAGCAGGCTTTCACCAAGTTCTACAACGATAAGGACAACCTCTCCCAGCCCAAGAAAAATGAATATACCGATGTTTTCAAGGGCAAGAACCTTATAGTCATCCACGCCGAGAGCATACAGCAGTATCTTATGGATACCTATATCAACGGCAAGGAGCTGACTCCGAACCTCAACAGGATAGCAAGAGAAGGTTATTACTGGTCGAACTTCTATGCGCAGGAGTCGGTAGGTACCACTTCCGATACCGAGTTCACTTTCTCCTCGTCGCTGATGCCCGCTTCTACGGGTACTGTCGCTATCAATTACTGGGACAGGGACTATACCACTACCCAGAAAATGCTCAAGGATAAGGGCTACTACATTTTCAGTATGCACGCCAATAACGGCTCCTACTGGAACAGACTCAATATGCATAAGTCACTGGGATATGACAGGCTCTATCACTCCGATCAGGATTATGAGATAGACGAGATCATAGGCCTCGGCCTCTCGGATAAGTCTTTCTTCCGTCAGTCGGTGCCCAAGATAAAGCAGGTCTCCAAGGAGCATAAGAATTTCTACTGCGAGCTGCTGATGCTCACCAATCATACACCTTTCACCGATATAGAACGCGTCAGCGATTATGAGGTGGATTTCAAGTACCGCGTGTATAACGAGGAAACAGGCATCTATGAGCAGCATTCGGCTCCTTTCCTGGAAGGAACAAAGCTCGGCAGCTATTTCAAGAGCGTCCACTATGCCGATGAGGCTATCGGTCAGCTGATGGAGGATCTTGAAAGAGAAAAACTGCTGGATAATACCGTTATTGTTATCTACGGCGACCATGACGCCAAGGTCAAGGAATCCGAGTACGAGCATTATTACAACTACAATCCCTTTACCGACAGCGATGTCTCCGAAGGGGAGGACGGGTATATTCCCGTAAATAACTTCTACTACAATATCAACCGCAAGGTGCCGTTCATCATCTGGTCAAAGGATATCGAACATAAGGAGTTCGACAAGGTGATGGGTATGTACGATGTTCAGCCCACCCTCGGCAATATGTTCGGATATTCCAATCCCTATGCTCTCGGTCATGACTTTTTCTCCATACCCGAGAATGAGGAGAACGTGGTTATATTCCCCAACGGCAACTTCGTGACCGATAAGGTCTACTACGATAACCAGAAGAATATGTATTTCGATGTCACCGAGTACGATAACGTCGCAAAGTATGCGTCCTGTAACCAGACCTACAGACTGTCTCCGAATCCGCTGTACAGCCCGACTGCCGATAGCCTTTATAAGACTAAGCCTTCGCAGTACAGTGCCCGGGAAGCAGAGCTCCGTACCGATGACGGCATAGTAACAAATAAGTATATCACCGATTATGTTGAGTACACCGAGGAAAGGATCAATATCTCCAACGCCATAGTGTACTACAATATGCTCAACAAGCCTGAGGACGGCTTCGACGGCAGCGCAGATAAGGATACCGAAAAGGAATCGGTCTTCTCACCGCTCGATCCGTCAAAGAGAGACAGGCTGTATGCATCGTAAACAAACTATGAATATTTTGTAAATCCACTTGCATTATCAAAAAGTGTGTGTTATAATATTCAGGTATTGTGATTAAAGTCCTATTGTTTATTGAAAGGGAGGTGCGACCGCATGGCAAAATGTGAAATCTGCGGAAAGGGTGTAACCTTCGGTATCAAGGTTTCTCACTCGCACAGAAGAACCAACAGAACCTGGAAGCCCAATGTTAGACGTGTAAAGGCTATCGTAAACGGTACTCCTACACACGTATATGCTTGCTCCAGATGTCTGCGTTCCGGTAAGGTGGAGCGTGCCTGATCGGCTGCGCTTCGTTTTGGAAAATGAGAATTTGGCTATCCTTAGGGATAGCCTTTTTTCATTTGGGATTTTTTTGCTCTGAGAGGGTAAAATCCCTTGCATTACACGATGAAATGTGTTATAATAAAATGTATGAATAAATGCTGTAACAGAGATAAGGTCTGAGGACAGATACGAAAGGAAAGTTTTGGAAATGACTCAGGAAACGATACTGAAATACGGCGTAAAGCTGATAATCATTTTCCTTGTGATACCGATCCATGAGTTTGCTCATGCTTGGAGCGCCACCAAGCTCGGAGACGACACTCCCCGAGCACAGGGAAGACTTACCCTCAACCCTATTGCTCATATCGACCCCATAGGTGCGGTCTGCATCTTCTTTTCGGGTTTCGGATGGGGAAGACCCGTTCAGGTCAATGCGCTGAACTTCAAGAAATACCGCAAGGGCATGGCTCTTACAGCCGCAGCAGGCCCGATAATGAATATCCTCGTGGCTATCGTAGGCATGATAGCTTATAAGTTCTCCTATGCAGGGTATATAGTGAACGGCAGTGATGCCCTTATGTGGACCTGCCTGATATTTGAGTATTTCACACTGATTAATGTTGGCCTTGCTGCGTTCAACCTGATACCGATAGTTCCGCTGGACGGATCTAAGATACTCGCCTATTTTACTCCGCCCAAGTTTGATAAGTTCGTCCGTGAGAATCAGCTGTATATCTCCCTCGGATTTCTGCTGCTGCTGGTGGCAGGCGCCCTCGATACACCCCTCGGCTGGGTGCAGAACGGTATGTTCTGGTGCGTTGATAAACTGACGTTCTGGGTGGATCCCATCGTTAAGGCGATATTCTTCTGATATATGGATACTATCTCATTCAAGCTCGATGCCTTCGAGGGACCCCTCGATCTGCTGCTGCATCTCGTGTCAAAGCATAAGCTGAATATCTACGATATCGAGATAAGCCTGCTGCTCGAACAGTACCTCGCTTATCTGGATGGCATTGAGACCAAGGATTACGAACAGGCTGCCGATTTTCTTGAAATGGCAGCAAGACTCATATATATCAAGACCTGCTATCTGCTGCCCCAGCCCGAGGAAGCAGAGGAACTGAAAAAAGAGCTTCAGGGACGTATGATCGAATACTCGCTGTGCAAGCTTGCGGCGCAAAGGCTCCGTGAGGACTATGCAGGCGGAAATGTGTTTGTACGTCAGCCCGTGAAGCTGCCTGTTAATAAGACTTATACCCGTCTTCACGACAAGCAGGAACTCTTTGACGCATATATGATGATCTCGGCTAAGGTCAAGGAGTACAAGCCGCTGAGAGCGAATATGTTCTCACCCATCGTGTCGAAGCGGATAGTCTCTGTCGAGTCGAAGATCACAGATATTCTTTCGAGACTGTACTCTCACGGCAGCTTTGAGATGTCAAAACTCTATGAGGGTATGGAAGACCGCTCTGAACGTATAGCAGCTTTCCTTGCTGTGCTGGAACTTACCAAGTCGGGCAGGATCTTCCTGAACGATGACAATACTCTGATAGAGCTGCGTCAGAATGTACCTGATGACGAGAGCGTACAGCCTGACGAATCTCAGACGGAAATGCCTGTGTCTGAGGAGACTGAAACAGGCAGCCATGCGGATGCTGCGGAAGACGATACTCACGCGGAGGATGATGTCCCCGCAGAGGAGACTTTTGAAGAAGCACCTCAAGAAGATGTATCAGATGCGGCGGAGTCCGCCGGGATACCGCCCTTTGAGGAAGAAGTTACGATCACGGAGCAGGAAGATACCGAGGAAAAAGCAGAGGATGATGCTCCTGGGGAGAAACCGCCCATAACAGCGGAAGTACCTGCTGAGGACGAGACCGAGGCTGATATCACCGAAGAAAAGCCTGCAAGGAATTACTCCGTGCAGTTTGCGCAAAGCACATATACGATGACCCTCAGGGTGGAGGATGAAGTTGACAATGAAAACGAACCTCTGACTGAGGATGATCCCGAAGATGAGAAGACACCGATATCCGAAGCTGAGACTGTCATTGAGATCTCGGAGGACACCCGAAGCGATGTGACGGCAGAGCCTGTGGGAGAGTTCGTGTCGCTGTTCGATGAGATCGAAAACAGCGAGGATAACAGAACTTACGAGCCTGTGGCTGTCGCAGCGTTTGCTCCGATGACGCAGCAGTCCGAGGAAAGTACCGAGGTCTTTGAAACGGTGTCCGAGGAGACCGTAAGAACAAACATAAAACCGAATTATTACGCACGCCGCTATTACTGGGGCTGTGCTCCGCTGATGAACGGACGCAGGGCTTGCCGTGAGGCGTGGAGGTTGAGGATCTGAAATGGATATAAATGAAATGACCGCCGCTGTCGAAGCGATTCTTTTCGCAGGAGGCGACCCTATAGAGTCGGACAAGCTGGCTATTGCCGCAGGCATCGAACCCGATCAGCTCGAAAGCGTAATTGCAGTGCTTGAAGAGAAGTATGCACGGGAGGATTCGGGCATAGAACTGCTTAGACTTGAGGATTGCTTTCAGCTGGCGACCAAAAAGCGATTTGCCGAAAATGTCAAAAGCGCATTTGAGATCAAAAAGAATACCGCGCTCTCTGCCGCTGCCATGGAAGTGCTTGCGATCGTGGCTTATAATCAGCCTGTGACCAAGAGCTTCGTGGAAAATGTCAGGGGAGTGGATTCGTCGGGTACTATGAACTCGCTTGTGGAAAAAGGTCTGCTGTGCGAGGCAGGAAGACTTGAACTTCCGGGAAGACCCATAGCCTACAAGACTACCGATACTTTCCTGCGATCATTCCAGATCTCGGGTATAGCCGAACTGCCGCCCCTTCCCGAACAGGAAGCACAGGTGACTATTGATGAGATAATCGAAAACAGTGCTGATGCGGACAAAGATACCGGTGTGTCAGTGTGAATAATCGCGGATGCTCGCAACAGCATCGCAGAATTGAAAAGATACATACGGAAGACAGGCGAAGCTTCAGCTGAGCCGTCCCGGAGTTCGGCGGTGCACCGTGTGCACAAAATAAATCAGTGAAAATCAGGCACTTTTCTTTCTGCTCGTCGCAGAATTGAAAAGTTACATACGGAAGACAGGCGAAGCTTTAGCTGAGCCGTCCCGGAGTTCGGTGGTGCACCGTGTGCACAGGGGGGTGTGGATCATCAAAAAGAAAGCTAAGCTTATAGGAATAATACTTGCGGTGATAGCTGTATTTGCATTGCTGCTCTACCTGCATATTTTCTGGTGGACGATGCTCACACTGCTGGTGCTGATAGTCGTGCTGCTGCACTTTTCGGTCTCGGTACACCTGAAAGCAAGCCGCTCCGAGGGCGTAAGCGTCACTGCAAAATGGATGTTCATCACCCTTTTCCCGAGAGGAAGCAAGGGTTCAAAGAAGAAAAAGCCGAAGTCCGATGTGGTGGTCACACCCGGTGAACTTGATGAGATATTCGGCAGCGCAGAGCTTCAGCAAGCTATAGATCAGGCAGACAGCGATGACTCGGACACCGCTCAGCAGGAAAGTGTCGAAGCTCCTGCAAGTGAAGCTCAGGAGACCGAGCCGGAACCCGATTCTTCTGCGGAGCATAAGGATGAGCATGAGATAAAGGACGAAAAGCCTGCAAAGAAAAAACGTAAAAAGGAAAAGCCGTCCAAGGATGATGCCGATGACTTCGATGACGGTGAGCCGAAGAAGGGCAAGCTCGCGGCAATAAAAGAGAAGTTTGAAAAGGTCAAGCCCTATATCCCCATCGGCTGGAAAGCTGTCAAGAAGTTCTGTAAGGCTATACGCTTCGAGGGCGTGAAGATCCGCGCCGAGGTCGGCAGGTTTGACGCACACGAAGCTGCGATATACTACGGCATAGTTCAGGGATTCATCTTCGATGTGCTGGGAAAGATAGCACTGTTCTTCACACTTAAACTCAAAGAAGCCAATGTTTACTGCCGCTTCGGCGAGAATAAGATCGACGGAGAAGCCGAACTGACCGTAAGGGTGCGCCCGTCCGCAATGATAGCTATAGCGTTCTGTACGGGAGTGAATTTCCTGATAACCTTCCTGCGTGAAAGGAAGAAAAAGAAAAAGGCAGCCAAAGCTGCTGCCGAGGCGGCTGCAAATGCTTCTGCAACAGCCGGCTGATAAAAATGTCAATAATAAATTTATATAAGGAGTGTATCAAATATGAGTAAACGAAAAGCAGCAAACAGCATCATGCTGAGGATCGGTGCAAAGAACGGCGGCGTCAAGCTGAAGATCAGATTCAGTACGGTAATGATATTCTCTCTGCTTATGGCTATCGGATTTATCGTAAGCATGGATAAGCTCGGTAACGCACTCAATAAGGAAGCAGAAGCAGAGCAGGAATGATCACCGCTGCCTGGTGTTGACCGTCAATTAAAAGAAAGGACAGAAATATTATGAGTGATAATACAAAACTGGAGCAGCTCGTCAAGACTGCGCTGGAGAAGATCAAGGAGCTTTCCGAGTGTGAGACTGTTGTGGGTAAACCCGTTACAACTCCCGACGGAACTACTATCATCCCTGTATCCAAGGTCTCGATGGGATTTGCTTCGGGCGGAAGCGATCTGCCTACAAAGTCGGGCGGACAGTTCGGCGGCGGTTCGGGTGCAGGTGTTACCGTTCAGCCTATTGCTTTCATCGTTTGCCGTGAGGGCGAGACCAAGCTCCTCCAGATAACCACCAATACCGCTTACCAGAACGCTATTGTCAATACCGTTCCCGAGGTGGTTGATAAGGTCATCGGCGTTATCGAGAAGAAGACAGGAAAGAAACTCAAGAAGGACGATAACGAAGAGGAAGATTGATCCTCGCAAAGTTATATAAATTTTCCTTGCATTGATCGGGCAGGACTGCAAAAGCTATGGATGTAAATATTCACAGTGAGGTCTTGTCTATGAAGTTTATTGCATTTTTTGCGGCGGCGGTAATATCGCTGACCGCCTGTTTGCCTGCGGCTGCCGAAAATGAGCTCCCGCCTCCGCAGGTGTCGGCAAAAGGGTGCGTGGTCATCGACGCACTCTCGGGAGATGTGCTCTATGCCCGAAATGAGGATATGCGCCTCCCGATGGCGAGCACAACAAAGATCATGTCGGCTTATATCGCACTGATGCAGGAAGGTCTCGATGAGCCTTTCACCGTTGACAGCGATGCGATAAAAGTCGAAGGCTCGTCAATGGGACTGAGAGAAGGCGATACAGTCACGCTGCGTGCTCTCGTTTACGGTATGCTGCTCCCAAGCGGTAACGATGCCGCAAATGCCGCAGCTGTCCGTATCTCGGGGTCTGTGGACGGGTTTGTCAGGCTGATGAACAGCTATGCTGCCGAGTTCGGTCTTGAAGATACGAATTTCGTTACGCCATCGGGCCTTGATGACTATACCGATGAGCATTACTCCACGGCTCTTGATATGGCAAGGCTCACAAGGTTCGCTCTGCGTGACCCAGCCTTTGCGGAGATCTGCGCCCAGACCTCTGCAAGCGTAGAGTTCGGCGCTCCGCCATATAAGAGAACACTGCATAATACCAACAGACTGCTCTCAATGTGTAAGGGCGTTGTGGGAGTCAAGACGGGATTTACCGATAAGGCAAGAAGGTGCCTTGTCTCTGCCTGCGAGCGTGACGGTGCAAAACTCATCTGTGTGACGCTCAATGATCCCAATGACTGGAAGGATCATGAGGCGCTGTATGACTGGTGCTTCGGAAAACTGAAAAAAGTGGGGCTTTCGCCTGAACTGTCAGGGTATGAGATACCCTGCGCCGATAAGGGTGTCACGGTTAAGGCGGAGGGCGACAGGAAAGATATGCTGCTGCCTCAGTCGGCTGCCGAAAGGATGGAAAGAGTCACGGTGATAAGTCCGTTCCTCTATCTGCCCGTTAAGGCAGGGGATACCGTGGGCGAAACACGGTTCTACCTCGATGGGGAACTTATCTGCGTATTGCCGGTAAAAGCAGTCACAGGGGCGGATGCAGGGTCGTATGAGGTTTCATATGACCTGTACATATGATTAAGGAGAAGATATGGAAAAGATAAGGATCCAGAAGCTGATAGCCGACAGCGGCTATTGCTCGCGCCGCAAGGCAGAGGAACTCATATCAAAGGGACGTGTCAAGGTCAACGGCCATGAGTGTAAGCTCGGCGATAAGGCATTGCCCGATAAAGACCTCATAACCATTGACGGCGAGCAGATCGCCAGGGTGAAAAAGCGCAGGCTCTATTACATAATGCTGCATAAGCCGAGAGGTTATGTCACTACCATGAGTGATGAGCTGGACAGAAAGAATGTCTCGGAGCTGCTTAAGGATGTCCCCGAGAGAGTTTATCCCGTGGGCAGGCTCGACCGTAATTCCGAGGGATTGCTGCTGTTTACCAATGACGGCGCTTTCGCTAACGATATCATGCACCCCTCAAGGCATATCTCCAAGACTTACCGCGTTACGGTCAGACCGGACATCAATGATGAACAGCTGGTGGCACTCTCCGAAGGCGTGGTCATCGACGGAAAGAAGACCCAGCCTGCAACGGTCATCGTCCTCGATAAGGAACAGGGCAGAGTGGTGCTGCAGATAACCATACATGAGGGCAGGAACCGTCAGATCAGAAAGATGTGCGAAGCAGTCGGCCTTGAAGTGGCAAGACTTAAACGTACTTCTATCGGACCTGTTAAACTCGGTATGCTTCAGCCGGGTGAACACCGTGAGCTCAAACCCGATGAACTGAGGGCTCTCAGGAACGCAATGAATAAGTAAACTGCAAGGATGCTTCTGTGAAATGAAGCGTCCTTTTTTGTTTGATTTTTTCGCTTCTGGGGTCACAACACCCTCCCAAGCCTTGACTTTTTTGTAATAATGTGATATAATTTAATTCATAAGTTATTATCATTTGTGCAATACATGGAGGTGTATATAATGTATGACGTTGCAGTCATAGGTGCCGGAATTGTGGGATGCTCGGCAGCAAGAGAACTCTCGCGGTATGAGCTTTCGGTCTGTGTCATAGACCGTGAGAGCGATGTGGGCGAGGGCACAACAAAGGCTAATTCCGCCATTGCCCACGCAGGGTTCGATGCAAAGGAGGGCACTCTTAAAGCGAGATTCAATGTGCTCGGCAGTAAGATGCTCCCCGAGCTTTCAAAGGAACTGGACTTTGCGTTCTTCAGGAACGGTGCGCTGGTGCTTTGCTTTGATGAGGCTCAGAAAGGTGAGCTCGACAAGCTGGCAGAGCGAGGAAAAGTCAACGGCGTAGAGGGGATAAAGATCCTCACAGGGGACGAGGCAAGAGCCCTTGAACCTGCACTTACGGAGGAAGTCGTTGCCGCGCTGTATGCTCCCACTTCGGGCATAGTATGTCCTTTTGAGATGACTATAGCCTATGCCGAGAATGCCTATACCAACGGCGTGGAGTTCAAACTTTCCACTTGTGTCACGGATATAAAAAAGATCAGCGGCGGGTATCTCGTCTCCACCGACAGGGGAGACATAGAGGCTAAGACAGTTATCAATGCCGCAGGCGTCTATGCCGATAAGATTCACGCCATGGTCAGCAGTGAACCTCTGACCATCACTCCGAGAAAGGGCGAGTATATGCTTCTCGATACCGATGCAGGCAGACTCGTTTCAAAGACGATCTTCCAGCTTCCTACAAAAATGGGCAAGGGCACCCTCGTGACCCCGACGATCCATGGAAATCTGCTGCTCGGTCCTACAGCCGAGGATATCGATGATAAGGAAAACACCGCCACAACCCGTGACGGTCTTGCTCAGGTGAGAGCAAAAGCTCAGCTTTCGGTAAAGGACATACCCTTTGGCAAGGTCATAACAAGTTTTACCGGGCTGCGTGCAGTGGGCGATACCGATGACTTTATCATCGGCGAGCCAAATGATGCCGAGGGATTCATTGATGCTGCGGCAATCGAGTCCCCTGGACTTACTTCGGCTCCTGCTATAGCCGTTTATCTCTGTGAGCTTGTGGGCAGACACATTCCCCTTGTGAAGAAAGAGACATTCTATGCCAAGAGAAAAGGCGTTCCGCATTTTGCAATGATGACCGACAAGGAACGCTGTGAGCTTATCGCCAAGGATCCCGCATACGGTCAGATAGTATGCCGCTGCTGTACAGTCACCGAGGGCGAGATCATCAACGCACTGACCCGTCCCCTCGGCGCCACCACCCTTGACGGTGTCAAGAGACGTACAGGGGCAGGAATGGGAAGATGTCAGGCAGGCTTCTGTTCACCGAGATCTATTGCCCTTATCGCTGAAAAGCTGGGCATAGGTCTGCTGGATGTAAAGAAGAACGGTGTGTATAATATAAATGAAAGCGAGGTCGGTGACAATGAAAAATAATTACGATCTCGTCATCGTGGGAGGCGGCCCGGCAGGAATGGCTGCTGCCATATCCGCAAAAAAGCAGGGCATAGACGATATCCTTATTCTTGAACGCGACAGCGAGCTTGGAGGCATTCTTAATCAGTGCATACACAACGGCTTCGGTCTGCATACATTCAAGGAGGAACTTACAGGCCCCGAGTACGCCGAGAGATATGCCGATCAGGTAAGGGAACTCGGCATACCCTTTGAACTCGGTACTATGGTGCTGGGTATCAGTCCCGAGAAAGAGATCTCGGTCATAAGCCGTACAAGAGGTGCTGCGAAAATCAGTGCAAAGGCTGTTATCCTTGCCATGGGCTGCCGTGAGAGACCGAGAGGTGCGCTGGGCATCCCGGGTTACCGCCCTCAGAGCGTATATACAGCGGGTACAGCTCAGAAGCTGGTCAACTGTGAGGGAGTTGTCCCGGGAAAAGAGGTAGTCATCCTCGGTTCGGGTGATATCGGACTTATCATGGCAAGAAGAATGACCCTCGAAGGAGCCAAAGTCCGTGCAGTTGTTGAGCTTATGCCATATTCCAGCGGACTGAAAAGAAACATCGTGCAGTGTCTTGACGATTACGGCATCCCTCTGATGCTGAGCCATACCGTTATCGATATAAAAGGCAAGGAAAAACTTGAGGGCGTTTACGTTGCTGCTGTTGACAGTACAAACACGCCCATCGCAGGCACGGAGGAATACTTCCCCTGTGATACGCTGCTGCTGTCCTGCGGACTGATCCCTGAGAATGAGCTGTCAAGATCGGCAGGTATCGAGATAAGTCCTCTTACAAACGGCCCCACAGTTGATGAGAGCCTTGAGACCAGTATCGAGGGCGTCTTTGCCTGCGGAAATGTGCTTCATGTTCACGATCTTGTGGATTTTGTTTCCGAGGAAGCATTGCGTGCAGGCGAGAATGCCGCCGCATATATAAAAGGAAAGCCTGCAAGTCCGGGAACGCCTGTTGCGGTCAAACCGGGGAACGGCGTCAAATATACGGTGCCGAGCAAGCTCTATGCTCAGTCGGTGGAGGGAAACGTCCATATCAGGTTCAGAGTCACCGGTGTATTCAAGATGGCTTCCATCGTTGTCACCTGCAACGGCAGTGAGATCTTCCGCAAGAAAGGCCGTATCTTCGTGCCCAGCGAGATGCAGGACATCATCATTCCCGCCGAAAAGCTTTCCGCAGTAAGCGGCGATATTGAGGTCTTTGTGGAAGGAGGTGCCGCTCAATGACAAGAGAGTTGACCTGTATAGGCTGCCCCATGGGATGCGAACTGACCGTTGAAGTTGAGAACGGTGTGGCTGTTTCTGTGACGGGCAACACCTGCAAGATCGGTGAGACGTATGCCAAAAATGAGATCAGCGCACCTGTCCGTACAGTGACTACTACGATGCTTTCGGAGACGGGGATACCCGTACCTGTAAAGACCGCAGGGCAGATCCCGAAGGGTAAGATCTTCGAGGTAACAGCCGCTGTCAAAGCGGTAAGAGCGAAGCTCCCCGTGAAGATGGGCGATGTACTTCTTGCCGATGCAGCAGGCACGGGAGTGGACATTATAGCGTCAAAAAGTATAAAGAAATAACATTTTTGATATTTTAAAGAGCAGGACATGATGTCCTGCTCTTACTATTTTGTAATAAATTTCTCGACACTTTTTCAACAGCAAACGATTTCGCAATTTTTCTTCTCGGCAAGTTTCACAAAACTATCACCTTATTCTCGTCATTATTTCAAAAAATACTACGTTTCGATTACGATGTTTACAAAATAGTTACAGTCAGCTATTGACATATGACTATACCTATGTTATAATAGTAACATCAGGAGGTATAGTATGAGAGAAATAATTTTGAAGGCGGCTGCTTTTTCGTTTGCTATCGTTCTTCTCCTTTCCAATGTTACCGACGATGCAAGCCTTATCGCAAGTGCCAACAAGATCGCCAACGAGGATACTGCTGTTCTTTCCGCAGTGAACGGCGAGCAGGACAATGTTCCCGCAAAACCTGTCATCGCACAGAAAGCGGTCTACTCGGGAAAACTCGAACTGACTGCCGTGAATTTATCAAGCTACGGGTCGGATGTATCCTTTGAGATCGAGATCAACGGATCATACGCACGTACACAGTCCATGGAAATGTTAAAGTCGGCCGGATGCCTGTTCACTACTATCGACGGTAAGGATTATCTCAATCCTTCCACAAAGTATTCGGTAAGAGTAAGAGCAGTCACTGCAGACACCGCAAGCGAATGGTCGGATCCGCTGACCGTTTACACCAATTCAAAGACATATTATTTTATTGACGAGGGTACCGAGTTCAGCACGCTCGTCAACGGAAGAATGATAAAGACGGGCAAGCTTGCAAAAGCAGTTTATGCCCACGGTATCCCTACCAACGCAGGCGGTTACACCAGCGAGGGCAGGAATGTAGATAACTACAGCACAAGATACATAAAACTTACCGACAGTGATTACGAGAACTGCTTTGTGCTCGTTTCCGAAGCTTCAAGAGTTTCAAACAATTCGGTTCTGGCTCAGACACCTGCTGCCCCTGAGATCGAGCTCGGTATCGCATTCGGTGATGAGCTTTCGGTCAAGGTCAATAACCTTGATAAGTATGACGATGAGACCGAGTTCACTGTCAGCGTAGACAACAGAGCTGTTAAAACCATCAGCTGCAAAGACCTCAAGGCTCAGGGCTGTGTGCTCATCTCAAAGAGTGCATCGGCTCACTTCGCTCCGGACAGCAAGTATAAGGTCACTGTTGAGGCTCAGTACAGACAGCTCAGGACAAGCTCCTACAGCAAGTACTCCACCGACTCGGTGTCATATTATAAGTTTGAAAAGGGTAAGACCTACTATATGTGCGCAGGCGGACAGTTCTACTCGGCAGGCGTAACATCAAGGGCAGGCTGCGGAAAAGGCTCCTCTGCCAATGCAAAGGGCGAACTCATCGAGGGTCAGCCGCTTTCATCCGGTCAGAAGGAATACGTTAAGATCACCGAGGGCGATCACGCAGGTTATTACTTCAAGGTTTCTGATGTGAGCCGTGCAACCGGTACAGAGTATGCCGATAATGACCGCATCAGACAGGAAGAAGCTAAGCGTGCTGCTGAGGCTGAGAGACTTGCAAGAGAACAGGCCGAGCGCGCAAGAGCAGCAAGAGAAAAAGCAGAGCAGGAGGCTCAGGCTCAGGCACAGGCACTTGCAAATGCCAACAAGGGCGGCGGATCGGGCGAACTTACCGACCGCGATGCAAAGATAGCAGTAGTAATTAATTATGCTCTGAGCAATGTAGGCGGCAGATATGTTTACTGCGGCGAGAGATTCCGTGCTTGTGACTGCTCCGGTCTGACAAAGCTCTGCTATGCTCAGATCGGCGTTAAGCTCGATCATATTGCAGCACATCAGGCATATGCAGGCAAACGTGTTACACTTGCCGAGATCCAGCCGGGTGACCTCATCGTTACACGCGGAGGCGGACATGTAATGATCTATATCGGCAACGGCGAGGTAGTCCACGCTACATCCTACGCAAGAGGCATCGTCCGTGATCCTCTTTCAAGAGCGATAAGCGGCACGAGTATCTATGCGATCACAAGAATAATCTGATAACAATTTTCTCCTTAAAGTTATAAGAATATACGAAGAGCGGCATCTCCGATCGGGGATGCCGTTTTTCGTGCTCATTGTTTAAGATATATAAAGACATCCATAAGGGTGATACTTCTGTATGAGTAATACCCTTACGGATGTCCTTTTGTGTTTTATACCGACCTGCTGATAACGGCAGATACTGATTTTTTGTTCTTTTTGCTGTAATTGTCGGTACCGCAGGAAGCAAGTCCGAGCAGAGCGCCCGTCAGCAAGAGTATAAGAATACGTTTTTTCATATGACCCTCCCTGTTATTCCTCTGCCGAGGCTGTTTCCTCGATATAACCTCTGAGTTCTTCAACACCCTCGCCTGTAACTGCCGAGAACACAACGTGAGTTATGTCCTCAAACTGAGGTATCTCCTTGGCGAACTCTTTCATACGCTCGGCTCTTGCATTTGTGCCCAGCTTGTCCGCCTTGGTGAAAACGATGATGAACGGTATCTCACAGTCAATGAGGTAGTTTATCATCTGCAAGTCATCTTTGGTAGGGGAGTGCCTTATGTCTATCAGCTGAAATACCAGTTCAAGCTCTCTGTCCGGAGAAGCAAGGTATCCGCCGATAAGATCGCTCCAGCTGCGTTTGAGACCTTTAGCGGTTTTGGCGTAACCGTACCCGGGCAGATCAACGATATATATGTTATCGAGTTTATAGAAATTGATCGTGACTGTTTTTCCGGGTACCGAACTTACTCTTGCGAGAGCCTTGCGTCCCAGCAGCTTGTTTATGAGAGATGATTTTCCGACATTCGAGCGTCCCGAGAAAGCGATCTCTGTCCTGTCAGACTTCGGCATCTGCGAGAGGCTGCCAAACGATGTATAAAACTCGGCTGTCTGATAATTCATATCACACCGACGCTTTCTTCGCCTTGCGCACGGGCTTCTTTACAAGCTCATAGGGGATATCGCACTTCTGCTTCTTTGAGCTCTTGACGAGAGCGGTATCGAGCACCTGAGTGATATCCTCTGCAAACACGAATTCCAGTCCCATTTTTACTGTATCGTCCACGTCATCGAGGTCGCCCTCATTCTCCTTGGGAATGATGACTGTCTTTATGCCTGCTTTGTAGGCTGCCATTGTCTTTTCGCGCAGACCGCCTATAGGGAGCACTTTTCCTCTGAGTGTGATCTCGCCTGTCATAGCCACATCGCCCCTTACGGGTATGCCGCTGAGTGCGGAGATCAGAGCAGTGGTCATTGTGACGCCTGCACTTGGGCCGTCCTTGGGAACTGCACCTTCGGGCGCATGGATATGGAGATCCTTCTTCTCGAAGAAATCGGGGTTGATGCCGTACTTTTCAGCGAGGCTTCTGCAAAGGCTTACAGCTATCTTTGCGGATTCCTTCATAACGTCGCCCAGGGAGCCTGTGACCTCTATCTTGCCCTTGCCGTCGAGGACGAGGACTTCGAGGGGCATAATCACGCCGCCGACAGATGTCCATGCAAGTCCGTTTACGAGACCCACTTCATCGCCCTTGGCAGTAAGATCGTTGAGATACTTTCTGTGGCCGAGCATTTCGGTGACAGTCTTCGCCTTTACTGAGACGCGCTTTGCTTCACCCGAGATTATCTGCTTTGCGGCCTTGCGGCAGAGCGCAGCGATATTTCTCTCGAGTGTTCTGACACCTGCTTCACGGGTATAGCTGTCGATGAGCTCATACACGGCATCGTCTGCTATCCTGAGCTGAGTGGCTTTGAGACCGTGCTTGGCTATCTGCTTGGGTATCAGGTGGAGTTTGGCGATATTGAATTTTTCCTCTCTGGTATAGCTGGGCAGCTCAATGACTTCCATACGGTCAAGGAGCGGAGGAGCTATGGGGTCGAGGTTGTTTGCGGTAGTTATGAACAGCACTTCGCTGAGATCAAAGGGCAGTTCGATGAAGTGATCGCGGAAAGCCGTATTCTGTTCGGAGTCGAGGACTTCGAGCATAGCCGAAGCAGGATCGCCCCTGAAGTCATTGCCCATCTTGTCGATCTCATCGAGGAGCATAACGGGATTCTTTGTGCCTGCCTGAATAAGACCTGCGATTATACGTCCGGGCATTGAGCCGATATAGGTCTTTCTGTGACCTCTGATATCGCTTTCGTCGCGCACGCCGCCCAGCGACACACGGACATACTTTCTGCCGAGAGCTCTTGCTATTGATCTTCCCACGGAGGTCTTGCCGACACCCGGAGGACCGTACAGACAGATGATCTGTCCCTTTGCGCCGCCTGTGAGTTTCATTACTGCAAGGTTCTCGACTATCCTGTCCTTGACCTTTTTCATTCCGTAATGGTCTTCTTCGAGTACCTTAACGGCAGCGGCTATATCCTCTGTATCCTGAGTGCGTTCATTCCACGGCAGATCGAGGACGGTCTCAACATAGTTTCTGATAACGGCAGCCTCGGGAGAACCGGGAGCCATTTTTCTCAGGTGATCTATCTCGTTGAGACACTTCTCCCTGACTTCCTCGGGTGGAGCAGTCTTTTCCAGTTTTTCCGTCAGAGCGTCTATCTCATCATCGTCCTGATCCGAATGTACATTACCGTCCAGTTCCTGTCTGAGGGCCTTGATCTGTTCGCGGATGTAGAACTCTCTCTGATTGCGGTCCATAGCCTCATGGACTTTTTCATGTATCTCGGCTTCGAGGGAGATGACCTCTATCTCGCGTGTGAGCATTGAGATGAGGTGCATGATCTTTTCGCCTGCGGGATTGGTCTCCAGCAGGAGCTGTTTGTCCTCAAACCTGAGCATTATGTTGAAAGCGATAGCTTCAAAGAGCTTGGCGGGTTCGGTTGCTGTAAGCACATCGTCAAGGAGTTCCTTGGGCATCCTCGGCAGAAGTTCGGAATATCTTCTGAAAGACTCCTTTGCCTCACGCACGATTGCTTCGAGCTCAACATCGTCGAAGTTCTCCTTAGCGTAGTTGGGCAGAAATTTAACTTTTGCGGAATAGAAAGGTTCCGTCTGCTCAAACTTAACGAGCTTGGCACGGTAAACACCCTCGACCATGCATCTGTACACGCCGCCGGGTGATTTGATTATCTGCTTGACCTTACACAGTGTGCCGACAGTGTAGAGGTCTTTTTTCTCGGGCTTTTCGACCGAGGCGTCCTTCTGGGCGCATAAGAATACGAATATTCCTGTTGACATCGCATTCTTGACTGCCTTTACGGAGCATTCTCTGCCCACGTCGAAGTGCATTGACATATTCGGATAGACTACCAGTTCTCTGGTAGTAACACAGGGGTATACGGTCCTGTATGCTCCCGCATTGAGATCATTTGCCATAACAGCGCCTCCTTCATCATTTCTTTTTCATGTAATCCTTATATTATCATCAGAGTCATCAACATAATTGTAACACGCTGTCTCCTGATTTTCAACCGGAGACTGTTTCCGATTTTTCTGCCATTGAAAGGATATCCTCTGCCTGTGGTATCTTTATATTATAGCACATTTTTTCTCTTTTGTAAATGGTAAAAACTGTAAACTTCCTGATAACAAAAAGCGTACCGAAGTACGCTTTTAAGTCAGAATTGATTATCAGTCACATCACACGGTATAGAGATACTTGTAATCGCCGTAATCTGCTGCTATGCGTGCGATGATTATGGCATCGTCCGCAGTGATCATGTCATCCTTGTTCACGTCTGCGGAGAAAACATCATAGCTGTATACATACTTGTCATTGCCGTATCCTGCTGCCATACGTGCTGTGATGACAGCATCATCGGATGTGACCATACCGTCGCCGTTGACATCACCGGGGAGATATTTTGCCTTAATGCTGAGAAAGCCGTGCTTTGATTCGGTGTCCACACAGGCATACTCGGCGGTCTTGTTGCCTTTCAGTTCGTATTTATATCCGTTATGACCTACGAGATGAGTGTTGGCCGCAAACATATTATCAGATTTGCCGATAGCTTTTGAAACATCCCATTTGCTGCCTACGTATATTCTTACAAGGTGTTCCGAACCGTAGAACATCTCGGTCATATCTGTTACGTTTCTTGTATCGAAGGAAGAAATATCCAACGCTCTCAAGCTGTGACAGTTATCGAACATCTGGCTCATATCAGTGACCTTTTCGGTATTGAATCCCGAGAGATCAAGATCAGAGAGCTGAGTAGCCATAAAGAACATGGAACTCATATTGGTCACGTTTGATGTATCCAGAAAAGAAAGATCCAGTGATTTCAGATTAAAGCACCATGCGAACATATATTCTGCGGTTTTGAGTTTGGAAGTTCCCATATTATTGGGGAATTTGATATCCGACAGTTTATTGCAGCCCTCGAACATACAGTTTAACGATGTGATGTTCGGAGCATAGAACGTGGAAATATCAACAGATTTAAGATTCTCGCAAAAATCAAACATCCTTGCCAGACTTTCTGCGCTTGAGACATCGAGACAGGTGAGGTCGATAGTCTCAATGGATTCGCAGTGTTCGAACATTCCCGACATAGATGTGACTTTTGAAGTGTCGAATCCTCTGAGATCAAAACTTTTCAGCGATTTGCACCCGTAGAACAGATTAAACATCCTTTTAAGGGCAGGCGCTTTGATGTTTGAAAGATCCGCAGAAACAAGATCGACATTATTCTTGAACATCGCACCCATTGACTCAAGTTTGGGAGCATAGAGCCCCGACATATTGACGTGTTTGCAGCAGCTGTCCTCAAACATGAACATAAAGGTCTCTGCCTGAGAAGCATCGGCTTTTCTCAGGTCTATTGTATCGACATTGGGCCACGGTTTATTTTTGCCGTCTCCTGTGACTCTGCTGAACATACTTTTACAGTCCTTGGGGAAAACAGCTCCTTCCTGCGCAACGATGTTGAGAACATCCTTGTTGAATCTGAATGCTTGTACCTGTTCCTTGGTGAACTGTCCGCGCAGTTCGAGCACGCCTGTGGCGCTGTTTAAAAATGCGCCGTTGTTGTCGTCTGCAAAAGCTTTGAGCGTCCCCTCGGGCAGCACTGAAAAAAGTGCAAGCACGAGAGCGAGAGCCGTCATTAGAGATGACAGTTTTCTTGTTGTCTTGTTCATTTTTGTTTCTCCTTTGTTTTTTTATGAAAAATCTTAAAAGATATTTTCATGCTTTTGAATCACATAGTATAAATGTATTTATAGTCGCCGTAATCTGCGGCTGAGCGTGCGATGATGATAGCATCATCCGCAGTGATATTGCCGTCATTATTTATATCTGCGGCATAGAAATCGTATTTGAATATATAGTCATCGCTGCCGTATCCTGCTGCCATGCGTGCAGTGATAACGGCATCGTCGGCGGTGACTTTTCCGTCGCTGTTGACATCACCCGGCAGGTTGTTCAGCTTGGTGCTGAAGTATCCGGGATTACCTTTGATATCCAGTCTTGCACGGTTCTTGTCTGTTATTGATTCGTTGTATTTTGTGCCCTGACGTCCGACAAGATGCGTGCATCCGCTGAACATGTTTTCCGAATCTTTTACGCGGACGTTGTCGGTATTGAAATCCGTAGATGCATATATCCTGACAAGGTGGTAGCAGTTGAGGAACATTGCCTGAATTTTTGTTACGCTGCTTGTATCGAAACTTGTAAGATCAAGTACCCTCAAGCCGTGGCAGTCTTGAAACATACAGCTCATATCCGTAACATTTTCGGTGTTAATCCCTGAAAAATCTACATTTTTGAGCTTAGCATCCCACACGAACATACATTGCATACTTTTGATATTTCCGGTGTCCATACCTGAAAGATCAACCGATTCAAGTGCGCCGCAGTCGCTGAACATAAAATCTGTACTGTGAAGGTTGGGTGTCTTTGCGTTTGAAAGATCCGCTTTTTTGAGAGAATGGCAGCTGGTAAACATATGCTTCATCCATTGAACGCTCGTCATATCGACAGATGACAGATCTATCTCTTCAAGGGATGAACAATCTTCAAACATACTGTTCATATTGTTGACAGTAGAAATATCCAAGCCTTTGATCGCCGCGCTTTTAAGGCTGCTGCAGCCGAAGAACATATTGACCGCAGTGCGTACATTGCCTGCTTTGAGAGTCGAAAGGTCTATGCTTTTAAGTGATATGCATCCGAAGAACATAAGACCGAAGGATTCAGCCTTCGGCATCTTCACGTTTGTAAGGTCAACGGTTTCAAGAGTTTCGTGACCCCAGAACATACTGCTGGATGCAGTGACATTTGCAAAATCAAGTCCCGCCATATTGACGTGTTTTATGCCGTTGGTACGGTCGAACATATGAGAGATATCCGTCGCTTCCGAAGCATCTGCGTTTCTGAGATCCAGCGTATCGACATTGACCCACTCATAGGTGCCGCTTTCGGATTCAGCCTGACCGAACATTCTTGAGCAGTCCGCAGGGAGAACGGAGCCTTCCGCAGCAACGATGTTTTTTACCTTTTCGTTATGCCTGAAAAAAATCACCTGATCTTTAGTGAAGCGTCCGCGAAGTTCAAGAACTCCTGTGTCCTCATTGAGGAAAACGCCGTTGCTGTTATCCTCTGCAAATGCTTTTAGTGCCCCCTCGGGCATCACCGAAAAAAGTGCCAATACGAGTGCGATTGCCGTCATCAGAGATGACAGTTTTCTTGTTGTCTTTTTCATTGTTGCTTCTCCTTTGATTTTTTACATCTCTTATATTTCTGTCTGAAATGGCATTGTTATAAAAATAACACACTGTATATACTATAACACCGGCGTGTCTCAAAGTCAATATGCATCATAGCCAAAAAGACGCATCTGCGCAGAAAAATACTGATAAAGCTTACAGATAACAGTCACGAAAAAAACTTTGTGATAAATCGGTGAGAAGTGCTCTGCGGTACTTGCTTTTTTTACGCTTTTGTGATATAATTATAAAGTTAAAGAATACCCGTACCCGGAGGACCGATAATGAATAAAAAAGAGATCAATGAGATAAAGAAAAACTTCAGCGAGAAGTGCGGCTTTTTCACCATAGGCACTACCGTGCAGGCTCTCGTTGACAGTGAGAAAAATATAAAGTTCCGCTCGTCGGCATTGTTCAATACTCTCCCTCAGGATGAGAGCGAGCTGATAATGGCGATACTCAAAAAGACCCTCTCGGGTACCTACGGCAAGAACCTCAAGGAGTATGCTTTCCCCAAGGACGCTTACCTCGACGGCGGTATGCAGCCCTTTATGTACGAACTGATGAAGAGCAGGCTCAATGATGAGGAACTTGTGACCAAATTTTTGGACACTATCGTGGAGAAAATGTCTTATGTCTCCACCTATGCCATATTTACCGCAGCCTGTACATACAGCGTACTCAAGAAGACGGGCAACGATGAGCTTACCGATGATGCGGAGAGCGAGATCGACTATAACTTCATCATCACAGCTGTCTGTCCCGTTGAACTTCGCTATGACGGACTTATCTTCTCGGATGAGACCAATTCCATAGTCAAGAAGACTACCGCAGACCGCATTATAGAGATGCCTACCGACGGCTTCCTCTTTCCCATATTCTCTGACCGCCAGCCCGATATCAACGGCGTGCTGGTCTACTCGAAGAACGCCAACAAACCCAATACCTCGGTGGTGGATGACCTGCTCGGATGTGAGTTCGTCATGAGCTTCAAGAACGAGAAGGAGACCTTCCACGCTATCCTCGGCAACGTCCTCGGTGATGAGCTCGATTATGAGATGATAACCAACGTCAACGATAAGATATCCGAGCTGGTGGATAAATCCGCTCACGAGACCGAGCCTGCAACGATCGGCACACACGAACTCTCGACAATACTCTGGAATTCGGGTGTGAGTCAGGAGAAACTCAGCGAACTGCCAAAGGTCTTCGAGCATGCAATGGGCGACAAGACACTTACCGCAGTCAACCTCATCGAGCGCAAGACAGTGCTCCAGACAGAAGGCATAACCGTAAACATCGGCAAGGATGCCCAGGATAAAGTCAGATGCGAGAATATCGACGGCAGACGCTGCCTCATAATCTCACTGGACGATCCGGAGGTCTCGGTGAACGGTATGCCCACAAATGTAAAATAGTGCACACGGTGCACCGCCGAATTCCGTGATGGCTCGGGATAAACCCTCGCCTGCCTTTCGTATCGGCCTGTTTATTCCTGCAACGGGCAGAAAGATCTGTTTACGCTTTTGCCCACATATTTTACGGGATCGGAAATACGAAAATGCATATCGGGATCGGATCCAAGGAGATTCAGATGAAGAATATACCCCAGACAAATGCCACGCGGGCACTGGCTCAGAAGAAAATACCTTTCGCCGAACATTCTCACGATCTGCCTGCCGAAAGATCAGGCATTGAGATAGCAGAGGTGCTGGGTCAGGATAAGGATCGGGTGTTCAAGACCCTTGTGACCGCTGCGCCGCGATCTGGCAAGTATTATGTATTTATGATCCCCGTAGCCTGTGAGCTTGATCTGAAAAAGGCAGCAAAGGCAGCGGGAGAAAAATCCGTCGAGATGATAAAGGCTAAAGAACTGCTGCCGCTGACGGGATATGTCCACGGCGGCTGCTCGCCGATAGGTATGAAAAAACAGTTCCCAACATTTATCCATCAGTCAGCCGAAAACTATGATACGTTTTTTTGCAGCGGCGGCAGAGTGGGCCTGCAGATCGAACTTCCGCTCGCCGAGCTCAGACGCGCTGTGAGCATAACCTCGGCAGACCTTGTCACTGACTGAACGGAGAAACGTATATGGAAAAACGTTTGGTGTATGCAGACTTCGCCGCAACAGCCGTTCCGTCCGAAAGAGCACTCAACAAAGCGATGCCGTATCTGAAAGAAAGCTTCGGGAACGCTTCGGGGATGTATGCCCTCGGTATGCGATCGGCAAGAGCGGTCTTAGATGCAAGAAAAAGTATCGCCGCATCCCTCGGCGCCAAGCCGGAGGAGATATTCTTTACTTCGGGCGGTACCGAGTCGGATAACTGGGCGGTGAGAGCCGCTGCCGAGTCGGGAGCACGCAAGGGAAAAAGACATCTGATCTCTTCGGCTGTGGAACATCACGCTGTTATCAATACCCTTAAAGACCTCGAGACCAAAGGCTTTACGGTGACTTATCTGCCTGTTGACAAAGAGGGCAGGCTCACCGCCGAACAGGTCAGGGAGGCCATCACCGATGATACCGCACTGGTGTCCGTTATGACCGCAAACAATGAGATAGGCATTATCTATCCCGTTGATGAGATAGCTGAGATCTGCCGGAGCAGGGGAGTCCTGTTCCATACCGATGCCGTTCAGGCAGTCGGTCATATACCGATGGATCTTTCAAAGCTCGGAGCTGATATGGTCTCGCTTTCGGGACACAAGTTCGGAGCCATGAAAGGTATCGGTGCGCTGTATGTCCGTAAGGGTGCGGATATCGGCAGCTTTATGACCGGAGGCGCCCAGGAGAGCGGCAGACGGGCAGGTACCGAGAATGTCGCGGCTATAGTCTCAATGGCTGAGGCTCTTGCAGAGAGCATTGAAAATATGGATGCCGTGAACGCACGTCTTACCGTGATGCGCGACAGGCTCATCGACGGCCTGACAGCAAGCATACCCGATTGCTTCCTGAACGGCGGAAGAGAAAACCGCCTCGCGGGAAATGTGAACCTTTCCGTCAAGGGCGTTGACGGCGAGAGTATGCTGCTTATGCTGGATATGATGGGTATTATGGCTTCCAGCGGATCAGCCTGTGCAGTCGCACAGAAGGATCCCTCCCATGTGCTGCTTGCTCTGGGGGTTGACAGGAAACTTGCTCACGGCTCGCTGAGACTCAGCCTCGGCTGCACCACTACAGATGAAGAAGTAGACTATATGCTCGAAAGGATACCCGAGGCGGTATCAAGACTGAGAGCGTTGAGATAAGTCGGAAACAAATAAATGACAGGCATAAGGGGAGCAGAGAAAGCCTGTCAATGAGATAAAAGGAGGTTATTTGAATGGATCTTAAGGAGATCATGGAAAAGAACACGGAGTATGCATCCAGACTCGAACTTGATCCTGAAAAGATCAGGAGGCAGTTCGTAAAAGACGAAACACACGATTTTGCAACCATAGGTACAGTTGACCTTATAAGCGGCTGGATCAGAGTGGGTGACCCGCTTGCTTACCTCTGCGCAGAGATGTATTCTCCCATTATGAACGTGTCGGTAAAGCGCGGATCTTATCCTGTTGAGATAGCTGTCATCAGATCCTATTTCGACTCGGTGCGTATCTGCTCTTCGCGTATCAAGTTCAAGCCCACCGAGGCTGTACGCTATGAGGTCGCAGGTCCTGCCCCCGGTACCACAGCCTTTGAGGCATCGGACGGTGATATTCCCGATTTCCCCGTTGATGCAGGTATGATGTGCTTCTGCGATGCCGAGGTCGCTCACGAGTTTAATGAGTGGCTGGGTGTTTGGCACGAGCAAAACCCCGATAAGAACCACTATGATGACTATTTTGCTGAACTCTTCGCCGAGAGCTATGAGCGTATGCCCGACTTCCAGCGCGAAGGCGGCGACTTCATCGAGTGGGAAGTTCCCGGAACAGGTCATAAGATCGTTATGAATGCTACAGGCTACGGCGACGGTACATATCTCCCGTTCTGGGGTTATGATGCCGATGAACAGATCTGTGAACTCATCGTTCCTCTCATTGATTCTGATCTCGTTGACGAAATGAACGATCAGTATATCAGCGAGCACGGAGACGAGTTTGCGGAAGAAGCAGTTCCTCAGTGGAACGGCCCCGATGACTGCGTTGTCACCAAGCACGTTGCAGACGGCGGAGCTATCTCCTATATGCGCCGATTCCCGCTCGAAGAAGGTGAGACCTACAACGGCTGGTTCTTCTACGGATATGACGAGGATCAGGCTTACTGGGATGACGATTCAAACTATGTGCTCTATTCAACACGCGAACTGCTGAGACGTTATCCTGCTCTTGCAGAAGTACTTGACGCCCCCGACGGTGCCGCTTTCTTCACTGATGAAAACGGTAACTTCACCGCTGACGAGGGTCAATAAACATTAGTCGATGAGAGCTGTTCTCCAACGTGTTTGGGGGACAGCTCTGATAGTGAAATAATGATTTAAAAGGAGACAAAAAATTATGGGACTTTTCGGGAAAAAGAAAACAGACGCGACCGTATCCGCACAGACTGTTCCTCAGAAGCCTAAGGTGTCGATCTTCGATACCGATTACCCTCTTGACAGAACAAGCTGGTATGATGTGTTTTCAGCCTGCGTGGGACGTTCTGCTGCTGTACAGCAGGGAATGTCTGAGTTCGTAGTGAAGAACCGCAACTGGAACGTTGACTTCTCTCTGGGCACTCTCTCTTTCGGAAATGATGCTTACCCGCTTCAGTTCCTCGGCTCGGAGTCATCGGTCAGCAACAGCTGGATGTGGGGCTGGAACAACGTCAACAATTTCGATGAGAGGCTTATCACTGCCGCCGAGCAGATCAGAAGCATAGGCGAGAAATGGCAGCTGGAAGTGTTCACTACCGACTGCTTTGAAATGGATGAGACATTCAACGGACACTCTCTTGCAATAGCCGCCACCGGCGTTCTCCCCGAGGGTTATGCCTACTATAAGGGACCTCACGCAAACGGCGCAGTGCTTATGCTCGTGAAGCCCGAAGACAACCGCGTCTTCGCACCCGTAGGCTTGAAGGATTTCATCGACTGGACACTCTCTTCGATACAGACTTACGATCTCGACCACAAGATCTTCCTCGAGAGCTTCCTGCTCTGGAACGGCACTCCCTATGAACCCGGCGATAACAGGATCGTTGCCTATTTCGGCGATCAGCACCTTATTATCGAACTTGAACACATCGAAGATATGGTCAGGATAAAAGGAATGAAGACACGCTGACCGGAGGACGCTATGAGAGATACAAGACGTGACAAGGTGTACTTTGACAAATTCATCGCGAATGACAAGCGCAGGATGAAAAGATTCCTGACCGAGATAGAGGCCGGAAAGTATCCGGAGGACAGAGTCGGATCAATAAAGGACTACGTCCATATGATCTGGACAGGCGTGACTATCGCAAAATACTCCCGCGGCGATAAACTCGAAAAGCTGAAAAAAGAATATCTTGCAGAGCTTGACAGGTACTGGGACTGGGTGGACACCTCGGGATACAGCTGCAATCTGGAAGACTGCTCGCTGGCGTATCTTCTCGGTGCGGATGATGAACTGCTCCTGAAAATGAGAGACATGATACACAAGAACAATGTGCGCAAGTCCTTTGACTGGATCACCGACTTCATACTGACAGGTGACAGGGAACTCATCGGCAGCACAAAACTTGCATGGCAGAAGCCTAATTATCTGTTGGAGGAGGCTATCACGAATTGCAGTGCCGAGCCTCTGAAGACCTATCTTTCAAGATGGTATAATACGAACAGAAGCTTAGGCTGGTATGACAGCCACAAGGATGAGAACACGGAACTGTACTTCGGGTACTGGTGCTTTGAGGTCGCGGCGATAGCCAAACGCCTCGGCATTGATGATATCCTCATCCGCGATAATAAATACTATCCCCGTGATCTGACGGAATAACAGGCAATACTCACAGCACAGGAGGAACCGTAATGGACATAAACCAGACACTCGCAAAGGAATTCGGACTCAGACAGGAGCAGATCGACAATACAGTGGCTCTCTTCGATGACGACAAGACCATACCTTTCATCGCTCGTTACCGTAAGGAAGTCACAGGCTCCCTCGATGATCAGACTCTGCGCCTTATCTTCGACAGACTGACCTATCTCAGAAACCTTGAAAAGCGCAAGCAGGAGATAATCGCATCCATCACCGAGCAGGGAAAGATGACCGATGAACTCATGGAGGCTATCAGCAAGGCTACCGTGCTTGTGGAGGTGGAGGATATCTATCGCCCGTACAAGCCCAAGAGAAAGACCAGAGCTTCCGTTGCGAGAGAAAAGGGCCTCGAACCCCTCGCGGAGCTTATTATGTCTCAGGCAAAGGACGCAGATCCCGAAGCTGCCGCTCCCGATTATATCGATGAGGAAAAAGGCGTTGCCTCTGCCGAGGAAGCACTCCAGGGGGCTATGGATATCATTGCAGAGGATGTCTCCGATAACGCAGACCTCAGAAAGTATCTGCGCACACTCTTCGCTCAGATCGGTAAGGTGGTATCAAAGGCTGCCGATGAGAATACCGAGAGCGTCTACGAGAACTACTATGATTTCTCCGAACCTGTTTCTAAGATAATGGGTCACCGTATCCTCGCTGTTGACCGCGGCGAGAAAGAGGGCGCTCTTAAAGTTTCTGTTGAGGTGAACGAGGGCGCAGGAGAGCGTGCCTGCATATCAAGGTATGTAAAGGGAGCGACCGCCTGCACAAAGTTCATCGAGGCTGCCTGCACAGACAGTTACAAGCGTCTGATCTATCCCTCTATCGAGAGAGAGATCCGCAGTGAGCTCTCGGAGAAAGCACAGGAGGGAGCTATCAAGGTATTCAAGGAGAACCTCCACCAGCTGCTCATGCAGGCTCCCGTAAAGGGTAATGTCACCCTCGGACTTGACCCCGGATATACACACGGCTGTAAACTCGCTGTTGTCGATCCTACAGGCAAGGTGCTGGATACCGGTATCGTTTATATCAACTCGAAAAACCAGACCGCTGACGCCAAGCGCAAACTCATTCAGATGATCGAGCGCAATAAGGTCACAAATATTGCTATCGGCAACGGTACGGCATCCCGTGAGAGCGAGGCTCTTACCGCTGAGATCGTCCGTGAACTGCCGCGTAAGGTGAGCTATATCGTGGTGTCCGAGGCAGGTGCTTCGGTGTACTCGGCTTCAAAACTTGCTGCTGAGGAGTTCCCCGATTATGACGTTTCACTCCGATCTGCCGTGTCCATCGCAAGACGTTTGCAGGACCCCCTCGCAGAGCTTGTAAAGATAGATCCCAAGGCTATAGGCGTGGGTCAGTATCAGCACGATATGCCTCCCAAGCGCATGGACGAAGCACTTTCCGGTGTAGTCGAGGACTGCGTTAACTCGGTGGGCGTTGACCTGAATACCGCATCACATTCGCTGCTTTCTTATATCGCGGGCATCAATGCCACGGTAGCCAAGAACATCGTCACCTACCGCGAGGAGAACGGCGCTTTCACTGACCGCAAGCAGCTGCTCAAAGTTCCCAAGCTCGGTGCAAAAGCCTACGAGCAGTGCGCAGGCTTCCTGCGTGTGAGAGGCGGAAAAGATCCACTCGACAATACCGCTGTCCATCCCGAAAGCTATGCCGCGGCAAGGCTCCTGCTTGAAAAGTGCGGCTATACCTCAAAGGATATCGGCTCCCTTGCAGACCTTACCGAGAGAGCCGACAAGATAGGCATCAAGGCTCTCGCGGAGCAGCTCGGTACAGGCGTACCCACTCTGAAAGATATCATCTCGGAGCTTATCAAACCCGGCCGTGATCCCCGTGACGAGCTGCCTCCTCCGCTGATGCGCTCGGGTGACGTAATGGAACTTAAAGACCTCACCGAGGGCATGGAGCTTATGGGTACCGTCCGCAATGTCATCGACTTCGGTGCATTTGTGGATATAGGCGTTCACGAGGACGGACTTGTGCATATCTCTCAGCTTGCAGACCGCTTTGTAAAGCATCCCCTCGATGTGGTAAAGGTGGGCGATGTTGTCAAGGTGAGAGTGCTTTCGGTCGATGTGAAGAAGAAGCGCATCTCACTCACGATGAAGAACGTGAAATAGTTGATAGTCTTGATAGTTAAAGTGTTGCCAATCAAAAATATATAGTTAAAATGGTGTTGACGAATCGTTCGGAATGATGTATAATATATACAGAATAGAATCAACTCTGTTGAAAGGATTGGTGTGTTATGACAAGATGTAAAAGAATTTCTGTTTTTAGTGCTTTTGCAGCTGTTACGGTTTTGTCTTGTTTGAGTGTTATTGTAATACGTTTTAACAGTCATAATATTGCTGAAACAGAACCTGTTCCGCATGATACTGAACCTGCTTTACAAAAGCTTAATGAAGAAATCAATACTGATTTTAATAATGCTGATACTGTTGATAGTTGTAAGATTGCTGAAACTGAGACTCAAACTCAAACGGTTACGTATAATCATGATTCCGTTTTACGTAAATTCAATGAAGAACATGGAACAAATTATAAGATTGCTGACGATCAGCAATTATCTATTATCGGAGTTGACCCGAAAGAAAAGGATACTTTTTTTGCCAGCATGACTGACAGTGAATTTGAAGCTTATTTAGAATCTTTGTATAAAGATGATGAATTGACAAAAAAAGAGTATGAAGTAAAAAATGTTCCATTTACTGATTATGAAGAAACGCCTGATAAAACCACAAAAGCAAAGCATAGTGACAAGTTTGGAATGGAGATAGAGTTCTGCGATAAATAAATCAATGACAAAAAGGATAGCACATACAGGATCTGATTTTAGTGTAAATGTCGGCGATATTTACGAAGTCGGTGGGTCCGTATAGTCATCGTAATTCATTTCAAAATTCTCAGTAAAAAAGAACTGTCCTGAAAAACGGACAGTTCTTTTTGCATGTAAACTATTAAACATATCTGTGATACGCTGTTGTCAGGTGACCGTTCACGGTGACCATGCCGACTACGTTCTGTGCGCTTGAGATCACAGGCGGTACAAAGATCAGGTCTTCAAGAGTGAATTTCCCGTATTCGGTGGGGATGTCCGCCCTTGTCAGATTGGTGATGCTGATATCCTGCTTTTTGCTGCCGTAGCCGAACAGTTCCGCCAGCTTCGAGGACGTTTTGCCGTGATGGTATCCTGCGGCTTCAAGAACCATAGCATCAGTCAGAGTGGGATCAAGTGAGGCAAGAAATTTCAGCAAAAAGAATTTCTTCCTGTCATCAAGGAGTTTTTTCTTCATCAGACCGTCGATGATCTTCGCGTTCCCGACAATGCTTTTCCCTGTTTTGTATCTGTGCTTTACCGAGATGCCCGTTGCCTGATTGCTCATGGTGCGGTTGCCGTCGAGCCTGCCGTCCACAGCGAGACCTACCGATTGCTTCTTCGGCACGTCCTTTGTCATTTCGGCTATGGTGTAGGATGTGAACCCGATGCCTGCGCTCTTGCACTCACTGAGTTTGGAGGAAAGCTCATCCTTTTCGGTGCGGAGGATCTTCACTTCTGTTCTGTGATCCTTCCAGAAGTCCCTGTAAGCTTTTTCAAGATCTTCAAACCCGAAAACACGGCGCTCTTTCTGCCATTTGCTGTTGTAGTTCTTCACAAGCATATCAATGAAAAAGGGCAGACGCTCCTGCTTAGGAAGCTCACTGCTTTTGTAGATCACCGCTTTGCGGTAGTCGCATTTTTCACCGCTGAGACGTCTGAGAAATGCCTCGATAAAATAGCAGAGGGATTTTCCGTCACCGCCGAGGTGGTGCATTGCAAAACAGATCTTCATGCCCTCACCCGAAAGATCGGCAAAGCATCTCAGAAATTCGCCGTCTTCAAGCCTGAAGCGTATTTGCTCCTGTTCGGGGACGAGTTCTTCAAGCCTGTAACTGCGAAATGTCAGACTGTTCTGCGGATGCTCACAGCTTTCATACGATGCCTCGCCTTTGCTGTCAATAACAACTTTGCACCCGAGTATCTCAAATGAGTTCACCGCTTCACGGAAGGCCTCTTTTATCTCGTCTTCGCCGGCTTTCCCCGATACTTTCGCCTCTATGGCTATCATGATGTTCACATCAAAAAGATGTGAGCGTTCTGTCTCTATCCTGTACATTTTGTTTTCCCCTTTATCTTTATATTATCTGTTCTGTCTGTGATCTGTATTATTCGTCCTCGTCATACTCGTCATCATCGGGGACGGGTTCGAGGTACATGATCGGGTCGTCGCCTATCTGCTGATCCACGATCTCATAAAGTTTACCGAGTGATAAAAAACGAGGAACTGTCCTGAAATCGGGACAGTTTCTTTTCGATTGTGTGGGTTTTATTCATACCTGCGGACGGCGGATACCTTCGATCAATAGATATCGGCTTTCTTCGAGGCGCGGAGCATAAGGATTCCGAAGACGGCGAAGAAGAACACGATCGCAACGAAGACGAAGTCCATAACGCCGGGCTTGTTGAGCATTTTCCTGGGGTCGTTGCCGTCGATGCGGACGGGCACCTGCGAGCCGATCTTTGCGGGGCTGTGGCGAGGAGAGTCGCTTTTTATGGCGACGTCGCTGACCTTTGTGTTGTTATACTCATAGGAAACGTAGGGGACATAGGTAGTGGAGCGCTTGCCGTAATACTCCACATTGCGCAGGACGGTGGCCTGCACGGTGACGGGTTCGGAGCAGAAGGTCTCCCAGGTACTGATCCTTGTGAGCAGTAAGACAGTGAAGATAACTGCGATGATGATGAAGGCGATCCCGGCTTTTTTGTAGCCTGCGGGGGTGACTTGTTTCATTTTATATTCTCCTTTTTCTCTTTTTGTTCTTTGTTCTATCTGTAATTTGTATTATTCGTCCTCGTCATCGTCCTCGTCATACTCGTCATCATCGGGGACGGGTTCGAGGTACATGATCGGGTCGTCGCCTATCTGCTGATCGACGATCTCATAAAGTTTATCGAAGACAAGGACAGCATCTGTATAATCGTACACGCAATAAAAGCGGCCGTCTTCTCCGATATAAACATGAGGCGGGTAATAGTATCCGAAGGTACCGACGGGGCAGACCTCTTGTTTGGCGATCTTTCTGACTTTGTTGATGTGAGCTGTCAGGCTTTTCAACATCCCCACGGCGTATTTTCTTCCTGCCCAATACACGAAAGTGAGATCTGAGCAGAACCGCCATGCGAATTCGCTTGTATGGACTGATTCGCCAAACACGGGGCGGAGGGTCTTGAAAACGCCGCCGTACTTTTTATACAGTTCCACAGCTGTGGGAAGCGGCGTGATGCCTGCTTCTTTATAGACTGAGTAAAAGTTTCCGAGAGCTTTCTCGGTCACATCTGAGTAAGCGAGGCGTATCGCCTGTTCCCAACGTTCTTCACGGGTTCCGACAAGCTCTATTCGTTCTGCGTCCGCCATATCAGGACTCCTTTCGGCGGGGGTGATTATCTGTTTTTGAGGCTCTCGCAAAGCTCATTGCACTTGGCGTAGATGCGTTCCTCGTCCTCGCCGATGTGATAAACTCCGTTCTCGAAAAGCACCTTGCCTGCGCACATCGTGAGCTTGACATTCTGCTTTGAACCGCTGTAGACGATGTTCTTGGCGATGTTGTTTATAGGCTGCATATTGGGCTTTCTTAGGTCGATGACCGTAAGGTCGGCCTGCTTGCCCTCGGCGATGATATCGCAGTCGGTGAGACCCATAGCCTTTGCCGAGCCGACGGTAGCAGCCTTGAGCACATCATAAGCCGGCAGGGAAGCCGCATCATTGTTGCGGAGCTTCTGGAGCACGTTCATCAGGTACATCTCGCGGAACATATCCAGAGCGTTGTTTGATGCTGCGCCGTCAGTACCGATACCTACGTTTATGCCTTTGTCAAGAAAGTCTGTTATCGGTGCGATTCCGCTTGCAAGCTTTGCATTCGAGCAGGGGCAGGACACAGCAGATACGCCTCTCTTTGCGAAGATGTCCATATCCTCCTCGTTGAGATGTACGCAGTGATATCCGCCGCCGCCGTAGTTGTAGATGCCCAGCTCATCAAAGAGCTTTGTGGGTGTCTTGCCGTATTTTTCAACGCACTCACGGACTTCCTTCGCAGTCTCGGAGTTGTGTGTGAACACGGGAGCCTTGTACTTCTCGGCCAGAGCGGCAATGTCTTCAAGCAGCTCGTAGGACGCTGTGTACTCGGCATGGAAGCCAAGCCTGAAATCTATCAGCGGATGGATGCCGCTGTATTTCAGATAGCGTTCTTCAAGGACTTTTGCATTCTCGCGCTCGCCGCTGACAGCGCCGCACAAAACGGTACGGAAACCGCACTCGGTGTTGGCTTTGATGTAGTCGTCAAGCTCGAAGTACATATCGAAGCTGGCAGTCGTACCCGAGGATAAGTATTCAAGTACCGCCAGTTTTGTGAACCAGTATATGTCCTCACCCGTGAGTTTTGCTTCCATCGGGAAGACCTGGGTGAACAGCCAGTCCTGCAAGGGCAGATCATCCGCATAGGAGCGCAGAAATGTCATTGCCGAGTGTGTATGCGCATTCTTGAAAGATGGCATCAGCAGATCACCCTCAAGGTCGATCTCACGCTCGAAGACTGTGTTCCTGAGCTGTTCATCGGCAGGCTTGCCTACAAATGCGATCTTGTCACCCTCAGTCCAGACCTCACATTCTGTGATGTCTGCACCTCCGTTCATGGTCATTACTTTTCCGTTCTTGAATCTTATCATAGTGTTGCTCCTTCCTGCATATAATGCGTGACAGCTGATAATTAAGGCGTCGGTACCGAAATCATCAACTGTCGATTGTCAAGTATCAATTATCCTCTAAGCCTTGCAGTGCTTTCATCTCGTTTTTGCTCATTTTTGAAGAGCCGTCCTTGATGACTTCCACGTCTGCCTTGTCAACGATGACCACATTATCGGTCTTGTCCATCTTGACATGGAGTTTGCCTGTCAGAAGGTTGGTCTCCTGAACAACGCCTCTGCCGTCAGCTGTCTTGACGATAGCGCCCACCTTGGGAGTAGTCTTGAAAAGCTGCTCATAGCTGTCCTGCTCGTATTTGAGGCAGCACATCAGTCTGCCGCAGGTGCCTGAGATCTTTGACGGGTTCAGCGAGAGGGATTGCTCCTTAGCCATGCGGATTGTCACCGAATGGAACTCGCCCAGAAATCTCGAACAGCAGAAAGGCTGTCCGCAGATACCGAGTCCGCCCAGCATTTTAGCCTCGTCACGCACGCCTATCTGCCTGAGTTCTATCCTCGTGCGGAAGACGGAAGCGAGATCCTTTACCAGCTCACGGAAATCCACACGGTTCTCTGCGGTAAAATAGAACAGCAGCTTGCTGTTGTCGAATGTACACTCGCAGCTGATGAGGTTCATTTTCAGCTTGTGAGCCTCGATCTTCTTCTTGCAGATCTCGAAAGCATCAGCTTCCTTTTTCTTATTGCGCTCAATGGTGGCGTAGTCCTGGGTGGTGGCTATGCGGATGACAGGCTTCAGGGTCTTGCCCAGAGAGTTCTCGTCGATCTCGTGGTCAACCAGCACGACTTCTCCGCACTCAACGCCCTTTGCAGTCTCAACGATGACGTTGTCGTTCATTTTGATGTCAAGTCCTATGGGGTCAAAGTAGTATATCTTTCCAACCGACTTGAACCTTACTCCGATGATCTTTATCATAATTTCCTCCGAACTATATATATGGATTATTGTATGCTGTTCTATATCATTTCTGCAATTCGTGCCGAAAGGTCATTGACTGTAAGTGCCTGATTGCAGTTGCCGTCCAGCCTGCCGATGTGATCGGTGAGCAGTCCGTAGAGACTCTGCGCCGTATCGCTGCCCATCATCTGAGAGAGCTTCATGGCACCCTTGTCATAGCAGCATCCGCCGTCCTCCGCACCCATTGCTCTGAGGCAGGCGCTCCGCGTGATCTCTGTCATCGCCACAAGTGCCTGACGCAGCACGGCTTTCTTTCCCTCACAGGAACACAGAGCCTTGTTCAGCAGATATTCATCCCTTGCTACTATTGCATCCGTGCAGTCTCTTGCACACTGATACGCCGCAGGGAGCTCCGTTCCTTCAAGATACTCTATACATCTGCCGAAGTTACCTCCGCAGCAGGTGATAGCGTGGATGATATCGTCCTGCTGAAAACGTCCCAGCATCGTCAGCCACTCTTCGGCATCGTGTACGGTGCATGGCTGAGTCTCGAACTTCTGCACTCGGGACAGCACCGTCGGCAGGAAGATCTCCTTAGTTGCCGCGGTGATGATGATAACGCAGTGCTCGGGGGGTTCTTCAATGAGTTTCAGCAGCACGTTCTGTACAGCTGTTGCCGTATTGACCGAGCGGTCAAGATCGGGGAGAAGATAGATCTTCAAGGCACCCTCGTTTGGCTTTATCACAGCATCGGACACTATCGCCCTGACCGTATCCAGCTGGTAGTTGCCGTTCTCGTTTGACTGTACGGTGATGAAGTCGGGGTGATTTCCGTGTTCAAGCATCAGACAGCTGCGGCATTCTCCGCAGGGTGTGCCGTCATGCTTCTCACATAGCATAGCTGCCGCAAGGTACTTTGCAAAAGCCTTCTTGCCGCTGCCCCTGACACCCGTTATCACTACCGAATGGGGCTCACGCCCCCTGTTTATCATCGAGGCGGTGAGGCGTTTGTTTTCTTCGTTGGAGTACAGCTTCATGAGACTTATACCTGCTCGAAACGCTGGATATTTGTCACGAAGATAGTGGCGCCGCCGATAGTCACCTCAACGGGTGAAGTATCTCCAAGGTGGTTCTCGGATATGCTGCTTGACGGCACGAACTGTCTGCGCTTTTTTGAATGAGCGCGGCACACTTCGATAACATCGTCCACTTCCTCATCGCGGCAGCATATCATAAAGGTAGTGCTTCCTCTTGAAAGGAAACCGCCCGTGGAAGCCAGCTTTGTGGCTCTCAGGCCCTTCTTCTGAAGTCCTTTTGATACTGCGTAGGTGTCATCGTCATTGACTATTGCATATACGAGTTTCATACTTATCCTCCGAAAAATCAGTTGATAGTTAATAATTCTGCTGTTCGCTGTACCCAACGGGCATCAAGCGCCAAAGGTGCTCCTGGATTATTAACTATATATTTTTTATTGAATAGCAGTGTGTGTCCGTTGTTCCGTCATTGAAACGGACTGATGCAGTGCGCTCGGTAAGATCGAACACCACCGAGAAACACGCCTCACCTTCGATGTGGTTCTGCCAGAGCAGCTCCATAGCGTCCTCTTTGGTGAGTACACCGCCGCACGCCGACAGCTTTTTCTCGTAGGCGGAGTATCTGTCCTCGCCCTTGCCTTTGTGTTCGGGGTTGTCCCAGAGCAGGAAGTTCGAGAAGATCCGCTGATCCGTACCGCTCCCTGTGATCCTCAGCTCGCCGCCTATGTACTCTATCACTCTGCTCCTGCCCGAAGCATCACAGATCATAAAATGCACCTGTGCTTCTCTGGGAGCTATGACATAGCGTTCAAGGAAGCCGAGAGCCTCATCGGTATCGCGGCAGCTGTCCAGCATTGCCCGCGCAAAGGTGTTGCCGTAGAGACCTGTACGCCCCCTGAGCACTCCCGTATCGGATCCCCAGGCGGAGGATGTTACCACTGCAAAACCATGAGAGTTCATCCCGTCCTCAAGGAGATAGGGAGTACATACCGCAAGTGCGGCAGCATCCTGAGAGTACCGTGTCAGATCATCGAATTCTCCCCAGCCCACACGCTTCATGTTCTGAAGACCGACTGTCTTTCCCGTGACGGGGTTTTCGGCGAGCAGTACGCCTGCCACGCCTCCGGGTGTATCAAAGTCATGACAGAGCAGCACGTTCCCATCGGGAGTCCTTGCAGTAAAGCCGGAGCATCCGCGATGAGGCAGCAGGGAATCAGGCTCATGCCCTTCGAGGAGTTCATTGCGCCAGAAGCGTTTTAGCTCGTCAAAGCATGATGCACCAACCGACAGATATTTTTCCAAAGCATATCCGCCGTGATACACTATCTCATACGCCGGCGCATCGGAGATCCTGCGTATCGAATCTGCGGTCATGCGCCTGCCGATGTCGGTAAATACGGGTCTCATTTTCTGTTCCTCCGTCAAGGTCTCAGAGAAATCTCAGCAATCACACCTTATTATAACACATCTGCTTCAAAAATGCCATACTTTTTCAGAATTTTTATAACATTTTCTCCGAATATCTCTCCGCCGAAGACCACAGGCACAGACGGCTGACAGCACAGCGCGGCTCTTGCGCATATCCTGCCCGATGCCTCATCGGCCTGCACACGCTTAAAGGGAGAGAAATAAGCCTCTCTCAGAGTCATCACCCTTTCGGGTCTCGGGATGGCAAAGACCTCAGTTTTCGGCAGGGGAGCCTTCCTCGGCAGCGCAAGGAGAGCTTCGCACACTCTGCTGAGATCATCCTCTCCGTTGTAGGGCGATGGCATAAGAACGGTGCAGTCGGGATCGCAGTATTCGGGTTCTGTGCCGTTGCCCCTCAGATACTCGCCAAGGGCGATGCCGTCATACCCAAGGGCGGAAGCATCAACCGTAAGCTTCATAGGCTCGTCACCGATGATCCCGAAGCCTGCATCCGTGAGCCTTTTCTTCACCTGCGAGACCTCTTCGCAGCAAGCCTTTATCTTTTCGGACAGACCGTTCCCAAGCTCGTATGCGCATCTGTCAAGGCTTGACATTATCACATAGCTGGGACTGGTGGAAGCAAAGAGCATCATAGCACCTTTGGCAGCCTCTGCGAGCTTTTCGGGGGCACTCCGTGAGATATGCAGCAGACTTGCACCTGTCAGGGCAGGCAGTGTCTTGTGAGCAGAGTCCGCACACATATCCGCACCGAGTTCCAGCGGATGAAGACCCTCACCCGCAAATTTAAGATATGCTCCGTGGGCATTGTCCACAAGAAGCAGAGCGCCGTGTCTGTGACAGGCTTTGGATATGCCGCGTATGTCAGCCATATCGCCGAGATAGTCGGGAGAAGTGATGTACACCGCGGTCACGGAGCTGTCCGAGTTAAGTACACGCTCAACGTCACTGACGGACACCGCCGTCCTGCACAGTTGAGAGACTTCACCCTCGGGGAATATCCACTCGGGCTGGATGTCAAGCAGTATGCAGCCGTTTACAAATGCACGGTGACAGTTCCTCGCTGCCGCTATTTTCAGCCTGCTGCCGAGAAGTTCCTTTGCGCAGGCGAGCATTGCCTTTATTGAGAGGGAAGACCCTTCGGTGGAGTAAAGAGTTCTTGCGGAGCCGTAAAGCTCAGACATTATCTTCTCACTCTCTCCGATGATGCCCTCAGCCTCAAAGAGTGCATCGGCACCCTTTATCTCGGTTATGTCCCAGTACTCAGCACCTGTCAGGGATGCTCCCTTATACGGAACATAAGGGCGGCCCTTATGTCCGGGCATATGCATCCTGACGGTACCGCTGCTGTTATAGTTTTCTATATAGCCGACTATCGGCATATCCTTGCTGTCTTTCACTGATGATCACTGTCCTTCGGTATCGGAACTTCTCTGAATACTAATCTTTTTCCGATGAGCATTGCTCCCATCAGATCAGCGATGCGCTTGCGTCCACGGGAGATCGTTCTCGATACCGTGGACTTGTTGACTCCGCAGGACGCTGCTATCTGTGTGACTGTCATGCCCATCTCATAATACATAATTATATAACATTTCTGCTTTTTAGTCAAACTGCTTTTGAGTATTTCTCCCAAAAGCCTGCTGTCGCAGTCTCGGGAACGTCTTGCATATCCGCCGGATCCCTCGTCCGAGAGCTTTTTCCTCAGCTGATCGAAAGTTATCCTCAGCACGCCGCATCACCTTCGTAAATATCTGTCCTGTTCCGGTAAACAGGGGAAGGCGGCTTCGGTGCCAGCGTCAGCCTCATCCTTGCCGCAGAGTACATAAGCTCCAGCCGCTCCGTGCGGAGCAGTTCTATCCGTTTATCCCTGTCCTGAGAGGGGCAGACGCACTCTGCTTTCAGCTCTCCGATCCTTTTCTCTATAGCCGCAATGTCTGTTTCGTATTTCTTTATCAGTTCGTCCACTTTTATCCTCCTTGTCTGTGACGGATGCCGTCTTGTCTGTCTGCGGAGAACGCTACGGGGAAGCGTACAGCTGTGAGTGGGGAAGCTGTAGAACGTTTGTTCTTATCTCCTGATCCAATTATATCATGGAACAAACGTTCTGTCAAGAATAAGAACTAAATTTAAGTTTTTTGTGTAAAATGAGGGATTTCTAATGGACAGTTTGTGCAATTTGAATGTTGAAATCTGCGGAAGGATGTGTTATAATAGGTCTTACCGACATATTCAGGGAAATTTTGTGGACTTATAAAAATATAAAACAGAAAAAAATCACCCACAAATCTCCCGTGTATAAAAGCGGTATTGTGTAAGCCGCCGTCGCAGCCGAGGAGCACAAAATCAAAATACATTGTTCCGAAGCGAACAGGAGTAAAAATTTATGGAGAAATTCAAACTTGACAGATTGTCGGAGCTTACGAGGATCTCAAGAGAACGCCCGCTCACCGAGGAGGAGCAGTCAGAGAGGACTGCGCTCAGAAATGAGTACCGCCGCGCCGTTACGGGTAACTTGACAGTTCAGCTCGAAAGCATCACGATCGTGGAGCCCGACGGCTCTCATATCAAAGTTTCGGATATGAAACGAAGCGGGGAGGAAGAGTAATTGGCAGGACAATCCAAGCAAAAACAGAAGCTTCTGCGCATGGAGCAGATCTTTAAGACCCAGACCGACGAGAATAACGTCATAACGGGTAATCAGCTCATTGATATCCTCGAAAAAGAGGGAATCAAAGCAGAACGTAAAACTATATATGACGATATCGCCACACTCTGCGACAGCGGAGTCACTATCGAGACCGTCAAGAAAGGTCATTCCAATGCGTATTTCTATTCCAACAGGGATGACTTTACCAGCGAGGAACTGTTCATCCTGGCAAGTGCTGCCGCTTCGTGCAGGTTCCTGACCTCGAAGAAATCAAACGAACTTATCACCAAACTCCAGCGCGTGACCAATAAGTTCACTGCGGGCCAGCTCGGCAGACAGATCTATGTTGCCCAGCGTTCACGCAATAAGTCCGTTAACGAGACTATCTACTACAGCATCAATACCATACAGAACGCGATCCTCAAAAAGAAGAAGATCACCTTCAAGTATTATACCTATAATACAATGAAGAAGCGTCAGCTCAAACACGGGGGCGAGCCTTATCTCGTTTCACCCTATGAGCTCGTGTGGGAGAACGATAACTACTACCTTACCTGCCTCTGCCATAACCACGGCACTGTAGTTCGCTACAGAGTAGACAGAATGGCAGATGTCACTATGACCGATTCAAAGATCGCTGTCTTCTCCGAGGACGATAAGCAGCAGCTCGAATCCTATAAGTCGCTCTACTCTATGTATGGCGGCGAGAAGCGCGAACTCAAGATCCAGTTCGACAATACCCTCATGGATGTTGTCATCGACCGCTTCGGCGAGAATGTCGAGTGCTTCAAGAATTCCGAGAATACTTTTGTGCTCCGCTGTGAGGTGCAGATCTCACCCACTTTCTGGGGATGGCTCTTCCAGTTCGGTACTAAGGCTAAGGTGGTTGAACCCTTTGACGTTGTTAAGAAAGCAAAGCAGGTCCTTAACGATATGCTCGACCAGTATTAAGATCATAAAGCGCTGTACTGCCTCAGTACAGCGCTTTTTTGTTTGCATACCTTATTAATGTACGGTGGAAGGTGGAATTGCGCCGCCTGCGCTAAGTCGGGGGGGCATCAAACGAAACTAAGTCGCAAGGTTCCGTCAGGTGCAAAGTTAAAGCTGTAAACAATCTTGCCCCCTCCCCTCCGGGGAGGGCATAAGGAATGAAAAATTCCCCACCCAAGTACGGGGGTGGGGGAGCTGTGCCGCCTGCGCTAAGTCGGGGGGCATCAAACGAAACTAAGTCGCAAGGTTCCGGCAGGTGCAAAGTTAAAGCTGTAAACAATCTTGCCCCCCTCCCCTCCGGGGAGGGCATAAGGAATGAAAAATCCCCCACCCAAGTACAGGGTGGGGGAGCTGCGCTAAGACAAAAGAAGAGACTGCACAAGGCAGCCTCTTCTCTCAGGAAAGTATGAAAAAGAAAAATACGTATGATCGTTAATTAAGCGTCAACTTCCTCTACAGCTTCCTCGACTTTGTCAAGAGCCTCTTCAGCTGACTCGGCAGCGTCCTCAGCGGCATCCTCTGCGCACTCTTCGCAATCGCACTCGCAATCGTCGAAATCGTCATCGAGCTCTTCGTAATCGTAATCCTCAAGCTCCTTGCGCTTCTTAAGAGCGAAAATAGCAGCAGTACCTGCAGCAACAGCTGCAACAGCAGCGAAAACCTTTAACTTGCTCATTGAAAAACACTCCTTTTTTCATTCTGATATTATGGTATCATAAAACGCTGAAATTATTCACGCTTCAGATTGTCTCTATTATAACACACTCTTAATAAATAATCAAGCATTTTTCAAAAAAATACAAATTCATAAATGCAATTTGTTTATCCTGCACAAATTTGTGAATAGTTTTTTTATAACAGATTAATCATATATCTCCCGAAAGCAGCATTATAGCCGAAAGAGCCGCAAGGGGAGCAGTCTCGCAGCGCAGGATCCTCTTGCCGAGGGAAGCGGTCAGAATGCCGTGAGCCTCGGAAGAAGCGGCTTCTTCCGGCTCAAAACCACCCTCGGGACCAACGATCAGACCGACAGTCCCTGCGCCGTCTTTCCATATCTTTGAGAGGCTCTCTCCGCCTTTCTCGTAGAAGAAGAACGCCCTGTCCAGCTTGGATGCGCAGTCAAGACATTCCTCGAAGCCGATCGCTTGACAGACCTCTGGAATCAGACCTCGTCCGCTTTGCTTGGCAGCCGAGAGAGCTATTTTCTGCCAGCGTGAGATCTTCCCCTCAAGACTTTTTCTGTCGGGACGAGAGATGCATCTCGCCGTCAGCACGGGGACTATCCTGCTCACGCCCAGTTCCACCGACTTCTGAACTATCAGCTCCATCTTGTCGGACTTTGGCAGCGCCATGAACAGCGTAACTTTAATTCCCGGCTCGGCAGGGGAGGGGAACTTCCCGATCACTTCACACTCCACACTGTCAGACGTTATTTCCACGATCTCGCACTCAATATCCGTGCCCTGACAGCACGCCGTGATCTTCTCTCCGCGCCTCATACGCAGGCTGCGTCCGATGTGCTGAGCATCTTCGCCTGTGATGATCACCCTGTTTTCGGGCATTTCATCTATGAAAAACCTCGGCATTTATGTTCCTCCTCTGTAAAAATGAATTGATATCATCATTTTATCATAACGAGAAAAGAAGTTCAATATTGTTAATAAATTTTTCTAAAAGTTTTCATAATGCGATAATATTAATGTGTTAAGCTAAATATGTTGATTAAATATGATGGCTGTTACCCCAAGCCTTCATATACAGTCCGGTAGTAATACCGGCTTCTCCCCTATAATTTTTTATTTTGCTCCTGCTTCCCTAAGTAGGAGCCCTTTTATTTTTGTCCGGGACGAAGCCAGCTTTGCTGATATCGTCTCGGAATTGAGCCGCCTGCCCGTTGCAGGAATGAAAGGTTTGAACCTAAAGACAGAAGTCGGTGAAGCCGACTTCGTCTCGGAGTTAAAAAAAGGTCAGATGAACGCCTCAGATGCAGGGTGAAGAAGTAAAAAGTTCGGTATAACTCTGCCTGTGTTCGGGGTAAGTCCGTTTCCGTTCGCTCTATTGCTTAATGCACAGCCTCAGAGGGGGGCTGTATTATTTTTTTTGGACAAAATTAACTGAAAACGGCATTATTTTAAGTCGAAAATATTGACAGAAAGAGAAAAATATAATATAATGGGATTACGGTCGGCAAAGGTCGGACGTATTAAAAGGAAAGGGGTAAATGTGATGAGAGAATTAAAGAAGTTTTTCGCTTCCAATCTGCCCGGAGAGGCGGATCATGAGCTGCTTCAGTTCTTCCTCGGAATAATGATGCTCGGCGGCGGTATCTATTGGGCACTCAATATGTTTGAGGTCAGATGGAACTGGGGTTGGCGTATAGGCAACTGGGATATGACTGCAGGTGTAATGCTCGTTCCGCTGCTTATCGGTATCTTCCTTATGTTCCTTATGGAAAAGAAAACAGTCGGAGGTATCATTACCGCTCTCGGCATAGTCATTATTATAATAGCAATGATAAACTCTATCAGCTTCCATGCAAAGAGCGCATCCCTCTATGTGTATGTGCTTATGTTCGGTCTTATCTTCGCCGGTGCAGGCCTTGTGGCTAAGATCCTGTTCCAGAAGAAGCCCCCGAGAAATGACTGATATCCGAAAGCTTAACGTATGAATTTTTTTACCGTAGGATTTTTGCTTGCCAACTTCCAGCTTAATGCAGGATGGGCAACAGGCTACTTTATCAAACTGGTCGGAGCACTGTTCATGCTCGGCGGCGTTGCCGAGATCTCAGGCTTTGAACCGAAAGCACGCTCGCTGTGGACGGTGTGCGGTATGCTCGCTTTCCTGAGTGCAGCATCGGGAGCAACAATGCTGCTGGTGTCGGGGAAGACTACCGTTATCGCAAGAGGCACCTGCGTGCTTGATGCAATGGTCACTACAGGCCTCGCGGCTATCGCCTACAGAAACCTGTTTGCTATGCTCAAAAGCAATCCCTCGCTTGTGGGCGATGAACCTCAGGTGAAGAGATGCTCAAAAGGGTATGACAGGATGCTGTTCGTGATGGCACTGGCTCTGCTGGCTGACTGCGTGAACCGCTTTACGTCGGGAACCGCAGCCGATGTGTCGGGCTTCATTATGGCGGTGTCAAGGATCGTCAGCTATGTGATGCTCATAGCAGGCACATGGGGATTCAATCGGATGAGAGTGCATTTCAATGACGCTCACCCCGTTGAATAACGGAATTTGCGGCGCATGAGAACGTCGTGTAATATTTTTTCAATTATAGGAGGAAAAACATTATGGCTATTTTTCAGAGAATAGGAGATATCCTGAAGGCAAACATCAATGACCTGCTCGACAAGTGCGAGAATCCCGAAAAGATGGTCAAGCAGATCATCATCGATATGGAGAAGGAACTCGAGAAGTGCACCAACGCCCTCGGTCAGGCTATGGGTTCTCAGAGACAGCTCGGCAAACAGCTTGAGAAAGCTAAGGCTGAGTCCGCATCCTGGGAGAACAAGGCTAAGGCTGCTCTCCAGCAGGGCAACCAGGATCTCGCTAAGGTAGCTCTCCAGAGAAAGGTCAATGCAGATAAGCAGGTAGAGCAGTATCAGCAGATGTATGATACCGCTACCGCTCAGGTAAATACTATCAAGGGTCAGGTAGATGCCCTCAAGATCAAGCTCGACGAGGCAAGAAGCCGTCAGTCTATGCTCATTGCACGTTCCAAGATGGCAGACGCTCAGAAGAGCATGGCAAAGACCCTCGGCAATATGGATTCCTCTTCCGCTTTCAACAAGCTGGATAAGATGGAAGACAAGATCGCAGAGAAGGAAGCTCAGGCAGAAGCATTCTCCGATCTCGCAGGTACTTCCAATGCTCCCGATCCCTTCGCTCAGCTGGAGAGCGATTCCGCTGTTGACGCAGAAATGGCAAGACTTATGGCAGAGCTCGGTCAGACCCCCGCAGCTCCTGCAGGTACAGACGGTCAGGTATAATAACGTATGGGACTTGTAATTATTGGTATCCTTCTGGTGGCACTGGGCGTTTGGCTCGCTGTCTTCCAGAGGGCAAAAAGCGCAAATGTCGCTATGGAGATCCAGGCTCAGCCTACAAAAACTTACGATGAGGTAAAGGAAGCCCTCGAAGCTATGCAGGACTATGATCCCAATTACCGCGAAATGGTGGAGTTCAAAGGCTATGCCGCTTCCTCTCAGCCGGTGAAGACCCCTTTCACAAATCAGAGCGTTGCTTACTATGTGGCAGAGACCGTTCAGGTCTCTGAGGATACCGAGGAGTACAGAGACTCCAACGGTCAGATGAAAGTCCGTACCACTAAGCATGAGGACAGACTCGCCGAGGAAGAAGCAAGCTGCGATCTTATCGTTAAGGATAACGCAGGCAACGAGATCGTAGTCGAAACAAGAGGTATCGCTAATAAGCTCGACCTCGTCAAGACTACCGACCGCCTCGACAGGGAAGACCCCTTCGCTAATGTATATGTACATGATTCGGGCAGAGTGTTCCGCAGATATAATACTCCTACCTACGGACCCAGACACCGTGTCATCGGCTATAAGCAGATCGAAAAGACCTTCCCCCTCAACGCCGCTCTCTATGTTCTCGGTGAAGCCTATATGGTCGCTAACCGTATCCATATCGGTCCCCCGAGAGACAGCAAACAGCCTTATATCGTTACCACTAAGTCCGAGGAACAGATGCTCAAGAGTACCCAGAGCTCTCAGACTACTTCTATGGTGGCAGGTATAATCAGTATCGTCGGCGGACTGATACTCTTTATCGTGGGCATTGCTAAGTAATATTGCACTATCAACTGCTGTGGAGGAAACTCCGCAGCAGTTTGGTTGCTTTATAATTAATAACTTATCTTACCCTCTGCGTGATTTACTGAGAGAAACCTTTCTGAAGAAAGGTTGTCCCTCAGACTCCTTTCCAAAGACTTCTGACGCTTTTTGGTGAGGGGTATCCGAGGTAAGGGTACATTGCGAAATGTCCGGCTTTTGACGTTCTTTGGAAGAACGGGTACCCCTCACCAAAAAGAATTAAAAGTTTTAGGGAGGGGGCTTGGGGGATGACCCTTTTTCAAAAGGGTCTCCCCCAATAGACCGTGCAGAGAGTAAGATAAATTATTAATTATCAATCAAATAAAAGGAAAGATGACAATGATTTCAATAGTTATCCCGAGTTATAACGAAGAGGGCAATGTTGAACACACAGCCGAAGTTGTTACCGGGATCATGGAAAACAATAACATAGATTTCGAGCTTGTATTTGTGAATGACGGTTCCTCTGACGGTACATGGGACAAGCTTGCCTCCATGGCTGAGAAGGATGACAGGATCACTGCTGTTAATTTCAGCCGCAACTTCGGCAAGGAGAGCGCGATCTTCGCAGGCCTTGAATCTGCAAAAGGCGACGCTGTTGTCCTTATGGACTGTGACTTACAGCATCCCCCCGAGACTATCGTTGAGATGTACAAGATCTGGAAGAACAACGATGTGGATATTGTCGAGGGAAGAAAGTCCGACAGGGGCAAGGAGAAAAAGGCTTACAGGGGTATGTCGCTCCTGTTCTATAAGCTGATTAAGAAGACATCGGGTCTTGATATGGATGCAGCTTCCGACTTCAAGCTCCTTGACCGCAAAGCAGTTGATGCTTTGCTGAGGATGCCCGAAAGACTTACTTTCTTCCGTGCAATGTCCTCATGGGTGGGCTTCAAGACGGAGAGAGTCTATTTTGAAGTAGCAGAAAGAGAAGTGGGCGAGTCCAAGTGGACTACAAGAGGACTTATCAAGTTTGCAATAAACAATATCACTTCTTTTACCTCGGCACCCATGCAGATAGTTACCGTCTGCGGCGTGATAACCTTTATCGTGTCGCTGATCCTCGGTATCACCACCATAGTGCAGAAGATACTCGGCGAGTCGGAAGCAGGCTTCCCCACGGTCATCATACTTCTGCTGCTGACTTCAAGTATAATAATGTTCAGCCTCGGTATAATCGGTTACTATATCTCCAAAATATATGAGGAGATCAAGGACCGTCCGAGATATATCATCCGTGATATAATCCCAAGCAAGACCTCAAAGGATAAGGAGAGCACCAAGTGAGCAGTTCCGTTACAGCAGGGCAGCCGTTTTTTACAAGGCTGCGTATGGCTATCTGGGCAAGAAGGATCTATCTGCCCGTATTCTTCATACCCGTCCTGGTGATGTATGTCGCCTATGCGTTTTTCAATGTCCATCCCTTCGGTACCAATTCGGTGCTTGTGCTTGACCTGAACGGTCAGTATGTCTATTACTATGAGGCTCTGCGTGACGCTTTCTGGGGTGACGGTAGCCTCATGTATGACTGGTCAAGAAACCTCTCGGGCGAAATGTTCGGTATCTTCGCATATTACCTTGCCAGCCCGTTCATGATAATCATCTGCCTGCTGCCGAGAACATGGATGTGCGGCGCCATCGAAATGATGCAGCTGATGAAGATCGGTGCGGCTGCCGTGACCTTCGCGTGGTTCATCCGTAAGAGGGGCAAGGCAACCAATACTTCTATGATCGTCTTCGGAAGCTGCTATGCTCTGATGAGCTATATGGTAGTGCAGCTGATGGACCCCATGTGGCTGGACGGACTTGTCTACCTGCCGCTGATCTGCAACGGCGTTCACCGCCTCGTTGACGAGGGAAAGATGGCTCCGTATATCGTTCCCCTCGCGCTTATGTTCTTTGCACATTTCTATATCGGCTATATGGTGGGCTTCTTCACCTTCTGCTATTTCGTCTATGCCTGCCTTTCAAAAGAGGGGAGAGTGCTTCCGAGGCATTTCTTCCTGAGGATCATCCAGTTTGGAGTTGCTACCCTCACGGCGATAATGTGCGCATCCATAGTGCTTATACCAGTCTATAATTCGCTGAAGCTCGGCAAGCTGGAATTCACTACCCCGGACTGGAGCCTTGCTACCCAGTTCGATTTCATGACCTTCCTCACTAAGCTGTTCCCGATGACATACGATACCGTATATCCCGAGGGACTGCCCATGATCTACTGCGGAGCCGCAGCTCTGCTGCTCGTGCCGCTGTTCTTTATGAACTCAAAGATCCCGATGAAGGAAAAGGTCTCCAAGGGTGTCCTCGCACTTGTGCTTGTGATCTGTATGTATATCAGACCTGTTGATATCATATGGCATGGATTCCAGGTGCCTAACTGGCTGCCGTACAGATATTCCTTCTGCTTCGCTTTTGTGCTGCTGCTGATGGCTTACCGCGCATGGGAGAAGTCTGACGGATTTACCGCCAAGGAACTGGGCGGCGTTGCCTTCGGACTTTTTGTCTTCCTTATGTGGTGCGAGAGGGAAGGCTTCGACCACTTCAAGACCTTCGAGACCCGTACCAATAAAGATGTTACCCATGCCGTGATCCAGGGACTCTGGTTCTCTATGATAGCAGTGGCTGTATACTTCGCTCTTATCTACATCTGGAAGAAGTACAGAGGCAAGAAGATAGTAAGCATCGCTGTATGTGTCTTGGTTTCTCTCGAACTTCTCGTCAATGCTATGGATACCGTCCATAAGATAAATGTGGATGTCGCTTACAGCAAGTATACTTCTTATGAGCCCTATATGAGCGATACGAGAGATGCCGTAAAGCATATCAAGTATTTCGATCAGGATCCTTTCTACCGTATGGAAGCAACCTTCCACAGAACAGTCAATGACCCGATCGGTACCAACTACTACGGCGTTTCACATTCAAGCTCAACGATGAATTCTCCCGCCCTGCTGATGCTCCACAGGCTCGGATATGCCTACGGCGGTCACTATACCAAGTATGAGGGCGCGACCTATATCACCGATGCGCTTTTCGATATCCGCTACCTGATGGATAAGGAAGACTTCGGCGAGTACAGTCACTATAACAACGTCCGCAGATGGCTCCCCTCGGATTATGAGCTCACCACCCATATAGACGAGAAAGAAGCAAGATATAAGTTCTACCGCAACCCCTACGCACTCGGCCTCGGCATCGTGTCTTCACCCGAGATCCTTAGGCTTGAACTCTACGATACCGACCCGTTCCTCAATCAGAACAATATACTGAATTCTCTGATCTCCGATTATTCTGCAAGACAGTACTTCACAAGAGTCAATGCTATGAGAGTGGAGGACGAGAACGTCGGCGAGAGTATGCTTATCGACGGACACAAGAAGTTCTATGTCAAGAACGATCTTATCGCCGAGAGCCATGTCGATTTCCTGATCCGCATGGATAAGGATTCCGATCTCTATATGTATCTCCCCACCAAGTATGAGCGTAACTGCAATATCTGGTATCAGAGGGAAGAGGATTACCGCCTCGGCGATATACCAATGGAGTTTGCAGGTCAGTTCTTTGTGGGCGACAATTACTCCATACTCAACCTCGGTAAGTTCTCCAAGTACGATGAGATCCGCGTCCGCGTGACTATCGACAATGATGAGAATGCAGCCTATTGGTCAGATGAGCTTTTCTATACCTTTGATATGGATGAGTTCAAGTATGCTGTTGATACTCTGAAACCCAGAGTGATGAACGTTACTTCCTTCAGCGATACAGAGCTTGAGGGTACCTGCACCGCCACCGAGTCGGGTCAGTACCTGTTCACCACCATCCCCTATGAGAACGGCTGGACGATATCTGTCAACGGAACAAACGTCAAGCCCGTCAAGGCACTGGATTCTATGATAGCTGTTCCTCTTGACCCGGGAGAGAACCGCATAAAGATGGTCTACTCGCCCAACTACTTCCGCCTTGCTGTGATAGTCACACTCTGCGGACTGGTAGTACTCGCATTGATAATACTCATCGAGTTCCGTGAGGGCAGGATATTCCGCAAGCTGATAAAGAAGGCTGAGATGGAGTCGGGTCCCGACGGTTCAGACGATGACAGCGATGACAGCAGCGAGCCCGATGAGGATGATGACCTCTCGCAGGAGAAACTCGCCGATGTCATCAGGCAGATGACCGAGGAGGAAGCAAAGACACCTCCCGAAGAGAGCGTCCGGGCAGAGCCCACTTCGGAAGTTCCCGAAGAGACACCTGCACCTGTCGTCACCGAGGAAGACCCCAAGCCTGTCATCACCGAGGAAGACCCTAAGCCTGTCATCCCCGATGATAAGAAATAAGCAATAGCTTTGCTCCCGGCGGATAATACCCGTCGGGAGTTTTTTAGTACAAAATCCTGTACAGCATTTTACCTGCAAGACACAATGCAATCCGCTGATTCGTTAAAGGATCAGCCATGCGTCAGCCGATCGAGGCGTACTTCGGAGCGTGAAAAAAGGGTAAGAATATTATAAGATAAGTTAAAAATATAATACAAAAAACATATTGCTGCCCCTTGCTATTTTGGATAAAATGTGATATAATGGTCTAAAGCTGTTCAGGCTTGGAAATCAGGACGCTCAGCGTCTATCACAAGATAAAGGAGAATGATAAATATGCAGTACGGCTATTTCGATCTCGAAAACAAAGAGTACGTCATCACCCGTCCCGACACGCCCTCCGCTTGGGCTAACTACCTTGGCTCACCTGAGTACGGTGCCATCGTATCAAATAATGCGGGAGGTTACAGCTTCGTCAAGAGCGGTGCCAACGGAAGAATAGCACGCTATCGCTTCAACAGCACAATGGCTCTTCCCGGAAGATACATCTATATCCGTGACAATGATACAAAGGATTACTGGTCTGCTTCGTGGCAGCCTGTGGGCAAGCCCCTCGGCAAGTATAAGAGCGAGTGCCGCCACGGTACAGCCTATACCACCCTTAAAGCTGATTACGCAAACATCCACTCCGAAGTAACATATTATGTCCCCCTCAACAAGACCTATGAGGTCTGGAGATTAAAGCTCACCAATAAGGGCGACAGCTACAGAAATCTTTCTTCCTTCGGTTTCATTGAGTTCACCAACGAGAACAACTATGAGCAGGATCAGGTCAACCTCCAGTATACACTGTTCATCACACGTACAAGCCTTGAAAACGGCAATATGATCGTTCAGCATATCAATGAGAACAGCGGCAAGGATGAGACAGGTTCCAACCACCGCGAGAGATTCTTCGGTATGGTGGGCGCTCCCGTTTCTGCTGCAAACGGTGACCTCTCCAGCTTTATCGGCTCTTACAGAACATATTCCAACCCTGTTGCCGTTGAGAGAGGTTTCTGCGACAACAAGATGAACTATAACTCCAATGCCTGCGGCGCTCTCCAGAGCGAGATCATGCTGGCTCCCGATGAGACCGTTGAGCTTATCTATATCCTCGGTCAGAAGGATCCTTTCGAGGCTAAGGCTATCCTTGATGAGTACAAGACCCCCGGCAAGGTAGACGCAGACCTCAAGGAGCTCATTGACTTCTGGCACGGCGAGCTGAACAACTTCCAGGTAAATACTCCTTCCCCCGAGTTCAATAATATGGTCAATGTATGGAATGCTTACCAGTGCTTCATCACATTTATCTGGTCAAGAGCAGCTTCCTTTATCTACTGCGGTCTCCGCAACGGCTACGGCTACAGAGATACCGTTCAGGATATCCAGGGTATCATCCATATTGACCCCGAGCTCGCCGCAGAGAAGATCAGATTCATGCTCTCTGCTCAGGTATCCAACGGCGGCGGTCTGCCCCTCGTTAAGTTCGACCATAAGGCCGGCCACGAGACCTGCCCCGACGAGAACGACGAGAACAGCGTATATGCTAAGGAAACAGGTCATCCCTCTTACAGAGCAGATGACGCCCTCTGGCTCTTCCCGACTGTGCTCAAGTATATCGGAGAGACAGGCAACAAGGCATTCCTCGATGAGGAGATCGTCTATGCTGAAGAAGGCGGCGGAAAGGCTACCGTTTACGAGCATATGAAGAACGCTATCCGCTTCTCGCAGGAGCGTCTCGGCGACCACAAGATGCCCGCTGGTCTCCACGCAGACTGGAATGACTGCCTCCGTCTCGGCAAGAAGGGCGAGAGTACCTTCGTTGCATTCCAGCTCTACTACGCTATGTCCGTTATCAAGGTTTGGGCAGAGGAGAGAAAAGATACCAAGTATATCAAGTATATCACCAAGGCTCAGGCTGACCTGGGCAAGACCCTTGCAAAGTGCTGGGATGAGGACAGATTCATCCGCGGCATCCGTGAGGACGGCGTGATCGTCGGCGCAAAGAAGGATCCCGAGGCAAATATGTGGCTCAATCCTCAGAGCTGGTCAGTAATTTCAGGCTTCGCTTCCAAGGAGCAGGCCGAGACCGCTATGGAGAAGGTACACGAGCTGCTCAATACTCCTTACGGCGTAAAGCTGCTTGATCCTCCCTATGTTGACCACTATTTCAGCGGTGCACTCATGCACATCTTCAACCCCGACACCAAGGAGAACGGCGGTATCTTCTCCCAGACTCAGGGCTGGGCTATCCTCGCCGAGTCCCTTCTCGGTCACGGCAACAGAGCATTCGAATACTTCCTCGAGAGCTCGCCTGCAAATATGAATACCAGAGCAGAGCAGAGAGTCCTTGAACCGTATGTTCACGGTCAGTTTACCGAGTCCACACGCTCGCCGTTCGCAGGCAGATCGCACGTTCACTGGCTGACAGGTACAGGCTCTACTGTAATGGTAGGCTGCGTTGAGGGTATCTGCGGTATGAGACCTAACGCTGACGGTCTCGTTATCAGCCCGTCCATCCCCTCCGAGTGGGACGGCTTCACCATCGAGAAGAATTTCCGCGGCAAGCACCTGTCTATCGACATCCAGAACCCCAAGCACGTTGAAAGCGGTGTCAAGAGCATCACTGTCAACGGCAAGAAGATCAAGGGCGATTTTGTTCCCGAGTCCGCAATGACCGAGAACACCAAGATCAAGGTGGTACTGGGCTAAGTCCACGCGGTGGACCACCGACTCCGTCGCAGGCAAGGGAGTGCAGAAAACGACCTCCTGCTTGATCCGGTTTTCACTTGCATAAAAATCAACACCGTCCCGTAAGAAAGATACTCATATAGAAGTTTAAGCCATAGTATTTCTGATTTACAGTCAGAAGTACTATGGCGTTTTTATTGACAATGCAGCAATGTTGTGCTATAATTGTTACGAACATAAATCGGAATTTGTGGAGGAAAAGCATGAATCTGTCTATAAGAAAATGGAGAATCGAAGATAAATCCGATCTCGCATTCAATTTAAATAATCTTAAAATATTGAATAACCTTAGGGATGGACTGCCTTATCCATTCACAGAACAGGATGCAGAGGATTTTATCCGAACGATGTTATCGTCGGACAAAGACAGTACATTCGCATTTGCGATAACACTTGATGATAAGGTGATTGGAAGCATTGGTGTATTTCGACAGGGTAATATCCATAGTAGAACTGCTGAAATGGGTTATTACATAGGAGAACCCTACTGGGGAAATGGATATATGACAAATGCAATCAAACAGGTCTGTCAATATGTATTTGAGAATACGGATATTATTCGTATTTTTGCTGAACCATTTGCACATAATACTGCTTCATGCAGAGCGTTGGAAAAGGCAGGATTTAAATGCGAAGGAATATTAAAAAGTAACGCTGTGAAATGTGGCAGTATCATTGATATGAAAATGTATGCACTTGTTAGAGCGTAATTCAAATTCTGATTTATCTTAGCAGTTGTATAAAATACAATGCCCCGAAGCACTTTGAGGTGCTTCGGGGCAAAACTTCTATATGGGTATCCGCCTTAAGGGGCGGTGTTTTTGTGTCGTAATGCAATAATATGTAGGGCGGGGGCTTGCCCCCGCCGTGGGAGAATATCGTTTTTTCACGGTATATCACTGTTCACCGAATTGCTCCTTGACTTTCTTTTGATAGAGCTCTTCATCCCAGCGAACAGTTGCTGAGGATATTTCTGCTTTGGAAATATCGGAGTTATGTTCGTAGTAAGTGATCTCTACTTTGTCACCGACAGTCAGTATATCGGTCTTGTATATGTCGTTGTAAAAGCCGTCCGTTGCAGGGGAACCGCTTACGTGGACTGTCACGGTGTCGCCTTTTTTAAAAGTGGCAGGGAAGTCATCGTCAAGGCTCACACTTTCAACTGAGACTTTGAAAGTGCTCTCGGAAATATCGGTAACAGAACCTTTTACGGTCGCTGAGGGCATATCGTTTGACGGGATCTTCTTGCTGTCTTCGCCCATAAATACAACCATAAGTATCACAGCTGCCGCGATCAGAACAGTTCCTAATATAAAAAACGTAATACTTTTCATAAAAATCATATTCCTTTCAAACCAATTAAATATTAAATATAAAATATAGAAATAATATTATTTTGATGTAAACAATCAGATAATCAAGACTTATTGAGAACTTGCTTCGGCTTTCACTTGCATAAAATTAGCACCTGTCCGTTTTTTGGTACAGGTCATTTTTGTTATTCCGCAAAAAAACCCCCGCAGAAGCGGGGGAAGCGTTTTGTTGTTTTTTCTGTTTTGATGTTCAGCGGTACATCCCGTCAGAGTTGTTCTGCTCCTGTGGTTCGGTGTAAAACGGGCAGATCAGACAAATCAAAATACCGATCGGAAAGAGCAGCCCGAACAGCGGACCTTTGTTCTTTTTGATCGGGTAATTTTTCACTGCGCGAATAATGGTGCATACCAGTGAACACATCAGGTATGCGGACAGGATGAGAGGGAGTATTTTTCCCCAAGTAAATCCATCCCATGCTTTTGATTCCTCTGCGATGCTTTCTGCTGTCAAGTAGTTGATCATAGTTTTGTCTCCTTTTTTTATATTCCCCCATTTTATCTTTCTGTCATTATGATATCGTGTTAAAAGAATAAACAAGTGTGTATAAGATGAAAAAACAGTGAAAAAAATAACTGTCCGATATCTCGGACAGTTACAGACCGTAATTGAGATCGTGAGCAATCTATTTCAGCTCCCTCATCTTGTCTCGGAACTCCTCCTCCGAGATAAGTCCTGCCTCGCGGAGAGATTTCAGGCTGTTGATGTGCTCCGCTTTGGACTGACCGTCTAAAGGTGATGATGGCTGAGGTGCGCTGTAGCTTGTCGGCTGCTGACGGTTCTTAGCAGATATGCTTGCCGCCATAAATCTGAACGTCTCGATCTTGGGCTTGCCGCACACCTGACAGATATTTGAATGTATCTCGTTCATACCGCCGCACATACATTTCCAGGTCTCGGGTATCTGCCGCTGAGGTTCGGGCGGCGGCTGGATACCGGTTTTCTGTGCCGTATACTGCACGGTCGCGGCCTTGGGTCTGCCGCACTTAGCGCAGAACTGCCTGTCGTATCGGTTATCCGTTCCGCAGAGACATTTCCACGGCTGATAGGGTGAAGGATTGGCTCGGAACTGACCGTTCTGATTCTGAATGCTCGCTGACTTCATTGTGCTTGCGATACAAACCGTGACGATGAGCCCCAAAACACCGAGAAATCCCATTGCAAATCCAAGCCCCGGGTTACCGCCGCAGCTTTTCATTATTGCACGGCATATGCACGCCATGATGAGAGCCATGACCAGATATCCGCCAAATCCCGCGAGTATAGCATATTGATCCATTTTTTCACCCCTGTATTGATCGCGAGTTGTTTATATCTTGGCACTCACCGATCGTTGATCTGACGTTTCTTTTCCTCAAATTCTTCTTTTGAGATAAGTCCGCTCCTGTACATCTCCTGATACTGTTTCAGCAGTTCGTCAGCCTGAGCCTGAGGCACATTGGCAGAGACGGGAGGTGTTATCACCTTGATCGGGTCGATGACTGGAGGAGCTGCAGGCTTCGGAGGCTCGGCATAGTTTGCCGGCTTGCCGCAGCTTCTGCATTTTTGAGCTTTGAGGTTGTTGTAAATCCCGCATGAACACAGCCATCCGTTAGGCTGGGGCGGTGTTGTAATACCCTGACTCATGCTCTGATAGGGCGGATAATCCTGTGATATATCTCTTTTGGCTTTTCCCGGAGAGAAGATCGAAACAAAGAACTCGATGATCAGTCCGAAAAGAGATGTGCCCGACAGAAAGAATATCGAGATGACCGAGCCGATCACGCTCAGCGCAAGAAGTGCGAACAGTATAACTGTCAGCATTGTGGGTTCATCGTTCTCGATGAATACCCCGAGAACTTTTGGCAGGGAAGCCGCACCTGTGATAGTGTAAGTACTCATAACTCAGATAAAGTCCTCATCGGGGTCGCCGGAACGGGAAGTGTGCGGATTCTTTTCAGTGGGTATGCGCTCCGATTCGTACTGTACAGACACGCCTTCAGAAAGTTCCGATGCCTGCCAGCTCATGATGATACGCTCCACAAGTCTGTCGAGAGGTTCCTCGGTGATCTCCGGTATCAGCAGGAAGAACTGATCCTCACTGAGCTGCACGATTATATCACTCTTTCGCAGTGACTTTGAAGCCACCTCGCAGAAACCGTCAGCGATAGTGCCGAGGCTGTAGCCGTTTGACCTGTCCGAGTTTATGGTGAACAGAAGTCTGTAGGCGTTGTGGCAGTAGCTTTTTATATATCTGAGGAAATAATGGTAGACCTGCAAAAATGCATCCAGTCCGATGCGGTAAGCCCCGTCAAGGACTGTTCTCTCCTCAAACAGCCTGCATACACATTTGAGGTCACGTCTTCCGTCAGAGGAATTGTATATCTCGCTGTAGAGGGCGCTGCCGTGCTTTCCGTTCTGCTTTACGCTGTAGAGCGCCTTGTCCGCAAGACGGAACAGCTCGGTGAAATCGTTGCCGTCATCGGGGACGAGCACACCGCCTGCCGACACACCGAAGGGTATGTTGGAGTCGCTTTCGAGAAATCTGTCTGTCAGTTCTTCAAATTTTCTGTTCAGCAGATCGGTCATGGCTTGAAGCTGAGCCGCAGTCCTGAAGCTGCATCTGAACATCAGGAACTCATCTCCGCCCAGTCTGCCTGCTGCATCATCGGGATCCAGCTGACTTTTCAGTACGGCAGAAAATTCACGCAGGATGATGTCACCCTTTTCGTGGCCGTAGATATCATTTATAAGTTTGAAGCTGTCGAGGTCAAGTATGATGAGCATACCTGTTTTCCCGCGGCACATTGATGCACAAAGTTCCTCGGTGGATGCCTTGTTCAGCAGTCCTGTCAGTTTATCCACAGAAGCTTCAACTTCAAGAGAGTGTATCCTGTCACGGTTATTGAGGATGTTTTCCACACGGCGGAGCAGGGCATCGGGGTGAAAAGGCTTGCGGATGAAATCCGAAGCACCGCGGTCAAAGCCCATGCCTTCCACATCGTCATTACCGTCAGCTGTCATGAACATCACGGGGATCTGCACATCATACTTTGACAGCAGTGCCTCATGAAGTTCAAATCCAGTCATTTCAGGCATGATAAGATCTGACAGTATAAGGTCGGGTTTTTCCTTATCATATATTTCAAGGGCTTCCTTGCCCGAGAGAGCCGTCACTACTTCATAGTGCGGAGAGAGTATGCGATCTGCGAGCCTGAGCATCATGCTGTCGTCGTCAACGATAAGTATTTTTTTCACGGCATACCACTCCTTCCGATCGAATTTAGTCTTATATATATTTTACCATGTGTTGGGTATTGTGTCAAGAAATTTTTATATAAATTGTTACTTTCGTCACTTGCAAAAATGAATAAACTGTGTTATAATCATATCAGACAGTTTATGTACTCAAAGGAGCTGGGAAAAATGATAAAAGTTCTTGTTATAGATGATGACCCGATGATGCTCAAAATGGCAGGTTTGTTACTCAAAAAAGCAGGCTGTGAGACGGTCTCGGCTCTTTCTGCCGATGAGGGCGAAGCCCTTATCCCCACGGAAAAACCCGACCTTGTCCTCGCGGATAACGAGATGCCCGTCCGCACGGGTATGGAGCTTTTTGAGAAACTCAGGGCACAGGGATGTACTGTCCCGTTGTGCATCATGACGGGTACCGTTACCGATGAGATCGAAGAGCAGGCATCAAGGCTCGGCGCGGATTGTATAGGCAAGCCGCTGGTGATAGCAAAGGTCAACGAGATCGTCAGCAAGACTGAGAATGGAGGTAGATGATATGCCGCATTGGATAGCTGTAACCGATGACGACGAACTTAATCTGAAAGCAGCCGAGAGGATACTCTCCTTTAACGGATATAAAGTTTCTGCGTTCCCCTCTGGCGAGGAACTGATAGAGTTCCTGAAAACCAATGTGCCAGACCTTATCCTGCTGGATGTCCATATGACAGGTATCGACGGATTTGAGACCCTTAAACGTATAAAGGCTACCAGAGCCAGCAGGAACATACCCGTTATCTTCCTGACTGCCGACAACGATGCCGATACCGAGACCAAAGCACTCGCTTCGGGAGCTATGGACTTCGTGACCAAACCCTTCATCGCAAGCGTTCTGCTGATGAGAGTTCATAATACCATTCAGCTGATACGTCTCCAGGATGACCTTAAAACAGAGGTCAGGATCAAGACACGCGATGCAATGAAAGAGCACGAGCGCAGTGAAAGGCTCTCACTCCAGATCGTTGAGACTCTGGCAGGCACCATTGATGCCAAGGATAAGTACACAAACGGCCACTCCACGAGAGTTGCCGAATACGCAAGAGAGATCGCACGCCGCTTCGGCTATGACGAGAGAGCTCAGGACGATATCTATATGATCGGTCTGCTGCATGATGTGGGCAAGATCGGTGTGCCCGATTCGATCATAAACAAACCCTCGAAGCTCACCCCCGAGGAGTACGATATCATCAAGACACACCCTGTTGTCGGATTCGATATCCTTAAAAGCATCACGGAGATGCCCAACCTCGCAATAGGTGCTAAGTGGCATCACGAGAGATTTGACGGCACGGGTTATCCGGACGGTATAGCAGGCCTCGATATCCCCGAGGAAGCACGCCTGATCTCTGTGGCGGAAGCCTATGACGCTATGTCATCCAGAAGAAGCTACCACAGCATCTACCCTCAGGAGTATATCAAGAGCGAGTTCATAAGATGCCGCGGTACGCAGTTTGACCCCACTTTCACCGACATTATGCTCCAGATGATCGAGGAGGATACCAAGTACCTGATGCGTGAGGTCTATGACGAGAACGGCGTCAGAACGGAAAGCGTTGCCGCTGCCAACCGCGATGAGGAGAAGTTCAACTATCTTCAGACCCTTGATGCAGGCGGCATAGATACCGCTGTCGGTCTGAAATACTGCATGAACGATATTGATTTCTATACCGAGATGCTTAAAGATTTCACGGCAGGCATGGAGGACAGAGTCAATGCCCTTGAAAGGTGCTTCGACGATTCCGATATCGACAGATACCGTGTTACGGTTCACTCACTGAAGAGTGCTTCGAGGACTGTGGGCGCGGTTGAGCTCTCCAAGGCTGCCGAGACTATGGAGGAAGCCGCAAAGAATTATGATGCGGACTACATCTCCTACAATCATGATGATCTGATAATCAAGATGAATACTACAGTGGGCGCTATACTGATGGCTACCGCTATGTATGACAGATGATCCGAAAGGGGACAGGTGCTTGCCTGTCCCTTTGCTGTTACCGATGGAAGTGTAAAGCTGAAAAGCTGTACAGAGATGACAGAGCCCGACCACGTAAAGGTATGAGACTTGTCAGCAAATTTGGGAGATTAAAATGGCAAGTTTTACCCTCGGAAAATGCTTCCTTGTGTATTGGATATCTTTGCCTATACCATTATAATATATATGCGAATAGCAGGGGTAAGATGTCAGAAGGGAAGCTTGACAACAAATTGCACGAATTTTGATAAATATGCACAAAAATATTAAATCAAATTTGGTTTGTTCACAAAAAATTTAAAAATTAATTCTTCGTAAACTATAGCCAAGAGTGAAATAATGTAGTATAATAAGTTTAAATAATTGCCCTGTATGGCAGTTGTTGAAATTATGCCGTTTTGTTGTTTGCGGCACAATAATAACTTGCGCATATGGCGCAGAAGGAGAGGATAATTTATGTTGAAGCGATTGCTTTCGGGCGCAGCAGCTCTTGCCATGACGCTGTTTGCTGTTCCGACCGTGGTAGCATCTGCAGTTGATCCTATGAAGATTACAATCGATGCTGAGTCCACAACGCTTAACAAAGACGACGAAGTAACAGTTACCATCAATTTCAGTGGAAATCCCGGTGCTGCTTATCTTCAGCTGCCTATTCAGTGGGACAATACAAAGCTTGAGCTTTGTGGCGTAACTCCCGATAAGGACCAGTTCGTTACTCCTACTGATGATGAACTTGATGACGCTGGGTGTGAAACTGTTAAGCAGTATTACGATCAGAAGTACTGGAAAGGCTATTACTTTAAGGATTGCGGCGTTCTCGAGTCGATTTACAAGACCGATACTGACGGCAACGTTATCAAGCCTTTGGCTTTAGCAAATGCCGGTAAACTTGCTATTTGTCTTGGTGATCTTATGTGTACATCTAACATCACCAGAGCAACCGGTAAAGTTCTGACACTTAAATTCAAGGCACTTACTGATGATGCTACAACTGCAAAGATCGAGTTTGTAACCGAAAACTGCGATGTTGTTGCAGAAGGTATGGCTCATCCTGCATATGAGCTTACAAGTGCTGAGCTTACCCTCAACGGTGGTGGGAGTACAGAATGCACCCACTCAAACCTCAACGCAAGCTGCAAAGTTGCTGGTACTCCCGCAACTTGTACAGAACCTGGTACAAAGGATTATTATCAGTGCCCTGACTGTGAAGCAAGATTTCTTGATGCTACCGGTACTACCGCTGTAACAAGCGATGATGATCTTGTTATTGCTGCACTCGGTCATAACTGGAATGCACCTACTTATACATGGAGTGCAGATAACAAGACCTGCACAGCTGAGCGTGTCTGCAAGAGAAATGCATCACATAAAGAAACTGTGACTGTTAACACTACTTCTGCTGTAAAAACAGCCGCAACCTATGATGCAGCAGGTGTGACGACCTTTACTGCAACCTTTGAAGCTCCTTTCACAACTCAGACAAAGGATGTTGAAGGAATCCCTGCGAAGCTTGACAGAAACTGGAACGCTCCCACATATGAGTGGAGTACCGATAACAGTCAGTGTACTGCTACACGTACTGCCAAGGATAACGCTGATGTGAAAGAGACAGAAACTGTAAACACCACAAGCAATACAGTTGCTGCAACTTGTGAAGCGGCAGGCAAAACAACTTATACTGCTACATTCACAAATACTGCATTCACAACTCAGACCAAGGAAGTTAATATCAATGCCCTCGGTCATAACTGGAATGCACCTACTTATACATGGAGTGCAGATAACAAGACCTGCACAGCTGAGCGTGTCTGCAAGAGAAATGCATCACATAAAGAAACTGTGACTGTTAACACTACTTCTGCTGTAAAAACAGCCGCAACCTATGATGCAGCAGGTGTGACGACCTTTACTGCAACCTTTGAAGCTCCTTTCACAACTCAGACAAAGGATGTTGAAGGAATCCCTGCGAAGCTTGACAGAAACTGGAACGCTCCCACATATGAGTGGAGTACCGATAACAGTCAGTGTACTGCTACACGTACTGCCAAGGATAACGCTGATGTGAAAGAGACAGAAACTGTAAACACCACAAGCAATACAGTTGCTGCAACTTGTGAAGCGGCAGGCAAAACAACTTATACTGCTACATTCACAAATACTGCATTCACAACTCAGACCAAGGAAGTTAATATCAATGCCCTCGGTCATAACTGGAATGCACCTACTTATACATGGAGTGCAGATAACAAGACCTGCACAGCTGAGCGTGTCTGCAAGAGAAATGCATCACATAAAGAAACTGTGACTGTTAACACTACTTCTGCTGTAAAAACAGCTGCAACCTATGAGGCAGCAGGTGTGACGACCTTTACTGCAACCTTTGAAGCTCCTTTCACAACTCAGACAAAGGATGTTGAAGGAATCCCTGCAAAGCTTGACAGAAACTGGAACGCTCCCACATATCAGTGGAACGAAGATCACAGTAAGTGTACTGCTACACGTACTGCCAAGGATAACCCTGAAGTGACCGATTCAGAGACCGTTACATCTACTTCTCAGGTAACAAAGAATGCTACCTGCAAGGATAACGGCGAAACTACTTACACTGCTACATTCACAAAAGAAGCATTCACCCAGCAGGTTTACGTTGACACAACAACTCCTGCAAAGGATCTGAATGCTCATGTTGCAGGTGATCCTGTCAAGGAGAATGAGGTTGCTGCTACTGAGGATGCACAGGGTTCTTATGACGAAGTTATTTACTGCACAGTATGCGGCGCAGAACTCAGCAGAGAGAAAAAGTACACCGATAAGCTCACAGTTTCTTACACTGTAGATGCTGCAGAGTGGACAAAGGGCTCCGGCGAGAACATTCTTATCACTGTTAAGCGTAACATCAACGATAACAAAACATTTGAAGAGTTCAGTAAGGTAGCTGTTGACGGCACCGAGATCTCTTCCGAGAAATACACAGCTGAGGCAGGAAGCCTGAAGCTCACTCTCCTCAATGCTTACCTCGAGACACTCTCCGTTGGTACTCATAACATAGTTATCACTATGGCTAAGGGTACTGTTGAGACCACCCTTACCGTTAAGGAAAGCCAGGGCAACGGCAACGGTGAAGGCGGCGAAGGCAACCAGGGTGGCAACCAGGGCGGCAACCAGGGCGGCAACAGCAACCAGGGCGGCAATGACAACAAGTCCAGCCAGACAGGTGCAGCAGCAGGTACAGCAGGCGCTATCGCAGTGCTCGTAGCTGCAGCAGCTATCGTCGCTAAGAAGAGAAAGTAATCTTCTGAACAAACAACATAAATAAAGGCGGCAGCGGCAAGTCCACAGCCGCCTTTTTTACGGAGTAATCTTAATGAGTAGTAAAACATACAGAAAGGGCGGCCGTCGGGTACGCAGGAAAAAGAATAACACCAAAATGATGGTTTTGGGTATCTTGTGCGGCCTCGCTTCCGCTGCGGTTATATTCCTCGGTGTCTGGGCGATCTTCCTCAGGGACGGAAACTCTATCACAGGAAAGGGCGGCACCCTCTATAAGGAATGGGCTATCGACAGCACTACCCACTACCGCTTCGATGAGGACGGAAAGGGCGCTCTTGTTCTCCCCACTGAGGAGTATTCTTTCTCCTTTATGATCAAAGGAGACAAGATCACCATCGACTTCGATGACCCCAAGTGCATCGACAAGATCTATACTTTCTCGGTCAACGGAGATACAATGACCATCACTAGCGACAGCGATAATATCTTTAATATGACAGCAGTAAAATGACCAAAAAGCAGTCCAAGAAAATGGACTGCTTTTTTTATTTGTTCTTCATTGACTTGGAGCTCATTTTATGGTAATATGTATATCGAAATATAAATCTGGGGGTTATATCATGATACGCTTAAAACACCGTATACTCTCACTGCTGACCGCTTCTGTGTCGGCTCTCTCCATCTGCCTTGCAAGACCGGAGCTGTCTCTCAGGGCTAATGCCCTTGACGGCAATGAGATCAGAGTCTGCGGTATCTATGTCAATGATTCCAACTGTGACGATGTCCTCGGTGACGGAAATGTCAGCTACGATGCCGGGAGCAAAACTCTACATATAAAAGGAATACTCAGCGGTCAGATCGAGAACAGTATCATGCAGGGACTTACGATCAGCGTTGATGAGGACTGCACCCTGACCTGTGAGAGAGCAGCAGTCGTCTGCTTTAAGGATACCACCATCACGGGTAAGGGTAAGCTCACCGTTAAGACCACTGCTGAAGGCGAGAGCTGTATTCATTTTCAAAGAGAGTCCACCCTGACTGTCAAGGACGCTGATATTGAGGTTATCGGCTCTGCCCGCGGCATAACGGGTTGGGGACAGAAAAACAAGCTCGTTATATCCAACTCCAATGTGAAAGCTTCTGCCGCTGACTGGGCGATCGGTTTTTTTGTCAAAGGAATAGTTCTCGAGGATGTCAAGGTAGTTTCCCCGACAGGTTACAGTGTCAAGGACGGCTACTTTATATCGGGATCATCCAAAGCAACTCAGGTGACTATCGCCGCAGACGGGAAGCCTCGCAGGCTCCTCGGTGATGTCAACAAGGACGGAGCCGTTACCGCAGACGATGCTGTAATCGCAGCTCGTTTTGCAGCGGGTTACGGCGACTACCGATCCAAGTATGAGGCTGTCCTCGCTGATATGAATCAGGATGGTACTGTTACCGCTGATGACGCAATAATTATCGCACGCTATGCCGCAAATTACAGCGATTACAGAGAAAAATACACAGTTTATGTCTGATCCTGATGTTGGATCCAACGCCGCAGTGATGTTGTCATTGCGGTGTTCTTTTTGCTGGAATATATGTATTTTATTTTACTTGTCAAATAACTGTTTCATAATAAGTTAAAAGCACAAAAATAACGCTTTTGGGCGTTTTGTACATTTTGAACCTCGGCTGTCGGTAACAGACAAGTACAACTGTACAACTATACAAATATTGCTATTCCTATTGACAAATCCGCAAAAATGATGTATGATAACAGTGTTACGTAACACTGTTATCTGAGGTGAAGCAATGACGGAGAATAACGAAAGCCGCGAAAGACTGATCGCCTGCGCCAAAAAAGAATTCCTTGAAAAAGGATTTGCAAAAGCCTCACTCAGGAGCATCTGCTCCGAGGCAGGGTTCACTACAGGCGCTGTGTATTTCTTCTTCAAGGATAAAAACGGACTGTTCGCCGCAGTAGTCGGAGATACTTATGACCGACTGTTTGAACTGATCCGCGGACATCTCGATGAGGAAGAACATCTCGACAGTGAAGAGTTCTTTCCCCATAAGGGAGATCACGATGATCTGTCCGATGCGATAGTCGATCACCTGTATGACCACTACGATGAGATGCTCATTCTTATAGATAAAGCTCAGGGCTCTCAGTTTGAGGATATCGTTGACAGAGTTATTTCTTTGTTTGACGAGTCTTATTTACGCATAGCTGAAAGATATGCTTCATTGGTCGGCGGCAAGCGAGTGAATCATTATATGCTCCATTGGCAAAGTCACCTGCAAGCCGAAGCTTTCCAATACCTGCTCACCCACGTAACCGATAAAGAAGATGCCCGCATAAAGATGAAAAAGATAATGGATATTCTTATAAAGATGTGGATGGCATCAGTGCTCGAAGACGCTGATTGATCCGAAAAAGGGGTCAGCCGCAAGAAATAAAAAGAAAGATAGATAAAGCGGCAACGTGTAGAGCGAAACAAAAGAGATAAAACAAAAGAAACGACAAAATGACAAAACGACTAAATGACACCAAACAACAGTGATGCGCCCGAGGTCTTTTTGGCTTTTGGGCGCATTACTGCGTTTTGGAGGCATTAATGTCTCCAAAACATCAGCAAGCTTTCTCCTCCCCCAATATGCGTACTTGTTACGCGTTTAGTTTCCTGGATAATGCGGTACTGTCTGACAGTACCGCATTATCTTTTTTTGACCGAGACGGCTCAGCCATATGACTGCGTCGTTATTGCTTCGCCTGTCTTCATGTTGCCGCTTTTCATTCCTGCGACGCTGTTGCAACGTGGTGAGTCGTCTTTCATATCAGTGCGCAGATGGCTTGATAAACAGTATTCATAAACAATCATTTGTGCTGATACCTACTCTTGATTTGTGAGGTCACTTATGGTATAATTTACTAAAGCATTTCAAAGGAGGCTTTCTGACATGAACTACAGCACAAATCCTCTTACGGGCATGGATCATCCTGATCCTGATGTTATCCGTGTTGGTGATACATATTATATGATATGCACAACCATGCATTTCTTTCCGGGCGGAGAGATCCTTCGCTCCTATGACCTTATAAATTGGGAGCCGTGTACCTACATTTATGACACTCTTGAACACACATCCGGTGAGCGTCTTGAAGGAGAGGAGACGATATACGGTCACGGAATGTGGGCGGCGTCTCTCAGGTATCACAACGGCAAGTTCTACGCTGTGTTCATAGCACACGAGTGGGACAGGACATTTCTTTTCACTGCTGACAGGATCGAAGGCCCCTGGGTCAAGAGTTACATAGAGGGCATATATCACGATCCTTCGCTTCTCTTTGACGATGACGGCAGGACGTATATAGTTTACGGCAACAGAGACATTCACCTTACCGAACTTAACGAAGACCTTACCGCACCGAAGCAGGGCGGCATCGACCGTATCATCGTCCGTGATGCGCCTGATTCTCTTCTCGGATATGAGGGTTCGCACCTTTATAAAATAAACGGGAAGTACCTGCTGTTTCTGATCCATTCGGGAGCGGGTCATTGGTACCGTACCGAGGCTTGCTTCACTGCTGATAATCTTGAAGGTGAGTGGACGGGCGGTGAGGTGCTGAGAGACGATCTTGACGGACTTCACAGCGGACCTGCTCAGGGCGGTATAGTTGATACTCCCGATGGCAGATGGTTCTCCATCGTTTTTCAGGACAGGGGAGCCGTTGGCAGGATCCCCGTCCTTGTTCCGGTGACCTTTAACGCTGACGGTTTTCCTGTGTTCGGAAAGGTCAGCAAGGAACTCACCAACGAGAGCACACGTCCCGATGCTGTCTATGCACCTTTCTGCAAAAGTGACAACTTCACCTCAAAGATACTCGACAGGGTATGGCAGTTCAATCACGAGCCTTCACCCGACTGCTTCTCAACAGGCGATGGCTTCTACAGGATAACTACTGATAAGCTGAGCCGCGATCTTGAACACGCCAGGAACACCATCACGCAGAGGACAGTGCTGCCGAGCTGTTCGGCAGAGGTCACTGTCAGCGGTGATGATCTCAATGACGGTGATACCGCAGGGCTTTGCGTGCTGATAGGCAGCTATGCTCTTATCGGTATAACAAAGGAAGACGGCAGGTATTTCCTTACCATGAGATCAAAGGAGCAGGGCAGCGATACCGAAAAGGAAAGGATCCCCATTGCAGAGCAGAAGGTAAGGTTCCGTGCCGAGGTGCGCTTTGAAGGCGGAATCGGAAAAGCACGGTTCTTCTTCCGGGATGGCAGTTATATGCATCAGCTGGGCGCAGAGCACAAGTTGTTCTTCGCGCTGGATCACTTTACGGGGGCACGCTTCGGACTGTTCATGTACTCCACCGCAGAGCAGGGCGGTCGGACGGCGTTTTCCGAGTTCACCTACAGGGCAGACATAGACTGAAAACATCGGGCGCAAAAATCGGGTTGACAATTATTTCCTCTTATGGTATAATGATTTAAATTTTTCCGGAAAGGGGTATCTGTATGACTGCAAAAAAGAACAGACTTATAAATGTTGTGACAGCTCTTATGCTGGTACTTTCTCTATTTACCTTGCTGCCCGAGGGTGCGCTGAAGGCTGCTGCGGCAGAGGAAGAAGGGGAAAACTACCGTCTCTCGGATGACGGCACCCTGACGTTCTTCGGGAAGGTCGCTTCCGCAAGTAAATTTGCTAACGATGAAAGAGTCAAGAAAGTAGTGTTTGAAAACGGCACTGTAATGCCCGAAAGCTGTGTGATGCTGTTCATGAATTACTGCGCCGACAGCATTGACTTTTCGGGAACAGACTGGTCAAAGGTCACAAGTGTAGCTATGATGTTCTATAACAGCAGTTTTTCCAATATAAAAATGGGCACTGTGAAGAACACATCAAAGATCAAGGATTTCAGCGAGATGTTCTGGTGGCAGAAGCCTATGACCACACTTGATATCAGCACGCTGGATATGTCCTCGGCAGAGGATATTTCAGATATGTTCAACTACTGCGAAAACCTTACCGTTCTGAAAGTGCCTACAAAGAAAGCCACAAAGTTGAAAAATGTCTCAAGCCTTTTCTATGGCTGCAAGGCGATGACCACATTCGATCTCAGCTGGCTCGGTACCTCCAATACAACAGATTTTTCAGGTATGTTCATGTACTGCGACAATTTGAAAACTATAGACCTTTCGGGTCTTAGCTTTGAAAGTGCCATCGATATGAGTAATATGTTCGATACCGATGAGAACCTTTTGTCTGTCAGCTTCAAGAATAAGAACGCCTACTATTGTCAGACTTTTGATGAGATGTTCTTCAGATGCAGGAGCATAACCAGTATTGACTTCTCGGGATTCTCCACTTCAAGTGCGCTGAGTATGTACAGAATGTTCATGTACTGCGAAAACCTCACAAGCCTTGACCTCAAAGGCTTTGATGTTTCAAATGCAACAACTATGTCAGATATGTTCCTTGACTGCAAGAAACTTGCCAATCTGGATATAAGCACCTTTGCTCCTGAAAAACTCACAGGTATAGCAGGTATGTTCAGCGGATGCAACGCGCTGAAAAAGATCGACATCTCAAAATTCAATACCTCCAAGGTCCAGAGTTTCAGCGACCTGTTCAACGGATGCTATTCACTCCAGGAGCTGAATATCACGGGACTTGATACTTCGAGTGCCACAAATATGAGCGGTATGTTCCGGAGAGTACAAGTCTTCAAGAATTTCAGCTTCGACAAACTCGATACCTCTAAGGTGACGAATATGTCCTATATGTTCTGGAATTCGAGTGCGGAGACATATGACCTTACAAATCTCAAAACCAATGCCCTCACCAATACAAAAGAGATGTTCTATCAGAACACGAAACTTACAACAATATACGCACCCGAAAGCGTCAGCTTTGCGAATGTCACCGAGTCCACGGGTATGTTCGGCAACTGTCCTGCTATTGTGGGCGGAAACGGAACAGTATGGACAGGTCAGAAGACCGATAAGACATACGCCCGTGTGGATAAGAAAGGTCAGGCAGGATATTTCACCAAGCCCCCGAGATATGTGGGCGACATGAATGACGACGGCAGGATCACAGCAGATGATGCCATTATCGCGGCGCGTACTGCGGCAGGCTACAGCGACTACGCAAAACGCTATGCTGTCAAGTACGGCGATATGAATCAGGACAGCAAGATCACCGCTGACGATGCTATCATCATTGCGCGTGTGGCGGCAGGGTACGGCAGCTATGCCGAGAAATACAAGATCCTTGTGAAATAATGAAACAAGCCGTAGGGCGCACCTTGTGTGCGCCCTTTTCTATGCGTTCGGCCAAAAGAAAAGCTATTGACATTATTTGATTTATATGATATAATAAATGCGTAAAAGTTTTAATTTGTTGTGCATTTTGACAAATATAAAGGAGGAATAAATATGGTACGCAAAAGGCTTATCTCTATGCTCTCGGCGATAGCGCTGGTGCTGTCGCTGTTCACACTGCTTCCCGAGGGTGCGCTGAAAGCTCAGGCTGGTTCTATAGCGGGTAAAGGAACAAAGGACGATCCGTATATAATCATAAACTACTACGATCTGCAGCAATATACCACCCACTGCGAAGATGAACAATACATAAAGCTCGGGAACGATATCATCATAGACGATCAATCCTTCTATATTTTTGATATACATAATAACGCAACGATACATCTTGACCTTGCGGGCCATACACTCAGAAGGACAGACAAGACTGGGTACAATCGCCTGTTCGATATCTATGAATACGGTACGCTCATAATTGATGACAGCGTCGGCGGCGGAGTAGTACGCTCAGGGTTTGCGGGCGGCGAGAAGATCACCCCTCAGAACCTGTTTTATCTGTCCGATAACGGCACTCTTATTATCAACCAAGGAACATTTTACAACTTCTGTTCTGTATCGCAGGAAGACGAGATCATTTATATGATGGGCGGAAATCTCACGATCAACAACGGAGATTTTTACGGAAGATACAAGACACTCAACGTGAACAAAGGTAATGCGGTGATAAACGGCGGAAGGTTTTATAACTCCAAGCATATCCGTCAGACCAACGGTAAAGCAACAAATATACACCAGTTTATATTAAGGACCGACACAAACACCAACATTAAGATCAACGGTGCCGAGCTTATCAGCTCTGACGGAGACGCGTTCAGCAATCCTGCCGGAATGACCGTTACGACCGCAAACTCCGAGAACGAATCTATAAGGATGGATCGCTTTATCTCGGAGAACACCCAGGTCTATATCGACGGAGGAAAACTCAACACCGCAACGGCTTTTGCAATCAGAGGCAACCGCATATTGATCTACACCCCGAAAAACATAACCGGCACATACTGGGACGGCTACAAGCTGAACTGGGACCCCTACCCTGGCACTGTTTACTACTATCTTCTGCTTGAAAAGAAAAACGGCAGTGACAATATCACAATAAAAGATAATCTCTATACCAATGCCGCATCCATGGACTTTGAGGGACTTATCAAGGCAAACGGCGCAGGCACTTACAGAGTGGTGTTCGCCGCTTTCGCAAACAGCGATGAGCAGATATCGAATCTTATGTCCACCGAGAGATACTTCGACCCGCGTGAGACTGTCTCCGAGATATCCCTCGCCGTCACCGAGCCCAAGGACGGCGTGACGATCACCAAAGCGACCCCCTCATCAACAGGCGAAAATCGCTACACCGTAACAAAATCCCTCTGGTTCAAGGGTACGAGCACCTCGGGTGCCGCTATGGAATCCACAGAAAAATTCGTCGAGGGTCAGACCTACACCCTTTACTGCGAGGTCAGAACCACCAGCGGCTACAAGTTTGTCTCCCCGTCAGCCACGGTAAACGGCAAAACCGCAGCGACAGTCAATCACACCGGTGACGGCATCGTCTCCTTGAAGTACACCGTCACCGCACCGCTGAACATCAAGACGGTGAACGTCACCGCCACCGAGCCAGTGGCAGGCGCAAAGCCCACTGTCGGCGATGTTACGCTCACCGGCACAGGCGTGGTTATCGCTCCCGTAAATGTAAAGCAGAACGGCACGTCCGTCAAAGTCGAAAACACCGTGGTGTGGTCACTCGGCGAAGAAGTTCTCGATGTGGGGACCTCGAAGTTTGAAGCAGGCAAGACCTATACGGCTGCTGTTTACCTCAAAGCCGCCGACGGCTACGAGATCGTCAGCGACGATCTGAAAGTCTATATCAACGGCAAGGAAGCAGAGCTTGATCCTGCGTCACTGTTATCCTTGATACTTTACGGCACTGTAATTTACAAGGCCGAGTTTGAGTGCGAGGCAAGCGGTCAGCAGTTGCTCGGTGATGTCAACAAGGACGGTAAAGTTACCGCAGACGATGCTATCATCATCGCACGTCTTGCAGCAGGCTACGGAGATTACTCCACACGCTATGATTCCAATGTTGCTGACATGAACCGTGACGGCAAAGCCACCGCCGATGATGCTATCATCGCTGCACGTGTGGCAGCAGGCTACGGCGACTACGTCACACGCTATACCAAGTATATCTGATCTTTAAGGACGTTCCTTCGGGAACGTCTTTTTGGTAATATCAGTAAATTTTTATGCTGTAAAAGGCTTGCTTTTTCATTAAATGTATTGACAAAGACTTCGTAAAGTGATATAATTAAACCATATAATGAAAACATAAGAGTTAAGGAGAATCCCGAAAATATTTTCAGGAGGAATCTTTAATGAAAAAACACAGGTTATTATCGTTTTTGTCAGCACTGGCACTCGCAGTATCTCTGCTTAGTCTGTTGCCTTCCGAGCATCTCAGATCGGAAGCATCTGACTTTGAAAGCGCCTGGGCTAAGGGTCTGGAGTTCTCATTCAACAGCGACCGCACTGAGGCATACATAACAGGCTTCAAAACGGACAGGAGAATCCTGAGTATCTCTAATAATCTTACGGTAGATGGAGTACCCTTAAAAGGCATAGCTCCGAAAGCTTTTGAAAATAATACCACTATCCAGGAGCTGAGAATTTATTCAACGGATATAGAATGGAGTTTTGAGATAGGCGACAATGCTTTCAGAAACTGCACATCGCTTAAAACTCTTGAACTCTATCATGTATCGAAAATAGGAGATAAGGCTTTTGCAAACTGCACCGGGATAACAGAAGTTCAGTTCCCTTCGACGAATACTCTTGAGATCGGAGATGATGCCTTCAATAATTGCAGCAACCCCGATTTCAAATCGCTTGTGATATGGAATCCGCTGGTAAAAGTAGGGAAAGGTGCTTTTGCAAACTGCGGTTTTGAAACAATGATAATCGCAAAGCCGAGTGACATCCCTGAAAACTTTGCCAGCGGATGCACCAGGCTGAAAAGTGTGATGATCGGCAGTTACATATCGCCGGAGAGCAGCGAAATAAAACCGATCAGGATAGACAGCAAGGCTTTCGCTTTTAACCCGGCTCTTAAAAAGATATACCTTGACCCTTCGGTTCAAAATCTGAGAGAGAGTATAAGCGGCGATATTTTTGCTCAGCACAGCCCAGATCTCCAGATCATAGGTGACGAAGGTTCATCTGTCGAAAAATATGCGCGTGACCACGGGATCGTTTTTCTTACTCTTGAAAAGATTGCGAGCAATCATTCCAACGGTAATAGTGAAATATACGTAAAAAACGGCACTATCAAATTGAACGGTCTTACCGGAACGAGTTTTTCTAATGTTCTTGACGGCAATGTTTATGAATTAGAGCCTGACAGATCGGCATATCCCGAGAATCAGAAATTCAGCTACTGGATAAAGAAAAGAAAAGTATTTTACGTTGTTGACGGCGGTGAAAAAGTAATTCGCCAGACTACTTCTGAATTCCTCCCGGGAACTGAGACATTTATTGTTGAATCAATACTTTCAACCGTCCATTACTCCCTTGTTCTGGACGCAGAGCTGAATTTTAAGGATTATTCATTCAGATTCACTACTGAATATGAACCTTGCTATGTCCCTGTCATGACATATGATCTGATACACGCGCCTAAGAATGTCCGCGTGGATCTACGCGAGAATGACGGTAACTATAATCTGGAGACTGCCTATGAAACAATAGCAGTACTTTCGTTTTTGGATGCTCTTATCGAAAAGGGACAGGTCAATGGCGAGAGAACAGCAGGCAATTCATTGGTGATAGATCTTGATAAAAACGGAAGCTATGATATATCAGTTGTGTACGGAAAGAGATTCACAAAACCGTGGATAATACTGCTCAACACAAATTCAGTGGCCGGTCCGATCACTTTTGAAGCAGATCAGACGATTGCGGCTTCAAAAGTCCGTAAGTATGCATTTGAGGATCCGTACAACTCTGGATATAAATACTATACCAATATGACATTCTTTTTCCCGGTACAGCTCGGCGATATAAACCTTGACGGAAAGGTCACCAGCGAGGACGCTGTTATCGCTGCACGCTATGCAGCAGGCTACAGCGACTACAGGAGGATCTACCGGTGTGATTATGCGGATATGAATGGCGACTGTAAGCTTACTGCCGAGGATGCTATAATCATCGCACGCTATGCAGCAGGCTATAAAGGCTATAAGGAAAAATATACATCGTATGTCTGAACCTGAAAGACCGCACTTATGTGCGGTCTTTTTTTGTCTCCCTGCGCATATCTCTGTAATACAGCAGATCTTGACCGATGTCGGGTGTATTGCGAAAAAAGTTCAAAATTGCAGGATGTCCGACTTTATGCAAAAGTATTGACATATTAGCTCAAATATGGTATCATTTTATTAATAGTGTAAAAGCGTAATCCCGGTGGTGATATTATGGACAGGCGTAAAGTAATATACTATTCCGATGAGCTCAATGATGAGTTCTCTACTGCGCAGATAACGCCGCGTCCCATCGGCGATGACTATGTATATATTCATGAGTCGCGCTTCAAAAAGTTTACGCACTTTTTCTGGTACCGTGTCATAGCTACGCCAATAGCTTTTGCCTATGTCAAACTCGCTTTCGGTCAGACCGCAAGAGGCAAGCATAAGCTGAAAAAGCATCTTAAAGACGGCTACTTCCTCTACGGCAACCATACCCAGGATATCGCCGATCCGTTTATCCCGAATGTGATAACTTTCCCAAAAACGGATTATATAATCGTGCATCCGAATAATGTCTCTATGCCTGTCCTCGGTAAGATAACCCCTTCGCTGGGTGCCTTGCCTATCCCAGACGGCATCGGAGCATATAAAAACTTCAAGGATGCGATCGAAACAAGGATCTCTCAGGGTCACTGCGTGGTGATCTACCCCGAAGCGCATATCTGGCCCTATTACACTAAGATTAGGGATTTCCCCGATACCAGCTTCGCTTATCCTGCCAAACTGGGGACGCCGGTGTATTGCTTTACCAATACCTATCACAGGCGCAGGCTTATCGGCGGCGCGAAGATAGTTACTTATATCGACGGCCCTTTCTATCCCGATATGAGCCTGTCCCTCAGAGCAAGACGAAAAGAACTCAGAGATAAAGTCTACAAGACTATGTGCAGACGGGCAGAGAAGTCCGACTATGTACAGATAAAATATATCAAGCGAGAGAAGAACAAATGATAGATATCTTATTCTGCGGAAACGACGGAGTGTTTGACGGAGTTCTCACCTGTGCCCTCTCAATCCTCAGAAGGACAGAGACCACCGAACCTTTCTGCTTCCATATCTTCACGATGGACGTTTCGCACCTCGATGAAAAATATACCTGCATATCCAAAGAGCATCTGGATGTCCTCGCGGATACCGTAAAAAAGTATAACCCGGGGAATACCGTGATCTCTCATGATGTGACAAAGTATTATATGAAGGCGTTTTCGGGCTGCCCGAATGAGGGTGCCTATTGCTCACCTTATACCCTTATCAGGCTCTTCGCGGATGTCGTAAAGGGTATGCCCGATAAGCTGCTCTACCTTGATGCCGATATCATGTTCAACCGTGATGTCAGACTTCTGTGGGATACGGATATCACCGATTATGAGTACGCCGCCGCAAGAGATCATTACGGAAAGTATCTCATCAAACCGAACTACATAAATGCAGGCGTGCTGCTGTTCAATATGAAGAAGTCAAAAGAAACAGGGCTCTTCAAAAAAGCAAGATGGTGGATCAAACGACAGAAGCTGGTCTTTGCCGATCAGAGCGCACTGATACGCTCCACCACCTGCAAAAAAATGCTTCCGCAGAGATTCAACGATCAGAAATTCCTGCATAAGCATACCGTGGTACGTCATTTTTCAAAACGCCTTTTCTGGCTGCCTTATCCTCATACCGATAATATAAAACAGTGGCATATCGACAAAGTACATTCGGTCTTCAGGTACAGACAGTTCGATGACGTCTATGACGAATATCTCAATATCATTAAGCCACCCGTAAAGGAGAAACTATGAATAAAGCGATCATACCGATATTCTATGCCTGCGATGATGCCTTCGTGAAGTACACGGTGGTGTCGATGCATTCATTGATAAAAAACGCATCAAGGGAATACAAGTATGTGCTGCATATACTCTATACCGAGATCTCTGATGAGATGAAAGATATCGTGAACCGCCTCGCGGATGAGAATTTCGAGATCCGTTTTGTCGATGTCACACCCTATCTGAAGTCGATTTCCGATAAGCTGCCCCTGCGCGATTATTACTCGAAGACTACTTATTACAGGCTTTTTATAGCAGAGATGTTCCAGGACTATAACAAAGCTATATATATCGACAGTGATACCGTTGTAAGAGGAGATATCAGCAAGGTATATATGACAGATATCCGCGATGCTTACCTCGGTGCCTGCCATGAACAGGTCATGGTGCAGGAGGAGGTATTCGGCAACTATACCGAGAAAGTTGTAGGCGTTTCACGCTATAACTTCTTCAATGCAGGTCTTATGCTGATCAACTGCGAGCAGTTCAGGCTTCGCTTTGTGCTGGATAAGTTCATAAATTATCTGCACTACTACAATTTTGTTGTCACTCAGGACGAGGATTACCTCAACCTTATCTGTAAGGATCATGTCTACTGGCTGGATCAGAGATGGAATACCGAGACATTCGGTGAGCTGAGATATCCTGTTGAACAGGCAGAAATGCTTCACTATGTTATGACCAATAAACCGTGGCATTATAAGGACTGTATGTACGGTGAGTATTTCTGGGAGTATGCAAGAGAGACCGGTGTCTATGAGGAACTGCTTTCTGTCCTCAATTCCTACAGCGATGAGGAAAAAGCCCGCGATGCAAAATCGGGCGAGGCTCTCAAACAGCTGGCTGTCAGTGAGATCGAGCGCGAGGATAATTTCCTTAACCGCATCAACCGCGATAAACGCGCCAAAGACCGTGTCGAGATACTGTATAAGATCGAGCAGTTTGAAAAGGAAGGCAGATTCGATGAGGACGTTGAGAACGATCCTCCCGGACGTGTGCTGATGCCCGATGAGATCGAATACGTCCGCAAGACCAAAGCTGAAAAGATCAAGACCAAGTTTGCTTTCAAGATGGCTCACAAGTTCGTTGACGGACTTATAGAGGATAAAAAACTTATCATCAAGGAAATAAAGGGTCTTGAGAATTTCAAGGGTCTCAACAGCGGAGCAGTCATCACCTGCAACCACTTCAATGCCTTTGACAGCTTTGCAATACAGCTTGCCTATGAAGCTGCCGAGCAGCCTCAGCGCGGATTCTGGAGAGTCATCAGGGAGGGTAACTACACTTCTTTCCCGGGGTTCTACGGCTTCCTGATGCGTCATTGCAATACGCTGCCGCTGTCCTCGAATTTTGATACGATGAAGAAATTCTTCTCCGCTATAGACGAACTTCTTGTGACAGGTGAATATGTGCTTTTCTATCCCGAGCAGAGTATGTGGTGGAACTACCGCAAACCCAAGCCTCTGAAAAGAGGAGCGTTCATCTGCGCAGCAAGGAGCAACGCTCCCGTGCTGCCGTGCTTCATCACTATGAAAGATTCGGATGTCATCGGTGAGGACGGTTTCGCCATTCAGGAGTATACCATACATATCTTTCCGCCCATAATGCCCAAAGAGGGACTTACCAAGCGTAAGCAGGCTGAGTATATGATGAAGAAAAACTACGATCTGTGGAAAGAGATCTACGAGGATGTGTATCATATTCCGCTCTCGTACACCACAGAGGAAGATCACACCGAACAGCTGAAAGGCTTTGTAGAGGGAATAGAATAAAAAGAAGGTATCGGCTTCATTGTGAGCCGATACCTTTTTTGATTCATTTTGGATGCTTTCCGAAGAATACTTCTTTGTAGTAATCACTTGTCCGCTCGAGCTGGAGCTTATATTCCTCTTCGCCCAGTTCTTCGCAGAGGGTCTCCGTTGAGGAGAACAGGTCTGTGCCAAGAGCAAGCCTGTCACCCTTTATCTCTGCTCCTATGGCTGAAAGGGTGGTGGGGAACATATCCAGTGAGGAGAACTTGCGGTTCTGAGTGCTGACAGGCTTCTTTGCGGGATTGATAATACAGTTGTATGTGGTCCTGACGTAGTCTTCGTCAATATCAACTCTGGTGGTCTTCTCGTTGCCGAGATGATCGCCCACAAGAATAACAGTGGTGTTTTCGTAGAATGGCTGCTGTTTGATCCAGTTGACAAATTCAGCTATCTGCCTCGATGTGCAGTCAACAGAAGCAAGGTAATCATTTACGATGCTGCTGTCACAGTTGGGGCAGCGGTGACCCGATTCAAATGTGTGAGTATCCATAGTGTACATTGTAACGAAGAAAGGCTTGCCTTTCTGAGATGACTCGGTAATAAGCTGCTTGGTTATCTCAATAAGTTTTCTGTCCTCGATGCCCCACTTCCAGATGTATTCGGGATCATCATCGAAGTACCCCTGATCAACGGCAGCCTTTCGGTCAAAGACTTTGCTGTTCTCGTATCTGCCGACGTACTTATCATAGAGCGAGAACTCACCCTTCGAGCCTTCAATGTAGATTTGCTCGTAGCCGTTGTCGTGGAGAATGTCTTCAAGCCTTATTGTCGTGGGATATTCAGGCTCGGTGTAGAACTGGGAGATCTGAGTGTTCAGCGCGATGCCGGCGGTCTGTGCAACAGTCGATCCCTGAGTATATGATATCGAAGGTACGAATACGGAGGCGCCGCCAAGCTTTTCGGTGTTTGAGAAGTTCACGCTGTCCTTGTCTTTTGCAAGCTCGGTGAGCTGAGCGATATAGTTCCTGTCCATATCGCCGCCTGCTTCTTTTGAAGCGTAGGTGTTCTCGATGGATTCAAGAAAAATATATATAAGGTTGCGTTTGTTCTCGGGGAAGACAACCTTGTCGCTCTCCGGAGCAATGTAGTGATTGTCATAGATATTCGATTTGCCCAGCTTCATATCCACATAGTGTACGAAGTGGGTCTGAGCCGAAAACAGCGCGGCGCTGACGATCAGCAGTACAGCCGATACCGCGATGAGCACGGCTCTCTTTCTGCCGTTCATCACAAGAGTGTATTTACCCTCCCTGCCTGAGTCAGCCACAACGACTCTGTCGTTCAGTACGCATTTCAGCAGATTCAGGGTGAGGTATCCTGCCACGATGATGAACAGTACCGTCAGAAGCGTTCCTGCAAGAATGTCCTCCCAGGCAAGACCGCCTGCAGCAAAAGTGACGGTAAAGAGTATGGCTTCAAATTCCATGTTGGAGTACACTGTAAAGAGGAACAGCGTCACCGTACCGATGAACACTGCCAGCGCGATCATCAGTATGCAGAGGATCGCAATGACCCACTTACCCTTGCCGGTTCTCTTGTCTTTGCCGAGAGTCTTCTGAGGGGTGTACATAGCTGCAAGAGCGTAAGCAAGTCTTCCGCCGAAACTGCCGCTCTCATATCCCTTGACGGTATAATGTTCGGCGAGGCGCATGATGATATAACCCAGTGCAGCAAGACCTACCCAAAGGACTGCCCACATACATAAAAATCTGCTGTAAAAGTGTTCCGAGCAGTCAGGCAGAGATCTTATGGGGAAGAATATCCCGATTGGTATGACCGAAAGCAGCGGAAGACATATAAAGTATATCCACTTGATAGACCTGAATACCGAGGCCTGGGGCTTTCGCACAAGCAGATAGAAAATGAACATTGCTGCAAACGGTATAACAAACACCAGTCCCCAGTTGAGGGGCGAAAGGGTCAGCAGATCAAGAGGGGAGCGCGTCACCGCGAAGCATCCTGTCAGTACCGCCCCGAGAAGTGCCGCGATAAAGTGAGGCAGCGATATTTCTTTAAGTCTTTTGAATTCGTTTTTTATAAGTCCCATTTGGATTGTCCCCTTATTCTTTTTGAGTCGGTTCTGTCACCAACTTATATATTATAGTATATCCTGGATTGATTGTCAAGAAACCTTTATCGGGGACGGCTTATCGGCAGAGATGTTTTTTCCATTTTTTGAAAAATATTTGAAGAATCGTATTGTTTTATCTTGACAATATTCGAGAAGTATGTTAAAATTTTTTTGGGCACAAATTACATTTGTGAGGTTATAGAGGAGGTATAAATATGAAAACAAAGGTGAGAAAGAATCTGCAGCGGCTGGTCTCGTTGATGATCGCCGTATGTATGTGTCTTTCACTCGTGCCGCCAAAGGCAGAAGCGTGGAAGATACTGTCGCACGTAAACAGTGCGGATATTATCCTGCTTGAACTTCAGCGTTCGGCAAGGCAGAACGGGGGACAGGCAAAGGTCACGATCAAGATCCCTGACGGAAGCGGGGAGAGCTATAGCTATAATCTTCCGTCAGAGTATCAGGAAGCTATCCTTTCATATCCCGATGCTTTCCGCGCAGGTTCAATGGGACCCGATATCTACCCGGACCTTATGACCGGTCAGGGATATATCCATCCCCTTTTTGATGTAGAGGACAAAAAAACAAAGCAAGTATTGTATCAGGTGAGCTCCGGCGAGTGGATCCCACTGTTGTGCAACTCGTTGAATATGCTGCCCAAAAACAGTGCAAAGCGTAAGGAAGCGCTCTCCTTTACACTGGGCTTTATGCTGCATTACTGCGGAGATATGTTCGGTCACGATTTCATCAACTCCTTTGCAGGCGGCACATACCCCGACCTCGATAAGGTAGATTATCTTAACGGTAAAGACCCCAACCTGAACATCATCCTCAGCCACTCGGCAGAGGAGAGCTTTATGGATGAGCAGGTGAATACAGATTTCTACAAGCGATATGGCTATCTCGGTATCTCTGCACCTCTCCAGTTCATTAAGGATACTCTTGTGTATAACGGTGATGTCAATAACGGAGTCACACGCATTTTCCCTGACAGATACAGAGAGCTTCCGGCGCTGTACAATTATCTTATTGACTTGCGTACAAAGCTTTACAATACAGCTGAAAGCTGGCGTCCGAGCTGTGAGGTAGCTCACACTACAGCTGTCAAGTATCTCGATGCGTGGATCGCAGATCTGGATAAGGCTACCGAAGAACTGATCAAATGCTTCGATAAAATCGGCAGCAGAATGCTGACAGAACCTGACAATACATTTGGTATCGTAAAGGAAGAGATCCTTGACAATTGGTTTAAAAATTACGGTAAGTATATCACTCCTGCTCCCGATATAGCTATCGACGGTATATTTGATCTTTCAAAGTTAAAAGACGCTCTGAACGAGATACTTGCAGCAATCGGTCTCGATTCGTTCATCAAGGACATTGAGAAGTGGATGCAGGAACAGGTAGTCAATATTGCTCTTTCGGCTCTCGGATTAACAGGTCTGCAAGAGGCTATTAAAGATTACAAGAATCGGTTTTCAGAAGCCGAAGAGCAGTTGGATCACAAGGACAACCCTTTCAAACCCAGCAAGAACAACTATGAGGAATATAAAAACTACATTGATCTCTATGCTGATGAGCAGGAGCTTCTTGGCAAATACTCACTGGATCAGATTCTGAACGGAAGAGATAACGGTGCTTTGGATAACGCTATCGATTCCGATTTTGAAGCGTTCTATAATACTATGGTAATGTTCAAGCTGATCCTTATGGGTCCCGAAAACTTTACAAGCTTCGTCAAGACCCTTTCAGGTGTTAATCAGACTCAATTTAAGAAGAACACAGGAAACATCGTTGCTACCAGCCTTGAAGTGCAGGTCAATACTTCCGATATGCCTAACGCAGGTACCGATGATAACATCTATGTAGAGGTCTATAAGACAAACAATGAATTTGTTACCAAGAAAGTGCTTGATAAGTCAAGTTATAATGACTTTGAAAGAGGCGATACCGATACTTATACCGTAGAACTGAAACAGCCTGTCAGAGTCGATCAGCTCAAAGTGTATATCAAGAAGGAAAGCACCGGAACAGGTTCTCCCGACTGGGACTGCGGTTTTGTCAAGATCACTCCGATACACGCAGGTGTAAAGCTCATGGATGCTATCGACTTCGGCGGCCGCCACGGAATGAAAAATGATCAGAGATGGGATCTGCATTTCAATGAAGAAATAAATCTCAGACTCAACGGTTTCAGAGACGCGATAGTACAGCGTGTCGATGTGAGAATCCACACCAAGGATTCTGCCGGATCAGGTACAGATGCGGATATTTCCCTTGTAGTATCAAACGGTTCTGAAACAAAGAAATATCTGCTTGACAAGGCTAATTACAATGACTTTGAGAAAAACGATGATGATACCTATATGGTATTTCTGTCAAGTAAAGATATGCCGGTTACAAGACTCAGTAATATCAAATTAGGGCTGAATCATTCAGACAAGGATGATGACTGGACTTTTGATAAGGTCACTGTAAGACTGTATAACGGTGGTTTCCAGTTGGCAGATGAGATCGTTATCAACGAGGGACATGAGCTGACTGATGAAAAAAATGAAACAGATTGGGATATGAATATCGGCAGTAAGATCAGGAATCCCAAAACCAAAAGCGCGATCTCTCTTTCCTATCAGACAGATGTCGACGGCGGATTGGTCAGCAATATTAAGAGCCTTGATGACAGCCGTCAGTGGAAAGACGGTTCGGGCATCCTCTGGAACAATGAGACTGTCCGCAGCAAGGTCTTTCTGAAGATATTCAAGGGCTTTGCACCCGACATAACCGTTAGCGGAACAAAAGAGATCTTTTACGCTGACAAGTTTGATATGGATATCTCTTTTGAGGGTGTATGGAACGGTGTAACAAAGTCCCGACGGGATAAGGTCCCGAACAGCCCTGCTATGCCTGCGGTTGAAGGCAGTGCAAAAATAAGTTTCCTCGATAAAAACGGTACGGAGATGTGCAGTACCACTCAAAACGTCAATAACGGAAAGATCGAACTCAGAGGTTATGCATATAGGGAACTTATCCCCGGAACTTATTCGGTCAGGGTGGCTTTCACAGCCAAAACGAGCAATCAGCAGTATTCTGATACCGTGAAGACATTTGAAAATGTACTGTCCGTTAAGCCAAAGGACAAATACACAGTCTCCTTCCGAGTTTCGGGCGGTACATGGAATGACGGTACTACCGAAGATAAGACTGTTGTGCTTAATGGTACAGCTCTGTCCAGATATCTCTCATCGTCTCAGATCCCCGCTGTAGGTGATTATCCTGCTGAACACCACAAGGAAGGAAGCTGGAATATTGCACCTACAACATCTACGGAGATCAAAGGAGATACTACTTTTACCTTTACTTATTCAACGATGAGCATAAGAACTTCCCGTTTAAGATTGAGCGTAGTGAACGGTAAATGGAACGATGGCAGTGTTGCGGACAGGTATGTGACATTGCGTGCTTATGAGGATGAACAGCTGCTGCTGTCACCAAACCAGATCCCGGCAGTAGGCAATAAACCGAATGCAGGTTATAAGGAAGGAAGTTGGTCTATCCCGATCGATGGAGAGATGCCTGTATCATCCGGCTTATTTTCTACAAAATATATATATTACACATACCAAAGAAAACAGAATGTATCAAATACTGTTACTTTCAAAGTTGTGAACGGAAGCTGGGATGACGGTACGACCGAAGACAAAACTGTTTCCATCGTCGGTCTGGAGGGCGATCCCGTTTATCTGAATGCCTCTAATATTCCTGCTGTCGGTACCAAGCCCAATGACGAATACAAAGAGGGCACTTGGGATGTAGTACCTGCTGCTTCCACACCTATCACAGGTGATACAACCTTTACCTATACCTATGCAGACGATAAGACTATTTATCGCACCGTAAACTTCAAGGTCGAGAACGGTACCTGGGATGACGGTACTACAGAAGACAAGACCGTTACTCTCAGCGGTAAACAGGATGACACTTTTAAACTCAGCGCAGATCAGATTCCCGCAGTCGGCACTAAACCTGCTGATACTTACAAGACAGGCGCATGGAAAACAACTCCCGATACCGAGACTGCCATCACCGAAGATACCACCACTTATACCTACTCCTACGCTGCAAGAGAAAGCATCTCCTGTAAGGTAACATTCAAGGTAGTGAACGGTAAGTGGGATGACGGCTCTACCGCCGACAAGACGGTTACCCTTACAGGTCTGGAGGGCGACTTCCTTGTTCTCAGCGAGGATCAGATTCCTGCTGTAGGTACAAAACCACAAAATAATACCTTTAAAGAGGGCGAGTGGAATATAACTCCCGATACCCAGACTGCTGTTACCGAGAATACGACCTTTACCTATACCTATGCAGAGAAGGCTCCTGTTTCACAGACGGTAACATTCAAGGTAGTAAACGGCAAATGGGATGACGGTACTACAGAGAACAAGACAGTGAAGCTTGAGGGTCTTGAAGGCGATACGCTTAAACTGTCTGCAGATTCTATCCCCGAAGTCGGCTTTAAGCCAAACAATACCTTTAAGGCAGGCGAATGGGATGTTGCTCCCGTTGCCGATACTGAGATCACTCAGGATACTGTCTATACTTATACCTTTGTCAAGAAAGAACCCATAAGCTATCAGGTAACATTCAAGGTAGAGAACGGTTCCTGGAATGACGGTACAACCGAAGACAAGACTGTAACTCTCAGCGGCCTTGAGGGCGATTATCTCAAACTTGCAGCCGATAATATCCCTGCAGCAGGTACAAAACCTGCCGACACTTACAAGGAAGGTGCATGGGATACTACTCCCGATACCGAAACCACGATCAATGCGGAGACTACTTATACTTACACCTACATACCAAAGGAAATTATCTCTCAGACAGTGACTTTCAAGGTTGTGAACGGTACCTGGGACGACGGTACTGTAAAGGATAAGACAGTGAAGCTTGAGGGCCTTGAAGGCGATACGCTTAAACTGTCTGCAAATGATATCCCTGATGTCGGTCTGAAACCGGACGATACCTACAAGGCAGGCGCGTGGAACATTGCTCCAAGTACTGATTCCGAGATCGTCAAGGATACTGTTTATACTTACACATATGCCGCAAAGGATGCTATCAGCAAGGAAGTTACCTTTAAGGTAGTGAACGGTACCTGGGATGACGGCACATCTGCTGACAAGATTGTCACTGTTTTCGGACTGGAAGGCGATACCCTTAAACTTGCTTCTGATCAGATCCCTGAAGTAGGTGCTAAGCCCTTTGATGCCTACAAGGCCGGTACCTGGGACTTTGTTCCAGATACCGAGACCGAAATCACAGATGAGACCGTTTATACTTACTCCTATGTCGAAAAAGACAAGATCATAGTTCAATTCGATACTGAAGGCGGCTCTCAGGTTTCTGCGGTTACGGTATATAGCGGAGATACACTCGAAGAGCCCAAGTCACCCGAGAGAACATCCTATGTGTTTGCAGGATGGTATGCTGATGAAGAGCATACGGTTCCTTTCGACTTCACAGCAGCTGTTACAGCAGATACTGTTGTCTATGCTGCTTGGGAGGCTGTAGTTTATACCGCTGACGGAGATGCTCAGCACAAGGAAGGCAGCACCGATGACGTTGTTATCGTTGTAAAGCGCAGCCACGCCGATGAGACTTGCTTCTCTCACTTCACAGGAGTAGAGATTGACGGTAAACTCCTTGTAAACGGTACTGATTATACCGCAGTAGCAGGAAGTACAGTCATCACGCTGAAAGCCTCCGCTCTGAATAAACTTTCAGCAGGTGCTCATACTGTTACGATCCTCTTTGATGACGGTATGACTCAGGTCAGACTGGCCCAGAATGCAAAGGATATCATTACAAACAACGGCGATAATAATCCGCCGCGTACAGGCGCAGCCGCAGCAGGCATGGGTATCCTTGCTCTTGCAGCAGCAGCCATCGTGATGTCCAAAAAGAAAAAGTAATAGGTTGAGCCAAAGCGGGCAGTCGTAAGACTGCCTGCTTTTTTTGGATAACTTTTTAAATAATGTTGTGAAATCAATAAAAAAATATTAACAGAGCCCTTGAAAAAAACGAAATAATATGATATAATATAACTGTAATTCATTTGAAAGTATCGGAGGGATATTATGGATTTTCAGACTACCGTTGACAGCATCGGTGCTGCTTCTTGTGTAATGTCGGTAGAAAAGACCGAGAACGGAGGTTACGGTAAAGTCCGTATAGTTACAGGAAACCGCACTTATCTTGATACCATTGAAAAACCGATGGACGGCCTTGAAATGCTGACCAAGAAATTTATCCCCAACAGTGAATATACAAATTATCTTACAAGAGATATGAATTTTGAGGATTCCTGTTTCCAGGCTGCGGTAAACAAAAAATGTCTCCATGCCTATGTCCATCCCGACAGGTATGATGTATGGTTTGATCTGTCATTTATACCCCTTTGTCCCGATGAAGGCAATCTGTGCTATTGCCTCTATATCATGGAAGTGAATTTCAAGCCCGATGCAAAAAGGCTTTCAACTATTTCTTCCGATATCGCCTCGGCTGTACTCGAGACCTGTATCAAACTCCAGAATCCCGAAAACTTCAAAGAGACGATGAAAGATGTCTGCTCCGATATCCGTGAACTTTGCGATTCCGAGCATTGCTGCATCCTTCTTATGGATACAGTCAACCGTCAGTGCTCTGTGCTCTGCGAGGCTCTGTCAAGTGACACAAAGCTCGTATCTATGTTGAATTTTGTAGATGATTCGTTCTACGATATTGCCGAATCATGGAAAGGTACGATCTCGGGCAGTAACTGCATTATCGCTAAAAATGATCATGACTGGGAGATCGTAAAGGAACGTAATCCTGTGTGGTTCAAGTCTATAAGCAGTGCCGGAGGCAAAACGATAGTTCTTTTCCCCCTTGAATTCAAGGGCGAACTTCTGGGATATATCTGGGCTATCAATTTTGACAGCGAAAAGGCAGGCAGCATCAAGGAGACTCTGGAACTTACTTCCTTTATCCTTGCTTCGGAACTTTACAGCTATAAATCTGTTGAGCGTCTGCATTTCCTCGGTTCAAGAGATATGCTCACAGGCGTTATGAACCGCAATGAGATGAATAATTATGTTGACAGACTTGCTGAGAAGGATATTCCGAGATCTGTCGGTGTCGTTTTCGCCGATCTTAACGGACTGAAGGCAGTCAACGATTCGGGCGGACACGTCGAGGGCGACAGACTTCTGAAAGATGCAGCTTCTGCCATGAGAGAGGTTTTTGATCCGCTGTTCATATTCCGCGCAGGCGGTGATGAGTTCGTTGCTATCATGACAAATACTACAGAGGATGAGATCAGCATCAAGGCTGAAAAACTCCGCGAAGAATCGAAAAAATACAAAGACCTTGTGTTTGCTATTGGCTGTGCCTATGAGGATGATCCCGCCGATGTCCGTAAAGCACTTCGTATTGCCGATGAGCGTATGTATGAGGATAAGAAGCATTACTACGAGCTGCATCCGAAAAAAGGCCGTAAGGATACATAAAGAACGATATTGGGCTGATGCAATAGCATCAGCCCTTTTTGCGGCGTCTCTGTTGAAATCCGAATGGAGATGTGGTATAATCAGATAAGATACAGATCGTAAATGACGTTCCACCGAGGTGAGATATATGGGAAAAGAAAAAACTCTTAGCAGGCTGCTCGGAAAGAAAAACACTGTCATATCCGAATGTATAGACAGCTATATCCACGATGAGATCGGACTGTTTATCCCTTCCGACAGTATCAGAGGCAGCTCCCTGATAAATGTGTCAGACAGACCGTCCTATATGGTGCTCGTCAGTTTTGACAGCAACGGTTCGGATGTCTTTCATTACAAAGCACGGGTTGAGTCTCCCGGACATTGCAGCAGCGGAATCGGAACTCAGCATTACTACTGCATAATGATAGACGCCGATTACTTTGAAAAACGCTGGCTGATGTACAGCGATACCGTCCCTGTGTTTGATGACAGGAACTTTGAGATATGCAGCGATATACTCAAGGCACTCAATACATTCGCGTTTGAATCGAGTAAATCCATGATGAACTCCGATATCACCCTTGCCGCGCAGACGGAGATAATCACACACTGGCTGATCCGCAGCATAATAGGTGAGACCCTTGATATGCGTGCGATATCCGATGACTACTCAGTTGCAAGAGCGCAGCACTATATCGAACTTCATTTTGCCGAGAACATAACCGTATCGGCACTTGCAAAGCTGGGGTGTGTTTCGGAATCTACCTTTAACCGCAGATTCAAAAAAGAGACAGGCAGAACTCCTATCGAATACCTGATAGATATACGCATTGACCGTGCTAAGAAACTGCTCAGACGGAAATCTCTGTCTGTTACCGATGTGGCAATGCGCTGCGGATTCGGCACAGGTGCGCATTTCACATCCTGCTTTGTGCAGAAAACAGGGGTCACTCCCAGCGAGTACAGAAACAAGTATCTGTGACGGGATAATATAAAATGTTGGAAGTTTTTTTATAGATATTTTTCTTGTGTTAAGGTATAATGGTCTCATCAAAAAGAAAGGATGATGTAAATGACTTCTAAAGAAATTCTGGAACTTATCAACAAGCAGCCCGTATTCTATCTTGCAACTATGGACGGCGATCAGCCGCGGGTAAGAGGCATGATGCTTTACCGTGCGGACGAAAGAGGTATAGTTTTCCATACAGCTTCAACAAAGGACGTTTTCAAGCAGATCAAGGCCAACCCCAAGGCAGAGATGTGCTTTCCCTGCGGCGAGGTACAGGTAAGAGTTACCGGTGTCCTCGAACAGAACGATGATCCTGCGCTGAGAGAAGAAATATTTGCGCACCCCTCAAGAAAGTTCCTGCACGCATGGAAAGAAAAGGGCATAGACGGACTTCTGCAGGTGTTCGTACTGAAAGACTGCTCCGCAGTCACATGGACAATGGCGACCAACTTCGATCCCAAAGAGCCAATAAAGATCTGCTGAAATATATCAGCATTCCGGAAGATGAAACAGACTTTGTCAGAAAAAACTTAGAAGAAACAAGCGGGAATACCGGCAGAATAACAGAGAAAAGAATCAGGAGCGCATATCATGATAAAAGGGATCCATCACATTTCAATGAAATGCGGAAATATTAATGAGTTGAGCAAGGTCAGGGAATTTTATATTTCTTTGCTTGGATTGAAGATCTGCCGTGAGTGGCGTGACGGTATGATGATCGATACAGGTAATGGTTATATCGAGATCTTCACCAATGCAGAAGGTGAACATCGGCTCGGGGCGATAAGACACGTCGCGTTACTTACAGATGATGTTGACGAAGTGATCGCAAAAGTAAGAGCAGGCGGATATGAAGTAATAGTCGAACCTAATGACAGAGTCATCGGATCTGTTCCGCCCTATCCTATAAGGATGGCATTTTGTTTTGGCCCGTTAGGGGAACAGATAGAGTTTTTCTGTGAAAGATAAAGAAGCGAAGCCCGACATTTTGATGTCGGGCTTGTTTGTTATCTTAGCTTGCAGGAGAGCCGTTATGATATTGGGAAAGCATATGCTTAAGGTTGTAGATTTTTGCTGTATAATGTTTAAAGATGTTGACTTTTCTTTGATATTATGGTAAAATTACTGTGAATAAATGTATATTCTGCCATGGCTCGCATCTGCTGCAGACCGGATAAGAGTGCAGTTTATGCTTATTTGAGATTGCTTTTGAGACAGGAGGAATACCGTATGCAGGAACTTTTGGGACGCAAAAAAGGACTTCGCAGAACAGTATTGATCGTTGATGATGACTATATTGCAAGAGAAATACTCGGAACGATGCTTAAAAGTCAATACGAAGTCTGTTATGCAGAAAACGGCGAAATTGCCCTCAAAATCATAAAAAGAGACAAACTGAAGCTATCGCTTGTGATACTTGATCTGCATATGCCTGAAATGGATGGATACAGTCTTTTGAAACTGCTGCGCGGCGACAACGAACTGAGACGTATCCCGGTTATCGTGCTGACATCTGAAAAAGGTGCGGAGGTCGAGAGCCTGAAGATCGGTGCGGCTGATTTTATAGCAAAGCCATTTGACCTGCCGGAGGTCATTTGTGCAAGAGTCGGTCATTCCATAGAGCTTGCCGAGGACAGCGTCATTATCCATGAGACAGAGCGAGACGAGCTGACAGGACTGTTTCATAAAGAATTCTTCTTTCAGTACGGAAAAAGGCTCGACGAGCTGAACAGCAATATGCCGATGGACGCGATCGTAGTGGATATAAACCGTTTCCATGTGGTGAATGAGCTGTACGGCAGAAGCTACGGCGACAGTGTGCTGAAAACGATCGGGGAGAGTATTCACGAGCTTGTCAGCAATGTGGGAGGTCTTGCCTGCCGCCGTGACAACGATAATTTTTGTATCTATCTTCCACACAGTGAGGAGCTTCAGGATAAGCTGCCTGAGTACATCGCAATGATAGACAAGCGTATCGATGACAGCAATATCAGCCTGCGTTTTGGTGTGTATTCCGATGACGGCAGTTCCTTATGTATGGAACACCGCTTTGACTGTGCACGTCTTGCCTGTCATAAGCTGAGGGGAAGTTATGTATCCTGCTTTGATATCTACAATGACGAGCAGCATAGCAAGGAACTGTATGCCGAGCGTCTGATAAACGATATGGACAAGGCGCTGTCCGAAAGACAGTTCCGCGTATTCTATCAGCCGAAGTATTCGATAACCGGTGATACGCCGCGGCTTTCAAGCGCGGAGGCTCTTATCCGCTGGTTCCACCCCGAATTCGGTATGGTTAGCCCCGGACAGTTCATTTCACTGTTTGAGGACAACGGACTGATACAGAAGCTCGACCGCTTCGTATGGAACGAGGCTGCCGCTCAGATAAAACGGTGGGAGGATAAATATGGCATCAGCATTCCGGTGTCAGTCAATGTATCAAGAGTAGATGTGTTCAATTCACATCTCGTTGAGATACTGGAGGACATAACGAAGATAAATGGTCTGGATAATACAAAACTGTTACTGGAGATCACGGAATCAGCCTATACCGACAATTCCGCACAGATCATCGAGACGGTAAATACATTGAGGGAGCGCGGTTTCCGGATCGAAATGGACGATTTCGGCAGCGGGTATTCCTCACTTAATATGCTGACCTCTCTGCCGATCGATGCTTTGAAGCTGGATATGAAATTTATCAGGGGCATCTGCGAGAACATAAAGACCGAGCGGCTTGTCGGTATCATGATCGAGATAGCAAGGCTTTTGGAAGTTCCCGTTATTGCAGAGGGCGTTGAAACGAAGGAGCAAATGGATCTGCTGAAAAAACTCGGATGCGACATCATTCAAGGCTATTATTTTTCAAAGCCCCTGCCGCCGGAGGAGTTCGGCGCGCTGATCGAAAAAGAGCTGGAGGAGAAGAACTATGCTTACAATTGATAAACTGAGAGAATACGGCGCAGATGTTGACGAGGGAATTGCAAGGTGCATGAATATGACGGATTTCTATATCAGCCTTGTAAAAAAGGTGCTTGCCGATAACAGACTCCCGCTGCTTGAACAGCAGATCAGTGAGGGGAGTCTTGAAGGGGCTTTTGAAACTGCTCACGCTCTGAAAGGTATGTATGCCAATCTATCGCTCACGCCGCTGACAAAGCCGGTAAGTGAGATGACCGAACTGCTGCGCAGCAGGACGGATACCGATTATTCGGCGCTCTTATCGGAGGCAAAGTCACAGTTTGACAAATTGTGTGCGCTGTAAGGTCATGAGATAAATTCAGGATCCTCATTCCCAACGCACTAATGGGAAAGGGAAAAGTGCGGACAGGCTTTCTGCCCGTCGCAGAAAATGAGAAGCGCAAATATATAGACAGGCGATTGCTTTGCAAACGCCGTCACGGAGTTGAAAAAGGAGAAATGATGTTTCATGTTCGGCAAGCATTTTGAGCTCAATGAAGAGACAATGAACATTGTTGAACAGATAGGCAGACATATGCCCGGCGGGTTCTTCATATACAAGAGCAGCGGGAATGAGGAGCTTCTGTATGCAAACACGGCTATACAGAGGATCTTCGGCTGCGAAACACTTGAAGAATTCAAGGAGCTGACAGGCTATACCTTCAAGGGTATGGTGCATCCGGACGATTACGATAAGATCACCGATTCCATCAATAAACAGATCGCAGCCAGCGACGAGAATTTCGATTACGTTGAATACCGTATCATCCGCAAGGACGGTACTGTTCGCTGGGTGGACGATTACGGTCATTATACGGAAACAGAAACCTATGGCGGTATCTATTATGTATTTATCTCGGATATCACCGATAAGTTCGTTGCAGAGCAGCAGCAGCGCGATCAGGCTGATAAGATGATAACTGCACTGGCCTCGGATTACAGAAGCGTATATCATGTTGACCTCGACCGCAACGAAGGCGTGTGTTACCGTGCAGACCCCGATGATAATGAACAGACAAAACAGGACGTGCGCTTTCCGTACTATGAGCGATTCAAGTGGTATGCCGAGCACTCAGTGGACGAAAAATACCGCGAGGGCTTTTTGAAGTTTATCGAACCTGACAATATCCGCAGGGAGCTGTCGGAAAAGCTGATCATCGCCTACCGATATCTTGTTCACAGAAACGGAGTCGATTACTATGAGATGATCCGTATGGCAGGAGTGCGCCATGCTGCCGACAGAGACGATCATATCGTTCATGCGATAGGACTGGGACTCACCAATATCGACAGCGATGTGCGCGAGCAGATGGCGAAGAATCAGGCTTTGAGCGAAGCACTTGCCGCCGCCGAGGAAGCAAATAAGGCAAAAACAGCCTTTCTATCCAATATGAGCCATGAGATACGCACTCCTATGAATGCGATCATCGGTCTCGACAGCCTTGCGCTCAGGAACGAGAGCCTTTCCCCCGAAACAAGAGAGTATCTGGAAAAGATCGGCGGAAGTGCCCGCCATCTGCTGGGACTTATCAATGATATCCTTGATATGAGCCGTATCGAGTCGGGCAGAATGATCATGCGCAAGGAGGAGTTTTCCTTACGCTCCATTCTCGAACAGATCAACACGATGGTCATGACACAGTGCAGCGATAAAGGGTTGAAATACGAGTGCAAAATGACCGGAGGCGTTTCTGATTTCTATATCGGCGATGATATGAAGCTCAAGCAGGTGCTTATCAACATCCTTTCCAATGCTATCAAATTTACCGAAGCGCCCGGCGAGGTGTCGATGACTGTCGAGCGTACTGCGGTATTTGAGGATCAGTCTACGATACGCTTTGTGATAAAAGATACAGGTATCGGTATGGACGCCGAGTTCCTGCCAAAGGTCTTTGACACCTTTACGCAGGAGAATTCCAGCCGCAACAACAAGTACGGCAGCACGGGTCTGGGTATGGCGATCACCAAGAACATTGTGGATATTATGAACGGCACGATCTCCGTGACCTCCGAAAAGGGTGTTGGTACGGAGTTTACGGTCGTTATTACTCTGAAAAACAGCGAGCATGACAATGCTGAGGATTTCTTCATTGATACAAAGAATATGCGCGTTCTTGTGGTAGATGATGAGGAGATCGCCGCAGAGCACGCCCGTATCGTGCTGGAAGAAGCAGGCATCAAGGCTGACACCTGTCTGAACGGCGAGGACGCTTTACATATGATTGAGATACAGCACACCAAACAGCAGCCGTATAACCTTGTTCTGCTCGACTGGAAAATGCCTGACATGGACGGCATTGACGTTGCAAAGGAGATACGCAAGCTGTACAGCAGCGAGACTACGATCATAATCCTCACCTCCTTTAACTGGGATGAGATCATGGACGAGGCGCTTCATATCGGCGTGGACAGTTTCCTTGCAAAGCCTCTGTTTGCTTCAAATGTTATCTGCGAATTTGAACGTATCGCAAGAAAGAACAACATGGTACTGTTCAAGGAAAAGCAGAGAGCAGAGCTTTCCGGCAGGCGTATCCTGCTTGCGGAGGATGTCTTCATCAATGCTGAAATCATGAAAAAGCTGTTGGAGATCAGGGAAGCATATATTGACCACGCAGAGAACGGTAAAATTGCGCTTGATCTGTTCTCGCAGAGTGAGCAGAGATATTACGACGCCGTTCTGATGGACGTTCGTATGCCCGAAATGGACGGACTTGAAGCTACGAAAGCGATCAGAGCTCTTGACCGTCCCGATGCCAAGACTGTCCCGATCATCGCAATGACAGCCAATGCCTTTGATGAGGATGTTCAGCGATCATTACAGGTTGGTATGAACGCTCATCTTTCCAAGCCTGTCGAGCCGGAGCGCCTGTATCAGACGCTTGAGGAACTGATCTGGGAAGCAGGCCGGTGACAATAACGGCGGAAGATAAGAAGCAGCATCTCGTCGATCATTTTTTTAAGCTCATTTGAACAACATAACAAACGGCGGCTCGTCAGTGAACCGCCGTTTTTTCTTGTTGAGAAGTATTAGCAGGATATGCCTAAACCGTCAGAAGATCGCCACAACTGCGCCGTTGTACTTTTCCTCAATGAACTTCTTGACGTCATCAGTCTTGAGGACTTCTATCAGAGCCTTGGTCTTTTCGTTTGCTTCTTCGCCTTTGCGTACTGCAATGATGTTTGCGTAGGTGTGGGCAGCATCTCCGTCAGCGTTCTCAACTGCGAGAGCGTCCTTTACCTTGAGACCTGCTGCAAGAGCATAGTTGCCGTTGATGACTGCAAGGGAGCCCTCGTCGGAGTTCTGGAACTGCGCGGCAACGGTGTCAGCCTGAACGGTGGTGATCTTGTAGCCGCCGTTATCTACGATGTCAAGAGTGGTAACGCCTTTCTCTGCGCTTGCACCCTCGGGGAGCTTGATAAGTCCCTCCTGCTGGAGCAGGAGCAGTGCGCGGGTCTCGTTGCTGTCATCGGCAGGGATAACGATGCTTGCGCCTTCCTTAACGTCCTTGATCGAGCTTACGCCGTTGCCGTAGAGGCCGAAAGGCTCGTAGTGGATCTCGGCAGCGCTTGCAAGGTCGGTGCCGTTCTGCTTGTTGTAGCTGTTGAGGTAAGGTGTGTGCTGGAAGTAGTTAGCGTCAAGCTCGCCGTCAGTGAGTGCCTTGTTGGGCAGTACATAGTCATCGTAGATCTTGATCTCAAGAGTGTAGCCCTTCTTGGCGAGCTCTTCCTTTACGTGCTCGAGTATCTCGCCGTGAGGTGTGGAAGTCGCACCGACTACGATAGTCTTGCCCGAAGCGTCTGAATTGGTGTTGTTTACATTCTCTTTGTTGTTTGAGGAATCTGAGCTGCCGCATCCTGCGAATACGAATGCCGATACTGCCAGTGCTGCTGCCGATGTGATTATTCTTTTGATGTTCATTTTAAATTACTCCTTTAAGATAAATTACAGATTTGGTTATATTAATGTCAGTCAGTTCAACATCGAAACATTCGCCCGAATCTGTAATTGCTCCTGAGAAGCCTTGTGAAAATTGCTGTCATACGTATCTTTCCTTTCAGGTACTGCGCTTGTCTGTCTTGCGTGCGATGCGCATACCTATTTCCTGTATGAGCTGGACCACGATGATCGTAAGTGCCACGCAGATCCAGATCACGTCATTGTTAAAGCGCTGATAGCCGTAGGTTATCGCTATCATGCCGAGGCCGCCGCCGCCGATGGTTCCTGCCATTGCCGAGTAGCCTAAGATCGTCACCAAGGAGATCACAGCTCCGACTGTCAGTGAGGGTTTGGCTTCGGGGATCAGGACTTTCGTGATTATCCTGAAAGAGCCTGCGCCCATTGACTGTGCCGCCTCTATCACACCCTTGTCAACCTCTTTTATGGAGGATTCCACCATTCTTGCAACGTAGGGTATCGCTGCGATCACGAGGGTAACTATCATTGCCTTGTTGCCGAGGCTGGTGCCGACTATGAACTTTGCAGTCGGGAGCATTGCCACCATAAGAATGATAAAGGGGATGCTTCTGAATATGTTCACCAGCAGATCAAGTATTCGGTTGAGCCATGCTATGGGACGGATGCCGTCCTTTGCGGTGACGCAGAGGATAACTCCGAGGGGGAGCCCGATGAGATAGGAGAAGAACGCCGAGATAAAGGTCATATACACTGTTTCCCAGATACCGAGCTGTAAAATACCGTTATCCCACAGTTTTTGAAGTATCTCCGACATTGTCCGTCCCTCCTTCGAGCACCGAATAGTTCACACTGTTCGTATCAAGATAATTCTTTACCTTTTCTGCGGCACGGTCGTCATCCGGCAGCTGTAAGACCAGCTCGCCATAGGCCTTGCCGTCTATATCCTTTGTCTGAGCGTAGAGTATATTCAGCGGCACACCGCTTGAAAGTATGGTGTTCGCCACTACCGGAGTAAATGAGCTCTCGCCGTTATAGACTATCCTTATCCGCTCACCATGCGTGATGCTCTCCGAGGTTTTCAGCTCGGGGAGGATGAGCTTTCTTGCGGTCTCGGACTGCGGCCTTGAGAACACCTCTGTTACTGCGCCGACCTCTGTTACCACACTGTTGTCCATAACTGCGACCCTGTCGCATATACGGTCGATGACCTTCATATCGTGGGTGATGACCACTACCGTAACGCCGAGTCTGCGGTTGATCTCTCGGATCAGCTCAAGTATCGAGCGGGTGGTGTCGGGGTCAAGTGCGCTTGTAGCTTCATCGCAGAGCAGATACTTTGGATCGGAAGCCAGCGCTCTTGCGATAGCAACCCTCTGTTTCTGTCCGCCGGAAAGTTGTGAGGGGTAGGAGGTCTCCTTGTCGATCAGTCCCACAAGTTCAAGAAGCTCGCGGGCTTTCTGCCTTGCCTCAGCTTTCGGTACTCCGGCTATCTCAAGGGGAAAGCAGATGTTTTTCAGTACCGTTCTCTGTTCAAGAAGATTGAACCCTTGAAATATCATCCCGATATTACGGCGGAGCTTTAGGAGCTCTTTCTTTTGGAGGGCGCCGACCTCGCTGCCGTCGATGATGACCTGTCCCGAAGTTGGCTTTTCAAGGTGGTTTATGCATCGCACCAGTGTGCTCTTGCCTGCGCCTGAAAGCCCGATAATGCCGAAAATCTCGCCGTCGTTCACGGTAAGGTTCACATCATTGAGAGCAGTGAATTCGCCCTTTTTGTTCTTGTAGGTCTTACAGATGTTTCTGAGTTCTATCACTGTCCTCACTCCTTTTAAGTTTTCCTATCGGGTATGTATGAATTATAACACACTAATCATACTAAGTCAATAGGTAATATCGGACAAAGAAAAGTCAACATTCCCGCACTATTTTGTAGCAAAAGGAACTGCTCCGCAGTCCTATACCTTATTTTTGGCAACGCGGAACAAGACTTTATTATACACTCGGCTGATAACGTTATCTGTCAGTCAGCAGTTTTGTTTCTGTCAACTTAATTCTGTTCCTGTGAAAATCCCGAGCTTCCGAGTGATAACGTTATCCGAAATCAGACCGAGTTTTATTTTTGTTTACAATCAGTATATCTCACGGTGATGTTTCAGGGCGGATTTTTTGCTGAAATTGGGGAAGTTGCTTTAGCTCGGTCATATCTGTGATAACGTTATCCGTTTTTTCAATTGACCTTGACGAGATTTTTATGTATAAATATATTTGATAGAAAAACGTAAGTATATAGAAAATATTTATAGCACTATCAAAAGTATATTTATAATCTCCCTGAAAGGTAAAGGAAAGTATGAAAAGAAAAGCGTTGACCTTATTTCTGGCTTATGCGATGCTGACAGGCTGCGGTTCTTCATCCGAGAAAGAGCCCTCAGCGGCATATCTGAAAAGCAGCGAGATACCTCCTGCAAGTGTAACTTCCGCTGCTGCAACAACCCACGCCGAAACAGCTTCTGTAACTGCAGCGGTATCTTCGGAGCCTGAGGAAAAGACATCCGAGCTTACTCAGGTTTTGGCAGATACCTCGATTATCACCGAGAAAGATACAGTGTCAGCAGCACCCTCACAGACAACAACTGCTGTTTCGGCGACGACGGTTACATCAACTTCCGTGCAGATAAAGGAGTATGCCGAATTCTTCGGTGTGCTTATTGATGAGGATTGCAGCGATTTTGAAGATCCTCCGAGACATGATACCGATTGTATGTTTATGGAGGGCTGCCGCGCAAGCGGCTACGGTATTGATATTGAGCAGGAAGACGGCTCATGGGTATTCTATATGTTTGATGAAAACGGTCAGGTTCTTGCCTGGAACTATCTTAATACTACCAAACGTCCCGACGGGCTGTTTGTGACAGTAACAGGCGAGTGGGATAACGGAAAAATCAAAGTAATATCAATAAAGGAAAGCTGAGGAAAAAGAATATGAAAACAAAGGTAATAAGAAAAACAAGCCGTGCAGCTCTGGCAGTGCTGATCCTTATAGCTGCATTATTCATTGCAGCGCCCGCAAAGGCTTATGCCGATAATTCTGAGGCAAAGGAGCTCGTTACCGAATACGGCGATCTCTGGACGGGAAGAATATCCGTTAAGGCGGGAGAAACGGTGAAATGGTATGTAAATGTTCCGGATGATGTTGTTCCCAAAGGCTGCGGCGCAACCGTTAAAATCCCGGGACTTGGCTTCGGAACAGACACCCATAACAAGGAAGAGGGGCATATAGTTCTGACAAACGGAAAAAACTTTATCTATGAGTTCACACCCGAAGAAACGGGCGACATTCTCTTCACTTGCTGGATGGGTTCGGGCTGCCACTCGAACTATATCCATGTTACGGAAGACGGTACATATAACGTTCCTGTTCCCAATGATCCGTCTGAAATAAAAGCTGTTTGGGATGATGATAAGCTGAAAGTGTCCTTCCATGCACCGGATGCGCCGGAAGGATCGACCATTGTTAATTACAAAGCAACTGCACAGGCAGAGGACGGCACAAAGAAAAAGGCATCAGGCAAGGAAAGCCCCATCGTTTTTGAAGGACTTGATAAGACCAAGAGCTATACGATCAGCATTGTGACCATCGGTTCATCGGGGAAGAGCAAGGGTGAGAACAGCTTTACTCTGAACCCCTCATCGGAAGCCGAACAGGTAACCATTCAGGAGGGTGATCAGACAGTAGAGCAGACAGCGGATCAGCAAAATCAATCACCAACTGTATCGGAGATAAACGATACTAACGATACTGAAACAACAGGTTCTTCTGCCGGAGATTCGGCTGCTCCACAGACAGGCGCAAAGAGCAAAGCGGTCACAGGATCAGTTCTTCTTATCGCATTTGCATCGGCAGTAGTTTTCAGGAAGAACCGTTGAGACATTTTCAATTATTTGAATAGCATTACAAAACGGAGGTCATTTGAGCAGAAGCAATACATAAGTTATAAAACAAGGGACTGTTGCACCCAAAAAGCAGAAAAAGGAGCAAAAAAATAGCGCCCGAAGCAGGTCAGCAGCCTGCTCGGGTGCTTTCATTTTTACTCAGGCAATTTGTTCCGGATCAATACAGATAAATACCGCTGACAACATCATCCTGGATCTTGAGGAATTTTCCGTCAACAAACACCGCTGCCCAGCCGAGCTCCGGGCTCCAGGGGCAGTTCATGTCCAGTACAACGCACATCGGGATATTCGCCGACTCATACGGTGTAGGACCTGCTTCGCTTTTCCGATAGATCGCATCCTCAGCCGCATATATCCTGACATCCGTGCCGACGTAATTCACAAATTCTGCGGGAGACTTAAATTCCGGCCAGTATTCTTTATACTCGTCCGGATCGTCCGGCCCCCATTGCCCGACCATTTCATCGTTATAATACCGGATAAACGCCTCCAGCATTTCCGTTTCAAGCTGCGGAGTCCATTTTTCGATCAGTTCTTTGCAGTAAATTTTGTCCTCCTCATTGCCGTATAATGCCACGTCGATATCAAATTTTTCGGGATCCAGCAATAATCCGTTTTGCATTTTTCTGCCTCCATTTCATATAAAACGATGTCTCAATAATTCGGGAAAGATATGATAATAAGCTTATCATCAATTACAGTATATATCACTATATCAATTATGTCAAGAGCAATAGCAAGCAACAGGGATTCCCTCTCGGAAAGGTATTTCATTTGACAGTAATACTGATGTTTGGTTTGTACCGGGTACATTTTTTCGGGACTTCGCAGACTTTTTCGTTTACAGAAAAATCTTAACGGATATAATAGGCACTTCTGTCAGAAAACTGACGGAAGTGCCCTTACTTCGTCGAGGTTGTGGATATCAACAAATGTGGTCTGCCTGCTCCTGACCAACGTGAAGTTGTAAGGTCTCAAATTTATATGCACTCACTTTTAATTACTCCTTTTCAGATAAATATTGATGTTGTTTTTTTATCATGTGATCAACATCGGGACATTCGTCCGAATCGTAAGTTTGTGCGTAACAAAGCAGTAAATATGTTTGTCATAGGGATCCTCCTTTTGAGGCTCACTTATTTCCTATCGGTATAATATGATTATTTCACGGTATTCCTACTATGTCAATAGGCAATATCACACAAACTAAAAATGAATATTTCCTATCTGCTTTGTATGATATAGCGAAATTATATATTTCATATTGACAAGGTAGGTATTAAATGCTATAATAAATCATACCGAATTTATAGGAAAGTCCCCGAAGTGCCTTATAATACATTTATAAAGGCAGCGGCGGGATCTGAAAGGAAGATAAAAATGTCAGAATTGCTTAAGATCGAAAACCTGACTGTTTCTACAGAGGATAAAGAACTGCTCCACGGCGTATCGCTGAGCGTCGGCAAGGTCGAGACACATGTTGTCATGGGTCACAACGGCGCCGGAAAATCCACCCTCGGATGCACGATAATGGGCAGCCCCGAATATACCGTAACAGGCGGTAAGATATATTTTGACGGTGAGGATATCACCTCACTCTCCGCCGATAAAAGAGCAAAAGCCGGAATTTTCCTCTCGTTCCAGAACCCTATTGAGATACCGGGTATCACGCTTTCGGAGTTTCTTAGAAATGCTCTTGAGCAGGTGACCGGAAAGAGAATGAAGCTTTGGGATTTCAAGAAAAAGCTGGCCGCGGCTATGGAGCTGCTTGAAATGGATAAGTCTTACGCTGACAGAGATCTGAATGTGGGATTTTCGGGCGGAGAAAAGAAAAAGGCTGAGATACTTCAGCTTCTTATTCTTGCTCCGAAGCTTGCGATACTTGATGAGACCGATTCGGGTCTTGATGTTGACGCGGTAAAAACTGTTTCAAAGGGCATCGAGGAATACCGAAAAGCAACCGACGGTACGATTCTCATCATTACCCATAATTCAAAGCTTTTGGAAGGTCTGAAGCTCGATAAGACCCACGTTTTAGCAGATGGCAGGATAGTCCGCGAAGGTGACGGAACTCTTGCTTTTGATATTCTTGAAAACGGATTTGAAAAATACATCACTGAGGGAAATATATAAAATGAAAGAGAAAACACAGGTTGCGGACATTGACCGTTCGCTATACGATTTCCGCTATGAGGAAAACGAGGGAGATTTTTTGGACAGCGGAATAACTCCCGAAATAATCAAGGCTATATCGGATGAGAAAAACGATCCCGACTGGATGAGGGAGTTTCGTCTGAAGTCGCTGGAGATTTACAGCAGGACAAAAATGGTAAACTGGGGTCCTTCGATAGAAGGGCTTGACGTTGACAACATCGTTACATATATCAGGCAGAAAAACCGCATGAACACCGACTGGAACAACGTTCCCGATGACATCAAGGAGACTTTTGAAAAGCTGGGTATTCCCCAGGCTGAGCGCGAGAGTCTTGCAGGTGTCGGTGCGCAGTACGACAGTGAGCTTGTTTATCACAATGTAAGGCGTGAGGTGGCGGAGTCCGGGGTTATCTATACCGACCTTGAAAGTGCCATACACGATCCGAAATATGCGGAGATTATCAAGTCGCATTTCATGAAGCTCGTTCCGCCGACGGATCACAAATTTGCAGCTCTGCACGGAGCGGTATGGTCGGGAGGCTCGTTTGTATATGTACCAAAAAATGTACACTTAGATATTCCGCTCCAAAGTTATTTCCGACTCAACGCTAAGGGCGCCGGACAGTTTGAGCACACGCTGATAATCCTTGAGGAGGGTGCGTATCTGCACTTTATCGAGGGATGTTCGGCTCCGAAATACTATGAGGCAGGACTGCACGCAGGATGCGTTGAACTGTATGTCGGCAAGGGCGCAACGCTTAGATATTCGACGATAGAAAACTGGTCGAAGAATATGTACAACCTCAACACAAAACGTGCATTAGTCCAGGAAAACGGACGAATAGAGTGGGTATCCGGCAGCTTCGGTTCGCACGTTTCCTATCTATATCCTATGAGTATATTAAACGGCAGAGGTGCACGTGCTGAGTTCACGGGAATAACCTTTGCAGGCGAGGGACAGAATCTCGACACGGGCGCAAAGATCATCCACAACGCACCGGAGACCTCATCCTATATGAACACAAAATCCATTTCCAAGAGCGGCGGTATCAGCACTTTCAGGAGTGCCGTGGTCGTCAAGGAAAATGCTGTCGGGAGCAAGAGCGCAGTGAACTGCGAGTCACTTATGCTTGACAGGATATCCCGATCGGACACGGTGCCGGTAATGGACATACGCACAAAACACTGCGATGTCGGGCATGAGGCGAAGATCGGACGCATTAGCGATGAGGCTGTTTTCTATCTTACCTCGAGAGGGCTTTCCGAGGAAGAGGCAAAGGCAATGATCGTCCGCGGATTTGCCGACAATGTTTCTAAGGAACTTCCGCTTGAATACGCCGTCGAGATGAACAATCTCATCGGGCTTGAAATGAAGGGCAGCATCGGGTGATAATTATGGGAAAACAAAAACTGAATATACTCCCCGTGCCGACCTACAACTGGCTCGGGGTAAACTATGCAGAGCGTGATATATCTGAATATGAAACTGCAGCCGAAGTGATATCCGCGGCTGAAAACGAGGAAAAGACCTGCCTGTTTTGGGTGGATGATAACGCAGCTTCCGAGGTCAGCATACAGGCATCGGAGAACTCATACGTCAAGCTCGTTCAGGTGTTTGACGTAAAGGGTCAGGCGGTATCAAAGGTCAGCGCAGAGCTTGCCGATAATGGTCGCTTTGAGCTTGTACAGCTTTATCTCGGCGGAGATGTTGTCAGTGAGATAGATGTTAAACTTGACGGCAGAAAGTCGAAATTTGATGCTTCTATAGGCTACAAACTCGGTGACAGTGACAAGCTTGATCTCAATCTGATCGCAGATCACAAAGGCAGAAAGACAGAGTCCGTGATAGCCGTTAAAGGCGTACTTGACGGTGACGCTGTAAAGACTTTCAAGGGCACTATCGACTTCAAAAACGGTGCAGTCGGTGCAAAGGGTGCCGAGCAGGAAGAGGTACTTCTTCTCTCGGAGCAGGCGGTCAACAAGACCGTTCCGCTGATACTCTGCGCCGAGGAAGACGTTGAGGGAAGTCACGGTGCATCTATCGGAAGAGTGGACGAAAAACACATCTTCTATATGCAGTCGAGGGGCATTCCCGAAGAAAAAATCACCGAGCTTATGGCGCAGTCGAAGATAGCGCAGGTCGTAAACAAGATAGATAACGAACAGACTGTGAAGCGCATACTGGGAAGGCTCGGAAGAGGTGATGACAATGAATGAAAAACTGCTTTCAAAGACAAATTTTCCGGTCTTTGAAGTGTATAAGGATATAGCTTATCTTGACAACTCCGCCACACAGCAGAAGCCCCGTCAGGTGCTTGAAAGAGCGGAAAAATACTACCGCGAGGAGAACGCAAATCCTCTGCGCGGACTGTACGATCTGAGCGTGAAAGCCACAGATGCATACGAAAACGCAAGAGAGGCAGTCAAAAAATTTATTGGTGCGAAAAGCACACGCGAGATAGTTTTTACACGAAACGCCAGCGAGAGCCTGAACCTTATCGCATACAGCTGGGGACGGGCAAACATCTCCGCAGGGGATGAGATCCTCGTTGCGATCTCTGAGCATCATTCCGATTTTCTGCCATGGCAGCTGCTTGCTAAGGAAAAGGGTGCTGAGATCAGATATCTCGAGTGCGATCAGAGCGGAATATACACTGCCGAAGCACTAAAAGCCGCGCTGACTCCAAAGACAAAGCTCTTTGCGATAGCGCAGATCTCAAACGTATTCGGCAGGCTGAACCCCATAAAAGAGTTTGCGGAGATCAGTCATTCAAACGGAACGGTGATCGTCTGCGACGGTGCGCAGAGCGTGCCGCATCTGCCTGTAGATGTGCAGGATCTCGGTGTGGATTTTCTCGCCTTTTCGGGTCATAAAATGCTGGCGCCTATGGGCATCGGTGTGCTGTACGGAAGGGAAGAGCTTCTTGAGAAGATGCCGCCGTTCCTTTCGGGCGGTGAGATGATCGAGACCGTCACCACCGAGGGCGCGACCTACGCCGAACTGCCGCACAAGTTTGAGGCAGGAACAGTCAACGTCGGAGGTGCAGTAGGTCTTCACGCGGCGATAGATTACATAAATGACCTTGGCTTCGAGCTTATCGAAAAGCGTGAAAACGAACTCACTGCACTGGCGTTCAACGAGATGAAAAAACTCCCCTATGTGAATATCATCGGTGCGGATGATCCTGCGGATCATCACGGCATACTTACTTTTACGATAGACGGCGTTCACCCCCACGATATCGCCGCCATAATGGACAGCGAAGGCGTTTGCATCAGAGCAGGACACCACTGCGCACAGCCGCTCCACAGGCATATCGGAGTACAGTCAACCGCAAGGATGAGCCTTGCGTTCTATAACGATGAGAGCGATATAGAGAAGTTTATTTCGGCGCTCAAAAACCTCAGGAGGAGAATGGGCTATGGAGAGTAATTTTTACAACGAGGTGCTGATCGATCACAATCTGCACCCGTTTCACCGACACGATCTGCCCTGTGCAACCTGTACCACTGACGGAGTGAATCCCACCTGTGGCGACGATATCAGCCTTTCCCTTGAGATCAAGGACGGGGTCATCGTAAACGGCGCATATATGGGCGTAGGCTGTGCGGTATCGCAGGCAAGTGCCGATATAATGCTGGAGCTTGTAATCGGAAGAACTACCGAGGAAGCCAAACATCTGGCGCATCTTTTCGATAAGATGATCCGCGGCGAGATAAACGATGATGAGCTTGAAGAGCTTGAAGAAGCAGGTGCTTTGCAGAATGTTTCACGAATGCCTGCAAGAGTAAAGTGTGCTAAGCTCGGCTGGCGCACACTTGAAACTCTGCTTGAAGAAAACGGCTGATACTGAGAACGGCAATACAGTACGAAAGGTTGATATAAAAGGAGAAGAGTAAAATGAAGATCTCAACACGAGTTGAATACGGGCTGTTAGCACTTACGGATATTGCAATTTATTCAAAAAAGGATGCTTCTGTCTCCTCTGCGGATATCGCCGAGAGACAGAGCATTTCGCAGAAATATCTTGAACAGATAATGCTTGCACTGCGTCAGGGCGGATTCGTCAAAGGGCAAAAGGGCTCTCACGGCGGATATCAGCTTTCGCGCCCTGCAAACAAGATATTCTTGTCGGAAATTCTCAACGCCCTTGACAACAGCATTTTAGCCGACAGCCGCGATCCGGATGACGAGCAGTCAAACGATATCCGGGAATCGGTGAACACCTGTCTCTGGGATAAGCTTAACGGCTATATGCGCCGCTTCACGGAGAATATGTCGCTTGCAGACCTTATCCGCGAATGTAAGTCTGACTCAAAGGATTCAGGAAACCTAATGTATTACATCTGATAAAGGAGGGATATTATGCCTATCAGACTAAAGGAAACTCTGCCCGTTATCGAAAAGCTGAAGAAAGAAAACATTTTCGCTATGACAGAGGAACGGGCAAGTCATCAGGATATAAGAGAACTGAAGATCGCAGTTCTCAATCTTATGCCCGACAAGGAAAACACCGAGCAGCAGTTGTTAAGACTGCTCTCGAACTCACCGCTCCAGGTGGAGGTCACATTCATCAGGCTTGTGACCCACAAGTACAAGAATACATCTGCAGACTACCTGATAAGAAATTATCAGCCGTTCTATCAGATCGAGCATAAATATTTTGACGGCCTTATCATCACGGGTGCGCCCGTAGAAAAACTTGAATATGAGGATGTTGATTACTGGGGCGAGCTGACCTCCATACTCGAATGGAGCAGGATACACGTTACCTCGACGCTGCACCTGTGCTGGGCAGCGCAGGCTGGTCTTTACTATCACTACGGTGTGCCCAAGTATGACCTTGAAAACAAGCTCTCCGGTATTTTCAAGCATACAGTGTATCATCCCGAGGACGAGCTTGTCCGCGGATATGACAAGAATTTCTATGCTCCCCACTCACGCTACACGGGCATAAAGGCAGAGGATGTTGCCAAAGTCAAGGAGCTTACGGTCATTGCCGGCTCGGATGAGACCGGTCCCCTTATCATATCTGACGGCGGAAATAACGTCTTTGTCAACGGTCATCCCGAGTATGACCTCTACCGTCTTGCAGAGGAGTACATCCGCGACACGGACAAGGGTTTAGATCCTGCGATCCCGCAGAACTACTTCCCGGGTGACGATCCCGACAAAGAGCCTGTCAGCCGTTGGCTCTCGGCCTCGAGCCTTCTGTTCTCAAACTGGCTGAATTATTACGTTTACCAGATCACACCTTATGAATTTTAAAAGTATCAAAGCCCCGAAGTAAATGAGCTTCGGGGCTTTTGTCGCATATCGGATCATATTATCTTATCGGCAACGAACTTGTCGAGCACTGCGTCTATCATTCCGCTGACCTCAAATACTCTTACATTCCTTTCAATGAGATAGGCCGCCGCACCCTCGCCTATTTTCTGAACGAGCAGAGCGTCGCAGTCGGAAAGCAGCTCGATGATCTTATCGAAGCGTGTGGTGTCATGTCCCAGACTGTGCTGGCAGGCTGCGACTGCGTCCCTCACTTCAAGAAATTTATGTCCGCTCTCGGTGAGCTCATACACCCGGAAGAATTTTGCGTGTCCGAAATGCTCGTTGACGGTGAAGCCGTCAGATGTTGCTATTGCCACTTTTGACATAGTATCGTTCCTTTCAAAAAGAGCTGCCGTTTCTCTGGCAGCTCTTTGATTTTTATTTGTATGTTGCAAGTGCTGTGTTGTAGATATCCTCGATCACTCTCAGACCGCCTGTGTAGCCGACGTAGTTGGTAGTCAGCACGATACGGTAGGGCGTCGGACAGGCTATCGAGATGAAGTCTGCGCCGATCTCGGCGGCAAGCTCCTTATCCCAGCCGCTTCCGAGGATAAGACCTCTGCCCTTATGCTTGAGACCTCTGATGACGTCCTGCATAGCGCCCGCATCGGGATCGAAATAAACGGGTATCTCGCGCTTGTCGGAAGTCGCCTTGATGTCGGCGGCTATCTGATCCTGATATTTCTGCGGAACGTTATCCACGATGAACTGCTCCTTGGGTACAAGACCTGTTTCGTGGAGCAGGAACTTTGTGAGTCCCGTAACATAACCCGAATCGTGGAGGATATGCACATAGGAGGGAAGTCCGTAGCGGAACTCCAGCAGGAATGTGGCGAGGTTGTCAAGCTCCTCGTAGTAAGCTTTTTCCTCTTCCTCGATGAACTTTCTTGCCTTCTTCTCGTCGATCTCCGCACCCTGCTCAAGGGCGAAATCAACAACGCCGTTCAGGAACTTTGTTGTCTCGTTTGCGCCGATTGGCAGGTAGCCGAACTTGTAGTAAGGCTGACCGTAGCGGCGCTGTAAATTTTTGACGATAGGCTCGCCGTACCAGGGTGAAACGAATACATTGAAGTTTGCCTTGGGGATAGTCTGCCATTCCTTCACTCCGCCGGAATGGGGGCCGAAAAGGATGTTGACTTTCAAGCCGAGGCCTTCGAGCAGTCTCTTGTACTCCTTCAGGTTGCCCTTCCAGAACTGATCCTGATAGGGGATAGAGGCTATAACGTTCACGAGGTTCTTTTCCGAACGTGAGGGATTGTCGTCCTCGAAGCGTGATACATACTGGTCTATTATCGCATTGACCACAGCCGAGTGAGAAACGTAGTTATTTGACTTGAAGCCCGAGGTCTCAACGTGGACTATGGGTCTGTCTTCCTCATAGAGAAATTCGTCGGTGACGCTTGCAACGTCGTCGCCCACGATACCTGCGGTACAGCCTGTGACGACTACCTGCAAATCGGTGTCGAGCACCTTGTAGGTGTTCTTTATGATATTGCGGAGCCTGTCAGTTCCGCCGAATACGACCTCTTTCTCACTGAAATTGGTGCAGGGCGCAGTTTCACCGCCGGCATAGCCTGCCGAGCGTTCAAAAAAGCCCTTAATCATAACTCCGCAGCCGGGTCCCGAATGAAGTATCGGAACGGCGCGGGGTATCGCTACAACCGTCTGTAATGCGCCGATCGCGCAGGTGTAGCGTTCCTGTTCAATTAGTCCTGCCATTTATGTTCACCTTTACTTTCCCAAGAATGTGTAGGGCTCCTGTTCGAGCCACCATTTGGTGTAGGGGTTGACCGAGTGCTTTGCAAGGTTCTTTACGAACTCATCGTTCTCGATAGTTTCGAGTATGCGCTCGCCGTAGTTTACCAAGCCCTCGTAGCCCATGCCGAAATGCTCGTCACCGATCAGCAGAGAGGGTATTCCAAGCTTAGCTCCCCAGAGGGTCATTCCGCCGTGACGTGCAAGAAGTATATCCGGCTTGATGCGGTTGAGTACGTTCACAAGCTCAAATTCCTGCTTGTTGCAGACGTTGTAGTTGGGTACGTCACCGTAATCCTCAACGGTGTGACGCAGCGTATCAGAACGCTCGTCTTCATTGTCATACTGCGGATCGTGGTGGAAGATCGCCGCACCCTGAGGCTCCATGCCAAGTTCTTTGAGAAGTGCGAGCAATGAGTGACCGTGTGATGCACCTGCGGTGACGTAAGCGGTCTTACCCTTGAGCTTCTCGCGCAGAGCTTCTATCTTCGGGAGATATTCCTTCTTCTTGCGTTCAAGCAGTGCCTCGACCTCTTTCTCTTTTCCGAGGATCTGACCCAGTTCCCTGAACCAGCGGTCGGTCTGAGCAATACCGTATGGGGGCGAGTTCCTGATCTCGGGTACGCCGAACTGCTGTTCAAGTGCGGCTCCCAGATAGCTTCCGAGTGTGGAGCAAGCCTGAACTGTCAGTGCTGCCTCGCTGGAATAGCTGAGGCTGTCAACTGTGGAGAAGGGAGTGATGTAGTTGGGCTCGTAACCAAGCTCTCCGAACCAGTCCTTGAAAACATCGCTGCCCCAGAAGTTGATGACATTGATTATGTTGCGCTTCTGACGGGCGGGCTTGATTATCTTTCGTGCTATGCCGTGATAGCCTGCATCAAAGCCCGAGGTCCACATCTTCGAGCGGAAGCCCTCGCAGAATACCGCAACAACGGGTATACCCAGCTCCTTCTCGGCGTTGTTTGTAACACTTTCCACATCGTCACCGATGATACCGGCCGCACAGGTTGTGATAACAAATATAGCCTTGGGTTTTGCACGTTTATATACCTCGCGGATAGCAGCGTCAAGCTTCTTGGATCCGCCGTAGATCGTGTCTTTCTCCTCTAAGTTGGTGGAGAAGATCTTTCTCTGTGTGGGGTGGTCAAGCTGTCTTAAATATGCGTTCACACGATAGGTGAAAGCAAACTCATGCAGGCAGGTGGAACATCCTACCGGGCCGTGAGAGATTATCGCGGCATCCTGAATAAGGGTGAGGGTACAAGCGGCATTTGAGGTTCCGCAGCCTAAGCACTGGCTGAATGAACGGTTTTTGTCTTTGAGTTTGCCGCAGCCTGAGCAGGCTGAAACCAACTCCTTTGCCGTGCCCTGAAAGCCTGTGATCGAGCCGAGACGTATCTCCCGTATTTCGACCTCGGGTATATCCAAATTGACTTTACTCATATAGCATTCTCCTATTAAATTCTGTAATCGTCCTTGAGGTCATCCATAAGACCGTATTCCACAAGTATCTCCTCAAGTCTTTCCTGGGTCATGGGCTTGGGAATTACGAACATATCGTTCTGTTCGATCTTCTCTGCAAGAGCTCTGTATTCGTCTGCCTGTCTCGACTGAGGGAAGTGCTGGATAACAGTCTTCTTTCTGATCTCAGCACGCTGAACGTCATTGTCACGGGGAACGAAGTGGATCATCTGTGTGCCCAGCTCCTTTGCGAATGCACGAACAAGCTCTGCCTCACGGTCAACGTTACGGCTGTTGCAGATGATACCGCCGAGACGTACACCGCCCTGACGGGCATATCTTGCGATACCTTTGGAGATGTTGTTTGCCGCATACAGAGCCATCATCTCGCCGGAAGCAACGATGTAGATCTCCTTTGCCTTGCCCTCGCGGATAGGCATTGCAAAACCTCCGCAGACAACGTCGCCGAGTACGTCATAGAATACATAATCAAGATCCTCGGTATAGGCACCCAGTCTTTCAAGCAAGCCGATAGAGGTGATGATACCGCGTCCTGCGCAGCCTACACCGGGCTCGGGGCCGCCGGACTCAACGCACTTTGTGCCCATGAAGCCTTCTTTGAGGATAGCGTCCAGCTCGATGTCGTCCTCACCCTGATCACGCAGAGTGTCGAGAACGGTCTTCTGATGCAGACCGCCGAGGAGCAGTCTGGTGGAGTCAGCCTTCGGGTCGCAGCCTACTACCATTACTTTGTTGCCGCGCTCAACGAGTCCTGCGGTAAGGTTCTGTGTGGTAGTGGATTTGCCGATACCGCCCTTTCCGTAGATTGCGATCTGTCTTAATTCCTTAGCCATGTTTATTACCTCTTTCATACTTTATTGAAAAATTATTTATCCGTGTGAGAATGTGTCCTTGCGGGACAGCCTTTGCAGATCAATATAGATCTGCGAGCCGTAATCAACGCCGCCGGGTATGCCCACCGCGTCGGCACGGCACCTCTGGCAGTGCCTGAATACGTCTATGTACTTCGATGCTCTGAGTATTGCTCTTTCGAGCTCCATGCAGTCGGGCTCGCGGCAGTCTTTCAGCTTGTGCTGAGGTATCAGCGGGATGATGTTGTATATGCTCGCACCTGCTTCTGCGACAGCTCTTGCGATATCCTCGATATGCTCCGAATTGATATCAGGAACGAGCACTGTGTTTACCTTCAGGGTTATGCCGGCATCACTGACGAGTTTTATTCCCGTGAGCTGCTGCTCGATAAGTATCTTCGCCGCTTCAACGCCCGAATAGTGCTTGCCATGCCAGATTATGCCGTCATTGAGCTGTGCCTCTATCTCAGGATCGACTGCATTGACCGTGACCGTCAGCGAGTCGATACCCACATCGATTATCTCTTGAGCTTTCTCCGCAAGCAGCAAGCCGTTGGTGCTCATACACTTCACAAGCTCCGGAAATTCATCCCGTATAAGCCTGAATGTTTCAAGGGCATAGGGGCTTGCCAGCGTATCTCCCGGGCCTGCGATGCCTGCCACCCTTATCTCGGGACAGACCTCAAGTGCGCGGCGTATTGCGTCTATCGCTTCCTGCGGAGAGATCACCGTCGCCGCAACTCCGGGGCGCTTCTCATGAGAGTTTATGCTTCTCTCACAGAATCGGCACTCTATGTTGCATCCGGGGCTTATGGGCAGATGTATCCGCCCGTTGTTGCTTTTTTCACCTCTTGCAAAGCAGGGGTGTTTTGTAGTCAGTTCTTCGTATGAGATCGCCATTTGTCAACCTCCCATTGTTTTTCTTCGAGAAGCAGACAAAGCGCCTGCTCTATCTCAAGGGGTATCTGATAAGCAGCGATCCCATGCTCCTTTATGAATTGCTCTGCTCCCGGGCCTATCCTCTGTGCGACTATCGCGTCAACATCCCTGAGAGTCTTTATCACCGCGTCGAACTTTGAGATCTCGTGATCTCCGCCGTTACACGGCGGTATCGCGTCACGGTTCTCGATAAGATTGTAATCCTCTTTTTCCGTATCGAGATCTGCGATAAAGAATTTCTCAGCTGCACCGAAATGCTTGTCAATGCGAACTCCGTCGGAGCTTGCAAATGCTATCCTGTAGATCATATCATCACCGTTATCCGAAAAGTCCTGTGCTGAAATATCTGTCGCCTCTGTCGGGTAAGACCACAACTATGTTGCCCTTGTCTATGGTTTTGGCAAGCTTGAGAGCCGCCGCCACAGCTGCACCCGACGAAGAGCCTGCGATTATTCCCTCGTTCCTCGCAAGGTCGCGCACGGTAGAGAATGCCTCCTCATCGTTGACCTTTATTACTCTGTCTACAAGGGTGATATCCATGGTGTCGGGGATAAAATCGTTGCCGATGCCTTCGATGTTGTAATCGAAATGCTCGCCGCCTCCGATAGTCGAACCTTCGGGGTCTGCAAGAACGCCTTCGGTCTTGCCATGGTCTTTCAGATATCTCACTATTCCTGTGTATGTTCCTCCGCTGCCTGCACCTGCCACAAGGTAGTCGATCTTTCCGTCAAGATCTTCAAAGATCTCCTTGCCCGTGGTCTCATAGTGTGCAAGCGGGTTGTTCGGGTTCTTGAACTGCTCGAGGGAGATCGAACCGGGTATCTTAGCTTTCAGCTCGTCAGCCTTTCTTACCGCACCGAGCATACCCTCTGCACGCGGAGTGTTTATTACCTCCGCTCCGAGGGCTCTCATAAGAGCCTGCTTCTCTGCGGAGAATTTCGTGGGGACTGTAAAGATGACTTTGTAGCCTCTTCCGAGTGCTGCGAATGCGATGCCCAGTCCCGTGTTGCCTGCGGTAGCCTCGATTATGGTCCCGCCCGGCTTTAAACGTCCCTCTTTTTCGGCAGCTCTTACCATATACTCACCGATACGGTCCTTAACGCTGCCCGAGGGGTTATACATTTCCAGTTTTGCATAAATGTGTACGTCGGGGGAGACCCCCATATTTGTCAGCCTCACAAGAGGTGTGTGCCCGATCAGCTCGTGCATATTTTCATATAACATTTTTACTTTACCTCACTTTTAGCTATAGCTTGTTCAAGGTCTTCAAGTATGTCATCAATGTTCTCGATACCTATCGAAAGCCTTATCAGACCATCGGTGATGCCGACTTTCTTTCTTATCTCTTCGGGGATGGATGCATGGGTCATTGTCGAGGGGTGGCATACAAGCGACTCGACTCCGCCAAGACTTTCCGCCAGCGTCACGAGGTTCAGGCTCTCGAAGAACACCTTTATATCGTAGTTGTCTTTAAGCTCAAAAGAGATCATCACACCGCCGTTTTTAGCCTGCTTTCTGTTGACCTCATAACCTTTGTCTGTGGGAAGTCCGGGGTAGTGAACGTTCTTGACTGCACTGTGCTTTGAAAGATACTCTGCTGCCTTTTCGGCATTTGAAACGTGCCTGTCAAGTCGAACACCCAGGGTCTTGATACCCCTGATAAGCAGAAAACTATCAAAGGGAGGAAGCACGCCGCCGGTCGAGTTCTGAATGAACGCGATCTTTTCGGCAAGCTCCTTGGTCTTGACTACCGCAAGTCCAGCGACAACATCGCTGTGACCGCCGAGGTACTTTGTTGCGCTGTGGACAACGATATCAGCACCGAGCTCAATAGGTCTTTGGAGGTAGGGGGTCATAAAAGTGTTATCCACGATCACCAGCAGTCCGTGCTTGTGTGCGATCTCTGCAACGGCTCTGATGTCAGTCACTGTCATGAGAGGGTTTGCAGGGCTTTCGATTAGCACCGCCTTGACATCCGGGGTGATGTCCTTTTCAAAGGCTTCGGGGTTTTCGGTATCGGATATGGTGTAATTGTAACCGAAATGGTTGAATACCTTGTCGAGCAGCCTGAATGTGCCGCCGTAGACATTGGAGGATATCAGCACTCTGTCTCCGGAATGAAGCAGGCTCAGCACCGCAGTCTCTGCGGCAAGTCCGCTTGCAAAAGCGAAGCCTGCATATCCGCCCTCCAGCTCGGCGATAAGCGCTTCGAGCGCCTCACGGGTAGGGTTGCCTGTTCTTGCGTACTCATAACCCCTCATCTTTCCGAGGCCGTCCTGCTTGAAGGTCGAGGTCTGATATATCGGTACGTTGACCGCTCCGGTTCTTTCGTCAATGGAGATACCGCCGTGTATCAACGCAGTATCAATACTCTTATAGCTCATAAAAAACTGTCCTTTCCGATTTTCATAGTATGCATATCAATTAACTATGTTTTTTGCTATGACTTTATTCTACACCCTATGGGCAGTCAAGTCAATATAAAAACGTGATAACGTTGTCACAAGCCTTGCTTCATCATGAAATTTCACCCTGAAAACGAGGCTTTTTAAACCTTTTTCAAAGTAAAAAAGCCCTTCAAAATGCCTTTCGTGATAACGTTGTCAGATGAAATATTCAGGTTCATTGAGGTCGCCGCTGCGGCGACAGCTTTCTCTGATGATAAGCGCTCCCTCAAGCTCAATACGCGCAACTACACGGTGTCCGCCCTTTATGCGGTCGAGCAGGAGCATCAGTGCGAACTTCACCATTTCATTTTTTGGAAGCGATATCGTCGTCAGCATCGGTTTGGTGTATTGAGCCGCATCGATATCATCGCTTGAAATGACCGATGGCATATATCCTCTCGCACGTCTTTTTCCAAGAGATTTCAGCATTCCCACCGCTAAGATATCGTTTGCACAGTAGATGCCGGTGGGCGGTTCCGGCAGAGATGAAAAATACTCGGCCGCCGCGATGCCGTTGGCCTCGTTGGGTGAAGTATCGAAGATGTAATCAATATCAGGTGTGAGATTCAGATTTGCAAGTGCCGTCTGATATCCCGTGAACCGTGCCTCGCTGTGACAGTCACCGACATAGCCGATCCTCGTGTGACCGAGCTTTGCAAGGTAAGCTACTGCGGTTTGTGCAATCTTACTTCCGTCGCAGAGCACTTCATCGGCTTCATAGTTGGTCGAGTTTCGGTTGATAGAGACGATGTTTTTCTCCTTGGTCTTAAGTTGTTTCAGCGCCCTGCCTGTGACCTTGCCGATTATGATAAGTCCGTCAGAGCGGCGCTCACCCTCGGGATACAGGCTTGCAACGAGCTCCGAGAGTTTGTCGCTCCTGCTTAACTTCTCATCCGAGAACTCCGCCCTGTGCCACACATTACCAACGATACAGCCGCTTGTGCGCAGCTCCTTTTCAAGGATCATCAGCAGTTCGTCGTAAAACGGATCGGAGGCTTCATTGGCAAAGCGCGTCAGCAGTATGTTTACATGGAATATCCTGTCTTCGTTTTTTCTGCCGGAGCGGAGCGAACGGGCACTTGCATTCGGGATGTAGTTTATCTCTCTTGCCGCTTCAAGCACACGCTGTCTTATCTCATCGTTTGAACATTTGCGCGAGGGGTCGTTGAGTATCCGTCCCACAGTCGAAACAGATACTCCCGTCATCCGAGCAATTTCTTTAAGTGACATCGTTCCCATCGCCTTTCTATAGTAAACATATCGAACAAGTATGATTATAGCACACCAAATCCCACTTGTCAAGTAGGTAATTTATGAACTTTTTGTGATGACGTTCTCACAAAAAATAACGGGCTGCGTTATGCAACCCGTTTTTATATGTCAGAAAGATCTTCTCATCTGATACCATTCCACTCCGCCGATAACAGACAGATCGGTGACGCCTTCATTCACAAAGCCGAATCTGCTGTAGTAATCTACAAGCTGCTGTTTGCAGGTCAGCACAACTCCACGCCTGCCTTCCGTTCTTGCTTCGGCGATAAACTCATTCATAAGCCGTCCGGCATAGCCTCTTCCACGGTACAACGGGAGGGTATTCAGCCCGAATACCATCTGCCACGCACCGTTTTCGTTATGCTTTTTCGGATCGGTATACATCTCGTCAGTGAGGTCGGGTTCATCGGTCACAAAGCCGTCAATGAATGAGATTATTTTTCCGCTGTCATCGCACAACAACAGAAAATGCTGAGGATAGCTTTCAAGCCTTCCTTTGAATTGCTCCCTCTCCGCAGCCTGACCTCTCGGGAAACAGACTTTTTCAATAGCAGTGATCTCTTCAAGGTCATCGATGGACGCTTTACGTATCTTCATTTTCACTTCCTCGCTTTTAGTTTTATCCGATCAGAGCAGACCTGCAACCTTGAATGCTTGTTCGAGATCATTGATAAGATCCTCTGCATCTTCAAGACCTGCGGAAATGCGTATCAGATTGTGAGGAATATCCGCAAGCTTGAACTCGTCTTCATTCAGCTCTGAGTGAGTTGTGTTGGGCGAATCAACTATTAGCGAACGTGCATCGCCGAGGTTTACATGATAGTGGAACAGCTTGATATTATTAAGGAACTGAGCCTCCTGCTCGGGGGTACCCTTTATACCGAAGGAAAGCACTCCGCCGCCGCCGTTGGGGAGGTTCTTATCTGCAAGAGCCTTGAACTTGTAGCTTGCAAGGCTCGGATGGCGCACCCATTCTACTGCCGGAGAGCTTTCGAGGTATGCGGCAATCTTAGCAGCGTTCTTCGACTGCTTTGCAACACGCTCGGAGAGAGTTTCCAGACCGATAATACCCAGGTAAGCGTCCTGAGGAGAAAGTGCTGCTCCAAGCAGATTGAGATAAACAAGGATCGCACGGAAGATAAAGAAGTTATCGGGGAATATATCAGCAGGAGCCTTTCCTTTCAGCATAACGATCTTCTCGTAGAACTGAGGATATTTTTCCTTGGTGTAATAGCTCATGTTGCCGTTGTCGAGGATAAGTCCTGCGATGATATTTCCGTGACCGGTCAGAGCCTTTGTTGCGGAATATACAACGATATCGGCTCCGTGTTCAAGCGGACGGTAAAGATAAGGAGTTGCAAGAGTATTGTCTACAACAACAGGAACGCCGTGTTTGTGAGCGACCTCGGATATGCCGTCGATATCGAGCAGATAAGCATTGGGATTTGAAAGGCTCTCAACATATATCGCCTTGACGTCATCAGTGATCTCAGCTTCGAGCTTTGCAGGATCGAGAACTGCATCGGTCAGCTTGATCTTGATACCCAGCTCAGGGAAAAGTCTGTCAAATGCGTCGATCGTTCCGCCGTAGAGATAAGGGGATGCAAGTATCGTGCCGCCCTTTGATGCAAGGTTCAGCAGGGTATAGCTTATAGCCGCCATTCCCGAACCAACTGCAACAGCATTCTTTGCACCGTCAAGCGCCTTTACGCGCTCGGCAAAGTAGTTTACTGTCGGGTTGCCGACACGGGTGTAAAGGAAGCCTGCCTCTTTATAAGTGAAAAGATTCTGTGCATGCTCGGTGCTCTTGAAATCGTAAGCCGCTGTCTGATAGATCGGGGGTGAGATTGCAAGGTTGTTGTCAAGAGGGCTGTAACCTGCCTTTATTTTCTTGGTATCAAATTTAAGTTCTGCCATGATTATCGTTCCTTTCAGGTGAAAATGTTTTTTTCGTTTCCGATGAGTTCAGTTTACACGATGAAGCCGGAAACGTCAATCCAAAAAGGTGATAACGTTATCTTTTACCCCGGCCGTGAAGTATGTTTTCTTTACAAAAACACTGTAAAACAGAGCGGTAATGCCGTTTTCGTCTGAGTGATCTTCGGAAAACGAGATAACGTTGTCAGCACGATTATACGCGGTTTGAATGATAAAAACGGGCTTGTGCCGACACTTCAAAACCCGTTATCAGTGTGATAATAAGAATTCGTTATCACAAAGGCTGCAAGTTATAATCGCAGCCTATAACCGCCGATATATCCTGCTTATCAGGACAGCACATTACAGATCATACCACCTGCGAGAACGCACATTTTTCCATCATATATTACCGCTGACTGACCCGGTGCAGCAGCTCTTACAGGCTCATCGAAAGTGATTTTCAGCTTTCCGTCGCCGATCGCTGTGACAGTTGCCTTCTGAATGGCACCGTGATACCTTATCCTGACAAAAGCGTCGACTGTCTCATTTTTCTTCATTTCGGACATTCCCATGAATACAGTATCCCTGCACTCTATAACCGAAGAATACAGCGATCGTTCATCTCCAAGTATCACTCGGTGGTTTTCGGCATCGATGCGTTTTACAAAAGCGCGGTATCCAAGTGCAACACCGAGACCCTTTCTCTGCCCTACGGTGTAATGGTAGATGCCCTTGTGCCTGCCGAGGATATTCCCGTTTTCGTCCGTGAAAACGCCTTCCGGAGGAAGCTCGCAGCTGACCTGTTCTTCGATGAAGTCGCTATAGTTACCTTCAGTAACAAAGCATACCTCCTGTGAATCGGGTGACTCGGCAGAGGTGAGCCCTGCCTGTTTCGCTATTCGGCGCACTTCCGTTTTCGTCAGCCTGCCGAGAGGAAACAGCGTCCTTGAAAGCTGCTCCTGTGACAGACGGTAAAGCATATAGCTCTGGTCTTTTTCGGCGTGAAGGCTTTGTGAGACGGTGAGTCTGCCGTTTGGCAGCTTTTCGATATTCGCGTAGTGACCGGTTGCGATGAACTCGGCACCGAGGGAATCCGCCGCTTCGAGCATTTTGTCCCACTTGATTCGTCTGTTGCAGATAACGCACGGGTTCGGGGTCTCGCCTCTGAGATACGATTCTGCAAAAGGTTCTGTTATATGCTGTCTGAACTCTGCGGTACAGTTTATGACATAATAGGGTATTCCCATGTTGTCAGCGAGCTCGCGTGCCTTGTCGATCTCACAGCAGCGGCTGTATTCTCCTGTTTCGGAGATCCACGTTTTGAGTGTAATACCGATGACATCATGTCCCGCGAGTTTAAGCAGATATGCCGCCACAGCACTGTCAACTCCGCCCGATAGCCCGACAATGATCCGTGACATATCACACTCCTCCTGCCGCAGGTTCGGGCTTCGCATTCTTCTTAAGACTTGATTTCAGCTCACAGATATATTTCTCGCCTATCTCGCTGAGGGATCCGTGCTTCTTTCTGATATACCCTATCTCCATTACTGTGTTGTGATTTTCACTGTCCTCACGGAAGGGCACAACAACATAATCGCTGCCGTTCATCTCCTCGCAGAGAATACCGGAGCAAAGCGTATAACCGTTAAGCTCTTTCATCAGTTCACCCATAGCGGCACGGTCGGTGGCCTTTATCATTCGCGGGTATATGTTCTCGCTGAGTATCTCCTCCGCAAACAGATAGCCGTTGCTTCCGTTCTGCTCAAAAGAAAGGCAGGGATAAGGCGAAAGCTGTTCCAGTCCGATGGAAGGCTCATGCGCAAGGGGATGACCGTTCCACATATAAACATAGGCACGGCATTTTATCAGAGAGGTAAACTCAAGTTCGTTTTCTTCAAGCATACGTGTCATAAGCTTGCGGTTGAAGGAGCTGATATACAAAACACCGATCTCGCTTTTAAGAGTTCCGACATCACGGATAACATTCAGAGTTTCTGTCTCTCTGATCGCAAATTCAAATTCAAGGGTCCCGAACTGCTTTACCGTTTCAATGAATGCGCTGACCGCAAAGGAATAATGCTGGGTTGAAACTCCGAACTTGCGCTTTACGTCCTTGTCGATGTATTTCTCACAGACGAGCTCGTACTGGCGGTAAAGCTGTCCTATGCTTCTCAGAAATTCATCTCCCTCTGCTGTGGGGATAACACCCTTTGAGGTGCGCAGAAAGATCAGACTGCCTATTTCACGTTCAAGCTCGCGGACAGCACTTGTCAGCGACGGCTGCGATATGCCGAGCTTGTCGGCAGCCTTGTTCATAGACCCGTACTCGCTTATCGTAAGCACATAGTTAATTTGCTGTAAAGTCATAACTATCTCCTCACATCTCCTACTGTATAGGATATACTGTAGCCTGCACTCCGCACACGGTTCTCAAGGCAGCCCTTGCACATTTCGGCGTTTTCTCCCGTGCAGATCTTGTTCTCGTAAAGCAGATAAAGCTCACGGACTTCCGTGGGCGAAAGGTTGGGCATGATAACATTTGCTCCTGCTTTTAGGCCCATCTCACGGCCTTTCGGATGAATACTTCCGAGTGCAGTCGTTGCAGGGATGAGAGCGTAAGGAAACATCAGCCTGAGTATCGAAACAAGTCTCAGCGTCAGTTCAAGACTTCCGTTCTCATATCCTGCAAACGGTGTATCACGGTGTCTGATGAACGGTCCTATGCCGATCATATCCGGCTGTAATTCCTGTAAAAAGCGAAGATCGCTTATCAGGTTATCCGTTGTCTGAAAAGGTGATCCGACCATAAAACCCGAACCGACCTGGTAACCTATATCCTTCAGATCGAACAGGCATCTCTTTCGGTTCTCGGATGACATTTCCTCCGGGTGCAAGAGGCGGTAATGGGTTTCATCAGCTGTTTCGTGCCGCAGAAGATAGCGCCGCGCACCTGCCCTGAAATACTTTTCATAGCTCTCTTTGCTCTTCTCACCGATGGAAAGCGTAACAGCACAGTCGGGGTATGCCGAATGAATCTCCGATACCAATTCACATATGCGCTCATCCGTGAAATAAGTGTCTTCTCCCCCTTGCAATACAAAGGTGCGGTATCCGAGAGCGTACCCCGTTCTGCAGCAGTCCATTACCTGCTCGGAAGTCAGACGGTATCGGCTCAGATCACGGTTTGACCGTCTTATCCCACAGTAGAGACAGTCGTTTTTGCAGTGATTGGTAAACTCAATCAGTCCGCGCAGGAACACCTCGTCACCGTAATGCTCGCGCCTTGCCTTATCTGCAAGAATTGCGAGTTCACTGTTTGCGTCATCACAGTTTATAAGCTCGGCAAGATCAGTGTCAGGCAGATCCTTATCAATATAAAGCCGTCCGCAAAGCTCTTTTATCCTGTCTTCGTTCATTATTATCCGCCCTTCGTTTGATTTCTATATATTTCATATAGACTTAATATGATATGCTATCATACCATATTTATCCCGGATTGTCAATAGGTGTTCCAAAATTATTACTCTCCCGTTCTCCGATACAGCGTAGTTATTAAGGGCTATAGCCTGAATTTATAGACAGACAGTTTTGTGATAACGTATTCTTATTGCAGGCAGGAAAACGGTCAGTCTGCGCCGAAATATCCCGCCATAGAGACCCACCTAACTGCGCAGATACGGGAGTGACACCGTTATCACGAAATCACTCCGAGATCCGAGAAAAACCTTTCCGTCATTCCGGCAGGGCAGTTTGAAGGTATCTTTTTTCATGTGTAAAGCTATTTATAAGACAACGTTATCACTTTTTCTCCTTGATTTTTTTCTCCGCTTTGGATAAACTGAAAACATCAAATTTTTTAGGAGTTGATCAGTATGAAAAAGAAAAACACGATCCTGGCAATCCTGCTTGCAGCAACTGTACTTACATCCTGCTCAGTGAGCGAAGCAAGCAGCAACAACAACGGCAGTGACTCTGCCGCATCAACAAACAGCACACAGACCACCGATTTTAAGTACGGCAAGATCGACATTCCCGGCAAGGACGGAGCCCTCTGCGGCGCACCTATCTATATAGCCTACGAGAACGGTTATTTTGCCGAGGAAGGCTTTGATGTGACGCTTATCTCCGCAGATTTCGAGACCAGAAAGATCGGTCTTAACAACGGCTCTATCCCCATAGTCAACGGTGACTTCCAGTTCTTCCCCTCAATTGAGAACGGCATCAACGTAAAGGTGGTTGACGGTCTGCATGAGGGATGCATCAAGTTCGCAGTCAAGCCCGACTCGGACATCAAGACTGTTGATGATCTCAAGGGCAAGAAGATAGGCGTAGACGAGATAGGCGGCACTCCTCATCAGGTGGCTTCACTGTGGCTCGAAAACGCAGGCATCTCCGCTGACCCCGCCAAGGGTGAAGTGACATTTCTTCCTTTCTCCGACGGCAACCTCGAATTTGAAGCTCTCGAAAAGGGCGAGATAGATGTTGCGGCTCTGTGGGATCCCCTCGGCTCTATCCATGAAAAAGCAGGCGATGTACGCATTCTCTTTGACCTCGGCAAAGACCCCTACTTTGCTGACCATTTCTGCTGCTTCCTCTACGCCTCCAACAAGGTGCTTGAAGAGAAGCCCGACGAGGTGGCAGCTCTGCTGAGAGCATACCGCAAGGCACAGGAGTGGATCTACGAGAACCCCGAAAAGACCGTTGATATCATAGTCAACAAGAACTACGCCGCTATCGAGGACAAGGAGCTTGCAACAGAGCTCATCAAGAGCTACGGCTACCCATCCGCAGCAGAGCACGGCGACAACTGGGACAGCCACGTTGAGCAGGATGTTAAATATTTCGTTGACGGTCTTGCAAAGATCGGTTACTTAAAGAGCGACCCTGATCAGTTCGCAAAGGATATATACAAGAAGGTGCAGGTCAACTGACCCCTGCACCTGACAGCAGGTGATAACTATGGATACAGCAATAATCAAACATCTCGCGGTGACAGAGCAGCCGGAAGCAGATGTCAGACCCGCAGTAAAATGGGGGTATAAGCACAACGGCTATTTTCTTCTGAAAATACTGCTCACCGTATCGGGCTTTGCCGCCGCGATAATACTTAACCTTACCGTTCCGCAGAAAGCAGATGTGGTCTTCAAGGAGTACATCCTCACCCTCTTCGGGCTGAACATCTCTCTCGATATAAACGACGCCTACATCTTCCTGTTGGGAGTGCTCATCCTTATCTACGGACTGTCCGGCGTCCTCGCCTGGAGAAACAAGGACAAGCGCAAGAGATACAGCAAGCGTGCGGCCTTCAGGTTCGCACTCGGTCTGGCACTGGCATTCTGGGATATCGGCGGAACAAAATTTCAGTTCTTTGCACAGCCCTTTTTCCCGGGCCCTGCACAGATAATCGAAGCCTATCTCGCAGACGGAGAATACATTGTGCAGAATACACTCTATTCACTGAGACTTTATGCCGCAGGATTCTCAAGCGGCGTGATCCTCGGCGTAGGTACAGGAATACTCATAGGCTGGTTCCCGAAGGTGTATTACTGGGTGTTCCCCGTACTTAAAATAACGGGTGTGGTTCCCGCGGTTGCGTGGATGCCGTTTGCCCTCACGCTTCTGCCGAACTCATTTACGGCGGCAGTATTCCTGATAGTGATATGCGCCTGGTTCCAGATAGCGTTCCTCACGGCACAAGGCATACAGTCAACACCCAAGCAGAGCTACGAGGCTGCAAGAGTCCTCGGAAGCTCTCAGCTCGGGCTTATATTCCACGTTGCGATACCTCATGCAATGCCCGATATCTTCACCGGTATCTCGACCGCCAACGCAATGGCTTTCACGACCCTTGTTATGAGCGAGATGCTGGGTCAGCCCGGCGGTCTCGGATATTATATCAACCAGTCAAAGGTGTGGAGCGCGTACTACAAAGTACTTGCGGCCATAGTAATAATGGCGGTGCTGTTCTCGCTGATAAACCACATCATCGGACTGATCCAGAACCGCACGCTTCGCTGGCAGAAAGGAGTGCTTAAAGAATGAGCAGTTCCATAGCTATCAACGATGTAAACAGAATATACACCGACAGCGACGGCGTAAAGGTCGAGGCGCTTAAAGACATTGACCTCGATATCCGTCCGGGAGAATTCATTTCGATAATCGGACCCTCGGGATGCGGCAAGACCACGCTTCTCAGACTGATAGCAGGCCTTGACAAGCCGCAGTCGGGAGAGCTTTCGATAGACGGAAAGCGCATCACCGATGTTGACCCCGAGCGCGGATATGTCTTTCAGCAGGGCGGACTGTTCCCGTGGCTCACGGTGGAGAACAACATAGCCTACGGTCTGAAAGCGAGAAAGATCTACAAGCAGAAAAAGAACGATATCGGAAAGTATATCTCCATGGTGGGACTGGAAGGCTTTGAACGGTCATACCCCCACCAGATATCCGGCGGTATGGCGCAGAGAGTTGCAATTGCCCGTGCGCTCATCAACGAGCCGAAGGCTTTGCTCCTTGACGAACCCATGGGAGCTTTGGACTCCTTCACAAGGAGCGACTTGCAGGATAAGCTGCTTGAACTCTGGCAGCAGAACAAAACTACTATGATACTCGTCACCCACGACATCGACGAGGCTATCTATCTAAGTGACAGGATAGTCATTATGACCCCGCGCCCCGGCAGGATCAGTCAGATAATCGACGTTGACCTTCCGCGTCCGAGGCACCGAGGAGCCCCCGATTTCCTGACGATGAGACGTCAGATACTTGAACTGTTTGAGCTTGCGCAGGCAAATCCTCAGCCGGAATATGTAATATGATGGCAATACCGTACAACTGACACACTGAGGTTGTGCGGTATCGCCTTAAGTTAAGGAAAGATGAAAATGAAACTCAAAGGAAATATTTTAGGGATCACCGAGGCTGCAGGAGCGGCATTACTCATAACAGGCGCACTGACTTTTTTCAGGGCGTGCGATGCAAGTGAGGGAAAATATATGGCTTGCCACTGGGCGCAGAACGCAGTCGTTCTCTCGGGAGCGATACTTCTGCTGCTCTCGCTGCTTCGCATTTTTATCCCCAACAGAGCAGTAAAGAGCGGAGTTTCGCTGGGGATAACCGTACTTTCGGCGGCGGTGAGCTTTATCCCTGCCGCTGTGATTAACCTGTGCATGATGGATACAATGCGTTGCCACACGGTATTCAGACCCGCAGTGATCGCCGTTTCGGCGGTGATTGCTGTCATCGCATTGACCGACACCGTGCTTGGACTGAGAGGAGCTGCAAAAGAAAATGGGCACATACAGACTGCCGCTTCATAATCTTAAAAGACGGCCGTTCCGCACGGCTGTTCTCATTGTGATATCTGCATTGATGACTGCTTCGGTATTCGGCGGACTTATTATCTCCTCAAGCCTTAAAAACGGTCTTGACAGCCTTGAACAGCGCCTCGGAGCTGATATCATCGTCGTACCGAAGGACGCGGAAGCAAAGACTGACCTTGAAAACCTCCTCCTGCAAGGTACTCCCGGATATTTCTATATGGATAAGTCGGTGCAGGAGAAAATATCAGCCGTTGAGGGCATAGATCTTACATCACCCCAGTATTTCCTTGTATCGGCAAACGCGGAGTGCTGCTCTGTAAAGGTGCAGATAATCGGCTTTGATGAGGACAGCGATTTCGCCGTAAAGCCATGGCTCAAAGAGGTCTATGACGGCAGGCTCGGAGCGAACGAGATAATAGTCGGCTCGAAGATCTCCACAAGGGTAGGGCATACACTCAAGCTCTACGGCGTGGAGTGCAAGGCTGTCGGCAAGCTTGATGCAACGGGCACGGGTCTTGATACGGCTATCTATACCACAAACGAAACAGTCCGCACGCTAATAGCCGCTTCACAGGAAAAAGGCATCAGTGTGCTTGCCAAGCAAAGTCCCGAGAATGTCATATCCTCGGTGTATATCAAGGTCAGGGACGGCTATGACGCAGGAGAGGTCGCAGGTAACATAAACCTCACCGTGGACGGCGTTCAGGCAGTACGCACACGCTCTATGATAACAGGCACCGCCGACAGGTTATCGGTCATCTCGGGCAGCATAGGCTTCTTCTCGGCGGCGGTGTGCGTACTCGCAGCCGTGATAATGACAGCGGCTTTCTCCGTGCTTGCAAACGAGCGCAGAAAAGAATTTGCCGTGCTCAGAGTTATCGGCTTTTCAAGAAGGAAACTGGGAGAAGTAGTGCTTTCGGAAACGGTGTTTATCTGCCTTGCAGGAGCCGTTTCGGGACTGCTCCTGACAGCACTTACCGTGCTGCCTTTCGGAACTCTTATCGAACAGAAAACGGGATTGCCTTACCTCAGTCCCGATATGGTAAAGCTGCTTATTTATGCGTTTCTCGCATTTGGGGCGGTCATGGTAACGGGACCGCTTGCATCGGCATGGTCGGCTTACAGGCTCAGCCGCGTGGATACGGGCAGTATTCTCAGAGAGGGGACCTGATATGATCTTACAGACAAACGGCATATCAAAAAGCTACTCCAAAAAGAAAAACAGCCGCATGATCACAGTACTTGACAGTACCGATATCGAGCTGCGTGCAGGCGAGCTCACCGTAATAGTCGGACGCTCGGGCAGCGGCAAAACAACGCTGTTGAACATACTTGCAGGACTTCTCCGACCAAGCGAAGGCAGTGTTCTTTATGACGGCATGGATATATACGGCTGCTCCGACAAGGAGCTTTCCGCTTTCCGCGCTGAGCATACAGGCTACATTCCGCAAAGCCAGAGCATCCTGCACGACCTTGATGTAAAAAACAATATTCTTCTGCCGTCAGCACTTATCGGAAAGGATGAATCAGCAAATGCACGCCTGCTTATGGATGAGCTCGGCATCGCTTCACTTGAAAACTCCTATCCTGATGAACTCTCCGGCGGTGAACTACGCAGAACGGCAGTGGCAAGGGCGCTGATAAACGAGCCGTCCTTCATCTTTGCCGACGAACCCACCAACGATCTTGATGTAAAGAACAGTTCTCTTGTGTTCGGATTATTGAAAAAGAAAGCCGAAGAGGGCGCAGCCGTGATCGTTGTTACACATGAGCAGTCGGCAGCGGAGTATGCAGATAATGTGTATCAAATGGAAAGCGGGAGGTTAAGATCTTTATAAAAAGCAGGCAGCCGCCCGTATCGCAGTTATCCTATATATATCACAAACTGTGAGATTTCTGTGTTCTTAAATCGGAGATCTGAAATAACTTAAGAGCATTTGATGATGCCCATTATTGTCCGGCTGTTGACCTTTTTCCCGGCTTGTGATATAATTGATTTGGATCCTGGTTTATTGGAGGGCAGTCAATGGAACTAAACTTTTGTACTCAGTGCGGAAGAAAACTTGTGTTAAAGCCTGTCGGTGACGAAGGCGAGCAGAAGTATTGTACTGAATGTAACAGATATTTTTTTGATAACCCTGCAAGCTGTGTTCTTGTGGCAATAATCAACGAGAGAAACGAGGTCCTGCTGTTAAAGCAGAATTATATCTCTCAGAAGAATTACACACTGTGCTCAGGTTATCTGAAAAAAGGTGAATCGCTTGAAGAAACAGTTGTCCGTGAGGTTTATGAAGAAACAGGACAGCGCGTGATCTCCTGCGAGTATGTCCAAAGCTATTATTTTCAACCGAAGAACCTTATCATGGCAGGCTTTATCGCTTACGTGAAAGCAAGTGATTTCGGCAATTCAAATGAAGTAGATGATTTGATGTGGGCAAAGCTTGACCGGGCAGTCACTATGGTTGAACGGGAGAATAACTGGTCAGGTGAACATCTGGATAGATGCATCTTAAAACTGAATCATTAAGGCTTTTCATAGCCCTGATACATTCAAACCCGGAAAGTTCCTTCCACCTACTCTCAGCGATAAGGTGCTGTATTTCTTTGCTCTTGTAATTAAGCAGCCGTGTGCTTCTGAGATATTTATTTTCCATAAAAATGCGCTCCTTTCTTCGATGTGTCCATTTTACCACATCACAAGAAGGAGCGCTTTCAAAAATCTGCTGTTCTATTCGAGTACCTCTGCAAGAGCCTTGATCCTTGCAAGATCGTCATCAGAGGGCGCATCGTTTACGATGATGCCCTCGCCGCCCACAAGCTCCGCGCCTGCTGCGGTTACACGTTCCTGCCAGCTGCGCATCCACTCGCCGTCGCCCCAGCCGTATGAGCCGAAGAGCAGCACCTTCTTGCCGGAGAGCTTTCCCTCTATCCCTGTGAAGAACGGCTCGAACTCCGCTTCTTCAAGTACCTCCGCACCCATTGCAGGGCAGCCGAGTGCAAGAGCTTCATACTCCGATACATCGTCCGAGAATTTCGAGACTGTCTGAGCCGTAACTCCGGCACCTTCTGCTGCTGCTTTGGCAAGTGCCTCGGTATTGCCTGTACCGCTCCAATAAATTACTGCTGTTTTCATAAATGTACCTCCAACTATATGTGTTGTTATTTCAAAAGCTACGCCACGCAGGCGGCGAGCTTTTTGCCCTGTTCAAGCTGCGTACAGAGTTCCGCACGGCAGCAGTGATACTGCGCAAATATGCGCCTCGCACGCTCAACATTTCCATAGACCTTCCACACTCCGCAGAGCTTGCAGTGCTGTCCGCAGTTTTTGATGAACCCCTTTACATCCTCAAGGGGATAGTCAAGAAAAATACCGATCTCGTGAGGAAACTCATCTTCCGAAAGCCGTTTGGAAAGCCTGTCGAGGCATTGCTCCGTGGTAAGCTCCAAAGCGTACCCGTACCCGGAAAGAAAGCGTCTTATTGCCCTGCAGCGGAGCCTCTGCTTCAGCATCTCATCGCTGTAGATATACACCAGCCGCCGTTTTTCGCTGGCAGGTATGAGCCTTATATGCAAGCCTCTGTCGGCAAGCTGATCGCTCAAAAGCTCCGTAAGTCCCGACAGATCAAATTCCTCGCTGGAAAGGGAGAGCAGACTGCCGCACTTTATCCCCATAAGCGTGGGGGCGGCGTGGTAGGCAAGAGCCATTTCAAACTTGGATATCTCACTTGCTGACATAAGATCACTCCGTTCCGAATATGGTTAGCGTATGCTAACCTGTGCTTATAAAACTCGGTGAGGGATGACCTCACCTTGTTTTTTATCTGTGAAAAAGCCCTTTCTTCTGATAGGGCTCCGACTTCACATCGAGAACCTTGTAGCCCGAATCCTTGAGTGCAAATTCTATCAGAGTTCTGTTAAACTCCTTCTCGGAGATCACAACAGTCTCTCCGGTTTTGTGCGATGATCTGACCTTCTTTACATCAAGCCTTTTGCGTATCGCATCGTTGACGTGCGCCTCGCACATTGAGCACATTATGCCGTCTATCTTTATCGTAGTTTTAAACATCGCTTTCCTCCGTATGGAGATAATTCCTCATCCCGGCAAGTGCTATGGCTATCGTAGATGAATTGTGCAAAAGAGCAGAGAGGGTAGGCGTTATCACGCCCGCCGCACCCAGGATCATCAGCAGGGAATTAAACCCGATGATCGTGCGGTAGTTGCGGTCGATGCGCTTCATCATGCCGTCGCTGACCTTTTTCAGCGTCAGCAGGCAATAGAGATCATCTGCCGAAATGGTAATATCAGCGATCTCCCGGGCTATTGCCGCACCGGAGCTTATGGCTATGCCCGCATCCGCTTCTGAGAGGGCAGGGGAGTCGTTCACTCCGTCACCGATCATAATGACCTTGCGTCCGCTTTCGTGCTCTGACTTAACAAAAGCCGACTTGTCCTCCGGCAGGACTTCGTAATGGAAATCATCCACACCGACAGCCGCTGCCACGGAACGTGCCGTGCGTTTGCTGTCACCTGTCATCATTACTACACGGCTTATTCCAAGCCTTCTCAGACCTTCGATGATCGCCCGTGCTTCATCGCGCAGCGGGTCTTCAATGCAGATCACCGCCGCCAACTTTCCTCCGACTGCAAGGTACAAATGGGAGTATTCATCGGGAAGCTCGTCAAACTTTTTCTGATCGCGTTTGAGTATCTTGCAGCCCTCATCCTCGAACACAAAATGATAGCTTCCGATGACTGCTTTCTTGCCGTCAATGCGGCTGGATATTCCGTGAGCGACTACATATTCAACTGTCGAATGCCGTTCCTCATGATCGAGACCTCTTGCCTTTGCTTCCTCAACAACAGCGTTGGCTATGGAGTGGGGATAATGCTCCTCGAGACAGGCTGCCAATCGTAACATTTCGGCCTCATTGTTATTACCAAAGGGGATGATCTTTGCCACTCTCGGCGTAGAGTGTGTGAGGGTGCCTGTCTTGTCAAAGACGATAGTATCCGCCTGAGATACGGCTTCAAGGAATTTTCCGCCCTTGACTGTTATCCCGTGGCTGCTGCACTCCCTCATAGCCGTAATGACCGAGATAGGCATGGCGAGTTTCAAAGCGCAGGAGAAATCTACCATAAGCAGAGATACCGCTTTGGTGACGTTCCGCGTCAGCAGATATGTAAGCACCGTTCCGCCGAGGCAGTAGGGAACCAGCTTGTCGGCAAGGGTAGAGGCATGGCTCTCGGCTTGTGATTTCAGCTTTTCGCTCTCCTCGATCATCCTGACTATACGATCATACTTTCCGCTGCCTGTGGTCTTATCTACACGCAGTACAACGCTGCCGTCCTCGATAACTGTTCCTGCATAGACATAGCTGCCTTCGGCCTTGTGAACAGGCAGACTCTCGCCTGTCAGTGAGGACTGATTTACTGCCGCATCTCCCGAAATAACAACGCTGTCAAGGGGAATCATACTGCCTGTGCGGACAACGATCTCGTCGCCCTCTGAGATCTCCGAGAGTGGTACAAGTATATCACCCTCGGCCTTGTGGAGCCATACCTTGTCAACGCCCAGGGACATCACGCTTGCAAGCTCATCAATTGACTTGCGGCGTGTCCAGTCCTCAAGCAGCTCGCCTATGCCCAGCATGAACATCACCGAAGCGGCGGTCTTCTGCTCTCCGCGGACAAGCGATACTGTTATTGCCGCCGCATCGAGAACAGACACATCAAGCCTGCCCTTCGAGAGGGAAGCGAGTGCCTCCTTGACATACGCCGAAGCGTGGAATACAGATATCGCAAACCGAAGCGGCGACGGGAAGAGCAGACGTCGTGCAAAACGCTTTATTACAGCACCGATCAGTTTATCCTCGAACTCACGGTCGAGGGCTCGGCCGGTGTGCTCCGGAACAAGAGCCTGCGCAGCTTTGTCCTCGTATGAAAACCTCGCCAGCGCACGGATGACATCCTCACGAGCTCCGGTATAGACGATCACCGCATCGCCTGTGCGGTCATAGACTTTCACTGTGCGGACAAAAGGCTTTGCACGCAGATAATATTCAAGGACATCTGCCTGTGCAAGTGTCATTTCGGGACCTATAATATGTACCCGGAAGCGTCCTTTGCACTCATGGAGTATGCTGCACCTCATTGTGCTTCGCCGCTCTCATCCTCAATGATAACAGCTTCTTCGGCGGCCTTTGCACGCTTCTGCTCGTTGAGGACTTTAGCCTCCGCAAGGATATCTCCGCAGCTCTCGCGGGTCCTTGTTACGTCCTTCATCACGCTCTCTTTTGCACGCAGAGCGGCGGCTGTAGTGTGGACATAGACTTTTTTGGCGTCCTTGCTTTTCAGAAGTTTGAAGCCTGCCGTTCCGAACAGGGTACCTCCGATGAATAATGCGATATGCTTTACTGACAACATTTTGACCATTCCTTTCCTCAGTGTTTTTCTCCCAAGGCTCCGGCGGAAAGGGGGGAACCTGTGCCGGAGCAAAAGGGAGAAATTAAAAGGTGGAGAGATTTGTTAGCTACAGCTAACTTACTGGTATAAATAATGTTAGCATATGCTAACGAATATATAATAGCACGTTTTCATGTGATTGTCAAGCAGGAAAACACATATCCTTTGCAACACGATGAATTTTGTCAATAAAGACAGTTATCGTATGCTAACTGTGCTTATTTTTGTCAAGTCGTCCATTGACAGCAGAGTAAAGGCTTGATATAATATAACGTGGTTAGCAAATACTAACCTGAAAAGTGAGAAAAGAATATGTTCGTAGCAAAGCAATACGAAAAGCCCCAAAAAACGAAGTACCTTGAGCCGGGTGTCGAATTCTTCGGGCAGATTAAGCCGGACTGAATCTACGGTGTTTTTGTTGAGGACAGGAAAAAGGCTTTTAGCAGGAAGCTGCAAGACAGCTGTAAAGGAGTATCGGTATGAACATTGAAGTTATCCCCGGTCTGCTTATCCCGTTCGCCGGAACGGCGGCAGGTTCGGCGTGTGTATTCTTCATGAAGCGCACCCTCGGCAGACAGCTCCAACGGGCGCTCACAGGGTTTGCCGCAGGCGTTATGACAGCCGCCTCGATCTGGAGCCTGCTTATCCCGGCTTTGGAGCAGGCGAGCAATATGGGCAAGTTCTCCTTTGTTCCGGCGGCGGTTGGCTTCTGGTGCGGTGTGCTGTTCCTGCTGCTGCTCGATACGCTGATACCTCACCTACATATGAACGCCGAAAAAGCCGAGGGCGTACCCTCACGGCTTGCCCGAACCACAATGATGGTGCTTGCGGTGACGCTCCACAATATCCCCGAGGGAATGGCTGTGGGTACCGTCTATGCAGGGGTCGTATCAGACTCAGCGGAGATGACTGCAGGAGGCGCATTCGCCCTTGCCCTCGGCATAGCGATACAGAACTTCCCGGAGGGAGCCATAATCTCAATGCCCCTTAACGCCGAGGGCAAAAGCAAGGGCAAGGCTTTCCTTGGCGGCGTACTGTCGGGAGCAGTAGAGCCCATAGGTGCCCTGCTGACAATACTGTTCGCAGGTCTGTTTCTGCCGGCGATGCCCTATCTGCTGAGCTTCGCAGCAGGTGCGATGATCTATGTGGTGGTCGAGGAGCTTATCCCCGAAATGTCGGAGGGCGAACACTCAAACATCGGCGTGCTGATGTTCTCGGTGGGCTTCACGCTGATGATGATACTTGATGTGGCACTTGGATAACGGAGGTTATGAGAATACGATGTATAAAGAAACAAAAGAAAACTATCTGAAGACTATTCTCGTGATGACCGAAAAAAATGACGGAGTACGCAACACCGACCTTGCAAAAAATCTCGGAATAAAAAAACCTTCGGTCACGACTGCCGTAAAGCGGCTCGAAGAAGAAGGCTATGTGTCACACGATGATAAAGGCTTGATAGTTCTGACTTCGATCGGTCTTCGGGTTGCACAGGATACTTTCCGCAGGAACTTGACTTTTGTGGAATTGCTGACATCGCAGGGGGTTCCTCTCGCTGTGGCCGAACACGATGCCTGCAAGCTGGAGCATGATGTAGGTCCTGAAAGCTATGATGCATTCGTGCGGATAAATGCGCTTTTGAAAAGCAAGAAAGCTGAATGACAATACTGAACTATCAAAGCCGCTGTCCAAGGAACAGGGACATATATGTTGAAAACTGTTTTAGGTATTCAACAAAAAACAGTTAGCACTCGCTAATCAAACTATACAAATCTACAAATCATCGCTTTAACGCATTATACCGCTTGACAAAATTCTGCGGCAGTGCTATCATATATATGGTTAGCAAAAGCTAACCTATATGTTTGGAAACCGGTTAGTTGAAGCTAACATAGATAAGGAGTGACTATGAGTGTAGTTATCGTAGGTGGTAATGACCGTATGGCAACAAGATACAAGGATATTTGCAGTACATATAATTGCAGATCAAAAGTATTCACGCAGATGCCCGCAGACTTTGAAAACAAGATCGGCTCGCCCGACCTTGTGATAGTTTTCACGGGTACCTGTTCGCACAAGATGCTTGGCGGCGTCAAGAAACACACCGAGAGAGCGGGAACGCCTGTGAGACATCTGCACAGTTCCAGCGTGAGCGCGCTCAGGGAGTTGCTTTCGGAATACAGGGATAAGAGGTGAAATGATGATGCCTTTGGTAATGGCTGATATGGAAAAGGAATTTGTTATCCGCAGGATAGGCGGAACCCCCGAGGTGAAGAAGCACCTCGAAGATCTGGGCTTTCATGCTGGAGGTACTGTCAGCGTTGTTTCCAAGCTCGGCGGCAACGTGATAGTTAAAGTCAAAGAGTCGCGTATAGCAGTCAGTGAAGAGCTTGCAAGAAAAATAATGGTATGAGGTGAGAAGTATGAAAACGTTGAGAGATGTGCCAATAGGGCAGACCGCAAAGATCTTAAAGATCCACGGCGAGGGTGCTGTCAGAAGGCGCATTATGGATATGGGCATGACCAAGGGAGCAGAGGTCACCGTCCGCAAGGTGGCACCCCTCGGAGACCCCGTTGAGATCACGGTCCGCGGCTACGAGTTGTCTATCCGCAAGGCGGATGCTGAAATGGTCGAGATAGTTTAAGACCTTTATTTTTTGCACACGGGTTAGCTTCGGCTAACAACATTGAGGAGGAAATACAATGAGTATAAAAATAGCGCTTGCAGGTAATCCCAACTGCGGAAAGACCACGCTTTTCAATGCGCTTACGGGCTCCAATCAGTTTGTGGGGAACTGGCCGGGAGTTACGGTGGAGAAAAAAGAGGGTAAGCTGAAAAAGCACGATGATGTCACTGTTGTTGACCTGCCGGGTATCTATTCGCTGTCGCCCTACACTCTTGAAGAGGTCGTGGCGAGAAACTACCTGATCGGTGAGCGCCCCGATGCGATCCTGAACATCATCGACGGCACCAATCTGGAGCGTAACCTGTATCTGACAACACAGCTCACTGAGCTTGGCATCCCTGTTGTGCTTGCAGTGAATATGATGGATATTGTCCGCAAGAACGGCGACAAGATCGACACAGCAGAGCTGGGTCTCAGACTGGGATGTAAGGCGGTGGAGATCTCTGCGCTGAAAGGTACGGGCATCGCCGAGGCTGCTGAAGCTGCGATCTACGCGGCACAGAACGAAAAGACCGTTCCCATGCACACCTTCAACGGTGTCGTGGAGCACGCTATAGCCCACATTGAGGAAGCTGCCGTCCATGACCTGCCGGAGGAGCAGCAGCGCTGGTACGCCTTGAAGATCTTCGAGCGTGATGAAAAAGTTCTCGAACAGCTTGAACTGTCCGGCAGTGTGCTTTCTCACATTGAAGCTGACATTACCGCCGCCGAGAAGGAGCTCGACGACGATGCAGAGAGTATCATCACCAACGAGCGCTACATTTATATCTCTGATGTTATCAAATCTTGCTACAAGAAGCAGAACCGCGGCTCACTTTCCGGCTCGGATAAGATCGACAGGGTAGTCACAAACCGTTGGCTGGGACTTCCGATATTTGCAGTCATAATGTTTGCGGTATATTGGATCTCAATGGTTGCAGTCGGTACACCTATGACCGACTGGGTAAACGACGGAGTTTTCGGTGACGGCTTCCACCTGTTCGGCAACGGTACGGAGGAATACGAAGCCGATGCAGAAGAGTACGCAAATGCAGAGGCAATCATAGACGGTTACAAGCTTTATGTCGAAGAGAACAGCGTTGCTCCTGCAGGCGATTTTGAGTACGAAGTCGAGGACGAGGATACGCTTGAAGTATCAACCGAGACCGCAACTCTTGCAGACTACGATGCCGCACTTGCAAGCATTGAAAAGTTCGGCGATGAGCCTGATCCCGCGGATTACGGTTGGTTCGTTCCCTCAATACCCTCACTCGCAGAATCCGGCCTCGACAAGGCGGGAGCCCCCGACTGGCTCAAAGGTCTTATCATTGACGGTATCATCGCAGGCGTGGGCGCAGTACTCGGCTTTGTTCCGCAGATGTTGGTACTGTTTCTTCTGCTGGCATTCCTTGAAGCTTGCGGCTATATGGCTCGTATCGCATTCGTACTTGACCGTATCTTCCGTAAGTTCGGCCTTTCGGGCAAGAGCTTCATACCTATGCTGGTAGGCGTTGGCTGCGGAGTGCCGGGTATCATGGCATCCCGTACTATCGAGAACGAGCGTGACCGCCGCATGACGATCATGACCACAACATTTATTCCCTGCGGTGCAAAGGTACCTTTTATCGCTATGATCGCAGGAGCACTCTTCGGCGGCTCAGCATGGGTGTCTACCTCGGCTTACTTTATCGGCATGGCTGCGATAATCGTATCGGGCATCATGCTCAAAAAGACAAGAATGTTCGCCGGTGATCCTGCACCTTTTGTAATGGAACTTCCTGCTTACCATATGCCTACAGTCGGCAACGTTCTCCGCTCAATGTGGGAGCGCGGCTGGTCATTCATCAAGAAGGCAGGAACTGTTATACTTATCTCTCAGGTACTCGTATGGTTCACAAGCCGCTTCGGTGTAGTTGACGGCAGTTTCCAAATGCTTGAAGAAGATCAGCTTGATGCATCTATCCTTGCTAAGATCGGCAGCGGCATCGCCTGGATCTTCTCGCCTCTCGGCTGGGGCAACTGGCAGGCAGCAGTCGCATCCTTCACAGGACTTGTCGCCAAAGAAAACATTGTCGGAACAATGGGTACTCTCTACGGCGGCGATCAGACAACCTGGCAGGCTCTCGCTGCTGCGTTCACAGGAATAACAGGCTTCTCGTTCCTGGTGTTCAATCTTCTCTGCGCACCCTGCTTTGCAGCGATAGGTGCTATCAAGCGTGAGATGAACAGCGCCAAATGGACACTCTTCGCAGTCGGCTATCAGTGCGGCTTTGCATACTGCATTGCGCTGATGATTAACCAGTTCGGCGGACTGTTCACAGGAGAAGTTAATGCAGTCGGCGTGATATTCGCATTTGCGGTCCTTGCAGGCATGATCTATATGCTGTTCAGACCCTATAAGGAAGCAACGAAGCTGAGAACAAAGCTCGCAGGTACCAAGGCATAAAGGAGATGTAATTATGGCAGCATGGTTAAGCGCAAACATAGGAACAATAATCGTTATCCTCATTCTCGCGGCGGTAGTCGCACTGGCAATTCGCTCGATAGTAAAGGATAAAAAGGCAGGCAAGGGCGGCTGCGGCTGCGGCTGTGCAAACTGTGCTATGCACGGCAAGTGCCACGCTGCCGGAAACAATTCTAAGTAAACGATATGGAGGGGCTTGCCCCTCCTGTTTGCTGTAATAAGGCAATACCATACAACCTGCGGTATTTCCTTAAAATTATTTTTTGTCGCACTTGACAAATGCCTGAGCGTGTGATATACTATTAATTGAACAAATGAATATGTGTTCATATAAGGAAAGGAGAAACAATATGTTTATAGACATCAGTAACATCAAAAAACACTTTGGAGAGGGAGACAGCCGCGTAGATGTATTGAAGGGCATTTCCTTTGAACTCAACAAAGGTGAGTTCTGCGTATTGCTCGGGCCTTCCGGTTCGGGCAAATCAACGCTGCTCAATATCATCGGCGGTATAGATAATGCCGACAGCGGCTATATCTCGATAGGCGGAGAGAAGACCGCAGATATGAACGAAAAGGCCCTGACCCTCTACCGCCGCAAGCACCTCGGATATATCTTCCAGATGTACAACCTTATCCCGAATCTTAATATCAAAGAGAACGTGGAAGTCGGCGCTTATCTGAGCGATAACCCCCTCGACGTCGATGAGATCCTCAAGACCCTCGGACTTTATGAGCATCGTCACAAGCTGCCCAATCAGCTTTCGGGCGGTCAGCAGCAGAGAACAGCTATCGGCAGAGCTATAGTCAAGAATCCTGATATCCT
>Ga0310786_10000048_pt1 | contig 187869 bp, 156 predicted proteins | sample AusTroGonzalo_MG_FD_203881 | JGI IMG/M metagenome (GOLD analysis project Ga0310786, IMG submission 203881) | Bovine rumen microbial communities from tropical cattle in Woodstock, Queensland, Australia - Gonzalo_03 (v2) (version 2) | ecosystem: Host-associated > Mammals > Digestive system >... | reverse complement strand
CGCTCAAACTCCTTTCCAAATTGTTTGACGTGTCGATCAATACTCTTCTCGGTTCCCCGAGAAAGTTAGTTTGCCAATGCTGCGGAATGCCTCTTGAGGACTGTAATATGAGCCGCGAAACCGACGGCAATTTCAATGAAGAATATTGCAAATGGTGTTATGCCGACGGTGAATACACGCTCGACATTTGGAAACGGTACGCCGAAATAGGAGGAAAAGTAAAAATCGAAGAATTCAAAAGGCAGTTGATCCAAGAGCTCAATACACTTTTACATATCGAAGGTTTGCCCCAAGTCGAGAATCTGAATGTGTTATCAGGCGAGTTTATCAATCTGGAATACACCCTTCCAAACGGAGAAAAAGTGAAATTCCTCGATGATAAGCAGACCTATTTCGGCAGCCAGCTTGAAAGCGAATTCGGTAACAGATGCTTTGGAATCGCCGCGAATATGGACTTTCTTCTCATATGCTCATATGAGGAAAACGGTGAGAATCCCGAACTGGTGATTTATAAAAAGAGATAATCAAATTCCGGTTTGCGGAGGCAAAAGTGTGCATCATTTAGGCGTTTTTACCTTGATTATGTATCATTTACACGCTCTTTTACAAAAAACGCAGTCCTCGTGACTGCTTTTTTTGTGTACGAATGGCGGGAATCGAATGTGGATTCGGGAAGTACAATCATACACAGGATCAGATCTGCTTTTCCCTTCCCCTCATTTTCGTTTGACTTCGATATATGGATTTATTTATACTTTTTTATAGATAATCTTTTTACTTCCACGCGGACGCCAAGGAGTACCCATTATGGAAAAATTGCTGATAGAAGCCAAAAACCTATATAAGACCTACGGCGAAGGCGAAGGATTGACCTATGCGCTGAACGACGTGTCCATCAACGTGTACGAACATGATTTTCTGGTGATTTTGGGCGGATCCGGGTCGGGAAAATCCACCTTCCTGAATATGCTCGGCGGCATCGACACGGTGAAGTCCGGGCAGATCTTCGTGCACGGGCAGGATATCGTGAAGTACAACGATAAAGAAATGACTCTCTATCGCAGAAATACGATCGGATTTATCTATCAATTCTTCAACTTGATCAACGACATCACCGTGCTGCAAAACGTGATGCTCGCACCGGGTTCGCGTAATAAAGAACGCGCCCTTTCCCTCTTGGAAAGAGTGGAGCTTTCGGACAAAAAAGACAAATTCCCTCGCCAGCTTTCCGGCGGGCAACAACAGCGCGTAGCGATAGCGAGAGCGCTCAACAAACAGAGCGACATCCTGCTCTGCGACGAGCCGACGGGCGCCTTGGACGACGCATCCGGCAAAGCGGTCTTGAAGCTTTTGGAAGAGATCCATAACGAAGGAAAGACGATCGTTCTCGTGACGCACACGCGCGAGATCGCGGGCATGGCAAACCGCATCATCACGATGAAGAACGGAAAGGTCGTCAAAGAAGAGATCAACGACAAGATCATCAAAGCGGACGAGGTGATTTGGTAAGATGATCTCCACGATGCTGAAACCTTTCTTCAAAAGATTCATCGGGCTCTTCGTCTCGATGGTCTTCGTATCGATGCTCTCCATCGCCCTTCTCTCGGCTTTTGCATCCACCATCTACAATTTGAACGAAACCTTCACCACCTACCTTGCCGACTACGGCAGCGTGGACTCGGTGATCGCCCTTCCCTTCACGGAGACCTCAAAGCTGGAAGGAGTCAAGGAGCTGGAAGGAGTCGAAGAGGTGCAGTATCGTCTGACTATTGACTCCTATTTGCAGAAGAGCGACGGCAGGACCATCACCGCCCGCATCCACACCTATAAACAGGACGGTTCCTCTCTTTTCGGACGCTACGTCTTGGAGCGCACCGCTCCGAACTCGAGCAAGATCAACGTCTCCGTCGTGCGCAAATTTGCCGAGAACAACGGCTTCAAGGTGGGGGACACGATCAAGATGGGGTATTTCGGGATCTATCTCGACTTCTACGTCAGCGAGATCATCGAAACGCCCGAAGCGATACAGGCGAGAGCCAACAACTACGTTTGGTCGGATAATACCGATTTCGGATACGTATATATCAACGAAAAGGAAGTGGATCGCGCCTTGCTTTCTTTGGCAAAGCTCGTCAAGAAGAAAATCCAAGAGGACGAATCCTTCCGCCACTATTATGAGGAAGCGACCGACCTTGCCGGAAATTCTTTCCCCGATCTCATCGAGAACGTTCTGCAAAAAGAGAGCTACACTTCTTCCTTCGCCAATCAAATGCTCGTAAAGGCAAAAGAGGGCTACTCTCAAGAAGAAATCACCTACACCGTGCAGCATTATCTCACCCAAAACGGCGTCGAAGTCAAGTCGGCGACCGAGAATCACAAGATGTTTTATTATCAATACATCAAAAATGCGATCAGACAGCTCAAAGTCGGCGCGATCTTCTTGCCCCTCTTCTTCTATTCGGTAACGATGATCGTCATAGGTCTCTTTATCAATCAAATGATCAAAGCGATGACCCCGCAAATCGGCATCATGATGTCCATCGGATCGGGGAAACGGGATATCATTTCGATATTTTTGGCTTTTTCGCTCGTAATGGCGATGGTTTCCGGCATATTGGGAGTCACGGTCGGTATGCTTCTGAACAAGCTACTTGCCTCCATCATGATCACCGTTTATTCCATGCCCACCATCCCGTGGGCTGTCAACCTGTGGATCACGACGAGCGCCGTCCTCACCCTCTTGATCTTCACCGAAATCACCACGATGATCTCCTGCCGACAGATCTTCAAGATCACCCCGAAAGACGCCACCATCTCGAACGAAGCGGCGCGAAAGCACCTTTCTCCCCGTTTGGAGAGAGTCATCGAACGGGCGCCGATGAATATCAAACTATCCCTTAACTCCATCGCGCAAAACCCACGTCGTTTCTTCGTGTCGGTCTTCTCGATCTTCGCTTCCTTTGTGATCATACTCCTCGCCCTCTTCTTTTTCGTCTCCAAAAACACCATGATGGATCAGACGATGGCGCGTATGTCCTTCGACGCACAAGTCTATCTGGCTGCCGAGGCGGATGAAGCGCTCGTAGCGGACGTGAAAAGTCAAAAGAGCGTAAAGGCTATGGTGGACTGCTATTACACCTATGCGGAAGTCACTTCGCTGGACGGCAAGACGAGCACCTATTTGGAGTGCTTGGCATACGACGAGACGGTACCGAACGAGATGATACTGATCCCGGATAGTAAAGGAAAAGGCGATCTCGAAATACAAGCAAAGGGAGTGATCTTGCCGACCTTGACGGCGAAAACCTTGGGGGTAAAGGCGGGAGATACGATCAAAGTGAACGGTGTGCCGGTCAAGGTGTCCGCTCTCAGCAACCAGTACTTCCACCCCATCACCTACCTCTCCAAAACGCAAATGCGCGATCTCGATTTGTCCTACGTCTCTTCCTTCCTCGTCCAAGTCAACGACGAGGACGAATTCCTCGCATATATGAGCGAGAAAAATGCTTCTCTGACCGTCTTCACAAAATACCTGAAGCGGGACATCCACGGCATCTTCGACTCGATCAACGTCTTCATCTATATCCTGATCGGGTTCTCCCTCTTTATGGGCTTCATCATCCTCACCATCATGAGTCAAAATGCCCTGATGGAGCAGAAACGACAAATCTCCGTGCTTCGATTGATCGGATTCCGCGTCTTTGACATATCCAATATGTGGACGCTGCAAAGCTTCTCTCAATTACTCTTCTCCTCCCTCTTTGCCATTCCCGTAGGGGTGCTCTCCTCCGCGATTCTCTTCGGCATTTGCTCCTCCGCTTCGCAAGCATATCCCTTGGTCGTCAGCATTCCTACCGTTCTATTTGCCTTTGCCTTTATTTTCGTGATCATCCTTTCTTGCCATTTGCTCTCGATGTTGACCATCAAACGATGGAACCTTGCGGATAACACGCGAAGCAGAGAATAACCTTCATCTACCATCAAAAGAGGGAAGGACTCATCCTTCCCTCTTTTCATTTTCAAAACGATTCGATTCGTATTAAACGATAAAGAGCCAAGCCATATTCATCAAGATAGCCTGCGGTGCACCGCTGAGTTTCTGCGCCTTCTCGATCGCGCTCTCCGTCACCTCGAAGGATGCGACGGCGTCGACCGGCTTAACCTCGATACCCGTCACGAGATATTTGACCGAATCATCCTTTTTGATCTCAAGATGAATTGACGCCCCATCATCCGACCAAGAAATCGCCGCGTCAAGGGACAAGTCTTTCAGAAAATCCGAAAGGCTGACCCCGAAGAGTTGCGTAAATGCCAAAGACAGGCTGAACATCTTATCGCTGCCCAATTCTTTCTCCAGGATGGCGATCACGTCTTCTTCCTCGATATCGCGGAAGCCTTCTTCCGTGGGCATGCCCAAGAAGAGGTTGGCGATAGCCAAAAGGTCACGATCGTTCGCTTTGTTGATCGCGACGTCCACAGTCGCGCCCTTTTCCGATTTCGTAAAGGTGAAAACCTCCAAGAAGAGCTTCTTATTCTTCTCAACGATCGGCTGAAGCTTGTCGTACAGTTCGCCGAGATCCGCCGTGTCGATGGTCTCGTCCTTTTTGAGGAAGCGGATATAGGAGAGCAAAGACTCGCTTTCTTCCACGAGCTCTTCCTCCTCGGATCCGTCGTCATAGGTCTCGATAGCAACCGTCCTCTTAAACTTCTGCCAGCAGACTTCAATCGAGGTCGCGTCTTGAGAGAACCCGACGATCTCGTAATCATCCACGTTCTCCATCGATCCGTCGTCGTACTCGACTGTCACCCACAGCTCCTCGCGAAGATCCGCTTCAGTGCTTCCTTTCTGGAGATACACCGTACCGGAACAATCCATATCAACCGCAATCAAATTCTCCGGATCGTAAACGTAGGCGAAAGAATAATAAACGGCAGCAGTTTCCTTCCGCTTGACCTGCAAGAAATGATTCCCCGTTTTGTCAAGAGCGGCGCCGACCGGCATAAAGTCGATCATATCGATCACGAAGCCGTCGATCAGCCCCTCCCAACGAACCGTCCCGTCCGTGTAAATCACCGTAGCGTCAAGCAAGGCTTCCGCTTCGGCGAGAGGAGTATTCAAAGCAACGATAAGATTATTGACGTATATGGAATTCTCCTTCACTTTACCGGGATCGTAAAAGATCACGTTATCTATCGCCATTTCGTGATTCTTGGAGAATACGATGGTGACCTCTCCGTAGGCGGACGCGGAAGCATCGAATCCCACCAACGAATAGTCGGTGTACTCCTCTTCCTCCCCCTCTTCGTTATAGACCGTCACGATCAAACGATCGCGCAGATCCTTCTCGGTCGATCCGATCGGGAAGCGCAGATCGTCGCCCACCACCGTATAGCCGTAACCGTTTTCAAAACGAGGATCGTTCTCTTCTTCCTCCTCCTCTTCGATCACCTCCGGCTCTTCCGAAAGGGCGCCGATAATGGAATGCAGCATATCGACGAAGGACATCGACCCGTCCTCATTCTCGAAGGCGAGATAGTAGGTGTATTCGGACAACTGTTCTTCACTCGTCCCGATCGCTTTCGCCAGACCGGAAGCATCCACATACAGATACTTCTCATTCAGCACGCCGCGCACGATATCCTTCTTGTCGTTATAGGAAAGATATGCCGTGACGTAATCGCGATCTCCCGCCTCGGCAAAGAACTCGGAGGTATGCAAGATCGCGGTCAAGGTCAAAGTCTTCACTTTCTGCGGCAACGAAATCGGCATGCTGATCTGCAGATCTTTCAGCGTGGCGTCTTTCTCGGGAAGTTCAAAAGCTTTGTCCGAAATCGCAAGCGCCAAAGAAGTGCTGAGCGTTAGATCGGAGTCTTTATCCTCGGCGACGACGCCGATCTCCACCCCGTTCTCCTTGATGGCGAAAGAAAAGGTGATTTCCACCTTGCCGGCTTTGAATGCGCCTGCCGTCTGCAGATCGATCATATCCACCAAAAGATCATAATGCATTATGGATTTTTGATTCTCATTCAATAACAAATCCGCAAGAGCAAGCAACTTTTTGGAATTGGCTTTCAGCGTATAGGTATCCCCTTCGTGCCGGAAATCAAGCTTCATCGTGGAGAGAATCGAGCTGTCGGAAATATCGTCGAAGGGTTTCAACACCGTGGAAAGAGCGATAAAAACGGAATCGAGGTTCTCACGCAAATCGGAGCGGAAATCTCCCTCCTTATCCGCACTTTCTCCCTCCTCATCCGAAAGAGTTGACGAGCCGATAAGGGCAACGTCGAAATCGTCCATCAGACGGCGGACTCTCGACATCTCCACTTTTGCGCCGCCGATCATGACCGTTTCGCCGTCGTAAAAGCCGATCACCTTTTTATCCTCTTGCTTGCCGGTAACCAAAGCAACGTTGATCGACTTATCCTCCGACTCATTCACCAACATTTCCAGCGAGAAGCCGTCCGCGTCTCCTGCCGAAGAGCTTTTTACTTGAGAATCGAAGGAAAGAGAATAGGATTTGGCGCCGTCCTGCGCGAGCAAGCGATAAAGGGGTCTCAATTCTTCGCGGATGAGAAGCGCTTGTGCGGACAGACAGGGCACGCGGATGCTTTTTTCCAATCCCAGAGCGGAAACGATCACATCCAGAAATTGTCCGTCTTCGGTGACTTTGACGCTTTTCACGGAGAAATCAACCTTCTTTTTCGCGCCGTTGACTTCCACCTCAACGGAAATCACCTCCGACAGGTCTTCGGGAGAAGCGTCCGAAAGGACGGCATCGGCGTCGAAAGAAACGTCCAAGTCCACTCCGGATAAATCGATGTCTTCCGTAAGAAGATCCCCTTCCGCAACGTTGCTTGGGGGATCGGGCTGTTTTTCTTTTTTCGATTTACAGGCGACCATCGAACATACTAAAAGTGCGATAAGCAGCAAAACGACGATGAATAAAACGGCTTTTTTGCTTGAAACTCTCATAAACCCTCCGTCGGAAGAGAAGGCTTCCTATTAGTAATCATACCGTTTTGACAATTTAATTGTCAAGGATAAAGTTTTCCGGACAGGCATTCAGATCACGTAATCGTCGCCGCGGTGGTCGGTGCGCATGAGATCGGCGAGCGAGACGCTGTCCAGATAGTCGTTGATGACGCGATAGAGATTCTTCCACATCGGTAGCGTTCTGCATTCTTCCGCACGCGCGCAGAAGGATGCCTCCTTCTCCAGACAGGCGATGGGAGCGAGATCTCCTTCGGTGATACGCAGGATCTCTCCCACAGTGTAATCCTCCGGCGCGCGGTTTAGCTTGTAGCCGCCCCCTTTGCCGTGCTGTCCTTCGACCATCCCCGCTTTGGAGAGATCGGTCATGATCCCTTCGAGATACTTCTGCGAGATCTCCTGTCTCTCCACGATGTCCTTTAAGCGAATGAAATTCCCGTTATACTGCTCCGCCAGATCGATCATCACGCGCAAGGCGTACCGTCCTCTCGTCGATATCTTCATCTCTTTCTCCTTTATACTTCTCTCTCCGCAATCGCTTCGATCTCGACAAGCGAACCTTTGGGGAGCGCCGCCGCTTGGATCAAGCTTCTTGCCGGTTTCTCCGTGAAAAACCTGCCGTACACCTCGTTGAACGCCGAAAAATCGGCGATATCCGCAAGGTAGCAGGTGATCTTCACGACTTTCGACAAATCACTGGCCGCCTCTCTCAAAATCGCTTGGAGATGGCGAATCGCATTCTCGGTCTGACTCGAGATATCAAGGGGGAACTTCCCCTTTTCGTCGCTGCCCAACTGCCCTGACGTGAATACCCATTTATCGCTGACAATCGCCTGCGAATAGGGGCCGACCGCAGCAGGCGCTTGTTCAGTTTGGATCCTTTCCATCATCTTTTCTCCCATTCTCCGGTGAATATACATTCGCCCCACGGCTATAAACCATGGGGCATGATGCTCTCTTTTACTATCTTTTCAGTCTTGGAAGAGGGGTGTGGACAGATATCTGTCTCCCGTATCGGGCAGGATCACCACGATCTTCTTCCCCTTATTCTCGGGACGCTTGGCAAGCTCGATCGCCGCCCAGGTCGCCGCACCTGCGGAGATGCCGACCAAGACGCCCTCCTTCTTGCCGATGAGTTTCCCGGTCGCAAAAGCGTCTTCATTCGCGACGGGAATGATCTCGTCATACACCGAAGTATTCAGCACATCGGGGACGAATCCCGCGCCGATACCCTGAATCTTGTGCGGTCCCGCGACGCCGGTCGAGAGCACGGCGCTCGTCTTGGGCTCGACCGCCACGACCTTCACGCTCGGCTTCACGCTTTTCAGATATTCGCCCGTGCCGGTGATGGTGCCGCCCGTGCCGACGCCCGCCACCAAGAAATCCACTTCGCCGTCCGTATCCTCATAGATCTCGGGGCCGGTTGTCTCGAAATGAGCTTTGGGATTCGCCGGATTGACGAACTGTCCCGGAATGAAACTGCCCGGCGTCTCGGCGGCAATCTCTTCCGCCTTGGCGATGGCGCCCTTCATTCCTTTGGTGCCGTCGGACAGCACGAGCTCCGCGCCGTACGCCTTCATCAGTTGACGACGCTCAACCGACATGGTCTCGGGCATCACGATGATGATTCTGTATCCCTTCGCCGCCGCGATGGCGGCAAGACCGATGCCGGTATTTCCCGAGGTGGGCTCGATGATGACCGATCCCTCCCTAAGAAGCCCCTTGGATTCGGCATCCTCGATCATCGCCTTCGCGATACGATCTTTCACCGAACCTGCGGGATTGAAGTACTCCAATTTCGCATATATCTTTGCTTGCAGAGCAAACTCTTTCTCAATATGTGTGAGCTCCAAAAGAGGGGTTTTTCCGACCAGTTGGTCGGCAGATGTATAGATCTTAGACATATTCCGATTCTCCTTTTTTATATTATACTCTATTTTTTGATCGCTTGGAAGCCTTTTTCCAAATCGTTCAGGATGTCGTCGATGTGTTCGGTGCCGATGGAGAGGCGCACGGTATTCGGCTTGATACCCGCGGCAAGGAGCTCCTCCTCCGAGAGCTGTGAGTGGGTGGTAGACGCCGGATGAATGACGAGGGACTTAACGTCCGCGACATTCGCAAGGAGGCTGAAGAGCTCGAGGCTCTCTGTGAATTTCTTCGCGTCATCCGCACTTCCCTTCACGTCGAAGGTGAAGATGGACGCCGCACCCTTGGGGAAGTAACGATCGTAAAGCGCCTTTTCCTTGCCCGAAGCGAGGGAGGGGTGATTCACCTTCTCCACCTGCGGGTGATTCTTCAAAAACTCCACCACCTTGAGGGCATTCTCCACGTGGCGCTCCAAGCGGAGGGAGAGGGTCTCCAGCCCCTGCAAGAGCAGGAAGGAATTGAAGGGGGAGATCGTCGCGCCCTGATCTCTCATCAAGGTCGTGCGCAATTTGATGATGTATGCCAGATTCCCCGCCGCCTCGGTGAAGACGACGCCGTGATAGGAAGGATTGGGCTTGCTGAGCCCGGGGAACTTATCCTTCTCTGCCCAATCGAACTTGCCGCCATCCACGATCACACCGCCCATCACGGTGCCGTGACCGCCGATGAACTTAGTCGCCGAATGCACCACGATATCAGCGCCGTGCTCGATCGGGCGGAGATAATAGGGGGTGGCAAAGGTATTGTCCACGATGAAGGGGACGCCGTTTTTATGCGCGATGGCGGAAATCGCCTCGATGTCGATGACGTCGGAATTGGGATTGCCGAGGGTCTCGGCGTAAAAGAGTTTGGTATTGGGCTGCACTGCTTTTTGGAAGTTCTCGGGATCGGACGGATCGACAAAGGTAACCGATAAGCCCTGCTCTTTCAATGTGTGCGCAAGGAGGTTATAGGTGCCGCCGTAAAGGTTCGTGGAGGAGACGATGTGGTCCCCCGCCGTCGCGATATTCTGGATCGCATAGGTGATCGCCGCGGAACCCGAAGCCGTGGCAAGCGCCGCCGCGCCTCCCTCGAGCGCCGCGATCCTCTTCTCGAAGACGTCGCTCGTGGGGTTCATCAGTCTGGTATAGATATTGCCGCCTTCGGTCAATCCGAATCTACCCGCGGCCTGTGCAGAATCCTTGAAGACATAGGAAGTCGTCGCGTAAATGGGTACCGCCCTCGCATCGGTGGCGGAATCGGGGCTCTCCTGCCCCACGTGTATTTGTAATGTTTCGAACTTGTAATCAGCCATAATGATATCTCCTTATTCTTTCTTATTGAATGTGCGTGCACTTGTCATACTTACTACATCGACAGCACATTCGTCCGAAACGGAAATTCTTGCGTATAATTCTGATCAAAAGGTCTTTCATTTCTTTCTCCTAATCAACCTATCTACCTCGTAGGTTGATTGTATAATAGCACAACAAAGCCAGAACGGTCAAGCAATTTGCAGTGGTTTTTTATAAAAATCTTATTATATTCAAAAGGCGGCGCTCCCGCCGCCCCGGATTATAGAATGATTTATCTTAACGCAAGCGACTGCTTGCTATTCACAAAGAGTAGCGGCGAGCAGAAAACGTTTATAAAACCCCCATTTTCTCACTCTATCTCTGACAGCCGAAAGGGCAACAAGTTCGCTTCGCTCGCACAAGGATGAGATCCTTCGGCAAGCTCAGGATGACAAGTAGATGCTGTCTCCTGCGCCTGCGGCTGTCCTTTATTCCGCATTCCGAATTCCGCATTAGTATATTATTCTGTCATTTCGACCGCAACGAAGTGAAGCGGAGAAATCGCCGATTACTATGCGAGCAGAGCGAGCTTTTACCGCGAATATGCGGCGATTCTTCAGCTACAGTCGCTTTGCTCCTTTCGTTCAGAATGACGATTGATATATTTGGAGCAACGCTACCCTTTATTCCGAATTCCGAATTCCGAATTCCGAATTAGATTCACTCTCCGTGGCAACACTCCACTTCGCGGAAGGTTTCCTCGTCATAAGGGATCCCTTCTCTCTTGTAATAGTCGAGGATCGCGCGCTTGATAGCCTCTTCGGCGAGCACCGAACAGTGCATCTTATAAGCAGGGAGCCCGTCCAAGGCCTCCGCCACCGCTTTATTCGTCAGCTCGAGCGCCTCGGAAAGAGGCTTCCCTTTGATGAGTTCGGTCGCCATCGAGCTGGACGCGATGGCAGAGCCACAACCGAAAGTCTCGAACTTGACGTCCTCGATGATCCCATTCTCGATCTTAAGATAGATTTTCATGATATCGCCGCACTTGGCGTTGCCCACCTCACCAACGCCATTTGCGTCCTCGATAACGCCGACATTACGGGGGTTCTTGAAATGATCCATCACTTTCTCACTGTATAATGCCATAATTCACTCCTTATATAAGAAACGGTTTGATTCCATTCATTTTGTCGCGCCAAATGGGGGACATATTTCTGAGGCGCTCAACGACCTTCGGGATCACCTCGAGGGCGAAATCGATCTCTTCTTCGGTGGTATATTCCGACAGCGAGAGGCGGAGGGAGCCGTGCGCGATCTCATGCGGGTGCCCGATCGCGAGGAGGACGTGGCTCGGGTCGAGAGAACCCGAGGTGCAAGCCGATCCGGAAGAAGCCTCTATGCCGTACTCATCCAAAAGGAGCAAGAGGCTCTCCCCTTCGATCCCCTCGAAGCAGAAATGCACGTTGCCGGGCAGGCGACGCACCCTGTCACCATTCAGTATCGAATGAGGGATGCCGGATAACCCTTGAATCAATTTATCGCGAAGGGCGGCGACCTTCTCCGCATTCTCAGACAAATGATCGGTCGCTTCCTTTAAGGCCGCGGCAAGACCGACGATTCCCGCGAGATTCTCCGTACCTGCGCGCTTCCCCCTCTCCTGAGCGCCGCCCTCGATGAGATTGGTGAGGGCGATTCCTTTCCTCGCGTACAGAACGCCCACCCCTTTCGGACCGTGAAACTTATGCGCGGAGAGGGAGAGCATATCGATCTGCATCTCCTGCACGTTCATCGGGATATGCCCCACCGCTTGCACCGCGTCGGTATGGAAGAGCACTTTGCGCTCACGGCATACCGCCCCGATCTCGGCGATCGGCAGGATCGATCCGATCTCGTTATTTGCGGTCATCATCGTGACGAGGCAGGTGTCTTCGCGAATCGCCTCGGCGACCTGCTCCGGCGTTACGTTCCCCACTCTACCCACCGAGAGATAAGTGACTTCAAACCCCTCTTTCTCCAGCTTCTTTAAGGTGTGTAATACGGCATGATGCTCAAACGCCGTCGTAAGGATGTGCTTCTTCCCTTTCCTCGCACCAATTGTCGCGGCAGAACGGATCGCTTGATTATCCGCCTCGCTCCCCCCCGACGTGAAAAGGATCTCATCGGGGACGGCGCCGAGACAGCTCGCCACGCAAACACGTGCCTCTTCGAGGACCTCCTTTGCGCGCTGTCCCATCGAATGGAGACTGGAAGGATTCCCGTAATACTCATCGAAATAGGGAAACATCGCGTCGATCGCGGTTCTGCTCATTTTGGTCGTGGCTGCGTTGTCCAAATACACCTGCATATAGGCACCTCATCTCATTGATGGCACAAGTATAGCACGATCAACCTACCTTGTCAATAGGTTAAAAGGGGCTCGCAAAAAAATATCAAAAAAAGATAAAATGATTTCAGTGTCAATGTTGCTGAAGTGCCGCTTTCACCGCTTGAGCAAGCTGGTCGGCGCAGGAAGTCGGGCGTCCGCCGCAGGTATTCCCCTCGCAGGCGGCGACAATCTCGGTCGCCGGCTTCTTCTCAAGGAGCTTGGCAATCATCTTGAGATTCCCGTTGCACCCGCCATGAAAGCGGATATCCGATACAATGCCGTCCGTCAGGTCAAAATCGATCTGCATCGCGCAGGTATTCTTCGTTTTGTAGCTATATCTCATCCCAATAACTCCTTGATCTTTTCTTCCATCTTCTCGGGGGTGACGGTCGGCGCGAAACGATCCACGACATTGCCCTCCCGATCCACGAGAAATTTGGTAAAATTCCACTTGATCCGCGAGCCGAGGATCCCTTTCTTTTGCTCTTTCAAATAGGTGTATAACGAGGATTCTTCCTTGCCGTTTACCTTGATTTTCGCGAACTGCTTGAACTTGATCCCGAAACGCCCGATGCAAAAATCCGAAATCTCTTCCGCCGTGCCGGGAGCTTGTCCCGCAAACTGATTGCAGGGAAAATCGAGGATCTCGAGCCCCGCTTCCGCATACTTGGCATACAGATCCTGCAACCCCTTGTACTGCGGCGTGAAGCCACAGCCCGTGGCGGTATTCACGATGAGAAGCACCTTGCCGCGATACGCTTCCAACGAAACGTCCGCTCCCTTATTGTCCTTCACGACGAAATCATACAACGACATACCCAACCTCCCAAAATCATTCTTCTATTATTGTATCGGAAAAATCCACGCATTTCAACCCTTATAACGATAAAAAACCTCACAATGTGCAAGAAAGCAACCATTCAAATCACAATTCGCCACCGCTAAGTGAAAACAAAAAAAGCACCTGTTTTTATGCAGATTGCTTTTTGTAAGAACAAATCACATTCTTGTCTACAAGTGCTTTCGCCGCCCCGAAACACTCACTACGGATTGACTTCGGAGAAAGCCTTGGATGCAAGGCTCGGCGAGCCGACTTCCCTTCTCAGCCTTGATCTTTCCCTATCGTCACAAACGAGAGAACACGAAAGCAAAAAGCAACCTGCGTTTTGCAGATTGCTTTTTTGAAATCAAATTACGCTTTCTCCATAAGTGATTTCGGAGAATGGGGTAGAGACGAGGCTCGCCGAGGAAGAGCGAATGAGCGTACTCCTTGTACGTGATTTCGCTATTCCGAAGGCATAAACGAAGTATATGCCCCGTTATGCGAAATCACTTCGTGCCGAAGAGTCGGTCGCCCGCGTCGCCCAATCCCGGCAGGATGTAGCCGTTCTCATTCAGCTGGCGATCGACTGTCGCGACGTAGATCTGCACGTCGGGATGTGCCTTCGCGAGGGTCTCCACGCCGATGGGCGCCGCGATGATGGACATTTGCTTGATATTCTTGCAACCGCGCGCCTTGAGCATATTGATCGCGGCGACGGCGCTACCGCCCGTTGCGAGCATTGGATCGAGGACGATGACCGTCTTATTCTCGATGCCGTCGGGAAGCTTGCAATAGTATTCGCAAGGCTCAAGGGTCTCCTCATTTCTGTAGAGGCCGATATGACCGACCTTTGCGGTGGGAAGGAGGGTGTGGATGCCGTTCACCATGCCGAGGCCTGCGCGAAGAACGGGGACGACCACGACACTCTTCTCCTGCACGACTGTCTGACGGCAGAGCTCAAGCGGAGTCTGCACGTCGATCTCGGTGGTGGGGATGTCCTTGAGGCTCTCAAACGCCATCAAGGTGGTGATCTCCTCCACAAGCTCGCGGAACTCCTTCATACCGGTGGTCTCGCTGCGGAGAATCGCGATCTTATGATTGATCAAAGGATGATTGAATACGGTAACATTTTTCGGGAAATTCATGATTTACTCCTTTATACGGCAGGATGGGAGACCGAAGTCTCCCATATCTACCTGATTTGTATTTCGATGATTATTCTGCCTTAGGCGCCTCAGACTCGGCAGCCACTTCTTCCTCCGCGTTGTCACCCTTGAGAGCGAAGTCAGCTTCGGGAGCGACCGCACCGGCGATCAAGCTCTCGGGAGCTTCTTCTCCATCTTCGGGAATATCCGCATTCTTCTTCTCGATCGCATTCATGATCGCATTGACGCAGATACCGAGGATCAAAGCGGTCGCAATCGAGGTGATCGTGATGGTCTTCGCCACAGAACCGTCGCCATTGAGAGCATAGGGGATCTGGATCGCGAGACCGCCGATACCGGAGATGAGGATCGCGCTGACGGTGAAGAGGTTCTTATTCTCACCGAGGTCGATATTCTTGAACATCTTGAGACCGCTGACAGCGATGAATCCGTAGAGAGTCAAGCACACGCCGCCCATGACGCAGCTCGGGATGGTCCTGAGGAGTGACATGATCGGACTAATGAAGGAGAGCGCGATACACATGAGTGCCGCGACGAAGATCGAGCGGACCGAAGCGTTCTTAGTGATCGCCACGCAGCCGACAGACTCACCGTAAGTCGTATTCGGGCAGATACCGAAGATGGTACCCGCGATGGAGCCCACGCCGTCACCGAGGAGGGTTCTCTTAAGTCCGGGCTCGCCCTCGACGAGGTCACGGCCGATGATGGAACCGAGGTTCTTGTGATCCGCGATGTGCTCTGCGAAGACCACGAGGGCCACGGGGATGAAGGCGATCGCCACTTCGGCGACGCCGGCGCCGGTCAGGATGGAAGCACCTTCGATGCCTGCCTTACCGGTGGACATCTCTTTGATCGCCTCGACGAGGCCGAATCTCGGATAGTCAAGGAAGGCGGTGATGCCGGTGAACTCTCCGTTCTTCACGAAGTTATCGACGAGCGGACTCCAGTTGATGATCTTGAGGTAGTCCACGTCGAGCGCATAGCCGAAGATGGAGAACAAGGAAGCTGCGAGATAGCCCGCGCCGATACCGATAATGAAGGGGATGAGCTTCATGCTCTTGTACTTCTTCTGCGAGGAGCAGATGACGATCGTGATGAAAGCCACGAGCCCGCAGAACAAACCGACGAGGTTGTAAGTGCCGTGGATCGAAGCGCCGCTCGCTTTCACGATATCACCCATCGCAGAGCCTGCGAGGGAGAGACCGATCAAGGCAACCGTCGGCCCGATGATGACCGGAGGCATCAATTTGCTGACCCAGTTCGTACCTGCGAAGTGGATGATGATCGCGAGAGCCACGTACACGAGACCCGCGAAGATCGAACCGACGAGAATACCGCAGTAACCGAAGGTCGTCGCAACGAAGAGAGAATTCAAGAAAGCGAAGGAACTTCCGAGGAAGACCGGGCTCTTGAATCTCGTGAAGAGCAAGTAAACGATGGTACCGATACCGGCACCGAGAAGCGCCGCGGGGATCTGCATCGGCAAACCGATGATGGTCGGGACCGCGATGGTAGCCGCCATGATGGCGAGTACCTGCTGAAGAGCAAAGACGAGGAGCTTCGAGAGCTTCGGCTTGTCTTCAACGTCATAGATAAGGCCGTTTTTATTCATATGAATACCTCCATAATAAAATCCCTTAAACAAAAAACCTTGCCGGCGCAGAGCACGACAAGGTCATAAGCAAAAACTATTCACCCGAATCTTGTCGATATCTCGTATCGCCCTTAAAGATTTCTTTACGCTAATGTTATCATAGACGAAAAAAGTTGTCAAGTATTTTAGGAAATATTCCGACACTTTTTTCTATCATTTCGCATCCTTTTTCTCTCACTCGAAAGGACGTATCCGATAATAGGCATGGATCTCTTCCGCGATCTTCGCGCAACGCTCTTCCTCTTCCTTCGTCAAGGTGGTGGCGACGGTGGTCAGGACGACCTTCGGCACGTACTTCACGCAATCCTTGGCAAAAGACAGAAGCGCCGCGAAAGATCCCTCGCCGAAGCAGGGGCGAACCTCCGCCATATAACGAGCTTCATCGGGAGTATTCAGACTGATGGACACCACGTCCACGAGTCCTTTGAGCTCGGGTGCGATCCTCCTGCCGTTCACGAGGTCTCCGAGTCCATTCGTATTGACGCGGATCTTCATGCCGTACTTCTCTTTCACGAAAGCAGCGATCTCCTTTAAGTCGTCGAATCGCTCGGTCGGCTCCCCAAATCCGCAGAAGACGACCTCCTCGTACTTCGAGAGGTCCCTCTCATCAAACTCTCGCTTGATCTCTTCGACCGTCGGCTCCTTGTCAAGCCACAAGCGATCGGAGCGCCCCACCCTGTCCGTCGTATTGCGGAGGCAGAAGACGCAAGCGCAGGGGCAGCGGTTGGTAAGGTTCACGTACAATCCCGAATGCACTTCATATAATATATCGTTTCTCATCTTATATTATCCTTATATAATAGTAAAGCCTTTCTCTTTCAATGCCGCAAGTGACTCTTCGAAGCATTGCTCCTTCACAAGGACATAATCGGTGTCGTACGTCGATAAAGCGAAAAGCGGGATGGCTCTCTCCGCCAAACAGGAAGAAATCCGAGCAAGTATACCGACAAGAGAGAAGTCCAAAGGTCCTTCCACCTTGAAGGTGCGCCAACCGTCCTCCCGCGCGAGAATCCCCTGCGGCGTGCGATCGGTCTCGCAGACAAGGGAGATCTCCTCTCCCGTCACCGTGAGAGAGTAGAATCCCGTGAGTTCTTCTATGTGATCGAGCTTGCAGACTGTCAAGCGATAAGGCAGCGAGCGAATCTTCATCTCTTCTTATAAAGACAGAGAGAATCACTTCTCTCTGCCCTGCATTTTAAGCTATTCTCCTACTCTTACTTGAGGGAGGGTCCCGCTTTCACAAGCGCTTCGCCCTTCTCATTGGTCGTGTACTTCTGGAAGTTCTTCACGAAGCGATTAGCGAGGTCTTCCGCCTTGACCGTCCAAGCGGAAGCGTCGGCATAGGTATCTCTCGGATCGAGGATCTTCGGATCCACGCCGGAGAGCTCGGTCGGGACTTCGAGATTGAAGTAAGGAATGGTCTTGGTGGGCGCCTTATTGATATCGCCGGACAGGATCGCGTCGATGATGCCGCGGGTATCCTTGATGGAGATTCTCTTGCCGGTGCCGTTCCAACCGGTATTCACGAGGTAAGCCTTCGCGCCGCTCTTCTCCATCTTCTTGACGAGCTCTTCCGCATACTTGGTGGGATGGAGCTCCAAGAACGCCTGTCCGAAGCAAGCGGAGAAGGTCGGGGTGGGCTCTGTCACGCCGCGCTCGGTACCTGCGAGCTTGGCGGTAAATCCGGAGAGGAAATAGTACTGCGTCTGCTCGGGGGTCAGGATGGAGACGGGAGGCAGTACGCCGAAAGCGTCCGCAGACAGGAAGATCACGCTCTTCGCCGCGGGAGCGCTCGAGATCGGGCGCACGATATTCTTGATGTGATTGATGGGATAAGAGACGCGGGTATTCTCGGTCACGGACTTATCCGCGAAATCGATCTTGCCATTCTCGTCGAGGGTGACATTCTCGAGGAGCGCGTCTCTCTTGATCGCATTGTAGATATCCGGCTCGGAATCCTTGTCGAGGTTGATTACCTTCGCATAGCAGCCGCCCTCGAAATTAAAGACGCCGTTATCGTCCCAACCGTGCTCGTCGTCACCGATGAGAAGTCTCTTCGGATCGGTGGAGAGAGTGGTCTTGCCGGTGCCGGACAGACCGAAGAAGATCGCGGTGTTCTCCCCGTTCATGTCGGTATTCGCCGAGCAGTGCATCGAGGCGATGCCCTTCAAGGGGAGATAGTAGTTCATCATGGAGAACATACCCTTCTTCATCTCGCCGCCGTACCAGGTATTGATGATGACCTGCTCACGGCTGGTGATATTGAAGGCGACGCAGGTCTCGGAATTGAGCCCGAGCTCCTTGTAGTTATCCACCTTCGCCTTGGAAGCATTGTACACGATGAAGTCGGGCTTGAAGCTCTTGAGCTCCTCGGCAGTGGGCTGAATAAACATATTCTTGATGAAGTGCGCCTGCCACGCCACTTCCACGATGAAACGAACCGCCATGCGGGTATCGGCATTCGCGCCGCAGAAGGCGTCCACGACGTAGAGATCCTTGCCGGAGAGCTCCTTCAAGGCGATATCTTTCACCGTCGCCCAGACGCTCTCGCTCATCGGATGATTGTCATTCTTGTAGCCATCGGTGGTCCACCAAACGGTATTCTCCGAGTTCTTGTCCATCACGATGTATTTATCCTTGGGGGAACGGCCGGTATAGATGCCGGTCATCACGTTCACCGCGCCGAGCTCGGACACTTGTCCTTTCTCATATCCGGTGAGAGAAGGATCGATCTCCGCCTCGTAAAGGGCGTCATAAGAAGGATTGCAGATCACTTCGCCGACGTTCGTAATGCCATACTGATTCAGTTCGGTCTTAATCATTGTCTATGCTCCTTATCATAAAATACGTACTTGGGGGCGCACTATTGTAAAACAATAGATTGCCGATACTATATTAAGCCGCGGATTCCCTTTTTGTCAAACGACTGAAGGCAATCCGCGTGATTTTGTCGAAGAAAATAGCGATTTTTATCAAAAAAAACCAAAAGCGCCTACTCTTCCGCCTCCAAGAGGAAACTGACCGGACGAAACCCGTCATTGCAGGAAAGCATCGCGCTGAAGGGATCTTTCATCCAATCGCCGTAAAAAGAGCCGCCGCCATCCGCGAGCTCTTTCACAAACGGTTCGATGATACCCCAAGCACTATCGCAAAACCCTTCGGGAGGAAGTGCATCTCGGCTGAAAAAGACCTGCCCTTCCTTCATGTCACAAGAGTGAATCAACGGTCGTTCATAACGCGCCATCAAGTCCTCGTATCGCGCCACGCGCATCACGGTAATTTTGACCCTTTTCATTTCCTGCCCTCCCACGGGATCCTTTTCGCGGCGCGATTCATCGCACGAAGGGCGAGTCCCAATCCCCATGCGACCGCACAAAGCAGGAGGAACATCGCGATACCGACGGGATAGCCCCACTCAAGGAAGCTGTACCAGTCGTGGCGCACCGTATCCCACGACCCGATGCCGTTCACGAGGCAATTCGTGAGGTAGCCGATCCCATAGAGAAAGGGGGGAAGCGCCGCGAAGAAACTCATCCGGAAGGAGATCTCTCCCTCCTCGAGGAGCGCGTATTCCCCCATCGCGAAGAGAGGGACAAGCAAGTGGAAGAAGAGGTTTGCGCCGTAGTACATCCGTCCGTAACCGTACAAGGGACCGAGGAAGGTCAGCACAACGAGGAAGGTGACCGAAACGGCGACCGTCGAAAGGTATTTCAGAAGGGTGAGCCACCGAGGCACTCCACCCTTTCCTTTTGCGAGGCGGAAAACAAGCCACAGTACCGCCACAACCCCCACGAGCAGGTTAGACTGGACGGTGAAATACTTGAGATCGGACCAACCGCTGCCGCCGAGGGTGCTGTCTCTCCAAAAGAAAAAGCTCAGGATCCACACCGTAAAGACGGCAATGGCGAGGACGCTATTTACGATCACTCGAATAAAATCTTTCTTCATATAGCCTCCGAATCAAGTCCAGAGCGACGTGATGAAGAGAGGGGAAGCGTCCCGACTCTTCACGAAGCCACAATTATTATAAAATGCCAGTTCGGCGTCATAGCCGATCACCGCGATGCGGAGATAGTCCTTGTACTTCTCCTTGATCTTCTCGACGAGGGTCCTGCCGATGCCCCGTCCTTGGCTGGCTGGGTCCACGAGAAGATAGTGCACGTAAGCATTCATGATCCCATCGTCCATCGCGCAGACCATCCCGACGAGGGTCTCTCCCTCCCAAGCGGAGTAAACCGTCGCGAAGTTTCGCATCGCGACTACGAGCTTATCCGGAAAATTCCCCGAAGACCAACCGACCGACAGGAAGAGTCGCTCCAGTTCTTCGCGCGAAAAAGTATGGGTGTCACGATAGGTTATCTCCATCTTCTTTCTCCTTAATCGATATCCAAACGATAGACATAATCATCCATAAAGTAGCCCGATCCGATATCGTTCTTCTCCGCACGAAGCTGTCGAAAACCGAGATGCTCGTACACGGCGACGGTGGCGTTATAACGATTGACGTTGAGCTCGATGGCGGACAGGTGCATTTCCTTCGCCGCCTTCGTCACGTAGTCAAGCATCGGGCGCGCATACCCTTTGCCGCGATACTCTCTCAAGAGGTACCACTTGCTGAGATACATCGCGTCCTCGCGAGGATAGAAGGCGAAATATCCGATCCGCTTGCCACCCGCCTTCGCGAAGCAATAGCGATACCCTTCCGCGATCTGTTCCGCGATCGCCCCTTCGGACTGAAACTTGTCCAGCATATAGTCGATCTGATCCGAGGATAGGATGGAAGCATAATGCTCCCGCCATATCGCCGCCGCCATCAAGGCGAGATCTCGAATCGCTTCTTCCTCCTCGCCGGTCACTTCCTCCACCGAAAAAGCCTTCCCGCTTCTCTTCTCACGGATCTGCGCCTTTATCTTCTGAATCGCGGCGTAAATCATCACGCCGTCCAACACCGTGACGACGCCACCGAGTGCTCGAATCCATCCCTCACGCCCTGTCACGATATAATAAATCCCCATCGCGGCGCAACCGCCGAGGACTCCGACGATAAAGAGAGAAATCAAGACGATCAAAGGATAGCGAATCCATTTGCTTAGCTTCTTGGATTTCGCGGCTTCCAAACTCCCTTCGAAAATCAACTCGAATAAAAACTCAAACAATGCGTCCATTCTCTCCCTCTTGTCCGAGCACCAAAAAAACAAGGCAACGGATCACCTCTATTGTATCACATTCTGAGGGATTTGCAATCTTCCGATCCGAATCTTCCCGCAGGAAAGCGACCCCCTGCCCCTCTGCCTCGAACTTTGACGAAAAAAAAGAGAAGGCGCTCGTCATTTGACAGAGAAAAGAGAACCATGTATAATTATGTCAGTCGGAGCATAAGAAAAAGAAATGGAAAAGTTTTTACGCTTCTTGCAAACCACGATGGAAACGCCGAAGCCTTACGGCGCCTTCCACCTCATCGCCGTAGCGATCGTGCTGGTCGCTACTTTCCTCGTGTGTTTCTTTTTCCGTGACGCGAATGACAAGACTTATCGCAACGTCCTCATCGCGATCTGGGCGGTCATGTTCGTCTTTGAAGTATTCAAACAACTGATGTGCTCTTACACGATCATGCCGGACGGCGAGTTCGTATGGGAGTATCAATGGTACTCCTTCCCGTTGCAGCTCTGCTCGTCGCCGCTGTGGACACTCCTCCCCGTCGCTTTCTTAAAGGACGGCAAGGTGCGCACCGCCATCTCGGCATTCATGTACACCTACATCCTGCTCGGAGGACTTGCGACTTATATCTTCCCGCAGACCACCTTCTGCCCCTTCGTCTATATCAACGTGCAGACCTTGGTGCACCACGGCTTGCAGATCATGTCCTGCGTCTATATCGCGGTGCGCAACCGCAAGACACTCATCAATCTGCGCTCCTTCTTCTACGGATTCATCGTCTTCGTGATCGCCGTCGCCATCGCTTGCATCTTCAACGAAGTCGTGCCCCTTCTCTTCCATCAGCACGTGGATATGTTCTATATCGGACGCGACTCGGTCAAGACCATGCCGGTGGAGTCCTTCGACGCAGGTTGGAAGAAGATGCCTTGGTTCACCCACGTCCTCTTCTACATCGCGGCGCTCACCGCGCTGGCATACATCATACATATGGTGTATTACGGGATCAATTACTATCTCAAACAACGAAGCAAGAAAAAAGCGAAAGCGTAAAAATAAAAAAGTGTGAATACAAAAAAAATCCGCTTGATTGCGGATTTTTTATGCTCGGGCATAAGGGAAAGCAAGACTCTTCAGATAATCTTTCCGTTCGGTCGAGATGCGGAAGCTCTCTTTCGCTTTCCGTATCGTCATATTGTGCACCCAAGGGGAGAGTTTCTTCTCCTCGAGATAGGGAAGCGTCTCTTCGTATCGTTTCGCGAGAGCGGTTGCGAAGTACCAAGCGATCATCATTTTGACGTAATACTCGTCAGAAGAGATCGCGGCGACCTCTTCCAAATAACGCGGGTCAAACTCCTTATTCAAGAAGTGATCCATCAGAAGTTTGATCCCGAAACGGACGCTATAGGTCTTTCCCGACGACAGGCACGCGCGGATGAAAGGCAAGAGCTTCTCTTTCTCCTTGCGAAAGACGGGCGGCGAGAGCTGATCGCAGGTCGCCCAGTTATCGATATAAGGTAAAAAACGCCCGACTTCCGCTAGACAGAGGTCGAAATCCTTGATCTCGGAAATCACGAAGGCGTGCAGTTGGTCTTCGTCGAAATACTCGTGCGGAAGCGCCGCGAGAAAGGCAGACGCGTCCTCTCTCGCCACCCGTTTGGCAAGGGCGCGGAGTGCAGGGGTCCTGACGCCGATCATACGCTCCTCGGGCACGGTCGGTATGAGCGCCCCTTGAAAAGATTTGTACTTCTCGTCGCGCAGGCGGAAGAGTTCCTCCCTGATCTCCTGCGGGGTCATTTCCTGTCACTCGCGAGCATCGCATAGCAGACGACGTCGATGATCCCGCGGTTATTATATCCCGCGCAGCGATATGTGCCTTCATAGATCATACCCGCTTTCGCCATCACCCTGCCCGACTTGGGATTCTCGGCGTCGTGCTTCGCCTTGACGCGCGATGCACCGACTTCGTCGAAGAGGAAATCCATCACCGCACGAAGGGCTTCCGGCATAATGCCGCGCCCCCAATACTCTCTGCCGATACAGTAGCCGACCTCCGCCTCGCCTATCCGTTCGTCCAAAGCGACCACCCCGATACTGCCGATCGGCTGTCCGATCTCCTTCCATTCGATCGCCCACTCAAAGAAGCCCCCTTCGCCGTACCGTCCGACCCAGTCGGATAGGATCGAGCGGGTGTCCTCGACGCTTGCGTGTGCTTCCCAGGTCAGATATTTCGTCACTTCGGGATCGGAAGCCCAGTTTTCAAACATTCTTTCCGCGTCCTCGAGGGTGAATCGCCGAAGGATGAGCCGATCCGTTTCGATGGTTTTCGTGCCGATCAGATTCATTATGACGCCTTTTTACACTTCACGATCGCTTCGGTGACCCCCGTCAGGACGAGATCGCCCTGCTCGTTGCGCGCTTCGATCGTCACTTCCGCGATACCGTTCTTTTCGCTCCGCTTCACGAGGTTCGTGATCGTCGCCTTGCCGAAGAGGACATCCCCCGCGAAGACGGGCTTCATCCATTCGATCTTGGTCGATTTCCCCGCGAGGAGTTCTTCTCCGAAAAAATCCACTTCGAGATAATTCGCCCACACCGCCATGAAGGACATCACACCGGGGGCGATGAGCCTGCCGAAGGGGGTGGTCTTCGCGTATTCCTCATCGGTATGCAAGGGTACGTCGTCGTACTCCCGCGCAAAGGCGAGCATCTTCTCCTTGTCGATCACCGCGGGCGCCGTTTCCACGCTCATACCGATCCTCAATTCATCGAAATACATCTTTTCTCCTTCCTTCGGATCACCCGAAGATCGATCCGTTATACTTTTTCTGCGCGATCACGAATATGGTAAAGCCCACGGAAAAGCCGGCGACCAACGGGATCCACCACAGCGCGGAATAGAGGAGGTTCAGCACCCCCGCGCCCACGATGCCCGCGCCCATCACGATTTGCGCGATACCCGCGAGCCGACAATAGGCGGGGATGTCCTCCTCTTTCACGTTCTTGTAGTGGTAGCTATGCAGGACCGAGATCATCTTCTTGATCCACACGAGGAATCCCAAGACGATCAAGAGTCCTCCCACGATAAATTCGATAATCGCTCCGAAAATCATATTTCCTCCTTTTACTCCGCGACCTTCCGATTCAACGTGACGACCGTCTCGACGTGCGGCGTCTGCGGGAACATATCGAAGAGCTCGACGCTTTCCACTGTATACTTCTCTTTCAGCCGCGCGAGATCACGCGTGAGGGTCGCGGGCGAACAGGAAACATAACGAATCAAGGCGGGAGGACAGGCGAGAATCGTATCGATCACCCTTTCGTCCAAGCCCGCGCGCGGGGGATCCACGACGAGCGCATACTCTCCGAGCTCCGCCGCCACTTGCGGCAGAAGGCTCTCGACCTCGCCGCAGAGATGCTTGACCTTGTCATGCACGCCGAAGCGTGCGGCGTTTTGATTCGCGTCTTTGACCGCGTCCGGGATGGTCTCGATCCCGACGACTCTCTTCGCTCTCTTCGCGAGGAGAGCGCTCATGATACCGGTGCCGGAATAGGCGTCCACGACCTGCATCCCTTCGGGGATGGAGTCCGCCACCCTGTCGTAGATATGCTCCGCGATGGGGAAATTAACCTGCAAAAAGGCAAGAGGACTGACCTCCGCCACCCCGCCGCAGATGCGCGCCGTGAGGTAATCCTCGCCGCAGATCCTGCGGATTTCGGAGGTGAGGATCACGTTATTACGCATCGCATTCTTGCATAGGTATAGATTTACCTTGCCGGGGAGCGCGGCTGTAAGGGCTTCCGCCAGAGCGGATTCGGCGGGGAGTCTCTCTCCATTCACGACGAAGATCACGCCGTATTCATATCCCTCCGGTGTGGGCAGACGACGCGCGACGAGATGGCGCAGAAGTCCCTTGCCGATTCTCTCGTCATACACTGAGATCCCTTGCTCCTTCACAAAACGAAGGACCGACTGAACGAGAGGTTCGATCCACTCGCCATGGAGTGGGCACTTCGTGAGAGGAAGAACTTTATGGGTGCCTCTTCGATACATCCCGAGCACCACTTCCCCCTGCAATACGCCGAAGGGGAGCGCGACCTTATTGCGATAGCCATCGGTATCGCTTCCGCAGAAGGGAATCTCGCCGAGCTCCATGCCGGCATTTTTCCTGAAGAGAGCGCGCACGTTCTCCCGCTTGATCGAACATTGCGTCTCATACGGAAGATGACGAAGAGTGCACCCGCCGCACTTCCCGAAGAGGGGACACGCGGGCTCCTTTCTTTCGGGCGAAGGCGAGAGCATCTTGATGATATGCGCGAAGGCGACAGAGCCCTTCACCCTATCCACCGCGACCTTGACCCGCTCATCCGCCATCGCGTAAGGTACGAAAAAAGTGAAGCTGCCCTCGTGGGCGATCCCTTCTCCTTCCATGCCGTAGCTTTCTATATGTAGCGTGACGATATCCTTCTCTCTCATTTCCAATAACGGGCGCACTAATCGGATAGTGCGCCCGCCCTTTTCTCTGCCGATAGAAATGCGCGTTACTACTTGACGAGCACTTTCTTGAGCTTCGCGAATCTCGGGAGTCCCTCCTCAAGGGGCGCCTTGCTGTCACCCTGAATCAAGGGAAGCGCATAGTCCACGTAATCCTGCGTGAGGCCCTTGCCTGCGGGGAGGATCCAGCTCTCCGGGATCTTCTTCTCGGTATTCGCCGCAAGAGCGACGTCCATCAGTTCGGGGGTGCAGACATAGTCCTTGCCCGGCTTACGAACCAAGCAAACCATCTTGTCGGTGACGCCGCTGACCGCCGCCTCGACTGCCTTGGCGCCGCAAGCGAAAGCTTCTTCCACGTCCACCTTACTCGCGAGGTGCGCAGCGCAACGCTGGAGCAGGCTGAACTCGATCGCACGGGTCTTGATCCCGAGCTTCTCTTTCACGAGGTTCGCGAGCATCGCGCCCACGCCGCCGAGCTGAGCATGACCAAAGAGGTCGGTCTTGCTGGCAGTGAATTCGCCCACGTAAGTGCCGTCCTTGGTCTTGATACCTTCCGAAACGACCACCATGCACTTATTATCGTTCTTCGCGCAGATATCCTTCACACTCGCGAGGAACTCGTCGATATCGAAGGGCGTCTCGGGGAGATAGATGAGGTCGGCGCCGAGACCCTTATAGGAAGCGAGCTGTGCCGCCGCGGTGAGCCAACCGGCATTTCTGCCCATGACTTCCACCACGCAGACCATACCGGTATTATACACGGTGGAATCCAGCTTGAGCTCCATGATGGAGGTCGCGACGTACTTCGCCGCACTGCCGTAACCGGGGCAGTGGTCGGTGCCGAAGAGATCGTTATCGATGGTCTTCGGAACGCCCATCACGCGGCACTCGTAACCCGACTGCTGCATATACTTGCTGACCTTATTGCAGGTATCCATGCTGTCGTTACCACCGTTGTAAAGGAAGTAACGGATATTATACTTCTTGAAGACCTCGAGAAGTCTCTTGTAATCGGTCTCGTCCACGTCCGCGCTCTTGAGCTTATAACGCACGCTGCCGAGAGCGGAAGAGGGGGTATTCTTGAGGAGCTCGAGCTCCTTCTTATCCTCCTTGCCGATGTCATAGAACTGCTCGTCCAAAATGCCCTTGATGCCGTGCGCCGCGCCGTAAACGTTCGTGATGACGTCACTGTGCTTCAGCGCCTCGAGAAATACGCCCGCCGCGCTCGAATTGATGACCGAAGAAGGTCCGCCGGACTGTCCGAAAATCAATGCTCCTTTCAATGTACTCATACTTTCCTCCAAAAGGCTTATAGCCTGTATTTCCTTTCTTTATTATCTCACTTCAAAGGGGATATCGCAAACGTTTTTCACAAACTGAGGATTTTCGCCTGCTCGTAAAGTTCCTCGTCGAAGGGAGCAGGGATCTTTAGTGCCTCTTCGATGGGGAGATCGATGACCGCACCGCCCTTTACGCCGACCACTCTACCGCCCTTCCCCTCCTTGAGAAGAGCCACCGCGCGCACGCCGAGACGACTCGCGAGCACTCTGTCCTCCATCGAGGGAGAACCGCCGCGCTGGATATAGCCGAGCACGGTACTGCGGAAAGAGAGTCCCGTGCGTGATTTCAGTTCTGTCATCGCCTGCTCAAGGGGACACGCGCCCTCCGCAAGCACCACGATGCCGCTTGACTTACCCACCGCTTTGCCGCGATTCAAGATGGACGCCACCTCGTCGAAATCCACCGGTTTCTCAGGCACGAGGATCACCTCCGCGCCGCCGGCAAGTCCCGCATGGAGCGCGATCTCACCGCTCCTTCTGCCCATGACCTGCACGATGACCACGCGATCGTGGGAGCTCATCGTATCCCGAAGGTTATTAATCGCCGCAAGAGCGGTATTCACTGCGGTATCGAAGCCGATCGTGCGATCGGTATAGCCGAGATCGTTGTCGATCGTGCCGGGGAGTCCCACCACCTTGATGCCGAACTCTTTCCACAGATCGTTCGCGCCGCGCAGCGATCCGTCGCCGCCGATCACGACCAAACCGTCTATGCCGCGCTCGGAGAGAGCCTCCGCCGCCCTTTTCCTGCCTTCGTAGGTCTCGAATTCTTGAGAGCGAGCGGTCTTTAGTATAGTGCCGCCGCGCTGAATGGTATCGGACACACTGCGACGAGAGAGCATCTGCATCTCTCCCTCGATGAGCCCCTGATAGCCGCGCTCCACGCCATACACTTCCATATGGTCGTAATTCGCCGCTCTGACCACCGCACGAATGGCGGCGTTCATCCCCGGCGCATCTCCTCCCGAAGTCAATACAGCGATACGTTTCATAATTCTCTCCTATTAATCTTTTCAATAATTATATCATTACTTGATAGAATATCCAAACAAATCCGAAAAATCACTTTCAAGATTCTTCTAGCTTCCTTTATTGACAAAAATGTCTATTAAATATATAATTTTAATAAGTTCCAATCTATTTTACAGGAGAAAAAAGATGAAGAAATATGTTTTACCGGTTTTGATGATTGTCCTCTTAGCTGCACTTTTATCAACACTCTGCGCTTGCGGTTTGTTCTCGCAAAGCAATAGGGAAGATAATGATAATCAATATTCGTACGAATCAATCTTCACCTCACTTGATGGTGAAACCTATGCTTTTTGTGGGTTTTCTTCTTTTACAATCGATGAGAATAATAGGATCCCTACTCAAGTCAAGATACCGACGACCCATAACGGAGTACCGGTTACCGGAATCTGCGATTTAAGCGATCAGCCCATGCGATCGATAAAAATACCGGAATCTATCATATATATTGAAAACGGCGCACTCTCCAATTGCGAATTAGTAGAGATCGATTCTAAAAACACTTTTTACCATGTCTCTCAAAATTGCGTCATCGAAACCCACAGTAAAACCTTGATATCCGGATCTTATAATTCCGTCATCCCGACAGACGGGAGTGTAAGAACGATAGCAGATAATGCTTTCCATTCTTGTAATGATTTGATATCCATAGTCATTCCGGACACAATAACCGCAATCGGCAAAAGTGCCTTTTCCGACTGCGGTAATTTATTATCGATTACGATCGGTGAAAATGTTAAAAGTATAGGAGAAAATGCATTCGACAGCAAAAAATTAGTGGAAATTTGCAACAAATCATCTTTAAATCTCGAGATCGGAAACGAAGAATACCCCAGTGTTAAAAGAATAATAACCGATGAGAGCGCCAGCAACTTATCAGCCGACAGTTCCGGATTCCATATCTATTCAGAGGGGGAAAAAGAATATCTCCTTTCTTATACGGGGAAAGATAAAAAACCGGTTATTCCCTTGGGTATAACGCACATACATGCTTATGCGTTCAGTGATTCTTTGATCGAATCAGTCACACTTCCCGATACGCTGATCGAGATCGAAGAATATGCCTTCAATGATTGCGACAACTTGAAAAAAATCGTTATTCCGAAAAGTGTAAAAACCATTGAGTCTTATGCTTTCAATGGATGCGGCTGGCTGACCACCCTCACCATTTCGGAAGGAGTCACTAAAATCGGGGGTTCTGCTTTTAACGATTGCAACGGTCTAACCTCCATCTCGATGCCAAACAGCATCGAAAAAGCATCCGGTGCTTTTGAACTCAACATCTACAATTTAGCCCTCAACGAATATGATAATGCTTTGTATCTCGGGAACGATGAAAACCCATATGTCGGCCTTTTTAAGGCTACAGACAATTATATCGAAGAATGCAAGATCCATCCACAAACAAAATACATCAATAACGCGGCATTCTATGATTGCTATAAATTACAGTCTCTTACCATACCATCAACAGTAAAAGACATCGGACTGCAAGCTTTCCAAGGCTGCTCGAAATTGTATTCCATCAATTATGATGGCACCTTATCGGATTGGTTCTCGATCCAAGGATTAAAAAACGTTGGTAACAGAAAAATCCTTATAAAGGGATCCGAGGTAACCGGCGACATTGTGATCCCGGAAGGTCCGACGTCCATTTCCGATAATATGCTATACTTTTTCAGTGATGTGACCTCTATCACCATTCCTTCGACGGTAAAGACCATAGAAGAGAATGCTTTTAAGAGTTCCGACTTATCTGCCGTTTATTTCGCAAAGCGCAGTCAGTTGGAAAGTATCGGAGAACACGCTTTCGCGGGGTGCACCAAATTAACCATAATCGATCTCCCCAATGGTTTAAAAAGCATAGGAAGGGAGGCTTTTAACAGTTGTTCTGCTTTACGAACGATATCCATTCCCAATTCTATCACGCAAATCGGATTTGCGCCCTTTGTTTATTGCTCAAATCTGCATTATAATGAATACAATAACGCCAAATACCTCGGAAACGCATCGAATCCTTATTTAATGCTCGTTGAGGCGAAATCAACGAACATTACACAATGTCAAATCCATGATAATACGAGGATAATCGGATTCGGAGCCTTCTTTAATTGCAAAGACTTGCGTACAATTACCCTTCCCGACAATTTGGCTATCATAGATAATGAAGCATTTTATTCTTCCGGATTGAGATCCATTAACTTCGGAAAAAAACTGACGCGCATCGGCGCAAGAGCATTCACATATAACAACAACCTTAACGACCTAACTCTCCCCGATTCCCTCAAAACGATAGAGGGCGCGGCTTTCGCCGAGTGCCACGGTTTGACCTCTGTAGTCATTCCCGAGAATTTGGAAACGATCGGAAGCAATGCCTTCCAATATTGTGCTAATTTGGTCGAAGTTTACAATAGATCCTCCCTTCCCATTACTTACGAATCTCTCGACTATGGCGGAGTAGGTTACTATGCGAAAGACATTTATTTGTCAGAAAGCGTCAGCAAGTTATCTTCTCTTAACAGTGGATATGTGATTTATACTGATGATGATTATAAATCCGTCATTAAGTATTCAGGATCAAATACCTCCCCTTCGATTCCTTCCGGTATTACAGCAATAGATAATGAAGCCTTTGCCAGAACAGCAGTAACTTCCATCTCTCTTCCGGATACAGTGACCGAGATCGGTTGGGAAGCTTTCGAAGAATGCTCTCAATTAAAAAATCTCTACATCCCGGATTCCATCGTCAGCATCGGCTACGGCGCATTCACAAAATGCGATTCTTTACGCTATAATGAATATAATAATGGTTTGTATTTGGGCAATAGTTCCAATCCCTATGTTGTATTTGTAAAAGCCAAGAACAAAAGCATCACGGAATGCGACATACATCCGGACACGAAAATCATTTATTATTCTGCCTTTTCCGGTTGTTCGGAATTATCCGAAGTAACGATTCCCGACAGCGTAACAAGCATTTATTACTCTGCCTTTTCCGGTTGTAAAAGCCTTACTTCCATCACGATTCCCGATGGTATTACGCGTATCGAAGCAAGTACTTTCTCCGGGTGTTCAAGTCTCATTTCGATTTCCATTCCGGATAGTGTAGACTACATCGGAAATGATGCTTTTAATAATTGCAGAAGCTTAAGCTCAATTGTGATTCCACAAGGTATCGAAACCATTGAAAAAAATACCTTTTACGATTGCTCATCCTTAACCAAGGTTTCCATCCCTTCTACCGTTACGGTGATTGTCGAATCGGCATTTTATGACTGCTCATCCTTAAATGAGATCGCCTACGATGGTCCCATCATGAATTGGCTCATGATCGAGAAAGCTCAGTATTGGAATTCGGGAACAGGATCTTACAGAGTACGTGCGGAAGATCAAACGCTTTCAAAGATCAACGACTAACTACGCTTAAAAGCGAATCATAAAAATCATCCTCTGCTGTAAATCAGAGGATGATTTTTTTTAGAAACTGCATTAATTAAAAGTATTATTTATTTAACCATAAAAGCAAAAACCGCAAGTTCGCTTGAATGCCTTTATTTCTTGCGATCGCGGATCACGACGTTCTCCGGGCCGACCACGCCGTAGAGCTCGGCGATCAGAAGGTCGCTGTCTGCGACGGTGGCGTCGTGGCGGTAGTACTTGCCGTCGATCTCGAGGTAGACCTCGATGGGGCCCGGATAGGCGGCGCAAACGTCACGGAACTGCGGATAAAGGGCGGCGTAATCGCGCGGGAACTTGACGATGAAGACGATATTCCTCTGCGGCTTCTCTTGTTCCGCCGCGTCCTCCGCTTTCTCTCGCTTCCACTCTCGGACAGCGCGGACATTCAGACTGTACATCCCGTCCTTGTCCTTCAAAGTACCATCCAACATCACGATATTTCCCGTTTTCAAAAGCTCTTTATAACGGGTGTATGTGCCGCCGAAGGCGACCGCTTCGATGGTGCCGTCCAGATCCTGCAATTTGAAGACCGCCATCTCGTTTCCGCTCTTCCCCACCTTCTTCACGACGTCAAGAAGCATACCTGCCGCTGTGACTTGCTCCCCGTCCAAAGAGGGCAAACTGCCGACCGATTCTTCTCCTTCCTGCGCGGCGAGGGCAGCCTCTTCGAGCTCGATCACCTGCGCGGTCGTGAAGTGGATATTGCGATAATCCGCACGATAATCCTCGAGGGGGTGTCCCGACAGGTACAAGGAGAGCACTTCGTACTCGTTTTCGAGAAGTTGCTTGCGCGGGAGCTCTCGCATCTTGACGATATCAATATCGGCATTCAACTCGTCGATCTCATCGAAGAGGGAGAACTGTCCGCTCATCTTTCTCTTATTATCCTCCGCGGTGGCGCTCATCGCCTGCTCGTAATTCGCGAGCAAGGTCGCACGGTTCTCTCCGAGGCAATCGAAGGCGCCCGCCTTGATGAGATTCTCGATCATCGCGCGGTTGGGCATCGTCGTCTGACGACGGAAGAAGTCCGAGAGATTCTTATAGGGACCGCCGCGCTTACGCTCCTCCACGACGTGACGCGCCGCGTCTTCGCCCACCGCCTTCACCGCGACGAGACCGAAACGCACTTTCTTGCCGTCCGTCGTGAAGAAGACGTCTCCTTCATTGATATCCGGGCGCAGGACCTCCACCCCTTTATTTCTCAAGTAGGTCACGTACTTGGAGACTTCCTTTTGATTGGTGATACGGTCGTTGATCACGGCGGAGATGAACTCCGGCGTGTAATACTTCTTCAAATATGCCGTCTCGTAGGAGAGCACGGCGTATGCGGCAGCGTGCGACTTATTGAAGGCGTATTTCGCGAAATCCGCCATATCGTCAAAGAGCTTGGTCGCGACATCTTCGGAAACGCCACGTTTCAGCGCGCCTTCCACCGCAGTGAGTTTCTTTTTCTTGTCCTCGGGGGAACCGTAGAAGAAGATCCTCTTCTGCTCTTCCATGAGCTTGGCTTTCTTCTTGCTCATGATACGGCGCAAGATATCCGCGCGACCGTAGCTGTAGCCCGCGATTTCACGCGCGATCTGCATCACCTGCTCTTGATAGACCAAGCAACCGTATGTCATCTCGAGGATGGGGCGAAGCCTCTCGTCAAGATAGGTGACCTTCTCGGGGTTATTCTTATTCGCGATGTACTTCGGTATGCTGCTCATCGGACCGGGACGATAAAGGGAGATACCTGCGATGATATCTTCGAGCGAGGAGGGACGGAGCTGCATCATGAAGGCTTTCATGCCGCCGTTTTCAAGCTGGAAGACCGAATCGGTGTCGCCCGACGCGATGAGTTTATACACTTCGGGATTGTCGTAGCCAAGCTTATGGAAATCGATATCCACGCCGTGATTCTCTTTGATATAGATTTTCGCCTTGTGCACGTCGGTGAGGGTGACCAGTCCCAAGAAGTCCATCTTGAGCATACCGAGAGCTTCCACTTGATCCTTGGGGTACTGCGTCGTGACCACTTCCCCGTTTCGCTGTAACGGGACGAAATCGCCCACGATCTCCTTACAAATCACCACGCCTGCCGCGTGCATACCGGTATTTCTCGGCATACCCTCGACCTTGATCGCCATATCGAGGACCTTCTTGATCGTGGGATCGCTCTCGTAGACCTGTATCACGTCCGCGCTCTTCTGCTCCGGGTGCTTCTCGTCCCTGCCGAGGATTCCCTTGATACTCATCTTGCCATTCGCTTCGGGAAGCATCTTCACGAGCTTGTCCACGTCGGCATAGGGGATGCGGTAGACGCGCGCGACGTCTTTGATCGCCTGCTTGGCGGCGAGGGTACCGAAGGTGATGATTCTCGTGACGCGCTCGGGACCGTACTTGTCGCGGACGTACTGAATCACCTCTTCTCTCCCCTCCATGCAGAAGTCGATATCGAAATCGGGGTTGGAGACGCGCTCCACATTCAAGAAGCGCTCGAAAATCAAGTTATAACGCAAGGGATCGACGTTCGTGATGCCGATCGCATAGGCGATGATACTGCCCACGCCGCTGCCACGCCCCGCTCCGACGGGGATATCGTGCCGACGGGCATAATCGATGAAGTCCCACACGATGAGATAGTACTCTGCGAAACCCATCTTGATGATGACAGAAAGCTCGTACTCCATCCTCTCCTTGATCTCGTCCGTGATGACGGGATAACGGTTCACGATCCCCTCGTAAGCGAGTCGCCTGAGATAATCTCCCGGCGTCTCTCCCGTAGGCGGGACGTAGGGAGGGAATAAGGGCATCTTGAACTTGATGTCCACATTGCACTTCTCCGCGATCTCAAGGGTCGTATCCAAGGCTTCTGGCAGATTGGGGAAGAGCTCTTCCATCTCCTCGCCGCTCTTAAAGTAATAGTAGGGACCGTTCATGCGCATACGCATCTCGTCGTCGATATAATGCGCGGTGCCGATGCAGATCAAGACGTCCTGCATCTCGGCGTCCTCTTTGTCGATATAATGCACGTCGTTGGTCGCCACCAGCTTGATGCCGAGCTCCTTGCTCATCTTGATGAGATTCACGACGACCTTCTTCTCGTCCGCGATCTCGTGATTCTGCACTTCGAAATAGAAATCCTCTCCGAAAACGCTCTTGAACCACAAGGAGAGCTCGCGCGCCCGATCGAATTCGTCATTGCGAATCGCGCGCGGAATGATACCGGCGATACAGGCGGAGAGACAGATCAATCCTTCGGAATGCGCCTTGAGAGCGTCGAAATCGATGCGGGGATGGTTATAGAAACCGTCCACCCAAGCGATGGTATTCAGTTTGCAGAGGTTATAGTATCCCGTGAGGTCTTTGGCAAGGAGGATCAAGTGGTAAGTCTGACTGGTCTTCTCCTTCACGGCGAGATGATCGGTCATATAGAATTCGCAACCGATGATCGGCTTGATCTTGAGATCGGCGAAGCGCTTCAAATCCTCTTCGGTGGGGACGATATCGTCGCGAGTGACCTTCTCCCCCGCCTGCGTGCGCTCCTCGAGGAGCTTGTCCTTCACGATATTCTCGAAATCCGCTTGCGCCGCATTGTAAAAGTCCACCGCGCCGTACATATTGCCGTGGTCGGTGATCGCGACGGCACGCATACCGAGGCTTCTCGCCTTCTTAAAGAGGCGGTCGATTCTCGCCGCGCCGTCCAGCAAGCTGTATTCCGTATGTAAATGCAGATGCACAAAATCTCTCATCTTTTTCTCCGTTATAAGTATTCCTTGATCTCTTGAAGGGTGCGCTCCGCGTCGGTGCCCTCGGCATAGAGCAGGAGCTCGTCCCCCTTCTTATAAGAGAGGGCGATGACCCCCATCAAACTCTTGGCGTTCGCACCTTTGTCACGAAAGAGGATACGGGTCTCCGCCTTTCTCTTCGAGGCGGTCTCGGCGACTTTCTTCGCCAGTGCGAGGGTCAAATCGCGCGTGGCTTTTATCTTGAGTTTCATCCTTTCTCCTCCCTGATCTTTTCCGCAAGTTCCTTGAGCTTCCGCAGGCGATGATAGAGCCCGCTCTTGGTGATTCTCTCGGGCAAGAGCGCCGCAAGCTGTTCGAGCGAGACGTCGGGGTTCGCGATGCGCGTCTCCGCCACCTCTCTGATCTCCTTCGCCACACCGATGAATCCCGCCGTGCCGTCGCGGAGGGTCACCGCGTCGTGATACTGCTTGATAGCGGCATTCACCGACTTGTCGGTATTCGCGAGCATCAAGTTCCCCGCGCGAGCGGTCTTACTGCCCACATACTTCTCCACGATCATATCCTGCAAGACGAGGACGCTCTTATTCGCCCCCATCAGCGCGCAAAAATCGGAAATCGTCTGTCCCTTTCTGGTGGCGAGGGTGATCTTCTTCCCTTTCTCACTCTTGCCGAGAAGGATGCCCTCTCTCTCGACCAGAGAAAGGAAGGCGTCCGCGTCGCTTTCCAGCTCGAAGGGTAACTCCAAGCGTAGCCCCGCCTCCGAGGAGCGCGTCAGGCTCCCTACGGACAGATAGACGCCGCGCACGTATTCTTGCAGTTCCTTCATAGAGGCGATCTTGCTCTTCACGCCGAGATCAAGCGAGACGATCTCCCCATTCTGTACTTTGATCTTGCCGAGGGAAGAGAGCAGCGTCAAGGCGTGTCTGCCGCGAATCTCGAGGGTATAGGCGCGATTTCTTCTCTTGTCGTCCGGATCGACGATATGCACCTCCGCGTGATAACCGAAGGTGACGCGCATATACTCGGCGAGCTCCCAAGCGAGCAAATAATCGGAAGAAGAATAGAAGATATAGTAGCCCTTCTCATCCTTGCCGAGAGTGCCGCCGAAGGTGAGAAGCGCGGAAATATAGCCGTCTCCCGCCCCTGCGGCAGACAGCTCGTGCAGTTCTTCTCTCAGTTCCGCGTCCTTGAGCATACGACTCTTTCCACCTCGTATTCGAGCGTTACGCCCGACATTTTCTTCACTTCTTCTCGAACGGTCTCCCCCAGTCGGAAATACTCTTCCGTGGTGGCGCCGCCAACGTTTACGATGAAATTGCAATGTTTCTCCGAGAGCATCGCGCCCCCGATACGGCGACCTTTGAGCCCCGTTTCTTCAATCAAACGCGCCGCCGGCACTCCCTCTTTCGTCCTGCGAAAGACGCTTCCCGCCGAAGGGAAATCCGGCTGCGACGCCTTCCTCCGCCTCTTCATATCGGCGGTTACAGCGTCGATGCGATCTCTATCCCCTTCCGTCATACGAAGGAGCACGGACAGGACGATGCCTCCTTGGGGCAGACGCCCCTCGTGATCGCGCATATCGAGATCGGAGGCGGACAAACACTCGATCCGCCCATCTCTCAGCAAAGTGACCTCCTCGATGAGATCGGACATACTCTCTCCGAAAGCACCCGCATTGCAAGAAAGGGCGCCGCCCGCTTCCCCCGGGATGCCGGAGGCGAATTCCAGTCCGGACAGGGAGAAATCACGCGCCATTCTCGATAAAAGTGGCATTTTCACGCCCGCACCCACGCGCAGGCTCCTCCCCTTTCTCTCGACCACATCCAGCTTGGAAAGGCGAATCAAGGCGCCTATATATCCCTCGTCCGGCAGAAGCAGATTGCTTCCTCTGCCGATCACCCGATACGGGATCCCTTCTTCTTGAAGGATCTCCACGCCGAAGCGAAGCTCCGCGGCATTTCGCGGAAGCAAAAGGTAGTCTATCTCCCCTCCGCTGCCGAAGGTGGTCAGGCTCTCGCCCGGCACCTTCTCACGAAAAGGGATCTCTTCTTCTCTGAATCTCCTGCTCACGTCCACCATATATCACCTCGAAAAACCTTTGGTATAATATATGGCGAGGCGAGGAAAGGGTGCTCAAATCCCCTTTTTCAGTCTCTCTTCCAGTTCTTCGGGGGCGCTGTAGCCCATCTCTTTCAGGCGAAGTGCCGAGACCGCCGCTTCGATGACGACGAAGAGATTTCTGCCCGCCTTCACCGGGATCTCCAGTTTGGGCAGAGAGACGCCGAGGATCTCCTCCGTGAGGTTCTCGGTGCCGAGCCTCTCATAGGTCTTCCCTTCCTCCCACTCGACAAGCTCGAAGATGGCGTCCACCGACTTATTCACCCGCACGGCGACCGAGCCGAAGAGACGCTCCACGTTGATGATCCCCACACCGCGGATCTCGAGCATATGACGGATCATTTCGGGCGCGCGCCCGATCAAGCTCCCATTCGTTTTACGAATGACGACGCTGTCGTCCGCGACGAGACGGTGCCCGCGATGCACCAGTTCGAGCGCGACTTCGCTCTTACCGATGCCGCTCTCTCCGGTGAGCAGTACGCCCATACCGGCGACGTCCACGAGCACGCCGTGGATCGTGATCTCTTCCGCAACCAAATTCGTGATATACTCGCTGATTTTCGCGGAGATCGTCCCGGTGATCTCGCCCGACGAGAAGAGGGGCACATCGTGCTCCTCCGCGGCACGGATAAACTCAGGAACGGGCTTGATCCCGCGCGCGATGACCACGCAAGGGACTTTCAGCGAGAAGAGCTTGGCAAGGCGCTCTTCCAGCACCTCGCGATCGAGGCTCATCGCATAGCTCATCTCCGCACTACCGAAGACCACGACGCGACTCGCGGCGAAAAACTCTTCGTAACCCGCAAGGAAGAGACCCGGGCGGCAGATAGACGCCGTATTGAAAGAAATCGTCGCCCCTTCGCGGAGTGCGAGCGGTTTCAGTCCGAGCGCGGTGGCGAACTCCGAAGCGAAGGCTTCGCTCTTCTTTCCTTCTTCCTTGGCACGATTATATCTTCCGAGCATAATTCTCTCCTATCATAGACGCGAGTACCCTCGCTGTCGCATCCTCTCCTTACGGCAGAGTGATATCGTTATCCAGTATCCTCTCGATCAGCACGGCGACGCCGTCCTCTTCGATGGATGGGAGTATCAAATCGGCTTTCTCTTTGAGTCCCTGCACGCCGTTTCCCACGGCGGCGCCCAGTCCCGCCGCAACGATCATCGAGAGATCATTCAAGTTGTCGCCCACGGCGACGGTCTCTTCCCTTGGGATGCCGAGGCGATCGGCGAGCGCGAGGAGGCAACTCCCTTTCCCCGCCTCCGAAGCGGTGACTTCGAGAAAGATATCCGAACTCTTGGTGACCTCCGCCTTCCCCTCCAAATGGGCGCGAAGCTCCTCCATCCTATCGAGGATCACGCCGGAATCGATGATGCCGATGACCTTATTCGTGAAGGGCATCAGGGGGAGGTACTCCGAGAGGGGACGATCGACGTAAGTCGGACGAAAATCGCAGTAGTCGGCATACATCTCGGAGAGTGGATTCTTCCGCGCGGAGTAGAAGGCTTGGTCCGCATAAGCGTGGCAGACCTCCCCTTTGGACTCCAAGAAACGCACCGCTTTTAAGGCGATCTCCGGGGAGAGCGCATAGCGGAGGATCACTTCTCCGGTCGAGGCGAGATAAATCGCGCTTCCCTGACAGGCGATCACTTCGTCGTCCGCGCCGATCATGGGGAGCTTCTTCAAGATGGAGGGGAATACACGCCCCGTCGCCATCACGAACTTCCCGCCCGCCTTCCGATAATCGGAGATCGCTTTAAGGACACGCGGCGTGACCTTATTTCCGTCGTAAATCGTATTGTCAAAATCGCAAGCAATCAGTTTGTATCTCATTTTCTTCCCTTGACGACGAGAGGTCGTCCGATATTCATTATATCCTATTTTCCCTTCGGGAAGCAACCGCAAAAAGGAGAAAGGCAAGGAATCTTTTGAAAGTGCCGCCGAGGTGATTTCAGACTACTTTTGCTCGGCGAAAAAGGCGACGATTTTCTCCGCGAGGGGGCGCGGAATCCCCTTGACCGCGGCGATCTCATCCACGCTCGCATTTCGCATCTCCTCGATGGAGCCGAATGCCTTGTGGAGGGCGGCGACTCTCTTCTCGCCCATGCCCTCGATCTCGAGGAGGGCGCTCCTCAGACTGCGCTTGCCGCGGAGCTTCCTGTGGAAGGTGATCGCGAATCGGTGCGCCTCGTCGCGAATGCGGATCAAAAGGCGCAGAGCGAAGCTGGACTTTGGGAGGACGATCTCCTCTCCCGAAGGGAGCACGATGAATTCTTCCCGTTCGGCGAGACCGATCATCGGGATATCCTCCCCCGCTTCTTGCATCGCTTGCATCGCGTAATGCACCTGCCCGATGCCGCCGTCGATCACGAGGAGATCGGGACGACGAGAGAAGGAAGCGTCCCTCCCCTCTTTCAGCCGCTCGAAGCGTCGGGCGAGGGTCTCTTTCATACAGGCAAAGTCATTATTCCCCTCCACCGTCTTGATGCGGAAGGTGCGGTACATCTTGCCGTCCTTCTCCCCTTTGGTGAAGACGACCATCGAGCTGACCTTATCCACGCCGCTCGTGTGGCTGATATCATAGCATTCGATGCGATCGAGCGCGGAAGGAATCGAGAGAATATCCGCGAGCTGCTTTGAGGCGCCCGTCGTCATGCGCTCTTTACGCGAGAGCTCGGCGGTACTGCGCGAGAGATACTCCATCGCGTTCTTCATCGCGATCTCGGCGAGCTGTTTGCGTACCCCAGCCTTGGGGGTGGACACGGCGACCTTTTCTCCCTTCTTTTCCGATAAAACGGCGGAAAGTGCGCCCGCATCATCGAGGGGAATCGCGGAGACCACCTCCTCCGCCACGACCCCTTGATCGTAATATCGATTGATGAAGCTGGAGAGGGTATCGGCGAGATCAAGACCCGCGTCTCTGATCGCGAACTTCTCTCCGCCCACCATCTTGCCGCCGCGCACGATCACGGTGGCGACAGCCATGCCGTCTCCGCCCGACGCGACGCCGAATACATCGAGATTGAAATCACGCGGGAGAGCGGCGATCTGACGGCGCACCATCTTCTCGAGCACCGAGAGTTGATCGCGATAATAGAGGGCTTGCTCGTACTGCATCTTTTCGGACGCATCACGCATCTTGCTCTCGAGATTCTCCCGAATCGTCCGATCATTTCCGTTCAAGAAGGAGATCACGTCGGCGAGGGCGCGGTGGTACTCTTCACGCGAGAGATTGCCACTGCACGGGGCGAGGCACCTGCCGATATGGGCATTCAAGCAGGGCCGATGATTGCGCGGGATCTTCTTCATATTCAATCCGCACTCACGGATGGGAAAAGCGGAATGGATAAGCTTCAGCATCTCGGCTGCCGAGATCCCCACCATATAGGGACCGAAATAGCGCGCACGATCCGCCTTGAGCCTGCGGATCACCTCCACGCGAGGGAAATCCTCGGTGAGATCGATGCGCAGGAAGGGATAGAGCTTATCATCCTTTAAGAGGATATTATAAAAAGGCTTGTGAAGCTTGATCAGATTATTCTCAAGGACGAGGGCTTCCTCTTCAGTGCGGGTGATGAGATAATCGAAGTCAACCACCTTCGACACCATCGCCTGCACCTTCTCCGCCTTGGGAGAAGCACTCCAATAGGAGCGGACACGGTTCTTCAGGTTCTTCGCCTTGCCCACGTATATGATGGCGCCCTCTCTGTCGCGCATCATGTACACCCCACTGTCGATGGGGAGCTCCTTCAGTTTCAATCGGATCACATCGTTCATAGTCCTATTATACTACACGCGCGCGAAAAACAAAAGAGGGAAAAAGATAATGCGGAATGCGGAATTCGGAATGCGGAATGCGGAATAACGGACAGCCGCAGGCGCAGAAGATGGCATCTACTTGTCATGTTGAGCCGCGAGCAAAGCGAGAGTGTCGAAACACCTCATCTTTCCTAATGCGGAATTCGGAATGCGGAATGCGGAATAATGGACAGCCGCAGGCGCAGAAGATGGTATCCAATTGTCATGTTGAGCCACGAGCGAAGCGAGAGTGCCGAAACACCTCATCTTTCTTAATGAGGAATGCGGAATGCGGAATAATTGGTCACTTCGTTCCTAAATGTAGATTCTCATTCAAGATTCCAATTGGGATCATTCTCCATCGTTTTCGTTCCCATTGGGAACACTTCACGTCCGCAAAGCGGACACTTCACGCCGCGTGAGCGGTCCTTCACGGGCGACAGCCTCCTTCACTTCAAAATCGGTTGAGATTCCTCGACCGCCAATACCCCTAAAATTCTGCTGACTTTTTGGGGATCCCTCGGCATAGCTCGGGATGACGTGGGGGGTGGCTGATAACATTTCCTCGTCATGTTGAGCCACGCCGAAACATCTCCCACTACGTCATGTTGAGCCCCGCCGAAACATCTCCCACTGCGTCATGTTGAGCCACGAGCGAAGCGAGAGTGCCGAAACATCCCATCCGATTCTTGACACCCTTAAAGGAGCGTACAACGCGACTGAAGAAAGGGCGTCAAGATTCGGAAGGAAAGGTCATTCCGCTCCGCACGAAAAGATCCACCGGCGAACCGGTGGACCTTGTTTCTTTGGTTATGGGTGAAGGGGGAGATCCCCCTTTACCCATCGCACTCTTTGGAAGTACTTTATGCTTTAACAAATACCGCCTTGATGTTCTTAATGGTTGTCTGCATATAAATATTATAAGTCGTGCTGGAAGATTGTAAAACATTATCGACATACCATCCGGAGAAGGTGTAGCCATCAGCCGCCTCTGCACTAAAGTACACATCGGAGTTATAATTGACATTGTTCACATTGTACTGCACGCTGCCTTCTCCTTCCGTTGTCAAATTGAAGGCTCTCCATCTTGCAGTATAGGTGTGACTCTCTCCGTCGATCGTAATCGAACATGTCTTGGAATCAGTTACTTTTTTACCATTTTCGTCGTACCAACCCATCCAGACATAATTGGTTTCTTCATTTGTCTTAGCCGTCACGGTGAAGGTGTCGCCGACTACTCTAGGGGTGGGGATGGTGTATGATTCGATAGAACCATATTTATTATTACCATTGCTGTTCTCTTTGATCGTCAGCGTCGGTCTAGCCCATCTTGCTTCGTAAGCATGCTTATCGCGCGTCATCGTGAAAGTGAAGGTGAAAGAACCGCTCGCGCTCACTTTCTCAGCATCCCTGCCGTCATCGAAAACTTCATACCATCCGAGGAAGGTGTTATTTGAATAATTACTGTTATTGCTTGCTTCGAGAGTATATATTTCTCCAAGCGCAGTCGGTTTATTCAATCCCTCTTCGATTTTACCATAGCTGGTGCCAGATGCATTGGCAACCGTAACCGGGCGAGTGATGTACTTCGCATAGTAGCGCTTGTCTGAGGCAGGCATATCCACATTGAGTGTGCGCGCGGAAGTGACCAAGGCATCGTTCTCATCAAACCAACCAACCCAAGTCCAATCGTTGGAGTAATGCTCCTCTTCCGCATAAATCGTATGACCGACCGTCACATTCTCGCTAGTCATGTGGGTAGTATAACCCATGCCTTTACCAGTGTAAGGGGTATAACTAATGCTGCTTCTTCCGGAGGGGAAGGATGCGCCTTCCATGGTGAACTCATCGACATTGAATCCAACCTCACCGTATGCGGCAACTGCGATGTAGTAAAGCTGACCGGCTGAGAACCATTCTGTCAAATAGAAGTTATTATACTTGCCACCGTCATCATTACTGTAGATCAGATTCTTCTCACTATTGAAGATATATCCGTAGGTATCGGCGTTACCTCTCGTGTAGAAAGTGAGGTATCCGCTTTGGAGGGGCACGAAAGCATAAAGCTTCAAGCCTTCATTCTCCTTGATATCGGTTACCTTGGGATCTCTTCCGGTCGCGTAGACGGAATACTTCGTTTCATTCAATGCAAACACGTCATCTCCCTCGTGCTCGATCCACTTCGCATAGAGGGTCGTATCCTTGATCACGTTCGAATTGAAATCGAAGGGGGATCCGAGGCACTGCGCATTATCATACCATCCGGCGAAGACGTAACCATCACGAGTCGGGATCTCGGGATAGCTGAAGTTCGCCGTCGCGCCTTTCGCCTCGGGAGCATAATTGCTATCGCCACCATTCATATCGAAGGTGATGGTGCTGTTCTTCGAGCTACCATAAATCGTATAATCGGGATAACCGTAGTACTTCGTTTGCGTATAACCATAGGAATAGCTATACTCATCATAATTAATTTTATCATCAAGAGAACGATACAAGGTAACGGTGTATGCGGTGAAGTCCGCCCAGTACGCCACGTCGGTCGCGGGCACCTGGAAGGTATACCTCATATCGGTGCTCACCACGTTGCCTTCGATATCGTACCAACCGATAAAGGAGTGGCCTGAATCGGGCGTCGCGGTAATCGTCTGATAGGAATTATAATCATAGGTATAGTAGCGAGATTCGGATAAGCTTCCCATCACACGGCCTTCGCTTATATTTCTATTGTGAACGGAGACTTTGACCTTCTTCGCAGTCCAGTGCGCATAGAGGGTGTCGACGTCGCTGTAGGTCCAATTCTCGAGGGCGGCGACAGTCTGAACGCCTTCCTCATCCTCATCAATGGTGGAGGAAGAAACTTTCACTTCTTCGATGAGCTTGCCATCCTCGTCATAGGTGTGGAGATACCAACCGGCGAAATCGAAGCCAACGCGGGTGGGCACCGGGAAGGTGTAATCAGCCGCCTTGGTAGCATAGGTCACGACGAACTGCGTCTCATCGATTTCCGGCTCGTCCTCATCCTCTGCGTCTTCCGCATTGAGGTCGAGATCGATGGTGTACTCGATCGGGGTGTACTTCGCAGCGAAATAGAGCGAACGATTGAAAGGCTCCTCACCCACGAGGGTGCTGTCGTATGCGACGGGCTCTTCGGTCTCTTCGTCCAAATAGAAGTACTTGTAGTCCTCATCATAATCGCCCGTGGAAGCCTGATAAGGAACATTATAAGACTCATTCACCAAGTACCAACCGGCGAAGGTATAGCCGGGATACTCTGCGGCAGCTTCCTGCGCGGCGATCTTCGTATGAGAAGCCGCTTCCACCTCGGTGATCTTATTCCACTTCCAATCGGGGTTCTCCTCATCCTCGGACTCATTCTCCCAAGCATAGAAGTAGGCGGTCGTCTCATAGTTCTTGAAGATATTCAGCACGTAGGTGGTCGTCGCCTTCTCATCCTCGGACTTCACGACGATGTAGCAAGTGATCTTGCCACCCCCATTCCCCTCGCCGAAGTCGATGAACTTCGCGGGAAGGGGATCTTCGGATCTATAGCTTCCATAGAGCTCCCAAGTGCAACCGGTCTTCACCGTCACAAGACCCGTGAGGTCGAGCTTCTCGACGGAATCGGCAAGCTCCATATCGATCGTGGTGCCCTTCAATCTGGCGCCCTTCACGAAGAGGATCTTCGCATTCTCGTCCACGACGTCCATCCCGAGGCTATCCTCGTCAGCGCCGAAAACGGGCAACTCCGTCGCATTCGGATCCACGTAAAGGGGATCGGAAGTCGACAGGGTCGGTTCTTGCACTTCTTCAACCTTCTTGCACGCCACGAAGACGAAGCAGGAGAAGCACAGAGCCAAAACCAACATAATCAACAGTAGTTTTTTCATATTTCCTCCTTTTACTCTTTATTTATAAATAAAGGCAGTTTCTATTATAGATCATATTTTTCTTCTCGTCAACAACAGAATACAAAATATTTTGAAAAAAAAGAGGCTTGTCCTTCCCATCTCGATGAAAGACATTAAATAAGGATTACCTATCTATTAATCACTTATATGCTTTAATCTAAGCGGAGCAACCGATACTCTCGTTACCGGCGACGAGAAAGGAAAGGGAAAGAACGATGAGCGTAAGGTTCTCTGTGGTCAAAGAGCCGCTTCCCCCGAAGGTATAAATGAGTAAAAGCAAAAGGATCAAGAGCATACCGCCGTTTTGCATAGCCATTCCTCCCGATTCTCGATGATTCGTCAAAAGTCGACCCTCATCGAGATTGACAGTGGTAATATATGCCAGCTATGCTTAGGATGTGATCAGAAACGAGAGACCCGCCCTCCATCTGTCGAGGCACGATGAGAGCGTCATCCGATACTACCTCCCGAAGCAGGAAGTCGCCGCCGATCTCGCGGACTTCTTCGCTGTCTTCGGTGACGCCACACGGGTCTTGATCCTCTCCTCCCTCGCAATCTCCGAGATGTGCGTGACCGACCTCTGTCTGATGCTGAAGCAGAATCAAAGCACCGTCTCACACCAACTCGCCCTTCTCCGCTCTCTTCGTCTCGTAAGGACGCGTCGGGTGGGAAAGACCGTCTATTACGCCCTCGGCAATAAGCACATCCTGAAAGTGCTCGAAACCGGGATCTCCTTCTTGGGATATTAAAAAAGCGCCCCGAAAGGAAGCGCGAATTTAGGGAGTTTCAAGGGAGAAATGACTTTTACAAATTTCTCTTATATTAACCGTTAATCACCCTCGACAAGCGCGCCCGCAAGAGATCGTACAACGCACAGAAAGCGAAGTGGAAAAGGATGAAGACGAGAGTCAATACGCCGTAAATCAAGAGATACTTCCCCCAGTTCGGCAGGGTATCCACGATGGGGAAATCGGATAGCTTCAAACCGATCGCATAATAACAGGCGAGAAAGGAGAGATTCGCATAGGCGATCTCGATGGGCAGGATGAAAACCCTCTTTTTCAGATATTTCCTAAGATAATAATTCAAAACAGGATAGGGCCCGAAGATGATCACGAAGGGCATCACCGAGATGTATCCGACGAAGAGAAACCCGAGCCCAACGGTCGCGAGATATGCGAAGACCGTTCCGCGCACGCTGTCCCGCATCAGCGGGAGAGTCAATACGACGGAAGAGAGCGCGAGGAAAGAGACTGTCATCACGCTGACGAAGCGCGAAAGCACCACCGCGATCACGGCGAACGCCGCCGTTATGCCCGACAATGCGATCTCTTTGGCAGTGATTTTCTTCATGGATCAGCAACAACGGATCAAGTCGCCACCCATACACTCGCAGCAGCAGTCGGCGCAGATCAAGCTCGCACAGCAGTCGCCCGCGGTGGAGCGACGGGTATTGCGCTGCATATCTTCATAGGTGTCGTAGCTCCTCTGACGATTCCCACCGCCTGCCGCGCCCTGCTTGGCGCCCTGCGGATCCGCTTCATGATTCTTCATCCGCTCCAAGGTGTCCTTGTACTTCTGATTCTCGGGATCCATATTGATCGCCATCTCAAGCTGGGCTTTGGCTTCGTAGTTCCAGCCCTTGCCGTGATAGACGGCGGACTGATAGTAGTGCCACTCGGCATCACGATCGGACACCTTATCGAGAGCCGCTTGGGCGTCGTCGTAATTTCGACGCTTGATGAGATCCGCGACGTGATTGTAAATCCCTTTCACTTCCGCGCCGCTCGCAAGAAGCTCCATCGCTTCCTGATAGGCGTCCTCCAGCTCGGAAAGCTTCTTCGCCGCTTTCTTGCCTTCTTCGCCCTCGATATGGATTTCCATGCGATACTCGTCACGCAATCTCTCGTATGCCGACTGGACTTCCGCCTGGGTCGCGTCCTTGGACACCCCGAGCACTACAAACGGATTCTTGTGCATTTACTGTTCTCCTTATTCAATACTGTGCCGATTCGCCAACGAAGTCCGTACCAAAGGACGTTCGTGACGACGCCTTCATTCTCGCCCATATCCATCTCGCGATAGGCGTCTTCCACGCACTTCACGATATCTTCCATAATAAATCGGATGTCCTCGCCCTTCTCCGTCATGAGCTCTTGAAAACTCTTCGCACCAAAGGTGCGGCGAAAGGCATTGAAGCGATCCTTTGCGGCGTCAACGTCGTAATCATCCAAGGCGTCCATGAAATAGACGTACTTCCCGAGAAGATAGCCGAGCTGTTCGACCGCAGGGGAACTCTTCTCCCCCGCAAAATGGCAAAAGACCTTGCGCATCAGATCGGAGAAAGGCTCTGCAGCGGCATTCAGGAAAGCGCCGTTCTTCTCCTCTTTGATCTGCTTCTCGAGACACGCATCCGCGAGCGCCGCGATTTCGGGAGAACGCTTCCTCGCCCGCTTGATTTGACGCGAGAAGGCGACACGACGCCAAAAGCGCTTGTCACCGTCCGCCTTGTCATCCATGAGTTTCATCCCCGCAAGAATCAAGTTGAGCCGAGCGACCTCGGTCATCAGCGGGGTCCGGTCGATGACCGGTCTCTTCTTCGGATTCAGGATGCAGCCCTTCTCCACGACGGTGACCTTCTCACGCCTCAAATCGTGAAAGAGGAGGGAGAGGAAAGCGCTGTCGTAATTGACCGTAAAACGAGCGATCTGCCCGCTCTCCTTCTTCGTCGCGTGACAAAGCCCGCAGTAATATGCGCGGAAAAGGACATAGTCCTTCATGAACATATTGGGTTTGTCGGGAAGCACGTATCCGAACATCAGTCTGCCATGAATCCTATTCTTTTCTTGACCTTCTGCATCGTGCGAGAGGCGATGCGCTTCGCTTTCTCCGCCCCCTCTTTCATGATGCGCTCAAGCTCCGCCTTGTCGGAGAGGAAAGAGGCGTATCTCTTCTGCAGAGGAGCCAGTACGTCCACCACCGCTTCGCCGACCGCGATCTTGAAATCACCGTAGCCCTTTCCCTCGAAGCGACGCTCCGCTTCCTCGATGCTCTCGCCCGAAAAGGCGGAATAGATCGACAGGAGATTGGAGATCCCCGGTTTCTCCTCCGAGAAAATGATGCGATTATCGCTGTCGGTCACCGCACGTTTGAACTTGCGCATGATGGCGTCGGGCGGATCGATGATGGAGACGGAGGCATTTTGATCTTTATCCGACTTGCTCATCTTCTCCAAGGGATTCTGAAGGCTTGTGATCTTCGCTCCGAACTTGCCGATATACGGCTCGGGCACGACGAAGGTCTCGCCGTAACGATTGTTGAAGCGAATCGCGATATCGCGCGACAGCTCCAAGTGCTGTTTCTGGTCCTTTCCCACCGGCACGAGGTCGGCGCGGTACAGAAGGATATCCGCCGCCATCAGCACGGGATAGGTGAAAAGACCCGCGTTTATATTATCCTCATTTTTGTGAGACTTATCCTTGAACTGGGTCATCCTGTCGAGCTCGCCGATATAGGTCATGCAGGACAAGATCCAAGCAAGCTCGCTGTGCTGCGGCACGTTTGACTGCACGTACAGAATGCTCTTCTCGGGATCGAGCCCGCAAGCAAGGAACTGCGCGAAGAAGGAGAGCGTGCGCTCGCGAAGCTCGGCAGGCTCCTGCCTGACCGTCATCGCGTGCTGATTCGCGATCGCGAAAATGCACTCATTCTCCTCTTGCAGAGCAAGCCAATTCTTCACGGCGCCGATATAGTTGCCGATCGTTATGCACCCCGTGGGTTGTATCGCGCTATAGACTCTCATATTACTCGTTCTTCACCTTCTCAAGGACTTTCTTCCCGATCTCCTCTCCCGACAATACGTCGGTGAAACGAGGCTCGGCACCCTCCAATCCACGGATGCCCTCCGGCACCTCCATCCCGCTGAGGAAATGCAGTTTCTTCAATGCGGTGAAAGGATTGGACTCGTACTTATCACCCACCGCTTCGTATACGTCCTGCGCGAATTTATAAGGATTCGCCGTGGACAGAATGATCGAAGGGGTGAGATCGTTCGTCGTCATATAGTAGTTATTGTACACCGAGAGCGCCACCGCAGTATGCGGATCCAAGAGATACCCGTACTCGTCGAAGGCATTGCCGATGGTCTCCATCGTCTCCTCTTCGTCCGCGAAGCCGGCTTCGAAGACGGCGAAATCCTTCTTGATGCGATGGAGATCGACGGTGTACTTCCCTTCGCTCTTCAAAGACGCCATCAAAGCGCGGAGCTCTTCGTCATCTCGTCCCGTCATCTCAAAGAGAAGTCTCTCGAGATTGGAGGAAATCAAGATGTCCATCGAGGGGGAGATCGTCTTGTGGAATTCACGCGTGGCGTCGTACTCTCCCGTCAGGAAGAAGTCGGTCAGCACGTTATTGATATTGGACGCACAAATGAGCTTATTCACGGGAAGTCCCATGCGGAGGGCGTAATAGCCGGCGAGGATGTCGCCGAAATTCCCGGTGGGCACAGTGAAATTCACCTTGTCGCCCGGCTGAATCTCCCCGCTGCCGAGGAGATCGGCATAGGCGGAGAAATAGTAAGCGATCTGCGGGAGGAGTCTGCCCCAGTTGATACTGTTCGCCGAGCTCATCACGTAGCCGCCCGCCTTGAGCTTCTCCGCGATATCGGGATCGGTGAAGATCTTCTTGACCGCCGTTTGGGCGTCGTCGAAATTGCCGCAAATGCCCGCAACGTAGGTATTCTCTCCACCCGTCGTGATCATCTGCATCTTCTGCATATGGGAGACGCCTTCATCGGGATAGAAGACCATGATCTCGGTGCCGGGGACGTCCTTGAACCCTTCGAGCGCCGCCTTGCCGGTATCACCGCTGGTCGCCACGAGGACGAGGGTCTTATCCTTCTCCCCTCTCTTCTCGCGACAGGCGGAAATAAGCTGCGGAAGAACAGTCAAAGCGAAATCCTTAAAGGCGAATGTCGGTCCGTGCCAAAGCTCCAAGACGTACAGTCCGTCGTCCACCTTGGTAAGGGGGCAAGCGTCCTCGTCGTCAAAGCGGTCGTAAGCGCGATTCGCGATCGTGAGAAGCTCCTCCGACGTGAACTCATCCAAATACAGTCCCATCACGTACGCCGAACGCTCGGCATAGGACATATCGACCATCTTCTCGATCTCCGACAGAGAAACCTCAGGAAAACGCTCGGGGACGAAGAGTCCGCCTTCCGGACTGATACCCTTCAAAATGGCTTCACTCCCCGTCACGGAGAGAGAAGCGTTTCTGGTGCTGATGTATCTCATCGCCGATTATTGCACCTTCTCGCTCTCGTATCCCTTCAAGAACTCGGGGAGGGTATCGGTGCTGGCGGAAAGGATGATCTCCACGGCACTGTTCTTGCTCGCCTTCGCCACTTCGTCGTAGAAATATTTGAGGTCGGCGACTTTCTTCCCGGTGATGCGATGCGCACCGTCAATATAAAGCATATCGATATCCGCATTGGACGCCAAGACTCCCTTCACGAATCCGGCGAGCTGCTCCTCTGTGCCCACGCCGAAATTCTCGGCGTTGATCACTCTGATCCGATAATTCAGATCGAAGTTGTAGCGATCGACGTAGGTGATGAAGACGATATTTCCGGAACTCTTCTGAACCATATCGTTCGCTTCGTCGATCATCTTGGAAGTCTTGCCGCTGCCCTTTGCGCCATAAACGATTCTTAACATTGTGATGTCCTCCTATAGTAAGGTTTTTATTATTATACAATACCGCACTGCCTTTTTAACCCTTTCGGGCAAAAAAACGTGCCGCATTGCGATAATCGAAATCAGTTCTTCGCCGCGATCGCGACAAACCTCTTATACTTCTCCTCGTCCGCCTCTCTGACCAGCTCGTTGAGCTCCTCGTCGCTCATCGCGGGGACGCGTCCGCTCGCGTACATCTCATCCACCTTGGCTTTGATCGCGGTGATCATCGGATCGCTCTTTAAGAGCTTCTCATCCTCGGGAAGGCAATAATAGTTGTTGATCCAATAAGCGATGCCCGCCAGTCCGCTGTTATTATCCACGCAAACGGTGGGAGGACGATGCAGAATCTTGGTCGTATTGAAGATATTATAGATCTCCTCGTCTTTCATCAGTCCATCCACGTGAACGCCCGCTCTCGTCACGTTGAAATCACGCCCGACGAAGGGAGTGCGCGGCGGGATCTTGTAGCCGATCTCTCTGCGGAAATAATCGGCGATCTCGGTGATGACCGAGAGATCCATGCCGTCCGTCGTGCCTTTCAGCGAGGCGTACTCCACAGCCATCGCCTCCAAAGGACAGTTGCCCGTGCGCTCGCCGATACCGAGAAGGGCGCAGTTCACGGCGGAACAACCGTAAAGCCAAGCGGTCGCGGCGTTGGTGACCACTTTATAGAAATCGTTGTGCCCGTGCCACTCCATCTGCTCGCTCGGCACCTCGCCGTAACGCCACAAACCGTAGACCGTTCTCGGCACGCTTCTCGGCAGGGAGGAACCGGGGTAGGTCACGCCGTAACCGAGGGTATCGCAGGCGCGCACCTTGATGGGGATGCCGCTCTCTTTGGAGAGCTTCATCAGCTCACGCACGAAGGGGACGACGTAGCCGTAAGAATCGGCACGAGTGATATCCTCGAGATGAGCGCGGGGCACGATCCCCCTATCAAGCGCCTTCTTCACGATGGAGAGATACTTGTCCATCGCCTGAGCGCGAGTCAAATGCAACTTATTGAAAATATGATAGTCCGAGCAGCTCACGAGGATGCCGGTCTCTTTGATTCCCATCTCCTTCACGAGCTCGAAGTCGGAGTCGGTCGCGCGAATCCAGCTCGTGATCTCGGGGAACTCATAGCCGAGCTCCTGACAGGCGCGCACCGCGGCGCGATCCTTCTCACTATAGAGGAAAAACTCGCTCTGCTTGACGACGCCCTTCTTGCCGCCCAAACGATGGAGCATCTTATAAAGATCCACGATCTGCTCCACGGTGAAGGGTTGCATGGACTGCTGTCCGTCGCGGAATGTGGTGTCGGTGATCCATAAGTTCTCCGGCGTATTCATCGGCACGGTGAAGAAATCGAACGCCGTGCGAGGCACGTTATCGTAATCGAAGAACTCACGGAAGAGATTGGGCTCCTCCACATCCTGCAAGGAGTAAGAATAGGTCTGCTCCTGCAATAGGTGTTTGTGCGTGTTGTAGAATATCATATATCCTCCTTAGCGGTCAGTCCTCTTGACTGCCTTTGAGAAGTTCGTTTTGTTCGTTGAGCGCGAGAGCGTCGAGCATTTCGAGCATATCTCCGTCCAGAAACTGCTCCAAAGTATAGAGGGTCATCCCGATCCGGTGATCGGTCACTCTGCCCTGCGGATAATTGTAGGTGCGGATTCGCTCGCTGCGATCACCGCTGCCGACCTGCGCCTTGCGCTTCTCCGCGTACTCTTTATCCGCGGCGGAACGATAGTAATCATAAAGCTTGGACTTCAGGACCTTCATCGCTTTCTCTTTATTCTTGATCTGCGACTTCTCGTCCTGACAAGTCACGACCAAGCCGGTGGGGAGATGGGTGATACGAATCGCACTCTCGGTCTTATTCACGTACTGACCGCCTGCGCCGCCCGCACGATAGGTATCGATCTTGAGGTCCGCCTGATTGATCTCCGCGTCCACGTCCTCCGCCTCGGGAAGCACCGCCACGGTCGCCGCCGAAGTGTGGATCCTGCCCTGCGACTCGGTTGCCGGAACCCGCTGCACACGGTGAGCGCCGCTCTCGTACTTGAGCTTGCTGTAAGCGCCCTTCCCCGACACGAGGAAAACCGCCTCCTTCACGCCGCCGAGATCGGTCATATTCATATCCACTTCCTCGGTCTTCCAGTGCATACGCTCCGCAAAGCGCATATACATACGCATAAGTACCGCGCCGAAGAGACTCGCTTCCTCTCCGCCCGTCCCGGCACGAATCTCGATCACGACGTTCTTGTCGTCATTCGGATCCTTTGGAAGGAGCATGATCTTCAGTTTCTCTTTGAGTTCGCCCATTTTCCGAAGGGCGATCTCTTTCTCCTCCTCCGCAAGGGCGACGAGGTCCGGGTCTTTCTCGGAGGCGAGGATCTCTTCGCACTCTTTGAGGTCTTTCTCCGCGGCGAGATAGGCGTCGTAATCATTCATGATCTCGGTCAAAGAGGAATGCTCTTTCGCGACCTTCTGCCACTCGTCTTGCTTCGCGATCACCGCGGGATCGGCGAGTTTGTCGGTAAGCTCGTCGAAGCGAATCTTCATCAATCGTAACTTCTCAAGCATGCTTCTCCACCGTCACCACGCGATCGTGTCCTTCGAGGTCCTTCTTGACCGTCACTCTCCCGATGGGAGAGAATATCTCACTGACCGCCTCTCCCTGCTCCGCGCCGATCTCAAGCAAGAGAACGCCGCCATCCGACAGATGATCGGGGAGGGATGCGGCGATGCGTCTGTAGTAGTCCAAACCGTCCTCTCCGCCGTCCAGCGCGAGGTGAGGCTCTCTCTTGACGAAAGCATCCAACTTGTCGCACTCTGCGGTGGGAATATAGGGCGGATTCGCGGTAATCACGTCGTATCTTCCGGAGAGATTCATGAAAAGATCGCTCTTCACGAAAGTCACCAGAGCGCCCGTCTTCTCCGCGTTCTCCTCGGCAAGGGCAAGCGCCTCTTCGCTGATATCCGAAGCGGTGACGATCCCTTCCGTCTTGAGTGCAAGGAGAATCGCGACGGCGCCGCTACCGGTACAGAGGTCCAAGACCTGCGCGCCGGGACGAACGCAAGCGATCGCTTCTTCCAGCAAGAGCTCGGTGTCTCCGCGCGGGATCAAAGCTCTCTCGTCCGTCTTCAACGTCACGCCGTAAAAGTCGGTCTCGCCGAGGACGTACTGCATCGGCTCTCCCGCTTTCACCCTCTCCGCCGCCGCGACAGCCGCCTTTGCAGGAGCTTCGTCGATCAAACTTAAGGTGGGGAGGGCACTGCGCTCCACGCCGAGATAATGCACGAAGATCCAATCGGCGATCGCCTCGGGCTCTCCGCTGTCCTCGAGCGCGGCGAGCACTTCGCGGCGAACCAAGCGATAATCCTTCTTGATATTGAAAGAAGTCGTCGGGATGCTTTCGTCCGCGTCCATCGCCATCACCGTCTTGAAAGCGGTGAGGGAGACTTCAAGCATCGAATCATCCGGCTCGCGGGTCGTGAGTCTCTGGAACCACAGACCGGGCTTCTTCAGGATACGCACGAACCAATTATCGAACTTCGCAAGACCTTTCAATACTTCGTATGCCACGCCGGCGACAACCGGCAGGAGTGCGAGACGAGTCAGGAAACGAAGAAGGAAAGAAAGCGCTTTTGACACTTCTTTCCCATTGATCGTCTTAAAGGTCGGCAAGAACGCCGTCAGAATCAAGCTTACGAAGACGGTGATGATGAGAAAACTCGTGCCGCAACGATCGTGCACACGAGACATCTTGCGCGCATTCTCCACCGTAAGCTCTTCGCCCTGCTCGAAGCAGGTAATCACCTTGTGCTCAGCGCCGTGATACATAAACACCCGTTTGATGTCCGGCACGAGAGAAACGAAGAAGAGATAACCGAATAGCACGAGAAGGCGCACGCCGCTCACGATGAGGTTATTCCAAATGTAATGGATGTCCTTGAATCCCGGGATGTACTCCAGCAAAGTTACGACGCCGAGAGGCAACGCGACGAAGAGAGCGATCGCAAAGACCAAGCCGAGGATCACCCCGATCACGATCGCGATATCCATCACGCTCTTCTTGCTTCTCTCGGCAAGCCACAGCTCGAACTTGCTCGGCTCTCCGAGATCCTCGCCGTACAGCTCCGCCGAGCGGGTCAGGACGCGAGAACCGACGATCATCATATAGAAAAAGTTCAGGAAACCGCGAAGGATGGGGACTTTACTCCACCATTTCTTCTCCTGCGGAATCCTCGAAGTCTCGAGCTCGATTCTGCCGTCCTGCGTGCGTACTGCGGTGGCGACGCTTTTCTCGCCGCGCATCATCACGCCCTCCAAAACGGCTTGCCCTCCGATTTTCGATACGAACTTCCTCATTTTTCTCCGTCGATTCGCTCAAACACTCTTCGAATGGTCGAAAAGATACAAAAAATGCGTTGTCTTGATTCAACAACGCACTTTTGATTATTATTTATTTCTGTTGTAGCGGTTGTTGAACTTTTCGACCCTGCCGCCGGTGTCAACGAGCTTCTGTTTGCCGGTGAAGAAAGGATGGCACTTGGAGCAGATATCAACGGTGATTACATCTGCTTTCTTGGTAGTGCCGGTTTCAAAAGTATTGCCGCACGCACAGACAACTGTCGCTTTCCTGTACTCGGGATGAATGGATTCTTTCATGTTTGCCCACCTCGTATAAAGTCTTTATGTATTGATATTATACTTTTCGCCTTGCGCGAAGTCAACGATTTTTATATCTTTTTCCGAAAAAAGTTTCCGCCGATGGCGGAATGCCAAAAAAGTGCTATCCGAGGAGCGAGAAATACATACCGAGGGATTTCAGCATATTCTGCACGACGTAAAGAAGCGCGACGGATAAGAGAGCGCCGACGGCAACCGAAAGGAGGGCAATTAAGCCGTTTTCGATGAGAACGATCTTGCGAATCGCTCCGCCGTCCGCGCCTGCGGCGCGCAGAAGCGAATACTCCTCTTTTCGATCCCGATACGAGGCAAGCGCCGCGATCAAATAGCCGCCGATCGCGAAGACCAATATGAGGACGCCGAAAAGGGTGAAGAGCTTCACGTATGCTCTCGCTAAATCCACGACGTAATCAAAAGCGTCCATCGGATGATAGACCGCCCCCTTCAATGCGAATTTCTGCGAAAGACGATCGAAGACCTCTTCCCCGCCGCCGACGAAGCAGACATTGGGATCCACGCCCAAAGCACTGAGATCGGTGAAGACCACGGTGAGGGGGGTATCGATAAAGGCGGTGACGGTGAAATCAACCATCCTGCCGTCGATCTTGACGCCGACCGAGTCGCCGATATCGATTCCCATTTTGAGCGCGACGCCGCCCGAGATCGCAGCCCGACGTTCTCCCACGATATTCGAGAGGTCCACGCCGTATCGGTCGATATCGAAGACTTCTTGATACTCTTGACTGCGTGCCGCGAGGAGGGTAACGGTATTCGCCTCACTGCCCGCAAGGGAACAGCGCGTCTCGATATAGGCGAGATGAGAGGCGGTGACTCCTTCCTCCTTCTTGACTTCTTCAACGATCTCTTTCAACGAATCGGCGTCTGCGGAGATCATGATCTCCGAGCGGAAAAGACTTTCGAAAGACTTCAGTTGCACGCTCGTCTGCGCAAGGAGAATGGTGGTCGTCACGACCGCCGTAACCGCGATCGCAAGAAGACGAGCACCCGACTGGGCGTGACGATTGGCGCGAGCACCCGCCGCGGCGAGATAAATCTTGCCCGCTTTCGGCGCGTCTTTCGTGACGCGGCAGAGCAGTCGGGAGAAGAAAGAAACCACCACGGGCATCAAAGTGAAGATCCAAGCGAAGAGAGCCATTGCCGTGATCAGTCCGACGACGAACGCCGTCTTCACACCCACGAAGGGGGTCACGATAAAAAGCACTGCGAAGACGCCTGTCGCGATCAAAGCGGGAAGATATTTCACGGGTGAAATCGGCGAGCGGGCATGCAGCAAATCATAGAGGGGAGAGTGAGCGAGTCCGATCACGGGGATCAAGGCAGAAGCAAGGGACAAGATGACGCCGAAAATCACGCCGACAAGGATCAATATTCCACCGACGGAGAAGCCGCCGACCGAGCCGATCAGCACCCCGAAAAGCGCCCCGAGCCCATAGCTTCCCGCGACGCCGATCAAACTGCCCGCGATTCCGTAAAGCAGGATCTCGGCGAGAAGATACAGCAAGAGTTTGAAGCTGTCCGCACCGACGCTTTTGAAGAGGGCGGCGACCGAGATCCGATTCTTAATCACGAGAGAGACCGCCGTATAGATGAGCACCGCGCCAAGTGCCGCCACGATCACCGCGATGACGAGAAGCAATGTGCTCTGCTGAGACAAACTCACTTGCACGCTTCGCTCGTTGACCGGCGTGTCGATCACGAAGTCGGTCGCTTGTCTCGCGATCGCTTCTCTCGCCTGCGCTTCGGTCACACCCGCATCCTGCATTTTCCGATCGGATAAATCGATAAAGAGTTTATTGAAGAAGCGCACGTCGTCCTCCATCGATAATAGACGCGACGCGGCGACCTCCGAGATCATGGCGTCCGCAACCGAGAAAAGACCTTCCTCTTTCGCTATGCCGGTCACCACCAAGACGGAGCGTTTCTCCCCGCCGTATCGAGTGACGGTGAGGCGGTCTCCCACCTCGGCGCCGATCTTCTCGGCGAAACTTTTCTTGAGGACGACGCCGGTATCGAGATAGCTATCGCCACCCGACAGATAAGAGATCGGATTATAAGAAGAAAGGGACGCGCCGTCGGTCGCATAAAGCTGTGCGAACTCTCCCTTTTCCTTCCCGAGAGAAGCATAAAAGAGATAGCCGTAGCGCAATTCGCCGTAAGGCTCGGTCGCATTCTTCAAGACCTTGTACTCTTCACTGTTCGTAGTCAGGTAATAGGAGGATTCTCGATCGGAAAGGACCGCCTCCCATTCGCACTGACCCGAGAGGACGCGATAAGAGGCGATCGCCGTTTCTTCGATGGAGGCGCGAAGCGCCAACGCGGAGATGAAGACGGCGACCGAGATCGCGACGGTAATGAGGATCAAGAGCGGTTCCCCGATTCTTCTCTTGACGCCAAGAAGTAAACTCTTCAGAAACATCACACGATCATGCCGTCCTTAATAGTAATCACGCGATTGCCGTACGCCGCGCCGTGCTCACTGTGAGTGACCTGCACCACGGTGACCCCGTACTTTCTGTTCAAATCGGCGAGAAGGCTCATCACCGCATGGGCATTCTCACTGTCGAGGTTGCCCGTCGGTTCGTCCAAAAGGATCACTTCGGGATCGTGGATCAGCGCGCGAAGGATCGCCGCTCTCTGCTGCTCACCGCCCGACAAGGTGTCCGGATAAGCATTTAAGACTTCATTCAAACGGGTGAAGGCTACGAGTTCATCCATCTTGTCCTTATACTGCGACACTTTCTTCCCATCCAGAATCAAAGGGAGCAGGATATTATCCCTGACCGTCATCGTGGGAATCAGGTTGAAGAATTGGTAGACGTAGCCGAGACGTGTGCGCCGCATCTTCGCGAGCTCTTTCTCGGAGAGGGAGGCGATATCCGTGCCGCCGATCGAGACAGATCCGCTGTCGGGACGAAGCACCCCGCCCATGATCCCAAGCAAGGTCGTCTTACCGCTTCCGCTCTCTCCGGTGATCGAGAGGAAATCCCCCGATTCCACGCGAAAAGACAGCGAGTGCAAAATCTCTCTCCCGTCAAAACTCTTGCTGACGTCCGTCAATAGGATATCCGACATAACTCACCTCACCAAATCACAAAATGACGCGCCCACCGATCTCTCAAATGCGAGAGGGGAGAGACGCATGAATACGCCGAGCTTGCCGGCGCTCGTATAGATACTGTCGAAGAGAAGCGCCGTCTCGTCGATGAAGGTATGAAACTGCTTCTTCATCCCGACGGGACTGCACCCGCCGTGCACGTAACCGGTCAATGAAAAGAGCTGTTTCTGCGGGAGCATCTCCACCGACTTCACCCCCGCGGCTCTCGCCGCTTTCTTGAGATCGAGAGTCTCGCGAACCGGGATCACGAAGACGTAATGCATGAGATCCGATCCGACGGTAACGAGGGTCTTGAAGACGCAGTCGGGATCCGCCCCGATCATCGCCGCCGCCTCCACGCCGTCCGCGGGCAGTGCGGACAGAAAACGGGGCTCGTAACTCTCCCCTTTCTGCTCCAAAATGCGCATGGCGTTAGTCTTCTCGCTTTTCTCCATAGCTTTATTATATTCCTCTGTCATAGCTTTGTCAATCGCGCCGTATATGCGCGAAATGAGTTGACTTTTCTACCCCTTTGATAATAGAGTATTGCTATGAAAATATCCTTCGATAAGGGCAAAATGATCCGCTATCTGTTCCTGCTGATCGCCGCACTGCTGTGGGGGTTCTCCTTCGTTGTGCAGGCAGTGGACGAGATCGCGCCCTTCACCTTCACCGCCACTCGTTCGCTAATCGGCGCGGTGGTGCTCGTGCCGGTATTTCTCGTGAAGGATACCATCATGAAAAAACGAGGTCTACTCCCTACCCTCTCCCTTGAAGAACGCAAAAAGGGGATCAGGACTCTTCTCCTCGGCGGGCTGATCTGCGGCGCCGTCCTCACCGTCGCCACCAACCTGCAACAATTCGGTCTCTCGATGAATCTCGAGGCAGGCAAAGCGGGCTTCATCACCGCCCTCTATATCGTCCTCGTACCCATCATCGGATTTATGATCGGCAAGAAGAGCCCCTTCGTCGTGTGGATCTCGGTCGCGATCGCCGTCGTGGGACTCTACTTCATCTGTGTGAAAGAATCCTTCACGATCAATACGGGTGATATATGCTTGATCTTCTGCGCCGTCGCTTTCTCGGTGCACATTACCTTCGTGGATTACTTCACCAATCGGGTGGACGGCGTCAAGCTGAGCTGTCTGCAATTCACGGTGTGCGGCGTGATCTCCCTCCTCGCCGCTCTGATCTTCGAGCGCGACGTTTTCTCGTGGCAAGTCCTCTTATCCTACTACCTCTCTTTCCTCTATATGGGCATCTGCTCCTGCGGCATCGCCTATACTTTGCAAATTCTCGGACAGAAGGGCACCAATCCCACCGCGGCGTCTCTCATCATGAGTCTCGAATCCTGCTTCTCTCTCGTGGGCGGCATGATCTTCCTCGCGGAGCGCCCGACCTGGCGCGCCTGGCTCGGCATGGGCCTCATGGTCATCGCGATCCTCCTAACCGAATCCAAAGAACTCTTCAAAAGAAGGGATCCCTCCGTCGAAAACGCCGCCTGACAACAATTCCCGTCGGACGAAGGATTGACGAATGCGCGCGCGTGTGTTATATTGAATAGCGGAAATGAAACGATTCTTGGCACTGATTCTTACCATAGTCATGCTCTGCGCTCTCTCGGCGGGACTCTTCGCTTGCAAAAAGAAAAATCCCTCTCCGAGCGGGAAAGTGACAGAGGAAGACCTCGCTCTGCAGACGGTCAATGAAGCGATTCCGAACGGCGAGGATAATGCCGCGACCGCGAAGGCGCTCCTCGCCCTCTTCCGCAAAGCGGATATGGAAGAAGGAGAGATCGTGGATGCCCTCTCCGCACTGAAAGCGAAAGGAAAGAGCGTCGCGCCCGCCATGATCGCCGTGGAAGAGAAGCTCTATACCACCGATCTCTTCCCTGCCATTCGCGATGCACTGCAAGTCGTGGCGGACGCCGTCAGCCCCGAAGTGGCGGGCGAAGTCTTTTATGCCGCCGCCACCGATTATTCAAGCAAAGTACCTTATACTCTCTCCGATTGCAGGAAGCTCGCCGCCTTCTATTTCTCCCAAAATACGACATTCGGCAGTAATGTCCTGAATGATGTCCTAAATGGGGAGGTCTACCCCGCTTCGCGCAAAGAGCTGAATACCGTTCTCGTCACCCTCTCCGCCTCTCTGCACTCGATGGCAGGCATCTCGGAAGAAGCGAGAAACTACCTGAGCGAACTCGCGAAAAGCGGGATTTCCTCTCTCGTGACGACGCAAGAAAAGCTCTCGGACGAATCGCAAGCCATCATCGACAAGAGCAAGGCTCTCTTATACAGCGTCTTTGATGTCCTCCGCGATCACTACGATCTGTCTCTCACTTATTTCTCGAACTTCCTTTCCTTCAGCGATGCGAGGCTCTTCCTCGGCTCGGAATACGACAAGAAAGAGCTGACCCTCTACTACGGCTATCACTACGACGGTTGGACGGTCACCGAGATCACCGAGGAACAATATACCAAACAGGAAGGCGATTATGACGAGTACGTGATGAAGACCTTCCCGATGAAGGGGCACTACGTGGGAGACGACTTCGTCGGCATCTCGGATAAAGACGTCCTTCTCGCCGAGAAAGCCTATCGCTTCCACCTCGCCTATCGCGCTTATCGTGCACTGACGGAGGAGGAGAAAGCGGAGTTCCGCACCGCCTTGCACGAGATCCTCACCCTGCTCTCCGAAGATCCCGATTTCCTCGCGACCATGCTGAAACGGGATAAAATCAAGCCCACAGGCACGATCGGCGCCACCTTCGACGAGATGCTGAATGCCTTCTCTTCACTCGCCGATATCGATCCGACAGACGGCTTCGACAATCAGGAGCGTGACAAAGCCAAAAGCGCCGAGCGCCTCTTCGAGAGCTATCTCCACGGCTATCTCCCCGAGCTTTTCTGATCTCAAAAACACGCGAATACAAAAAAAAGCTCACCGAAAGGTGAGCCATTTTCATAATCATTCGTTAGCACTTGATCAAGATCTTCAGATAATGATTCTCGCTGTCGAGCGACTCGGTGAAGGCGTCCGGCGCCGCGAGGAAATCCACAGTCTTGTCCACGAGATTATCCACCTTGACGACGTCATTCGCGAGCAGATTGATCGCCGCATTCATATCGGTAGCACCATTATTGATCCCCACGACGGAGAGCTGTCTGCCCATGATCGCGGAAATATCCGCATTGAGCTTGCTCACGAAGCTGTCGTACCCCACGATACCCACCTTGCCACCCTCTGCGGTCAGAGAGAAAGCGAGCTGAGGCTGCTGAGAAGAGCGACACTCGAAGACGGTGCAATCCGCCATCTTGCCGCAGGTGATCTGTCTGATGCGCCGCGCGGCGTCCTGCTTGGAAGAATTGATGCGGTAATAGATGCCGTAATTCGCCGCCTCCTCCAATTTCTTCTCGGAACGATCGATGATGATAGGGATCGCCTGATAATAGATCGCGAGCTGCGCGAAGATCAAGCCGAGTGCATTCGCACCGAGAATCGCCACGTACTGCTCGTGCCTGAGATCCAATTTATCGGTCAAACCCGCCGCGATACTGATATACTCCGTGAAGACGCCCATATCCTCCGTGATGCTCTCCGGCAGGGCGTAGACCGAGTTCTCGGGCACCACGACATAATCCGTAAGATAACCGTCGGTATCCAATCCTTTGACAAGAAGCCTACCTTTCTGATCCTTCACGTAAGGAGAGAGCAAGACGCGCTCCCCTTTGCGGAAACGACTGCCGACATTCACTTCGCTCACGACGCCCGTCGCGATCCTGCCAGGGACGATGGGAAGAGGTATATCGGTCTGCCCTTCGTACACGGAGATATCCGTGCCTGTTAGACCGAGCTTGGTCACCTTGATCTTCACATAATCCGGACGAAGCTCACCCTGCTCTTCTTCCATCGAGAGCGTCTTCGGTCCGACGATCTTCCATACTTTCATAGTTTGCCCTCCTCATGAGGTAGGTTTATTATACCACGTTCTTCCCACGATGTAAAGAAATCGAAACGCCATTCAAGCGGCCGCGTCCTCCGCGGAAAAGGAATCTCGCTTTTTTCTCACCGCATTGTGTTATAATAAAAGTGCGCTTCTTATGATCCGGTTTTTTTCAATACCTAACGCATCGTCGTTTATACAGGAGGATACGGCAGGAAGCGTATGCGGCGGAAACGCCGCATTTTTTATGATCACACTAAGGAGGAGCTTATGATTTATATCGGAATCGACGTGGCAAAGGACAAGCACGATTGTCACATCATGCGCGACGACGGAGAGGTACTGCTGGATAATGCCACCTTCGCCAATTCTCGGGAGGGTTTCGGGGTATTCGCCGAGATGGTGCGTGGGAAAAGGCGAAGGAAAGAAGAGGTCAAGATCGGGCTGGAACACACCGGTCACTATTCACACAACCTCTTCGAGTATCTGAAGGCGCAGGACTATACCGTGATCGCGCTGAATCCCCTCAAAGTGAATCTCTATCGAAAATCCAAATCTCTGCGAAATACCAAGACGGATAAGAGCGACGCCAGGTATATCGCCGAGGTCACCGCCGAGACCGAAGTAGAGAAAAAAAGACGGGTGATCAATGATATCCACGTGATGAAATCCCTGACCCGCTACCGCTATCGGGTGCAGAAGACGGTGCAAGCGACGAAGAATCGCTATAGGAGGGTCTTGCAGGTGGTCTTCCCCGAATTCGAGAAGCACTTCAACGTCAATTATCGCAGTGCGATCGAGCTCATCGGGCGATACTCTTCCCCGAAAGAAGTGCTCGCGGCGGATCGAAAGAACCTCGTCAAAAATCTGGACAAGATCTCCTACGGCAGATACGGCAAGCGCGCGGACGAACTCATCGACGCGGCGGAGGAGAGCATCGGCGTCAGCAATGCGGGCGACACCTATGAGCTAAAGCATCTCGCGCGCTTCATCACCTTCCTCGAGGACGAACTCGCATTGATCGAAGAGAAGCTCCGTGCGATCCTCGATCGTCTCAAAAACCCCATCCTCACGATACCGGGGATCGGCGTCACGACGGGAGCGACCATTCTCGCGGAGATAGGGAATATCAAGAACTTCGAGACGAGCGCGAAACTCCTCGCTTTCGTCGGCTCGGAGCCGACGATCTATCAATCGGGCAAATATCTCCTGACCCGCACGCCGATGGTTAAGAAGGGATCAAAGTACCTCCGAAACGCGATCTTCCAAGCGACCAAAGCCGCCTACGTCGTGGACCCGATCATGCGCACCTACGTGGACAAGAAACGCGCGGAGGGAAAGCACTTCTTCGTCGCCCTGTCACACGGCATGAAGAAGACGGTCCGCCGCATCTTTTCGGTGCTGAAGAGCGGGAAATCGTATCAAGCGCCCTCTCAAGCGCATAATCAGGCGCCGACGGATGCGGCGCTTGATAATTACGAATTATGAATTTGGAAAAAGAGATGCCCCGCTTGATCGAAACACCTCTTTTTACTCGGATACGCGTAAGCGCTTGTGGATAGTGGATTACTCCATCGCCCTGCCGCAACATTTGAAGCCGCAGTCATCGCAGGTGCAATCCACGATAACCTCTACTTTAGCGCCGCAACTCGCGCAGGTCAGGATCTTGCCCGTAGATTTCGGCGGCTGTCCCGCATAGTCAATTTCCACCATTTGTTCACCGCAACAGCGAATGCCGCAATCTCCGCAATTGCAGGGTACGATCTCTTTTACCACCGCTTTACACTTTTTACATTGAAGATATCTCATTTTACATTCCTCCTTTTTTATAGTATAACACTTCATTATCGTTTTTCTAAACGATTTATTCCTTTCACATCTCTTTCCTCTTTTGAGGACCCAGCACACCCTGCGCAATGCGCACAGTCACAGCCGCAGTCGCAGATGGTTTTTCCTTTTTTCCTTCGAACGATGCGCGAGACGACGACCCCTGCAACGATCGCCGCGCAAAGCACAATAAGTACGATCTCAAACACGCCCATATCACACCGCCTTTATCTTCACCCCGCGTTTGTTGCGAAAGATGATGAAGCAGGTAACCGCCGCCGCGACAGCCGCCCAAATGAAGGTCGTCCACCACCACGACCCGATGGTATAGACCATAGCCGAGATCACGTAGGAAGAAGCGATCCAAAAGATCAGCGTGCCGTTGAAGCGCTTCTTGTCTCCGAGTTCCGCCTTCGCCGTCCCGACCGCCGCAAAACAGGGAATCGTGGTCATATTGAAAGCGATAAACGCGATCAAGGCGGGAACGGAAATGCCTGTGGCGAGGATCATGGCTTGCACCGCGTCTATGCCCTCTTCCGCGGCGAGATCCAAGCCACCGATATTCAGATTTGCCATCGCAACAAGGCAGGAAGCCAGCGTCGCGAAGGTCGCGATCACGTTTTCCTTGGCGATGAGTCCCGCGACAGCCGCTACGACGAAGACCCAACCGTACTGACCGAGTTGACTGCCGAATCCAAGGGGAGTGAACAAGGGTTGCACAAGCTGACTGATGCCCGCAAGAATACTCTCGTTAATCGCTTCATCCTCGAGGAAGTGCCAATTGAAGGAGAAGTGAGTCAGGAACCAAATCACAATGGTGGAAGCGAGGATAATGGTGAACGCCTTTTTCACAAAGTGCTTTGTCTTATCCCAGAGGTGCGCCATCAGGTTCTTGAATTGCGGCGCGTGATAGGCGGGAAGCTCCATAATGAAAGGAGGCGTTTCCCCTTTCAAGGTGGTACTGCGCATCAAAAGGACTGCGACGATCGCGGTCACGATGCCGAGCAGATACATACCGAAAGTGATGACGTCCGCATTGCCTATGCCGAAGTACGCTACGATAGCACCCGCAACGGCGGTCAAAATCGGCAGTTTCGCTCCGCAAGAGAAGAAGGGGATCACTCGAACGGTGGCCGTCCTCTCTTTATCGTCAGCAAGCGTCCTCGTATTGATCATCGCGGGCACTGAGCATCCGAAGCCCATGATCATCGGCATAAAGGCGCGTCCCGAAAGCCCGAACCTGCGGAACATCCTATCGAGGATGAAAGCGATACGCGCCATATAACCGCTGTCCTCCAAAATGGAGAAGAACAGGAACAAAACAAGAATTTGGGGCAGGAAGGAAAACACCGAGGCGATACCTTCAAAAATACCGTTATTGATAAGCCCCACAGCCCACGGCGCCATGGAAGAGCTTTCCACCAATCCGCCAAGCCAACCGAACAGCTCGCCCACCAGCATATCGTTCCATATATTATTGATAATCACGCCCGGCGAGAATACTGCGCCGTCGTAAATACACGCCAAAAGGCGCACGCCGTAATTGATCGGGTCACCATCCTCCGTTAGCAAACCGAGGTCTTCAAGCGTCGGCAATTTGAAGATCGCGCCGAGATACAGGAAGTCCTCGCTGAAGGTCAAATGGAAAATGGCGAAGAGGATGACGAGGAAGATGGGTATTCCCCACACTTTATGCGTCAGCACTTTGTCCGCCTTGTCAGAGCGGGACATAGCAAATTTCTCGCGCATCTTTTTGGACAGCGCAGGCGCAAAATACTCGGAAATATATTTGTATCGCGCGTCCGCGACCAGTGCCTCGAAGTCGTCGCCGAAGATGTCGTCCTCAAAAGTCGCTTTAAATTCGTCTATCATCGGGACGGTCTCTTTGTGCATTTCCACCTCGATGCTGTCGTTTTCCACCAACTTTACCGCGTGGAACAGCGGGTCTTTCACCCCTTGTCCTTTCAGTGCGATTCTGACATCGCCGATAAGGTGCGCAAGGGAGGATTCTTCGAGGACGGTCTTCCCGACGCGCTCTTTCATCGAAGAAGCATACGCAGTTTCCATAAGGTCTTTGAGCCCGTTCTCTTTGAGTGCGGAGATCTTCACCACCGGCACGCCGAGACGGGAAGACAGGAGCTCGGCGTCTATCTTATCCCCCGCCTTCTCCACTTCGTCCATCATATTGAGCGCGATGACCATCGGCACGTCTATCTCGAGGATCTGCGTGGTGAGATACAAATTTCGCTCAAGATTGGTGGCGTCCACGATATTGATAACGCAATCGGGCTTCTCGTCGAGAATGTAGTTTCTTGCGATAACCTCCTCCGGCGTATAAGGCGACAAGGAATAAATGCCCGGCAGGTCCACGATGGCGACGGGCTCTGGCGTTTTCTTATATACGCCGTCACGCTTATCCACCGTGACGCCCGGCCAGTTCCCGACGTGAGCCGTTGAGCCTGTCAGACCGTTGAAAAGAGTGGTTTTACCGCAGTTGGGATTGCCTGCTAACGCGAATCGCTTCATCCTTTCACCTCCATCGTCACGCAAGCCGCCTCACTCTTCCTAAGGGTCAGTTCATAGCCTCGAATCGTGATCTCGATGGGGTCTCCGAGCGGTGCTCTTTTCCGCATCAAGACTTCCGCCCCCGGGGTAATGCCCATATCGAAAAGTCTTCTTTTGATCTTGCCTTCGCCACCGACGCGTCGCACCACGCCGACGTCTCCGATCTCAAATTCGTCCAAAGTCTTCTCCATTTCTTTCCTCCTTATCATGCTACAAATATTTTTGTGGAAATGCTTCTATCGAGGGCAACGCGCCCGTCTTTTACCTTGCAAACCACGCTACCACCCGAGGCACTGAGCACGGTGATCTCTCCGTTCAGCGTGATCCCGAGATCTTCGAGATGCTTCTTGGTCTGCTCATCCGTTGCGATACGGACGATACGCAGGATGCTGTTTTTCGGTGCTATCACGATCGGCATTTTCCTTTCCTCCCATTGCCATGGTTTTAATCAAAATGCAAATGTGAACTTTCATTCACATATGAAGTATGCCACATTGCGTTGGGATATGTCAAACAAAATGTGAATGATTATTCATGTTTTTGCATTTTTTTATTGCCTTACGGGGCAAGTTGATATATAATGCAAATATGGAAAAAAGCATCAGACAGCCGGTACAACGCCGCTCCATCGATAAAAAGGAGCGCATCATCAAAGCCGCATACGAACTCTTTTCGACCAACGGTTACTACAGCACCGTCACGTCGGACATTGCCAAAGCGGCAGGCGTATCAACGGGAATCGTTTACGGATATTTCAAAGATAAAAGGGATATCCTTTTTTACGTTATCAAAATATATATCAAGGAAATAGCCACTCCCATCATGGATCACATTTCCGCCCTATCCGCCCCCGCTTCGATTGAAAATATGATGCGCGAGGTGGTGGAACTCACGGAAAAGATGCACAAGCAGAATGCAAATCTGCACAATATTCTGCATTCCCTCGCTTTCACGGAGAGGGATATCAACGAAGAATTTCTGCACCTTGAAGACCACATCACTATCTCCGCGTCCAAGAAGCTGCGCGAGCTCGGGTGCAATGCCGATCACCTGGAGGAAAAAGTGCATTTGGCGATGAACCTCATACAGTCATACGCGCATGAATCCATTTATGACAAACACGATTACATCGATTATAACGCGATGAAGGAGAACGTGATCCAAGCCCTCGTTCTTTGGTTCAAATAACGCGATAGCAATATTTTCGATCTTACAAAAAAAGAATTTGGAGTCAATCCAAATCCTTTTTTTCTTTACCTTTTAGCCATTCGTACGTGATGCCGCAAAGGCAATAACAGTAACAAAGCAGATGCGTTTTTATCTGCGCTCGCCCTTATGCGTTGGCACCACGCATAGCCAAAGCAACTGCCCCTAACAACCCTGCGTCGTTACGCAATTCCGCCGCCTTCACTTTCACTCTGGGATTAATCCCCGCGCCGAACACGATGCGATTGAGCTTGCGAGAGACTCTTTTGATGAAATAATCCCCTTGATTGCTGACACCGCCGCCGATCAAGACGACGTCGGGGCGGAAGATATTCACGATTCCCGCGAGTCCCACAGCAACGTAATTCACGTAATTACTGACGACGGTCATACCCGTGCGATCGCCTGCTTTTGCGGCGTCGAAGGGGATAAGTCCGCTGATCCCTCTCTCTTTCAGCAGCTTGGCAAGCAAACTGTCGGGATGCTTCTCCGCGGCGACAGTGGTCTGACGCATAAGTGCGGTCGCAGAAGCATACGCCTCGAAGCAGCCGCGATTCCCGCAGGTGCATTTCTCACCCCGCATACGGATCACGCTATGGCCTCCTTCCGCGCCTGTGCCGCCCTTGCCCGTGATCATCCTGCCATTCGCAATGATGCCGGTGCCGACTCCTGTGCCAAGCGTCACGAGGACGACGTCCGAGAGCCCCTTCGCCGCGCCGAAAGCCGCTTCGCCGAGGGCGGCGACATTCGCGTCGTTCTCGACGTATACGGGACAGGTCATCCACTTCTTCATCTCTTTCACGATAGGAGCGTGCTCCAGCCGAATATTATTCGAATAGACGATGACTCCCTTCTTGCCGTCCACCGTGCCGGGGGTGCCCATACCCACCGCGGCAATCTCTTCCGCCTTGATCCCTGCCCGATCGGCAAGGGTCATAAGGAAGCGAGAGGTCTCCTCCGCCATCTCGGCGCAAGTGATCTTTTCCGCCGTCTTGAAACTGTCCTTTACGAGGATCTTCCCTTCTTCGGTCGCGAGACAGCACTTAATGCTCATCCCTCCGACATCCACTCCTGCATAAATCATACTCTACCTCAATTGATAAATTCTTCGTAAATCGCGTTGATCGCCTTCTCGTAGTCCTCACCCGAAACGGCGACGATAATATTCATCTCACTGCTACCTTGATCGATCATCTTGACGTTCACGCCCGCACGAGAAAGGGCGGTAAAGAGACGGGATGCGGTGCCGGGCTTATACGCCATGCCGTGACCCACCGTCGCGACAAGAGCGAGGTCAGACTGGATCTCCAGCCTATCGGGAGAGACCGCTTCGCGGATGCCGCCCACGAGCTCCTGCATCTTGCCGCCGATCTCGGTATCAGACAGGATGAGAGTCATCGTGTCGATGCCGCTCGGCAGGTGCTCGAAGCTGATATTCAGATTCTCCAAAACCGAGAGAAGACGCCTCGTGAAACCGATCTCGTTATTCATCATCGATTTCTCGATGAGGATGCTGACAAAGCCCTTCTTGCCCGCGATACCCGTAATCAGTCTGTCATGCTGGACCACATTCGGAAGTATCATCGTGCCGGGGTTCTCGGGCTCAAAAGTATTCTTGATATTGATGGGGATATTCGCCTTCCGCACCGGGAAAATGCTCTCGGGATGGAGGACGTTCGCGCCCATGTAAGAGAGCTCGCGAAGCTCGCGATAGGAGAGCTCGGGGATCTGCTTGGGACGATCCACGATGCGCGGGTCCGCCGTCAGAAATCCGTTCACGTCCGTCCAGTTCTCATAGAGATCCGCTTTTACGGCACGCGCCACGATCGCGCCGGACACGTCGCTACCGCCGCGGCTGAAGGTGCGGATCATGCCGCTCGAAGTGCTACCGTAAAATCCGGGGATCACCACTCCGCCCTCTCTCGAGAGAAGGGCTTTACGCGCCATATCGTTCGTGTACTCGGCATTGAACTGCCCGCCGTCCGAGAAGCGCACGATCTCCTTCGCGTCCACGAAGGTGAATCCGAGATACGCCGCGAGAATCATCGCGGAGAGCCTCTCGCCTTGAGCCGCCGCATAATCGGGGATGGGAGACGCCGCGATCCCCTTCTCGATCTCCGCGAAGAGGGAAGCGATATCCATCTTTTCTTCCAATCCGAGATCCTTAACGATCCCTTCAAAACGCTCGCGAATGGGGGCAAGGAGCGCTTTGAGTTCGCTACCCTTGCGGCTTTCCGCAAAGGCATTCAGCAAGCTGTCCGTGATCTTGATATCTTTGGCAAAACGCTTACCCGGCGCCGAAACCACGATGTACTTCCTATCCTTGTCCGAGCGGATGATCTCCGCCACGCGCTTGATGGTCTCTCCCGACGCCATGCTGCTGCCGCCGAATTTACATACTTTCATAGTTAACTCCTTTTTTGAAAAATCGATCTGCATTCCAAATAATACCGCTTCTCTTCCGCCTCGCCCATCGAGAAGGTCTTCCTCGGCAGAGAGCCGTGCTTCACGACGTATGGGAAGAGATCGCTCTTCTCCATCACCGGCATGAAGATCGCCACGCCGTCCCTTGCCGCCGCCACCTCCGCGAGGTTCTTATCCCCGTGGATATAGTCTACGGACGCCTCTTCGTGCGACGCGAGATAACGGTCGATAAACTCCTGAATCGCTTTCACCGCTTCCGCCGCCACCTTGGGCACCGAAGCGCTGTACATCTTGTCGCGGTACAGGAGGGTGATATGCCCCTCTCCGTTGAGAGAAGAGATCAGCTCGTGAATGAAGCTCTCGCCCGCGCCGAATACCACGCGATGGATCGCCTCGAAGATGAGGTCATCCTCATAAAGGTTCACCACTTCCACGAGGGTATAGCGTGCGGGATGATAGGCTTTCTCCGCTTCGGTCAGGGAGGGCTTGATGCTTTCCCACAATAGTTTCGCCGTCGCGACGGAATGATTCCCGTCGCCCACCGCAAAGAGGAAGGGAGCTTTGCTGCCGTAACGCGCTTCCATCCGTTTCTCGTCGCCGAGCGACATCAGAGCGCGGATCACCTCTTCGCCATTCGGCAGAAGATATCCTTTGATCCTGCCGCCATTCATATTCAGCTCGGTGTCGTACAGGAGGTCCTCCTCCTTAACGGAGGCCGCAAGCGGCTCTATCACCTTGCGCTCTTCGTCATCGATAAGCAAGAGGACGTGGGGCAGCTCCAAAGGAGCGTTCTCACGAATCTTCAAACGAACGGGCAAACGCTCGCGCACCGTCGCTTCGGTCGCGCGAATGGGGAGCTTCCCCGTCGTGAAATCATACTGCTCGAGATCGACTGCGACGAGAAGTCCCGTGCGCTTGTGCCCGTAGGCAGTTACTCTCTCGGTCAGGATCACGCCCTTCACCTCGTGAAAAACGCCTTCACGAAGATAGCGATTCATATAGCTGTTAATAGTGGAAATCCTCTCGTTCATATCTCCCTTATCGAGATAATATTCGGGGAAAATGATATGTAAGGCGGATACCTCTCCGCACTCTTCCTTAAGTTTCTGCCAATACTGCCCTTGCGAAGTGAATTGATCGCAGGCAATGACAGCCCATTTCTTCAAATCAACGTCCTCTTTCGGCAAGAGGACGCGCGGTACTTTCACGATGTCTTCCATTACTTTCTGGTATTCCTCCCAAACTGTCTCGAATTTCTGCGACTGATATCGGTGATACCGAAGGCGGTGTCCAGAGCGTCCATCAGTTTCTCACCGGTGATATAACGCTTGATGTCTCCGTTCTGCACCAAACTGATGATACCCGTCTCCTCACTGACGACGATGGTCAAGACGTCGCTCTCCTCGGTGATACCGATCGCGGCGCGGTGACGAGTGCCGAGATCCTTGCTGATGGCGGGATTCTGCGAGAGAGGCAGGAAGCAGCCGGCGGCGAGGATCATATTATTCTTAATGATAACCGCACCGTCATGCAAGGGAGCGTGCGGATTGAAAATGCTCTCGATAAGGGGAGCGGAGAGCACGCCGTTCAGACGAATACCGGTATCCAGCATATTGGAGGAGATGATGGTCGGACAGACCACGATCAATGCGCCGATATTATTCTTCGCGAGATTTTGACAAGCCTTGACGATCTCTCCCGAAGCATAGCGGAGGTCGTCCTCATTTCTCGTATTGTGAAGCTTGGCGTAGACGTTCTCTTCCGCCTGCCCGCCGAACTTGGCAAAGAGCAGTTTGAGATCGGACTGATACACCACCGCGCTCGCTACGATAAAGACGATCGCGAGATAACGCATGATCTCCCTCGTGAAGTAAATCGATCGTATCTCGAAGAAGGCGATCACGAGATCCAGTCCCACGAAAAGCAAGGTGTACAGCACGAAAAAGACGCCGACGCGGTAATTCTTCTTTCGGAAAAAGAAGAAGGATACGACGGTCAAGAACAGGATCAAAACGACGGCGTCCACCAAAGACAGCCATCCGATATTCTTGAAATAGTTCATCAATACGTCCATAGCGATTACTCCTCAACAGATTATATCAAGTATAATATACCGCACGTGAAAAATAAAGCGAAAGAGGTCAGAATTTGAAGATATCGTCCTCGTCCTCTTGCTTTTCCTCGGGCGGAAGCTCTTTTGGCGCCTCAGGCTCACCCTCAGAACGGAATTCGTCGAAAGGATCGGCGGGTTTGTCCTCGTAGGGGTTAAATGCCTTATCCCATACCTCCTCTTTGCGGTCCTTCCCCTGCTTGAGTATCAGGAAGATAAAGAGTCCGATGAGGATGGCGGATCCGATGAAGGTGATCAGATACAGGGCGAGAGAACTGTCGAGGTCCTTTCCGCTCTTTTCCTTCGCCGCACGATCGAGCGCCGCGCTCAAGCCCTTGCCGCTCACACCCGCGGCAACGACCTCCGCGACGGCGTTCAGTCTCTTCTCGGTCTGCTCCTTGCCGCCGTTTCGGGTATTGATCTCCGCGAGGGTGTCCTTCGCCGTGCCTTCGAGATCGATCACGTTTCCGTCGTAGCGATAGAGCCCGCAATCAAAAGACCAAGCGCCGCCGAAAATATCGATACAAGGGATCCCCTCTCCCATGAAGAAACGATTCACTCCGATTAAGCCGGGATGGGCGTAACTGAAGGCGTCGTCCGACAGGAGGGAGAGCGGTTTCTTATAGGCGGGAGGCGGGAGAATGTCCGCCTTTTTCGCGTCAATGATCTCGCGGAAATACTTCTCCTGCGAGCGGGTGATTTCGTCGGCATACAGATACTCCGAAGTGCCCGCCGCCACCCCGTCGAGATGGATATAAAGGGCGATCTTGTCTTGATCTATGCCGCATTCCTTCACCTTAAAATCATCCGAAACTTCCATGCCGCCCCAGAAGGCGATGACGAGATCGTAGTCGAGGGAGAGCGAATAGAGATTCTTCGCCACGGCAAGCAGCGTGCCCACCGAGAGAGCGACCGTCGCGCCCTGCCCGCTACCGGCATTTCCCTGCACGGCATATCCGCCGTAATAGCAGCCGATAACCACCGTCTTCCCTTTGCCGTTATCCTTGCCACCGAGCACGTGGCGGTAACGATAGGTCACCTTGCCGGAGTCGGTCTCCGAGAGGTAATCGTGATCGTTCGTCTTCACGTCATAGCCGATGGCGCCGAGGCAATCGGCGAGATAGGTAGCCGCCTCCTTTTCCCCACCGGACAAGATGTCTCTTGCAGGGAACTTCTCGGCATAATACTCCGCCAGGGTGTAAGGAGAGACCCCCTCCCCTTCCGCCGCCGCGGTCACGGTGACGCCGAGGAAGAAGGTGGCGGTCAATGTCAGGATCAATACAGCCAGCAAAACCTTTTTCATCTCACCACCTCCACGACATTTACGATTAAGGAGAGTCCCATGATGACGAGCGGCACCACGGACAGAGAGATCGCGAGAGATTTGCGATCGTAATCGTGCCCGCTCTTCTTCACGAAGTAAAAGGCATTCAGCGCGAGGAAGCCCCACATCACGATGCTCCTGACCGCCCCGAGCACATTTGAGAGGGTGGGAACAAAGAGAGTCGGGATCTCGATCAACGCGCACAGCAGGAAACAGGGAAGCGAGAAGGCCAGCACCGTCCCCACGTAGTCCCGATAGCCGATCGGGAAGGGATAGAGCATCCCGCTCTTACGAGTGAAGATCCCTCCCGAGATGCGGAAGGAAACGTAGATGAGCAATCGCGCGATCAGCGCGAAGATCACCACCGAAAAGATGGATACCATGATGACCATCGTCTTGTAATTCATCGACAGCTGATATGCGATCGCGCCGGAGACCATCATGAAATCTCCCAGCATGGAAAATGCCGCCGCGACGCCCACCAGTGCAGTCATAAGGTTGCTATTCGCTTTCTTCAAAAAATCAATCACTTTTTCTCCTCGCTTCGATCGCTTCCGCAATCGCCAAATCCATCGCGTTCTCTACGCCGATATTTCCCGATTTATAATCGTACTCCAGACTGTACATCTTCATGAGTATTGCCAAGAGCTGTTTGGATGTATAATTTGCCGCCGCCCGCTTCGCTTTCTGCAAAGGATAGGGAGGCACGCCGAGCGCCTTCGCCAGTTCGGCATCCGGCACGTTCTTCGCCAGTTTGACGTGAAGCATCAGCCTGATGTGTTCGGTCAATCTCGTGAAGAAAGGAGAGTACTCGCTCGCATTTCTTGCCATCGAAGAAAGCACAGAATAGGCGTCCTTGAAACTGCCGCGCGCGATCGCGTCGGTGAAGTCGAATATCCTATAGGAATAGGAGGGCTCGACGTACTCAGCCACTCTCTCTTCGGTGATCTCCCCGAGGGGGATCATCTTCATGAGTTCATTCTTGATGCGGGTCATGCTCTGCTCGGTGTAGCCGACCAGTTTCTTCGCCGCAGCGGGGGTGATGCTCCCGCCCATCTCCTGCACGAGACGGTTGACGTAAGGCAAGAGCTCTCCTTCGGAGAGAGCGTCAAAGGTGAAGAGCTTCTCCCCTTTCGCATTCCCCTCACAGTGATAAAGGAGGATCACGCCCATGGGAGAGGGAGAGAGCAGATATTTCTCCAGAGATTTTATCTCCGCGTCCTTCAATTTTCGATCCCGAATCACCGCAAGCTTCCTGTCGCTCATCATCGGGAAATTCTGCACGCCGAAGATCGCGTCCTCCACCGGTTGATCGTCACGCAACACCTCGGTATCCAGCTCGGAAGAGAGCTCGAGAAGATCACGATAAGCCAGTTCGCACCAGTACTTATCCTCTCCTTCGATATGATAGAGCGGGGCGATATCTCCCCTCGCAAGTTGCGCTTTGAATTCGTAGTACAGCATTATCTCCCGTCAAAATCCGCCGTGGCAACGAAATTCACCCCGCTGCCGGCGACATCCTCCATCACAATCTCTCCCGTCCGCACTCTGCCTCTCAAGCGAAAGCGCGCCGCTTCTTTCAGCGCCTCTCCGATCAGAGACTTCGGAATAGGGGCGTCCGTCTTCACGCTCACGACGCCGCCACGCTCCCCCTTCACGAGGGTAGTGACCACACGTTCGGGACGGGCATATTCCGCCGCGCCGTATTTCTCTCCGCGCGGGCAACCGTTGCCGCTGACAAGGATCTTCCCTTCTCTCTCTTCCACCGTCAGGGGACACCCCATCGGGCACATGATGCAAGTGGTATTCATGCTTCCTCCGTATATATCGTGAGATCGCCCGTGACGAGAGATTTATCGATCTCGACGGACTGCATCTCTCCCGGCGCCATCACGAGGGTCTTCTTCTTGCGAATGATCTCTCCGCCGCAAGAGACGACCACTGTCCTGCCGCGATACACCTGATCCACGCGGAAATAGAGCTTCACCTTCCCCTCTCCTTTATGGATCCTCTGGGGCAAAGCATAGCGCACCCCCTTTTCCGGCATCACTTGAACGAATTCACCCTTGGGAAGTCTGCCTTGAGCGCTCATTGCCGCCGCCCTTCCCGCGATCATCGCTTCCTCGCTGACATTATCCACGAGGTCATGTACGTGCAGGACGTTCCCCGCGGAGAAGATCCCCTCCACCGAAGTCTGACGATACTCGTCCACCACGGCGCCCGAAGTCAAACGGCTCATCTCCACCCGCGTGCCGCTCAGGAGATCATTCTCCGGAATGAGTCCGACGGACAAGAGCAAGGTATCGCAGGGAATGTACTCTTCTTTATCGAGAAGAGGGCGCATCTTGTCGTCCACAGGGGCGACGTAGACGCCGGTGAGCCGTTCTTTGCCGGTCACCCGCGTCACGGTGGTGGAATAGCGAAGCGGAATGTCGTAATCCATCAGACACTGCACGATATTCCTCTTGAGTCCGCTGCTGAAGGGCATGATCTCGGCGACCAATTTCACCTTCGCTCCTTCGCTCGTCATGCGGCGCGCCATAATGAGACCGATATCGCCGCTACCGAGGATCACGACCTCTTTTCCCACGAGATAACCGTCCACGTTGCAGAGTCTCTGCGCCATGCCGGCGGTATAGATCCCCGCGGGACGGGTCCCGAGAAGAGCGATCGCACCCGCGCTTCTCTCTCTGCAACCCATCGCGAGGCAGACGCTTCCCGCCTCGATCTCGATGAATCCTTCCGTGGGAGAGACTGCCCGAATCACCTTCTCTTCCGTAAGAGAGAGCACCATCGCCTCTTGGAAGACGGTGATTTGATCGTCCGCGAGCACTTTATCGCGAAATCTCTTCGCATACTCCGGACCGGTGAGTTCCTCCCCGAAATAATGCAATCCGAAACCATTGTGAATACACTGATTGAGGATGCCGCCCAAACGAACGTCACGCTCGAGGATGGCGACCGTCGCCCCCTCTTCGCGCGCGCCGAGAGCAGCCGCCATGCCGGCGGGTCCGCCGCCGATTATCGCCACGTCAAAGTGTCTCATATCCGTCCTTCACCTCATAAGGAGCGATCTCGCTGCCGGCCTCTCCCAGTCGCACTTCGGAGAGGGGGATTCCCCATTCGCGAGACAGGATCTCCATCACGCGCGGACGACAAAAACCGCCCTGACAGCGCCCCATTCCCGCGCGTACGCGCCGCTTCACACCATCCACGGTGCGCACTGGCAAGGGGGAATGGATCGCCCTGAGGATCTCTCCTTCCGTCACCTTCTCACAGCGGCAGACGATCCTGCCGAAAGACCGGTCTTCCTCTATCTTCGTCGCAATCGCAAGAGGCTCCGCCGTCGCGAGACGGAAATGCTCGGGCAGGGGGAGCATCTTCCCCTTCTTCCCGAGGGAGAGAGCCTGTGCGGCTTGCTCCGCCACGTACTCGCCGATGGCGGGTGCCGAAGTGAGCCCGGGCGAACAGATGCCGAGTAGCATGAAATATCCTTTATAAAGATCGGATTCGCGAATCACGAAATCCTTGCCCGTCGCGGTGCGGGTGCCCGCATACACGCGAATAACGCTCTTGAGGTTCACCTTTGGAATCAGGCGATTCACCCCTTCTCTGACCAAAGCGAGTCCTTCCGCCGTAACGGCATTCACTTCCGCTTCTTCGTGCGGCACCCTGCGTGACGTGGGTCCGAGGATCACGTTCCCGTCCGCGGTCGGGGCGACGAGGATCCCCTTCCCTTTCTCATCGGGCAGAGGGAATACGACAGTATTCACCACCCCCGACTCTTTATTATCCAATATGTAATAATCACCCACCGCATGGGTCAATTCCGGCGTCTCTTCGCCGATCATCGCATTGATCTCGACGGCGCCCGCCCCTGCGGCATTGATTAAATAGCGAGTGAAATAGCTTCCCTGCTCGGTGCGAACCATGAAGCCGCCCTCTTGCGGCACAATCGCCGTCACCTTCTCTTCCAGACGAATCTCCGCGCCGTTCACCACCGCGTGATCCGCCTGCGCAATCGTGAGTTTATAAGGAGAGACCACCCCTGCTTCGGGTGCGTACAAAGCATAGCAAATCTCGGGCGCGATATTCGGCTCCAGCTTAAGGATCTCCTCTCGAGAGAGGATCTCGACCTTCACGCCGTTCTTCTCACCGCGTTCTTTCAGCTGTCGGAGCGCGGCAAGACCGTCCTCCCGCGCGACGACGAGAGACCCGACCTGCTTATAGGGGATGTGTAACTCCTCCGAAAGGGAGGGAAAAAGAGCGGCGCCCTTCACGTTGAAGTACGCCTTCTTCGTCCCGGACTCCGCGTCGTATCCCGCGTGCACGATGCCGCTGTTCGCACGACTGGCGCCCGTCGCGACGTCGCTTGACTTCTCCAGAAGAAGGATCTTCGCCCGATAGGCGGACAAACTGCGCAAAATCGCAGTGCCCACCACACCGCCGCCGATCACGATGATGTCATATCTCATATCACTGCCCCGAGAACTTCTCCCGATACAAATCGATCGCTTCGCGCACGATATCCAAAGCGCGATCCTTGCCGAAGATCTCCATCACGGTGGTCTCCTTATGCTCGAGCTGCTTATACACGTTGAAGAAATGGGCGATTTCCTGCACGATGTGCGGAGGGAGCTCTCCGACATCATGATAACTATTGTAAGTGGGATCACGGAAGGGCACGGCTATGATCTTATAGTCGAAAGCACCGCCGTCGATCATCGCCATCACCCCGATGGGATAGCACTCCACCAAAGCGAGCGGCGCGATCTGCTCACTGCAGAGCACGAGCACGTCCAAGGGGTCCTTATCGTCGGCATAGGTCAGCGGAATGAAACCGTAATTCGCGGGATAATGGGTGGAAGTATAGAGCACCCTGTCCAAAATAAGCGCGCCGGACTCTTTATCGAGCTCGTACTTATTCTTACTGCCTTTGCTAATCTCTATCACCGCGATAAAATCCTGCGGACTGATACGAGAAGGATTGATATCTCTCCACAAATTCATGGGAAAGCCCTCCGTTGTATAATAATTATATATTTTAACACTTTATTAGAATGTTTTCAAGATTATCCAAACAAAAAAAGCGAAAAAACAAGATGAAAAACGCACCAAAGATAGCGCTATCGACCTCTTTAACCCCCATCTTAACATAAAAAGAGGCACCCGTTTGCACGGGTGTCTCTTGATCATGTAATTGAAAAGGTAGATTTCCCTGATTAAGGTACTAACCCGATTAGAGCAAGTGCCATCTTTTGAACGACAATTCCAGGGATTCCCAACCTGTTATTTGACAACCTATCAATTTCCATTTTCGTTACTTCCTGCATCCAGTATTTATGCAATGCTCTGGTCCTTTGATAAACAGAAAGTCTATTTTTCCAAGTTCCTACATTTTTCCAATTAAGGTGAGTTTTATCAATGTACTCATAGTATGCATAAGAAACAAACCACGATGCTCCCATTGTCGTCAGATCATCTCCGCCCATAAAATTAAAACTGTGTCTCATCACTTACCTCCTCTTTTTTATTACAATGTGTTATACGTTATTGTTGCAATTAAGTAATCGCCAAACATATGCTTACTACGAGTATCAGTAAACAAGGGATCGTTGTATTGGATTTGTATATCGATTAATTCTTTTTTATCTGCCCGTACTACAAGATCGCTTTCCTTTAGGCTGTAAGCTGGGATAAATAAAAGATACAATTCACGTTTTTCCGTATTATTCAAGACAATCGTCCAATCATTCTCCAAATAGTTAATACTTGGATTTGCCCAGTATTTTTGAGTTGAAGAATTACTGCTTGAAAACGTTACATTTCCTAAAAAATATCTATCATATCCTTCATGTCTAAACATACTTATTGCCATTGTTTTTGTTATTTTTCCATTACGAAACGAGGGCATAAGTGGACTCCTATCACTCGACTTTTCGATAGAATCCTCTTTTCTTTTTATTTGCAGAGTATCTTTTTGAATACTCTTTTCAAATAAAAAGCCAATCGAGTGTTCCTCTTTTATTCGCTTGAATAAGACTCTAATCACGGAATCCACATCCAACCCGACATTTTCAAGTATTTCTTGGACATCCGCATATAGTTTTTCATCATACAAAACAATACTTTTCATTTTTCTACCTCCTATAAACCAGTAAGTATCTCACGTCCGCAATATGATTTTATATGTTTTTATATGATTTGTCAACACATTTTTCAAAATTTATCAAAATTTATCAAAATTCATCGAAATTCATCGAAATTGATTCTTCTTGTAATACGCCGACATAAAATCGTGCCTACTATCTCCACAGACCACCCGTTCAAGTCCCACGCAGAAATAATAAAAGCACCCGTTTTCACAGGTGCTCTTGGTGCCGAAGGTGGGACTTGAACCCACACGTTGTCGCCAACAATGGATTTTGAGTCCATCGCGTCTGCCATTCCACCACTTCGGCTTGCTTTGATACTATATCATAACTCGCACAAGCTTTGCAAGCACTTTTTACAAATTTGCGAGGGGGCGGCGTCCCGCACCTTTTGCTCAAAAAGCGCATATCATGCAGTGTACGAAAGAAAAAATCCGAGAGCGGTCGCTCTGCACCGACTACGAATAAAAATACCCCTCGAAAATCGCCGACGTCGGCGTAAGCACCGCCCTTCACTTAAGAGTGAGCGGTGCTTTTCTTCCAAGGCAAAAAAGTGCGGCGTTTAATGCCGCACTTTTTCAAATTTGGTTTTCTCTTTACTTCTTGATCAGGAACCTTGCCAAATACACACCCATCACCGACGCCATCATCAAACCGCGCGTCCAGCCCGTGCTGTCGCCCAAGCAGTGGAGGTGCGTGATGGAAGTCGTGAGATCCTCGTCCATCTTGATCTTATTGGAATAGAACTTCAATTCGGGAGAATAGAGGAGCGTCTCGTCCGACGCGAATCCCGGCACGATGACGTCCACGCTCTTGATGAAATTGATGATCGAGAGCATCGCGCGATAGGGCATCGCTGCGGTGATATCCCCCGCGACGGCGTCCTTCAGGGTGGGGCGGACATTGCTCTGCTCAAGCTCCTTCGCCCAGGTGCGCTTGCCGTACAGGATGTCGCCGTAACGCTGCACGAGCATCTTGCCGTTGCCGAGCATATTCGTGAGCTCGCCGATCTTCTTCGCGTACTCGATGGGTTGGTTGAAGGGCTGTGTGAAATTATGCGAGCAGAGGATCGCGAGGTTGGTATTGGGGGATTTGAGTTCCTTATAGGAATGTCCGTTCACGACGGCGAGATTCTCGTCGTAATTCTCCTGACTGACGAATCCGCCGGGATTCTGACAGAAGGTGCGGACTTTATTTTTGAAGGGCTTAGGGTAGCCGATGAGCTTCGCCTCATAGAGGACCTTATTGATCTCCTCCATGACTTCATTTCTGACCTCCACCCTGACGCCGATATCCACCGTGCCGGGCTGATGCAAGACGCCGTGTTTCGCGCACATCACTTCGAGCCACAAGGCGCCGCGCCTACCGGTCGCGACGATGACTTCCTTCGCGTCGATGCGCTCGACCTTGTCACCGATGCGGACGTCCGCCCCCTTGCAGTCTTCATTCTCGATGATGAGATCGATGCACTCCGCATTAAAGTGCATCTCCACGCCGTGGGAGAGGAGATACTGCTCGATGTCATAATAGATCTTCTGCGCCTTCTCGGTGCCCATGTGACGAATGGGACAATCCACGAGCTTCAATCCCGCCTGAATCGCCTTCTTGCGGATCTCCTTGATCTCTTCCGGATGCTCCACTCCCTCGATGCGCTTATCCGCTCCGAAATCGAGATAGATCTTGTCGGTATAATCGATGAGATCCTGCACCGTCTCGTAACCGATGAGGTCGGGGAGATCCCCTCCCACGTCGGCGGAAAGGGAGAGTTTCCCATCCGAGAAAGCGCCCGCGCCAGAGAAGCCGGTCGTGATCGCGCAGTTCTTGCAATTCACGCAAACGCCGGTCTTGCTCTTGGGGCACACTCTCTTTTCGATGGGCGCCCCCTTCTCGATGAAGACGATCTTCTCTTTGCACCCGCGCTTGATGAGCTCGATCGCCGTGAATATACCTGCGGGACCCGCTCCGATAATCAAATAATCCGTTTTCATGATTTCTCCAAAATAATGATAACCTTCGTGGGATCACTCGCAACCTTTGCGAACGCGATCCTTGAGTATCATACTATATATATTATAAAAAAACAAGCGTTTCCCGTGATTTTCCTTCGGAACACTTCCGACGAGAGAGGCATATACCATGATATGATTATCGGAGTCATGGACAGCGGGATCGGCGGGCTGAACGTCCTCGCCGCTCTCATCAGGCATCGCACGGCGGACCATTATCTCTATTTCGCAGACGGAGCGAACCTCCCGTACGGTGATCTCTCACCCGAAGCTCTTCGGCAGATCGCACTTGACGGGGTGAGGCGGCTCACCGATCGGGGTGCGCAGGTCATCGTCTTCGGATGCAATACCTTGTCGGTTTGCGCATTGGATTACGTCAGGAAGCAGGTCTCTCCGCCCGTCTTCGGGCTCATCCCGAGACCCGAGCTGTGCGGCGGTAAGACCCTCCTCATCACCACACCCGCCACGGCTCTCTTCCTGCCGAAAATCGAAAGCAACGTCACCCTCCTTACCCCCGCTTCTCTCGCGAGGACCATCGACGAAGAGTACCCTGAAAAAGAGGAAACTCGCAAGCTGCTTTCTCCCTTGATAGTCCCTTACGGTGAGTTCGATTCTCTCTATCTCGGATGCTCGCATTATCTCTACGCCAAACCGCTCTTCTCCGAGCTGATGCCGCGCGCTGCGGTGATCGACGGCACAGAGCCTCTCGCCGCTCTCGTGCGAGCAGTCCTCCCTGCCCCCGGCGCCAAGAATCCGTCGGTAACTTTTCTCTTCAGCGGAAAGAAACAGCCCGAACGCTACTACCGTATTCTCCGCGCCCTACTCGACTAAAGCCCTCTCCACACCGCGAACGATGATCTCCGAAAAGATCGGCACCAGAAGGTCGATCTCTTTCGGCGTGACGACGAGCCCTTTCGGCAGGGTCGAGCATCGATCGGCATGGGCGAGAAGGGGGACGCCGATCGAGAGTACGGGGACGCCAAGGGTCTCGCCGCTCAAGCTCTCCCGTCGATTTCCCACGCCTCCTCCCGGCACGATCCCGCAATCGGTGATCTGCATCGCGTGAAAGAGTCTCTCCGCCTTTCTTGTCGCGAGAGTATCCACGACCAGCACGAGATCAGGGCGCCACTCTTCGATGACACCGCGCACCACCGACGCGCTCTCCAGCCCCGTCACTCCGAAGACGGAAGGAGCGATCGCGGCGAGATATCCTCTCCTGTGCGAGCCGGTTCGGAGCCTTCTCACCGTCTCGTTTCCGAGGGCGTCCACCACGGCGGAGGGATTCCCGAGTCCCACCGCAAGCGCCCTCCTTTTCCGCGCCGCAGGGACGAGAGCACGAAGGACTTTCCGAACGCCCTCGCTCATCTCATCCGCCATCGTCTTTGACTCCAAGACATTCTCTTCCCCGATCAAGGTGTGATACCACCCTTTTCCCCGCCGAGCCCCCTCTCCGAAGGGCTTCTCCGCACGAAAAGAGAGGCAAAGCAACCTCTCGCTCATTCTCTTCTCCGAAGCGGAGATCTCGCCCCCCGCGCTTTCGGCACTCTCCAAAGCCAATTCGTCATAAAGATCCATAACCATATGATGGACTTAAATTCATCAAAATATCATTAAAAAGATTTGCAAAGGGAGGTGTCACTATGCTAAAATACATATTACGCAAATAAATAAGAAGGTGCGAAGCACCGAAAGGAGAAACAATGCCTAACATCAAGTCCCAAAAGAAGCGTGTTCTAATCACCAAAGAAGAGTATGCCCGCAACAAAGCGATCCGTTCGGAAGTGAAGACCGCCGTCAAGAAGTTTGACGCGGCGATCCAAGCGAAGGACATCGCGGCAGCGGAAGCTCTTCTCCCCATCACCGTCTCCGTCATCAATAAGGCGAAGAGCGACGGCGTCTATCACATCAATACCGCTTCCCGTAAGATCGCCTCTCTCAATAAGTCTCTGAACGCCATAAAGAAGTAATCTCTGTCTTTATGCCCGGAGTGAGGATCCACACCAAAGAAGACGCCTGTCGTCTGTTCGACGAGGCCGTTACGGCTCTGATTAACAGCAATTTCATCATCACGCAAAAGCCTATAACGGATCTCTTAAGGTGCTTGATCTTCAGCGAGCAACTGCGCGCTTTCATTTCGGAATGCACGAAGGGAGTGGACTACGAAGCCGAGCTGGAGAGCGCCGTCTCCGAGACGGAGGCGGGCAGCGTCTTCACCCTGCCGAAGAGCAATAAGAGAATCATCGCATTGGTCACCGGCTTGCTCCGCGATTTCGACACGGGAGCGAGATCGTTGACCTCTTTTATGTACAGGTTCTGCCCCGCGAATGACAATAACGAGCGCTATTCCCTCTTCTGCAACAATATCCTTCTTCCTTATAAGAAGGCATTCCGGCAGTCCTTCCTCTTCGACATCGACAGCACGGACAAAGGGCCCGACCCCGATCGCCAAACGGTGATCACCGATACGGTACTCGAGAGTGCGGCTCCCCTTTTCGCCGCGTTGCGCACCGTCTTCCTCGGAGACAATAAACTATCGCAGAAGAAAAGAGATGATCTCATCTACCTCACCGACGGCTTGTATTACGCCCTCGAAAAGGGGGACATCAAGATCATCAAGACCGTGTGGACGGGCCTCCGATTCGCCCTCGCGGGTTACAAAAAAGCAGAGCGCAAATACAGCGACATTTCGGAATTTCTCGCGCTTTATGCCCTGATCTGAGAGGTATTTATGCCGACCGATTCCACCCTTATCAAGTTAATTCTTTTATACGCCATGGACAAGATGGACGTCGCTCTCGAAGAGGACGTCATCACCGATCTCTGCACTTCCGACCACGATTGGATGAACTATATGGACTGCAAGGACGCCCTCGCCGCTTTGGAGGACGTCTCTTTCGTGCAGAAGAAGACCTTGCAGAATAAGAAGATCACCTACTCCATCACCCCGGACGGCAGGATGTGCCTCGCGAATTTCTATACCCGCATCCCCATCTCTCTGCGTGAAGAGATCAATGCTTCGGTCAAGAACGACAGGATGAAGTATCGCCGCCGTCAAGAGTACGTCAGCGACTACTATCGTAATAGCGACCAAACTTACACCGTCTCCTTGAAGATCCTCAAGCCGGGCGGCGAGGGCGCCCTCGTGGAACTCAAGATGATCGTCGAGAGCCGCGAGACAGCCGTCTTCATCTACAAGAACTGGCAAAATCGCGCGGGATCGGTGTATTCGGCCCTCTGTGACAACCTTTTAGACTGTTAATTATCTTCGGTTTTTACTTGATTTACACAATAATCAACGATAATATTTATCCACGCCGCCGTAGCCGACGATTTGTTTGTTTTCGCGCGTCTTTTTTATAAAACTGTCAAGACGTTTCCGAAACTCCTCGGGGCGTTTTCGCGCAGCGTCGATATAAGCGACGCGAATGCGCTTGTAAGAATCCGTGAATTTCTCGTAATTTCCCCAAACGACGGGGTCGCGGCGAATCGCCGACAAGATATCTTCGGGAAAGACGAAGGGGTGACGGATCACTTCCGCCACGCCGCTTCTCACCTTCGGATGGATAAGTCCCTCCCTGTCGAGCAAGATCAGACGCTCGATATTCGGCTGAGAATAGGGACTGTTTTTTCTGCGAGGGGTGAAACGTCGGAGCTGATGATTTTCGTCGAGAGTTCCCGCTCTGCCGTCGATCCAACCGAAACAAAGCGCTTCTTCCACGGCGTCGTTATACGTGACGCCGACCTCACCCGATCCCTTATTCGGAAAGACGAACCACACCTCATTCTCGCTCTCGAAATGAGATGCCAGCCACGCCCGCCACTCACGACGATCGTGGCAAAAGAGGATCTTTTGCTCGGGTGCCACTTATTTGCTCCCCGTCGAACCGAAGCCGCCCGCGCCGCGAGTCGTATCGGAAAGGGCATCCGCTTCTTCAAAAGACGCCGAAAGATAAGGCGCGATCACGAGCTGCGCGATGCGCTCCCCCGCGGAGACGGTCTGCGCCCTGTCGGATTGATTGTAGAGAGCGACCTTGAGCTCTCCGCGATAATCGGAATCGATGACCCCGACTTTATTGGCGGGAGCGAGCCCTTTTTTGGTGGCGAGTCCGCTGCGCGCATAGACCAGTCCCACGTATCCTTCGGGGATCTCCAGAGCGAGTCCTGTGCCGATCAGAGCGGTCTCTCCCGCGCCGATCAAGAGAGAATCCCCCTCGAGAAGGGCATAGAGATCGGCACCTGCCGCCGAGGGCGACCCGTAGACGGGAAGGATGGCGCGCGCATCCAATTTCTTCACTTTCACTGTCATACTTCACTCCTTTCTCCGAAGAGTTTCTCTCGAATGATTTCTTTGAGGGTATCGAGGTTGTCGCCGAACTTGGCGCTGATGTAGAGCTTGCCCTCTTCTTTCACCGCTTTATCCGCTTTATTATAGACGGTAATCATCGGCACATTCTCCGCGCCGATCTCGCGAATGACCTCTTCTACCGTCTCGATCTGAGACGCCATCTCGGGCGAGGAGGCGTCCACCACGTGGATCAAAAGATCCGCATAGCGCACTTCGTCGAGGGTGGACTTGAAGGCTTCCACGAAGGTGTGCGGCAAGTTGCGGATAAAGCCGACGGTATCGGTCATCACATAATTCCCGCACTCGGTCCATACGCTTCGGCTCACGCTGTCCAAGGTGGCGAAGAGCTTATTCTCCGCGTAGAGGTCGGAACGGCAGATCTGATTGATCAAGGTGCTCTTGCCCGCATTGGTATAGCCGAGAAGGGTCACGCTCTTGACGCCGCTCTGCTTGCGCTTGCGACGGCGAAGGTCTCTGCCCTCTTCCAATGCTTTCAATTTATCGGAGATTTCCGATATTCTGCGACGAATATGCCTGCGATCTGTCTCGAGCTTGGTCTCGCCCGCACCGCCCATCGCATACAGCCCGCCGCGCTGACGGCTCATACTCTCTCCCTGCCCGACGAGCAAAGGAAGAGTGTATTTCAACCTCGCAAGCTCCACCTGCAGTCTGCCCTCCGCCGTGGTGGCGTGCTTCTCGAATATCTCCAGAATCAAAGTGCCTCTGTCGATCACAGGCAGTCCGAGACGCTCGGTGATGGCGGCGTGCTGCACCGCACTCAGCGGCACATCAAAGATCACGAGGGCGGCGTCCTTGATCTGCGCCTCCATGCGGATTTCGTCGATCTTGCCGCTACCGACGTAATAGGCGGAATCCACCGAAGTGCGCTTCTGCATGATCTTGCCGACGGGATCGTAATTTGCGGTCTCGGCAAGGCGCTTCAACTCATACAGCGACTCTTCGTCCCCGACGCCCACCGTGATACAGCGGCGATTATTCTCTTCCTTCTTAGGCAGAGAGGACTTGCCCACTTGATCGCAATCCACGATCATCTGCAAGAGAGCGTCGTGATCCATCGTGGAAAGCTCAACCTCCACGACCTTGAGCCCGATGGGACCGATAAAGCCGATCTCCATCTTGCTCGCGCCCTTCTCCGAGACGCCCACCGCCGCGAGGCAGTCGTAACGCATCTCTTTCAGCGCGGAGAGATCCGCCGCAGAGAGCCGCGCAGAACCATGAGGATGGGTGTGGATCACTCGAATCTTGCTCTTGGAGGATGCCCCGCGCCTCTTGCCGACAGAAAGAGCGGGAGCGGTCAATGCGTCGCCGACCGCGATGGACTCCACCCGACCGGATCGATCGATAAAGACCGAGACTTCCCTGCCTGTCGCACGGGTAAACTCCGTGATGATCTCAAGTGTCTCGTCACTCACGAAAGAGCTCTTATCCGTATAGCCGAGGTGCTTCTCAAGTCTCCACAAAAGGGCGCGCTTGATCCCTCCGATATTCCCATATATCATATTCTTATTATACCTTCTCCTTCCCTATTTATCAAGCCAAATGTTCCTTGCGCATAAAAACCCCGACAAGGGCATACAGTATACCACTAACCATCGGGGGATCAATATGAAAAGAAAACTCTTTCGGACCGTTATCATCACCATCATCGTCATCTGTCTCTGTCTCTTCGTCGCCTGCAAAAAAGCCGAACCCACCGAAGAGAAGAGCCCTCTCGAGAAGAGAGTCAGCACCTATCACGACGGTGTCTACGTGGGCGCAAACGAGGACTTCACCGTCTCCTTCATCACGGGAGAATCGGAGAAGCTCATCGTCATCGACGGCGAGGTGGGAGAGACCGCCCGCTTCGCGACGCTAACCGTCACGCCTCTCGCGTCCTCTCTCTTTAATAATACCTATACATACCTTCTCAAAGGAGAAAACGGAGAGAAGACGGGCGAACTCGTGAAAGACGTCATCGGCGCCTCCTTCTCCGCCGAAGTGGGTGACATATCCTCCATCGGCAAGATGCTCACGCTTTCGGTCGTCGCGGAGGGGATCCTCGACAGCGAGATCACTCTCACCGACAAGATGACAGGCACCATCGGATGGAAAGAAGCGCTCTCCATCGCCGCAAAAGAATTCGCCGACCTCATCACCGCAGAGAGCGACACCGGCAATCTGCCGCGTGAAATCTACATCAAACTGGTAAACGCCCTTGCCGACGAGGAAGCGCCCTTCTACTATTACGTCTCCTTCATCAAATCCCCTTCCGACTACTGGGCGATCCTGCTCGACCCCATCACGGGAGAGGTCATCAGCAAAAAAGCATAAAAAGGATGTAAAAACGCTTTACAACCCACCCGCCTCCGCGCTATGATATACTCAACCTATCTCAATGGTAGGATATTCAAACAACCGTTTTTCTTTGGGCAGGGAAACCGACCGGCGGTAATGCTGCTATAAGCAGACGAGTCCGACAGCCCCAACAGTCGACGCGGTGAGATCCCGCGACCGCCAGTAAAGTCTGAATGGGAAAGAAAAAGGGATTTTTCGTCGCCGAATATGCTCGGCGGCATTTCCCTATCTCCCTGCCGACAGGAAAACCGCGGAGGGAGCTGTGAATAAATCCAGAAGCATTGCTATTTATGCGCTGATGACGGCACTGGTCGCCGTCCTGACCTTTGCGCTTAAAATCCCTACCGTCGCCACCGAAGGATACTTAAACCTCGGCGACGGGATGCTTCTCTTCTGCGGCGTGGCGTTCGGACCGATTGCCGGCGGCATCGCGGGCGGGATCGGCAGTGCCCTCGCCGACCTGATCGCCGGATACGCCCACTGGATGCTCCCCACCTTTCTCATCAAGGGAGCGGAGGGTGCCCTCGCAGGTCTTCTCTTCTCTCTCCTGAAAAAGAGCCCTATGAATCGTTTCTTATCCGCCGGAATCGCTATGGTCCCTGCCGCCCTTCTCATGGTGGTCGGCTACTTCTTCGCCTCTTGGATCATGAAGGGAAATGCGGCTGTCGCTTGGACGAGCGTCCCCGGGAATGCGGTGCAAGGAAGCGTCGGCGTGGCGCTTGCCCTCTTCCTCTTATTCAATACCTCTCGCATCAAGAATATCTCCGCCATCGTCGGCAAAAATCAATTCTATATTCTCAAGCCTATACCCTCTCGAGCCGAAAGTGACGGGGAAAAAGCCTCCGAACAAAAAGAAGAATCCTCCGAAGAGGATTCCGATCCGTCTTGATCTCGGGGATAATCAGTCCACCGCACCGTACTCTTTTATCAAGCAACGTCTCCTTTTATGCATCTTCTGCGGGAATCTCCCGAGCATATTATTGATCTCGAGATTATCTTCGAGATTCGCATTGGACTCGATCTCGCGTATCCCGTCCTCTATGAGATTACTCCACAGCCTCTTGATGATCATCGCGTGCACACCGCTATTGCGGTATTCATCCGCGACGCCGATCAGCGCCATCTCCATCTCGGTGGGTTTCTTAAAGAGGAGAGGCAGGAAATAGAAAATTCCGATGGGGAAGAGCTTCCCTTTGCTCTTTCTCAGCGCGTGCCAAATCGCGGGAAGCATCAGTCCGAAGGCGATCATTTCCCCCTTCTCATTCGCGATGCAAGAGATATACCTCGGCTTGAGGATCAGCTTGAGTCCGGAGATCATCGCCTGCTTCGCCTTCTCGGTGAAGGGAACGGTCCCGTGCAGTTTGCGATAGGCTTCGTCGATCAGACGAAAGATCCCGTCCGCATAGCGCGAAATCACTTCGCCGGTACTCATCCTATCCGAGACCATCTCGCTGAAGCGGAAGCGCTTCGCGATGTAATCCGCCGTGCGATCGTAACGCTCGTCCACCTTGTCACCTACCTCAATCAGGCGCTCCACCCAATCAAACTCTTTTTTGAATCCGAGCTTCTCCAAATGGGGGAGATAATACGGCTCGTTATACACCCCGCCGTAGGTCTCGTCGTACTCGAAGCCCTCGACGAGGAGCCCTTCTTTATCCAAATCGTTATAGCCGAGCGGCCCGTGCACCACCGTGATCCCCTCGGAAAAGGCGAAATCTCTCACTGCGCCCATCAGCGCTTCGAAGACTTCAAAGGAATCGATCGCGTCCAAACGGGTGAATCGGACTCTCTTCTCCCCCGTCTTCTCGATATGCGCGTAGTTGATGATCGCCCCCACACGTCCGACCACTTTTCTCCCTTCGTAGGCGAGGAAAAAGGCGCTCTTGGTGTAATCGGAATAGATATTGGTTTTCTCCCGAAGGAGTGCCTTCTCATCACGATAGAAAAGAGGGGTGTAATGCTCGTTGTCCCGATACAATTTGAGCGGGAAGGACGCAAAGGCGCGGCGCTGACTTGCGGTCATTACTCTCTTGATCTCGACCATACTATCCTCTCATCACGTCGGTCACCGTCTTGATCTGCTGGATCTTATTCTTCACAGACAATAGCTCCTCTCGTCCCGCGAGCTCGACGGTAACCTCGATTTTCACATTCTTGTCCTTATCCACCGCGGCGGCGATATGCGTCATCTCGATCCCCATGCCGCCGAAGACTTCTGTCACCTGATTGATCGCGGCGGTAGAAGTGGCGAAGACAGTCAACGTGGCGGTGAATTTGCCGGCGGCGACCCCGCTCCACTCCGCCTTGATGAGTCTCTCTTTCTCAAGGGTGAGAACGTTCTCGCAATCGGCGCGATGCACGTTGATCCCCCTACCGCGAGTGATATACCCGATAATGGCGTCTCCCGGAAGGGGATTGCAACATTTACACATATGTACCTGCATCCCGTCTTCGCCGTCGATGAGGACGCTGTTTGCGGCGGTCGGCTTCTTGATGACCTGCGGCTTGATCTCCTCTTTCGGCACGGTCTGCAGATAGCGGTGCACCAGTTTGTCGATGATCTGCTTGGTCTTGAGCTCGCCGTATCCGATCGCGGCGAGGACGTCCTCCGCAGAGGAGAAACTCTGCTTCTCCACCGTCTCGTAGATCCAACTGTCCACCATGAGTTCTTTCGAGCTGTAGCCCGCCTTCTTACAGGCGGCGACCAGCATATCCCTACCGATGCGGATATTCTCGTCACGCATCGTGCGCTTGAAATACTGTCGAATCCTCGCTTTGGTGGAGGGGGAAGCGACGAAGCGCAGCCAATCTCGACTGGGTTTGGCACCGGGTGAAGTGCTGATCTCCACGATATCTCCCGTCTTCAGCTTGGTGGATAGGGGGACCATTTTCATATTGATCTTACCGCCGACGCACTTATTCCCGATATCGCTGTGGATCGCATAAGCGAAGTCCACGACGGTGGATCCGGCGGGCAGATTGATGACGTCGCCGTGCGGCGTGAAAACGAAGACCTCGTCATTAAACATCTCTGTCTTGAGGGCGCTGATATACTCCGCACTGTCCTCGACGTCGCTTTCGTGAAGCGCCATGACCTCGCGAATCCAACGAATCTTTTCATCAAGCGTGCGATCGGTCTTGCCGTCTTTATACTTCCAGTGCGCGGCGATACCGTACTCGGCGAGACGGTGCATCTCTTTGGTGCGGATCTGCACCTCAAAAGGCTTGCCGTAATTATTGAGGAGGGTGGTATGCAAGGACTGATACATATTGGCTTTTGGCATCGCGATATAGTCCTTGAACCGCCCCGGAAGAGGGGTCCACATCGAATGCACCACGCCGAGCACGTTATAGCAGTCCTTCACCGTGTCCACGATGATGCGGATCGCCACGAGGTCATAGATCTGATCGATGGAGGAATTCTGCCGAAGCATCTTGCGGTAGATGCTGTAGAAGTGCTTCGCCCTGCCGTTGATCTCATAGTCGATATGCAGTTCGTCCAGCTTCTTCTTGAGCTCCTCGCTGACCGTTTGAACGAAGGTGTCGCGTTCCTCCTTCTTGGAAGAAATGAGGTTCACGAGCTCATAGTACTCCTTGGGATAGAGATAGCGCATCGCAAGGTCTTCCAGCTCCCCTTTGATCTGCGACATCCCGAGGCGGGCGGCGAGAGGTGCGTAAATATCCATCGTTTCTTTGGATATCGCGATCTGCGCGTCTTCCGGCTTGTAGGACAGTGAGCGCATATTGTGCAGACGGTCTGCGAACTTGATGATAATGACTCTGACGTCCTTCGCCATCGCGAGAAGCATCTTGCGAAGGTTCTCGGCTTGCGCCTGCTCCTTGCTCTTGAACTGGAGCTTATTCAGTTTGGTGACACCTTCGACGAGGGAGACCACACCCGCGCCGAACTGCTCGGTGAGCTCTTCCCGCGTGACTTCGGTGTCTTCGAGGACGTCATGCAAGAAGCCCGCCTCCACCGATTCAGCGTCCATGCCGAGATCGATTAAAATATTCGCGACGTGGCAAGGATGTATGATATAAGGCTCACCCGACAGTCGAAACTGCCCTTCGTGCGCCCTCTTCGCAAGGGAAAAGGCGCGAAGGATCACCTCGCTCTGCTGCTCGGGATAGACCTTCTTGATCTTGTCTATAAGGGTTTGTTCATCCAGTAATATCTTCGTCATATGCGTACCCGATCATTATCTCCTATTTCAGCATAATACATACGCGCGCCCTCGTCAACTGCCTCGCTTCATCCAAAGGAGGAAAGTGAGAGAAGACAAGAGAAATACACTGCCGATCGAGATGCCCGCCGCAAGGAGCGCCGTGATCGGCAAGAGCTTCTTCCCGATGGGAAGGCTCAAGAAAAGCACAGCCAAAAATACGATGAACAGGAAGGCAACTGCCGACAGATAGAGGATCCATCCTTTTTTCTTACTCATAGTAGTACCCCCATTCTTTGAGCGCCTCTTCCGTATCGAACGCCGTCGCCCCACCCTTTAAGAAGTAGTCGATGAAGGGCTGATACTTCTCTTCCTTCTTGAAGAAATCCGCGCTGTAGATATACCCTCTCACGACTTTGGCGTCGGAGTTCTGACTGTTATAATCCACTTCCGAAATGAGCGCCCCCGAAGCGAAAACCCCCTTATCCAAATAGGCATTACCGGCGAGAGGCACCCCGCTGTAATAGACGTACACAAGGCCGCAGATCGAGCCCACGAAATCGCTCTCGCTTTCCTTGGGAAGAGTGCCGGTGAAGAAGGACTTCATCACCCCGCCGAGATTATACCCCACGATGCCGCCCGAATAGGAATATATCTTATCGCCGTCACCGCAATGGGCGGAAACCGCCGCGGTCTGACGACAGGATGAGATACTATTCTGATTGTTATTCTGCGCCGCGATGCCTCCTGCGTAAGCGTTGTGGGTGGTGGAGGTCGCGGTGACCATTCCCAGTCCCGAAGCGTTCGTCACGCTCCCGACGGATACGATGTAGGCATTATTCATCGTTTCATATGCGTTCAAAGTGGCGATGCCGCCCGCGTAGGCATATCCGTTCACCGCAAAGGCGGAGACGGCGCTCTCATTCACGCAAGAGGAGACCTCGCCGCAATTCACGCAGACGATCCCCGCCGCATACGCAGAAGCGACGCCATCCTCTTCCGATTCGGGGAAGGGGGCATTCAGGCGAGAGACGACCTTCCCCTTCATGGTACAAGACTCGATCCTGCCTCTGTTCTGCGCGACGATCCCGCCCACGTTCGGCGTCCATCCTTTGATATCCGCCTCCTCCGTCAAGGTGGCGTTCACGAAGCAGTTCAGGACGCTTCCGTTCAACTCATTCTCGCCGACGATTCCTGCGATATCGGTATTCACCCCCGCGACGCGCCCACTTACGGTGCAACCGCGAACCGTACCGTTATTCTGCCCCGCGATGGGAGCGAAGAAACAATCTTTGCTCGCTTCTTTCGAGATGTCGATCTCGACGGTCGCCGACACTTGATCGATGGTCCCGTCGTTCGTGTTCACGATGAGTCCTCTGTGCTCTTCCTCGCCGGTCACGGCGAGCTTTGCGCTGAGGGTATAGCTTAAGTTGGCGAGACTTCCCGCATTACTGCCGAGAAGGGGGGAGAGCTCGATGGCGGCTTCATTCGCCGCCACAGGAGTCACGGTGACTGTGGCGTTCTCGATCACCCCGTCATTCGCCTTCACGAGCAGACCGCCTCCATCTCCCGCCGCGAGACGGTCGGATGTCAAGGCGTAGGTCAGCCCGGAAAGGCTCCCTTCATTGCTCTCAACCAAAGGAAGGGGCACCTCCGATTGTCTCGAAGCGGTCAACGTGAGGGCGAGGTTCTCGATCTTGCCGCCGTTCTCTTTCACGAAGAGCGCGCCGTCGGGACCTTTTGCGCCCTCTTCGAAAACCACCGTCACATTGCGCAAGGTTCCCCGATTGGAGAGGATGACAGCCTCTCCTTTGAAATCCTTTTCAATCACGAAGACGACGTCCTGCAAGTCTCCCGAAAACGCCGAAACGAAGGGCGCTTTCAGACGGATGGTCTTTCCCTGCCCGTCAAAGCGCGCATCATAGCTCTCCGCGGTGCCTGACAAGGCGATATCTCTCTTCAAATAGACACTCTCGCTCCTTTTCAGCGCGGCGGACAGGTCGACCGATTCGTAGACTTTGGTATAGACCCGATTGTCCCCCATGCCGTAATACGCCGAGAAGAGAGCGGTCAATCCCGCGATCACGAGCGCAAGGAGCAAGGAAATCATCGAGAACAGGGAGAGCACCCTCTTCTCACGATGCGAGAAGGGTCGATAGGGCAAGCGCAAGCGCCCATTCACGACCGACGCCTCCTTACCGAGATCGGTATAGTAGATACAGCGAATCATCGCCAAATGACGTGACGCGTCCGCCTCGAGCGCGTACTCCTTCACGAGGGTCCGACGCCTCTTCAAGAGGGCGAGCATCTCGAGGGGCTCCACCGTGCGATCGGTGAAATAACGAAGAGATTTCCCCGCCTTCTCGCGGAAGAGGCGATCCGCCCGAGGAGACCCCTCCGTGCGCGTCCTTCCATTCTCTCGAGCGAGGATATCGTGGTACTTCTTCTCGATCTTTCGCGCCGAGAAGAGATAGACCAGAGAGAGGATGGGGAAGCGACCGATCGAAGCGGAAAGAATCTCCGGACAGAGCATCTCTCCAAAGACTTTCACGTCGTCATTTTCGATACAATCGATCAGCTTTTCCCTTCTCTCCGCGTCCATTATTTCTTTCTTTTCACCCCTCTGTCTGCCGCCCAGCGATCCAAGATGTCGAAGAGATACTCTTCATTCACCTTGCCGTTCTCGGTGACTTTGCGAAGCAAGTCGGATGTGGTCTCAAAGGAGGAGATCAGCGTTTCGATCCCTTCATTACCCTGCTTGATCTCATTCTCAAAGGATACGAAACGATCCTTGATACCGTTGATCTTGTCGTAATTCTCCTGAAGGGAAGAAGCGATGTCCTTATTGATAAACTCGCTGACTTTGGTCACCCCCGCATTGTAGCTCGCGACGGTGCGCTCCAGTTCCTTCAGATTGTAATTTTTCCTTCTCTCGTCGAGGGTCTCTTCCAGCTTGCCGATCTGAGTCTCCGCTTCACTCTCGAGACGGGAGAGAGCTTCAAGTGTGCCTTCGAGCTTGCCGAGGGTCGATGTGAGTTTCTCCGTTTCGCTCTCGTACTTCGCACTCTTTTGCAGGAATCGATCGATCTCCTGCGAGAGGCTCTGCGCCTTCGCCGCTTCGGAAGAGAGGATCTTATAGATGCGATCGAGATTCCCCGTCACATCCCCCTCGAAGGCGGTGGATAGTCTCTCGATATCCCCCTTCAGTCCGTCGTAAGTATCGGCGAAATCCCTTAAACTCTCGGTAATGGGGGTGAGGAGGTCACGATACTCCCTGAACGAATCGATCAACGTTTTCATCTCTTCCATAACTTAACTCCTTTTTTGATTCAAGCCCTTGATTTTACGGGCGATATCTCTCGTTTCTTCCTTCAAAGCGGCGCTGTCCTTCCCAAGCAAGGCGACGATGATCTTCATCGCGGCGGGATTTCCCTTCAAGCGATCGTAGTGACGAAGGATATTATAGTCCAGTTTCTCGTCCGTACCGCCGGACGCAGCGTCCAAGAGGTCGGAGAGGTCCTTCTCCCCGCCGAGCTCGAAGTATTCGCGAGCGTCTTGATTGTATCCCTTTTCCCAGTAGGCGATGCCGGCGCCGACGTAGTCGCCACGCGACACGTACTCTCTCCAGATCTCGACGTCTGCATAAGCGCGAGCCCTCTCCTGATCGTTCACGAGAAGAGAAGCGGCGTGAAGGGCGTTATCGTACTGCCCGAGACGGGTGAATTCATTCGCGCGGCGCTTGTGCTCCGCCTGCTCGACGAGGGTACTGCCCACCGTCTCTTTCAACTTCTTTACCGCCGACTCAACGGTGAGAGATTGGAAATTCTCCCTGAAAAAGGATTCAAAGAGAGAGACCCCTTCCGACTCCGCCACGAAGAGGTGACGACGCGCGCGGGAAACGCCCACGTAAAAAAGGTTGAAATAGTATCTGTACAGACTGTTCTCGTCCGCGGTCTTGCGATTGATCTCGGTGCGTTGCAATCGATCGAACTTCTCTTTATTGGAGGAGATCACGTTATACAGCACGACAGTGTCCCTCTCCAGTCCTTTGATCTCCGAAACGGTCAGGATCTCCTTCTGCGGCAACAAGGCGCGGAGCCTCTCTTTCTCTTCTCCGCTCGCGACGACCACGGTGAAATTATCGATCGCTTCCTTCTTCATCCGCTCCGCGAAGTCCTCCGTCGGGAAGGTCACCGCAAAGGCGCCTTCTTCACTCGATACCGCCTCGGCGGTGAGTACGAATCCGTGCACCCCAAAAGTCTTGCGGTTGATATCGGACAAAGCGGCGACAACCGACGCGATCTCACGGCTGTTTCGATAGTTATAGGTGAGCTCCGCGACGTCGGTAACGTCCTTCCTATACAGCATATCCTTGAGCCTTGCGAAGGAGAAATACGCCGGATTCACCATCTGCGAAGCGTCGCCCACGCAAAAGAGCTTGATGCCGATGGAACGGAAGAATGCGAGCTGCACTTCGGTGAAGTCTTGCACCTCGTCCAAGACGACGAGCGAATACTCGGGATAGGCGCGCGGCGTGAGCTCACGACAAGCGAGATTGAGGTCCATACGTCTTCCCTCGACGATCTTCTCACGATACGCGACGGACAGATCATAGATAAGCTCTCCTTCCTGTCTCGTGAAAGCGCCTTTTCTCAGCGAGAGATACTCTTCTTTGGTCAGATCTCCTTCCGTCGCCTTGCCGAAAAGAAAGCCGTAAATCTCTTTGTAAAGCACTTCGCGGCGAAGGTCGCACTTTTTCAGTCGCGCCGCGAGGTTATAATTGCGAATCTCTTGGAGGAAGGAACGGAAGAAATCCTCGTCCGCGATGGGTCTGTCCCCAAGCTCTCGGCGATAGAGATCCTCCGGCAAGAGGTACTCGACCTTCTCCGAGAGATAGTCTAAGATCCTTCTGAGCTGCGACTCGATGGGCTCCGCCGTCGAGAGGGGCACTCCGATCATGCGACTCACCGCATGGGTCTCGGAGGGATCGGTCGTGTGGGTGCGCCCTTCTTCATATAGTTTAAGAAACTCCCGCAAACTCGAAGCGTAGTCCTCTATCTTGCGCCTCACGTCGAGGAGCAAACCGCGAGAATAAGTGCTGTAAAGGGTCTTCCCCATATAGCCGGACGCCGCGGCGAAGAGGATCTTATCGATACAGAGATTGGTCTTGCCGCTCCCCGCGATCCCCTGCACGAGCAGGTTCTTCCCTTCGGTCTCGACGATGCGACGCTGTTCTTCATTCAGAAGAGGCAGATTGACCTCGGCGCTGAAGGTGCGATACAGTTTGCCGTAAGAGAGAGCGGGAGATACCGCCTTCTCGACGCGGAACTCCGTAAGCCCTTTCAGTCTGGCATCCCCCGCTTCGGTCGCGAGGTAGGAGCGATAGCCATAAAAAATCACCGCGGCGCCCAGCTTTTTCAGAGGGGCGTCCGCAGAGAAAAACTCGGCGAAGAAGCGGACTTCTCCCGCCGAAAAAGAAAAGGCACCCTCTCGTATCCCGCACCTTAGGGCGGCGAAGGCGAGATGGGTGATAAGGAGATTGACTCCCGCGAGTTTATCGGTGGCAAGAGAGAACTCTTCCGTCTTGCAGACGGAATACTCGGTCAGGTAGCTCTCGTCGAGATCCACCATGATCCTTTCCGGGATCCTCTCTTCTCTCCTTTTTTCCGATGACATACAAGTTATTTCAAACTTTCGAGACGGGCGATGGTCTCATCCGCCCAAGCGATCTGAAAATCATACTGACGAATGGTATAATCGGCGGAATACAGCCAGTATGCGGGCTTCGCCGCACTCTCTTCCGCCTCACCGATCTCCGCGATCTGCGCCTTGATCTCTTCGCGCGCGGTCAAGCATAATGCGCGATAGTTCTTGAGCAGGGTGATCGCGTGATCTTTATCCACCTTCGCGGAGAAGAAGAGCTTCATGAGAAGGGGATTCCTGACGATCGCGAGATCCTCCGCATTCTCCTCTTTGAGCCAACGGAGGAGTTCCTGATTGCCCTCTTTCGTGATGCCGTACACCCTCTTATTCGGACGGGCGTCCTGCTCCACCTTGGAGGAGACCACCCAGCCCACCGCTTCCATCTTGTCAAGCTCGCGATAGATCTGACTCTGATTCGCCACCCAGAAGAAGCTCAGCGACTCTTGAAAGAGTTTGGATAGATCATAGCCCGATGACTTGCGAATAGTCAGAAGTCCGAGCAAACCGTGTTTCAATGACATACTTCACACCTTTTAACCTTTGTATTTAGTATTGATAGTATATTACACAAGTTAGTATTCGTCAACGGTTTTTCCGCTCTTTCCCTGAATTTACCAGTCAAAATCCGACCTTTTTCTCGCTATAATGGAAGGTGGTGCTTATGAAAAAAACTTGCTATTTGATCTTCATCCTATTGTCCATCCTCACTTTTTGTCTCTTTTTCTCGTCGTGTGACGAGAGCATTTCTTCCGAAATATCCGAACATTTCGAGGATATTTCACACGATGTGGAAAACTCTCCTTCGGAGGAGATCTCACAGGATGATAGCCTCCCGAGCGAAGAAGATCCTTTCCTTCGTCAGGTAGACGAATTCATCCCGCCCCTTCCCGCGGAAACGATTCATGTGGAGGAAGATACTCCCGAAGAACACCTTGATTCGGATCCTCCCTCGACGGATTCCTCTCCCGAAGCGCTCCCGCCTGCCTCTTCTCTCTCCGACCCGTCTTCCGAGAGCCCGTCCTCTACCTCGCAGAGCGAGATATATAGCTACACACCGCCCGAGAGCGAGACTTCTACATATCTCGCGGCGTGCGCCACGACCGCACTTCACGTTCGCAAAGGTCCGAGCACCGACTATGCCTCCCTCTTCCTGCTACGCGGCGGAGACAGCCTCCCCTATCTGTGGTCAGAAGGGAAATGGCACGCGGTATGGACGGGGAGCCGCGTCGGATACATACACGGGGACTACGCCTATCTCACCTCGACCTCTATAGCGATCGAAGAGGTGATTCGCGCAGGGCTGGACAAGCTCGGCACCCCTTACGAATGGGGAGCGCCCCGCCTTCTCACCGCGACGGGCGAGATCAATCCCTACTTTACGGGAGATTCTTTCGATTGTTCCTCTTTCGTGCAATACTGCTATTACATAGGCGCGGGAATCAAACTCGGCAATTACACCGGCAGTCAAGCGGATTACACCGTCGGCGAGAAGATCACCTCCTACGCCGATCTCCGTCGGGGCGACTTCTTCTTCACGGGAAGCGGCACGATCTCCCACGTCGTGATCTACCTCGGCGGGGGATATCTCTTGCAGACCTACAGCGCGAGCGGCGGACCCGTTTCCGTCACGATGGAAGATAGATGGCGCGGGAAATTCCTCTCCGGTCGCAGCCCCGACCTCACGGTAATAGATCAGTTCGGATGAGATCGCCGCCGCCAACACTTCACGATTCGCGAGAGCGAATTCCTTCACGCGGAGCTAACGGCTGTCCGCAATTCCGCATTCCGCATTCCTAATTATATTTCTCCCCTTTCTTCCGATATAGAAAAAGGGAGAAGTCTCTCGCTTCTCCCTCTTCATTAGTTCTTTTAATCCTCAGTATTTCATCCAAACCGACAGGCGCTTCTTTTTCTCATTCCAACGTTTGCCGCAAGAGGCATAGTCGCAGAGCAGAACGCTTCCCTTCTTCGCGTGCAAGCGAAGGCGCACTTCCTCCCCTTCCATCGGGATCTCTCTGTCGTAGGCGATGGGGTCGATGGGTCTGACCTTTTTGCGGAATGCCGCGTCCTTCCCTTCCTCTCTCGCAAGCACGTAGGGGCCGAAGGTGAAAGCGACTTTATCTTGCGACAGATACTCGCGAAGGGTGAGCGGAAATTCGATCTTCAAACGATCGCCCACGCGTAAACCTTCCACCGTGAAGTACTCCCCTTGGGTGGCAGATAGTTCGTTATTTAGAAGGAAACGCGGCGAGTCGCACCAAGTGGGTATGCGCAGTTTGCACTCGAATGCCGCCGTCGGCGCCTCCGTCACGGTCAAGAGGAAGCCCCCCTCCGCGAAAGAGCCCTCCAAGCGAAAAGAGAATCTCTCTTCCCCGACGGGGACAGACACCTCTCCCGCATGATAAGACGCCACGAGGATTCCCTTCTCGGTCCTCAGCACGGAGGAAAGAGGATAGAGGGCGGTACCCGCCGCGCCGATACAGGCGCAACAACCGTAGAACCCTCCCGACTTAAATCTCTTGAATCCGCCGATTCCCACCCCTCTGCTCTGCGCGACCAAGGGACTGTAGCTGTCGAAGGGGACACCGTCAAGCATCGCTTTCTCCTCTTTGCAGAGCTGCTTCTCATCATAGAGATTGATCGCACCGTACAGCGCGTTCAGCGCGGACTGTTCCACACATTCGGCATATCTCGCTTTCCCCGTCGCGCGCAAGAGTCTCTCTTGCAAACGCATCCAAGTCACCGTCACGCAGGTCTCCTGCATGATGGTCTTGTCTTTGACTTCGTTGCTCTGCGTGAAAGCGGCGTGGTCGAAGTGCTCGTTTCGGCAACCGGCGCATCCGATGAGTGTGATCTCATTTCGTTCCACCAGATCGGCGAATTTCTCGACGAGGGTGAGGTATTCCTCTTTCCCCGTCACTTCATAATAGGCGAGGATTCCCTCGAAATACGACATTGTCTCGTAGGCTTTCGTCGTGGGAAATTCATGGGGAAGGAGTTTCCCTTCCAGTACCGCCGCCGTAACGCTCCCCTCCTTGCAACCGCCCGCGGCGATGAGGTACTCGGCGAAGCGCAGATAGCGCTCGAAGCCGGTCAGATGATACATCTCGACCACCGGCTCGAGGATGGAGGAAGAATTCATTCCACCGTACCACACCGAGGTATCGGTGATCTCGATCTTCTGTTCGCCGATTCTCTCCACGACGTAATCAAGATGACGGATCATCGCGTCAAGGATCTCCTTTCGGAGAGATTCTTCCCGACAGATCCCGTAAAAATACAGGCAACCGACGAGCACGTACTTCCTGACCCACAGATCCCATCCGCAGAATTCGTGATCGACGGGATAGGTCGCGATGCGTCCCTCTTCATCCGCGGCGGCGAGAAGATCTCTCACCGTACCTTCGAGCAGATGATACAGCTCGTCATTCGGCGCGTAATGATAGGTAAGACAAGCTCCGCGCATCATCTTGCCGAAGTACTCGCCTCTCCAGCCGTCGTCCGCCGCGTCCTCACGCGTGCGAAAAACCTCAACGAACTTCTGCCAAAGAGCGCCGTTCAATAGCTGTTTCTTCAAAATGAAGTGAAGGTATTCGTCCGATCGGTCGGTATATTTCTGCGCCCCGTCTGGCAGGTAACTGCTTCTCATAGTTTCAATCTTTTTTATATCGAATGATATAGGCTTCTTTTTCTTTCACGTCAAAGGAGAATCCCTTCGAGAGAAGCACCTCCCCTTTGTCCGTCACGATCTTTTCACCCTCGATGGTGGCGAGGGAATAACTTCCAGCCTTCGTCAGACCGTTCATCACGATCTGCTTTGTCCTCTTCGACCCCTCGCGAGAATAGAGAAGGATCACCCCCTCTTCGGCGGTGCCGTACTGCATCGCGACGAAGCTCGAACGGGTCGTGCAAGAGGTCAGAGGATAATAATTCTCGGAGAAATACGCCCTGATACTCTCGTAATCCTTAAAGAATTTCACGAAATCGTCGCCGATCTCAAACATCAAATCGGCGGCGACCAGCACGCACCCACCGAGAAGAGAACGGAGAGCGTATTCATCCGATGCATGAGAATCGGTCGTTGCCGAATAGGGGAGCCACAGCCCGAGCCCGTACTGCTCGTACTGCGAAGCTTCCGAGAGGTCGGTGATCTTCTCCCGGCAAGCATAATCACTACGCCAAAGCGGCACCGAACGACGACACATCTCGAGATCGATACGCCTGCCGCCGCTCGCGCAGTTGTCGATGAGATACCCCTCCGCCAAGAGCGCGTCCAAGAAGAGGTATTCCCCCACGACGTAATGGTTCTCGGCGAATCCAGTCCTACCGCCGTAAATACTCCTATCCGCTTCCTGCCAGTAGACGCCGGGGTCGATATTGAAGTCCTGACGATAGTACTTGACGCCATTCTCTTTGAGAGAAGACAGGATGCGCTCGGTCATAAAGCGGCGCGCATCCGCATTCCCCATATTCCACAAATAATTATCCTTCCCGTCCACCGCGATCATCCACTCCGACTTGGCGTAATCGAGGAGGGTGCCCTGCGCGAGATAAGACTTTTTCGGCACGCGCTCCGGTTCGTACCAAAGCAGAGCGCCCACCCCTTTCTCCGCGAGATAGTCACTGACCGCCTTGAATCCGTCGGGGTATTTCTTCAAGTCCACCGCCCAGTCGCCGATCGCATCTCGCCAGTCTTCGCTCTCGCCGAGATCATACCAACTCGCGTCGTACCAAGCGTAATCGAGGTAAGCGATGGCACCGGTGCGCTCCAGTTCCGCTATAAACTCCTTCGTACCCGCGGCGCCCGCGCGCGACATATTATCCTGTCCTTCCGCTCCCGCAAAGAACATAAAGCTATTTGCCTCTCCGTCCTTATACCGATCGGGCAGACCTCGTTTGATATCCGCGCGGAAGTTATTGAATCCTTTAAGCGGATGATTCCCGCCGTACAGACAAAGCGACACGAGGGGTGTGCGCACGCTTTCGGAGGGCTCGAGATAACCCGAGAGCTCGCTCTGACCCACTTGAACCGAGGTGTCCTTTGAGGAAGCGAATTTCGCCGTCCACTCTCCCGACCAACCGATGCCGATCGTCGCGCCCTTCTCCGCGCCCACGACGTTGAAGAAGGGAAGATAGAGCTTCGATGTTCTGCCTTTGACGGTATCAAAGGTGTAAGGATGGGAGGTCAGTTCACGGGTGTAGAGGGCGAAATCGTCGTTTCGTTCGTTGCTCCCGCCGCTGAAGTACAAGGTCGGGGAGAAAATATCCAACGCACAGTCCAGAGGATAGAAGTCGCTCAAAACGGCGGAATTCTTTACGCCGTCGTTTCTCGCTTCGAGCTTCCACTCCACCGTCGCCGTTTCAGCGTAATAGGCACCGATCACTCTGACGATCACCTCTTCCTTCTCGTGGTACAAGACACGCTCGAAGGTGGCGCCAGATCCATTCGGGAAATAATCATTGTTACGAAGGGTCCAATCCGAGAGATTCTCGCGATATCTCTTGCCGCCGAGAGAGAAGTCGAAGGCGGGATCGATGCTCTCTCCCGTGAGATGCTTCTCCATCCAGTCAGTCACAAGGGCGCGATCGGCGTCGGTGACAGAATATGCCTCGGCACTTGCCGAAGAGAATGTGTGCTCTTCCTCCGAAAAACGCTTGAAAAGCCAGCCGTGCGGCATGGTGACAAAAGAGAGCACCAAGCTCCCGATATAGATGAAGAGTGCGAGCACCGCCGTCGCCCAAAGGGGATACTTGCGGGTGCGCTTAATCGCGAAAAAGTCTTGCGCAATCACGCAAGCGAGGTCGAAAGAGAGTGTGACAGAGATTCCTACGACGCAGGAAACCGTGCGATTCACATAGAGATCGAGGATCGCCTGCGCACCAAAGAAAATGCCGCAGAAGATCCCTCCGCCGACGAGGAAAGGGAAGAGATAATAGATCACCTTCTCTTGCGGATGTCTCTCATAATAGACGAGTGCAAAGAGAGCGCCGCAACACAGCGCGAAATCCAAATCGATGAGGATGATCTTCCACAGACGATAAACGATCACGTTCGCATAGGTATAGAAAATCGCACCGAGAGCAATCGACACCGAGAAGAGGACCTGAGCCGACAGCAGCAAAAGGGAATGATTTTTATCGATAAAATCACGGATTTTATTCATACGCTTATTCTATACCTTTTTCCCTACTCTGTAAAGTGTTTTCTTCCGCGCGACCCCTTAGGCGGGTGCCATAGTCTCCACGGGAGATAAAAAAAGGAGACGCATGATGCGGCTCCATACATCGTTTCGGTATACCTCAATTCCCCCTGGTTCCCACCAGTATTTCTTCCAAACGGGACGCGATCTTTGCCGCCGCGAGAGCGTGCGTCCGCTTGCCGGGGTGACCGGCGCAAACGTCGGACAAAGAACGCGCGCTTCTTACTTCGACGGTAGAAAGCAAGGGAGAACCCATCTCCTTGACCACCTCTTCGGTGAGCACGCCGAGATCGGGATAGACGAAGAATCCGTACACGAGGAGGATGGGTGTATTCTGCTCGAGCAAACGGCGCAAGAAGCGGATCAAATGCCTCTTGACTTCCTCTCGCTCCGCCCCTTTCTTCTCGGAGGACAGTTCTGAGAGGTAGAAATAGTCGTTTGTGCCGAGAGTCACGACGATCGCATCGGGTTTATACAGAGAAAAGTCCCATTTTTCCGGCTTTCTGAAGAAATCGACGTTGTCGTACACTTCGGGAATCGCGTGATCGGAAAACTTCGATCGATAAATCGGCCAGCCCCCCGCCGCGACGGTATGATAGGAAGCGCCGAGCGCCTTCGCGACGAGATAGGGAAAAGCTTTCGTCACGTCCTGTTCCTTGGTCTTGTACTCTCCCATTTCCGAGCGACACAGGACGCCGAACCCCGTCGTGATCGAATCTCCGATAAACTCGATTTTTCTCTCTGTTTTTCTCTCCGGAGACAAGAAGGCGCCCTCTGTCTCGACAGAGAGGATCTCGAGAGTATTATTGGTTGATTCTGTGAGTTTCACGATCTCGAAGGCGTGTTCTCCGAAAGGAAGAGTCATCTCGATCCTCTTCTTCCCTTTGGGGAGACGAAGTCGCCTCGTCCTGCCGTCCACGGTGATGCGGATATAGGCATTTCGCCCTTGAATCTCGAAGTCGGACGCGAGATCGAATGCAAGCCTTTCTCCCCTAAAGAGTCCCTTGAGACTCCCTCCGGAATGGTTCAAAAACAGGCGTCCGCTCTCTGCGTAACGCCTACCTTGAATCAAAAAGCATTCTTCAAACTTCTCGACCGTGACTTTCATGATTATTTCCGTTCCTGAATCATCGACTTGACCTTCATCAAGCGGATGGTATTCGCCCTCTCCGCTTCATCCAGCTTCATCGTGATATATTTGATGGTTTCCTGGAAATCGGGGATCATCACAAACTCGAGCGCATTCACGCGACGACGATTCTTCTCGATCTCATCCGCAAGCATATTGCAGCTCTTTTCCACTTCGGCAAGCTCGATGAGCTTGGGCAGGAGATCCCCCATCCGTCCGACGCAGTGATCCAGTTCGCCCGTGACCGACGCGAAGCTATACGGATAGTCTTCGCCCTTCTCACTCCGGTCCACCACGAAAGCGGGCACCTCGACGCTCATCACGTTCTTGGAACCGCTCTTGATCTTGACTCGCTTGCCGGGCACCGCGATCGCTTCTTCGATGTCGGTGGGAGAAGAGACCGCTTTCGCGAACATGAAGTCGGCGAGAACGCCGCCGAGCTCTCGCTCGATCTCCACACGCAAAGCGAGATTTCTCTTAATGAGCAACATAAACTGTCGGATCATCTCGTCCGATTTGTCTTTCAGCAGTTTATGACCGCGCGTCGCCGTCTTGAGCCGCCCTTTCAGGCGGGTAAGCTCCATACGCGTCGGATTCACCCGTAAGGTCGCCATTATCTCTCTTCCGCCTTCTTATAATACTTGTCGAGGTAGACATCCTTGATTCTCTTGAGCTCGGAACGCGGCAAAATGCCGAGCAACTCCCAGCCGATATCAAGGGTCTCTTCGATGGAACGATTGCGCTGGAATCCCTGTGAAACGTAGCGTTTCTCGAATTCGACAGCAAACTTCGCGTACAGTTTATCCACTTCGGTCAGCGCCGCGTCGCCGAGAATGGCGGCGAGCTCTTTACATTCCTTTCCGCGCGCATAGCAGGCGAAAAGCTGATTCATCGTGTCCGCGTGATCTTCTCTGGTCTTCCCTTTTCCGATACCCTTATCCTTCAGACGGGAGAGAGAGGGGAGGACGTCAACCGGTGGCACGATGCCGCGCTTGTGCAGTTCGCGGGAGAGAATGATCTGTCCTTCGGTGATATAGCCGGTGAGGTCGGGGATCGGGTGGGTCTTGTCGTCTTCCGGCATGGTCAAAATGGGGATCATCGTGATGGATCCCTTGCTACCCTTCAATCTGCCGGCGCGCTCGTACATCGTCGCGAGGTCGGTATAAAGATATCCCGGGTAACCTCTTCTGCCCGGCACCTCTTTTCTCGCCGCGGAGACTTCGCGAAGTGCCTCGGCGTAATTGGTGATATCGGTGATGATGACGAGGACGTGCATCCCCTTCTCAAAGGCGAGATATTCCGCCGCCGTGAGCGCCATACGCGGGGTCGCGATACGCTCGATCGCGGGATCGTTCGCAAGGTTCATGAAGAGCACGGTACGATCGATCGCCCCCGTCCTCTTGAAGTCCTGAATGAAGAAATCCGCTTCCTCGAAGGTGATACCCACCGCGGCGAATACCACTGCGAAATTTCCTTCGTCGCCGAGCACCTTCGCCTGACGGGCGATCTGCGCCGCGAGATTCGCGTGGGGAAGTCCCGACGCGCTGAAAACGGGGAGTTTCTGTCCTCTGACGAGGGTATTGAGTCCGTCGATCGCCGACACGCCCGTCTGGATGAACTCGTCCGGATAGTCGCGCGCGGTGGGATTGATGGGCTGACCGTTGATATCGAGATATTCGTCCGCCAAGATGTCGGGGCCGCCGTCCTTGGTCCTGCCGATACCGTCAAATACCCTGCCGAGCATATCGACGGACACGCCGAGCTCCATGCTCTTGCCGAGGAAGCGCGCCTTGGAGGTGCTGATCTTGAGGCCCTGAGAATTCTCAAAGAGCTGCACGAGCGCCTTATCGCCCATGACTTCGAGCACCTTGCCTCTTCTGAGATCACCGTCCTCCTGACGGATCTCCACCAGTTCGTTATAGGTGACGCCGCTGACTCCTTCGACGAGCATCAACGGTCCGACCACTTCGCGTATCGTTCTGTATTCCTTAACCATATCAAATCTCTCCTTCGGAAATGAGCGCCGCCATCGCCTGCTTCAAGCTGTCTTCGATCTTATCCAGCTTGTCCGATTCCTGTTCGGGGATATATTTGCTTCTGCCGATCTCTTCTCTCACGGGGAGAGCGAGGATATCTTCGATATCCACTCTGCGAGAAAGGGCGTCGCGCCCGAGCTCGTCCGCGAGCAGGATCAAGCGAAGCATCTTGTGCTGTTTCTTCAAAGAAGCATAGGTATCCACTTCGTGGAAAGCATTCTGGTGCAAATAGTCTTCGCGAATCGACTTCGCAGTCTCCATCGTGAGGCGATCCTCCTGCGAAAGAGCATCCATACCCACAAGACGCACGATCTCGTCAAGAGAAGCTTCTTCCTGCAGAATGCGCATCGCCGCCGCGCGCTGTTTGTCCCAATCTTCGTCCACGTTCTTATCGAACCACTCGTTGAGCTTGTCGCTGTAAAGGGAATAACTCGTAAGCCAGTCCACCGCGGGGAAATGCCTCTTATAGGCGAGCTGCGCGGAGAGTCCCCAGAAGACTTTCACGATACGGAGAGTCGCCTGACTGACCGGCTCGGAGAGATCGCCGCCCGGAGGGGAGACCGCGCCGATCGCGGTGATGGATCCGCTCTTGTCCTCGCTTCCGAGCACCTTCACCATACCCGCTCTCTCGTAGAACTCCGCCAAACGGCTGGACAGATAGGCGGGGTAACCTTCCTCACCCGGCATCTCTTCGAGTCTGCCGCTCATCTCGCGAAGCGCCTCCGCCCAACGAGAGGTGGAGTCCGCCATGATCGCGACGTTATATCCCATATCGCGGAAATACTCTGCGATCGTGATGCCGGTATAGATGGAGGCTTCACGCGCCGCGACGGGCATATCCGACGTATTCGCGATGAGCACCGTCCTCTTCATCAGAGGCTCACCCGATTTCGGGTCGATAAGCTCGGGGAATTCATTCAAAACGTCTGTCATCTCGTTGCCGCGCTCACCGCAACCGATGTACACGATGATATCGGCGTCCGCCCACTTGGCGAGCTGATGCTGCACGACGGTCTTGCCGCTTCCGAAAGGTCCGGGAACGGCGGCGACGCCACCCTTCGCCACAGGGAACAAAGTATCGATGACTCTCTGTCCCGTCACCATCGGCATATAGGGGGAGATCTTCTCCTTGATGGGACGAGGACGACGGACCGGCCACTTGCGGAGCATGGTCACAGGCTGATCACCCTTCGCAGTCTCGATCACACAGATCTCCTCCACGATGGTCTTCTTGCCGCTCTCGATGCTCTTGATCTTGCCGTCCATGCCGAAAGGCACGAGGATCTTATGATCGATGAGGGTATTCTCCTTCACGATACCGATCACGTCGCCGGCGCGCACGACGTCGCCGACCTTCTTCACGGGAAGGAACTCCCACTTACGCTCGTGATCGAGGGCGTCCACGCGAAGCCCCCTGCCGATCCTGCCGCCCGAAAGATCGCGCAACTTCACGAGAGGCCGCTGAATGCCGTCGAAAATGCTCTCGATGAGTCCGGGGGCGAGCTCGACCGAAAGGGGCTCTCCCGTGGAGATCACCTCTTCTCCCACGCCGAGACCGCCGGTCTCTTCGTAGACCTGAATGGACGCCTTATCCCCGCGGAGCTCGATGATCTCGCCGATGAGACCCTCTTTACTGACACGCACGACGTCGTACATCTTGCTGTCCTGCATATTCTCCGCGACGATCAGCGGACCCGCCACTTTAACGATTCTTCCGTTATTCATCTTTCTTCTCCTCTACTTGCAATATATCGGTGCCTATCGCCTTCTCCACGTTCTCTTTCACGAGGCGTCTGCCGTAACCTGTGCTTCCCGACGAGGAAGGCAATGGGATCACGGTGGGGAAAGGCCGCGACTGATATCGCCGAATCAGATCGGAGAGACTCTCCGCGAGCTGTTCGGTGATGAAAATGATGTCATAATTACGGGCGAGAAGGCGGAGCTTCTCCCTCGCTTCACTCTCTTCCTGTACCGGATAGGCGTCCACGCCCACCGATTTGAAGGCGAAGACGGTATCCGCGTCGCCGAGTGCGGCAATACTGCTCTTCTCAGACATAAAGCTCCCTCATCCTGCTCTTAACCTTCTCCTTATCCGCGCCGTTCGCGACGCGCGCAAGGAGGAGGCGCACATTCTTGATCTCGCGAAGCTTCCCGATATAGAATCCCACGACGGGAGCGGGCGAGAACATATCGAAACGCTCCTTCTTCAACAAAGTAAGAAGGGCGTCGTCCGTATACACTTCATAAGCGGTCACGCTCTCGCGGAGACGACGAATCCCCTCTTTGAGCGTCTTGTCGGCAAGCATATAATCCACACTTTCGTCGATGCCGACGTCGAAGATCTTCAGCCATTCTTTTGAGGAGAGGTTCCCCGCGGGCAGAAGCAACTCATCGGTCTTTTCGCGGGTAAATCCCGCCCTCTTCGCACGATAGACAACGGAGAGATTCCCGAAGTCCGCGAGCAGAGCAAAATACCTCTTGATCACGGGAGAAGCCTTCTTGAGATCCTCTTTAAGGGCGCGGAAAAGCGCTTTGTCGAAGGTGACGTCCACCGCAGAAGGATAGAGTGCACCGAGATCCCTGAGCTTCTTGATCGCGAGGAAACCCGCTGCCATTTCGGCAGGTAAAAGGGAGTAGTCCTCTTTCTTGATCGATTCTTCGAGGAGCGCGGTCGCGAGAGTGCCTTCGGGTTTATAGCCCTCTTTCGAGCCGCCGAAATACTCGCTCTTCGCCGCGACCTTCGCATTGTGGTAATCATTCGCCACGAGGAAACACTCCAGTCCGTATCCGTTTGTCATGGACTCACGAAAGAAGAGGGTAACCTCCTTCTCCGCGGCGGCAAGCATCTCGTCGTAATGACGGGCGGCGGGATATCCTCCCTCCACGAGCAACTTGACTGCCTCCTCCAAAGAAGAGGCGTCCGCGATGCGTTGCAGTCGATCCGCGGTCATAAGGGCGGTTTCACGCGACTTGATCTTCGCATTCTGATAGAGAAGACCGGCGTCCATTTATCCGAAAAGCACCTTTGCGGTGGTATCTTCCTCCGCACGAAGGGAATCGAGCTCCACTTCGAGCGAAAGATTCTTGTCACAGTCCTTTCCGCGGAGGACGATCCCTCCGCTGAAATCACTTTGCGTATCGAGAAGGGTGAGTTTCACCTTCTTCTCTTTCTCGACCGCGGCGATGATCTTCGCCCCGTCGATCTTTCCTTTGTCGCAAGCGGCGAAGACGACTCCGTCTCCATCCTCGGCGGAAGAGAGGATCATCTTGGTCAGAAGGAGAGGATAGGCGTCGCTCTTGCGGATCGCCTCGATTGCTTCCTTGTACACCTCGGAGATGCGACTCTGCTTCTCACGAAGAATCTCCTTCCTGACTTCGAGCTCCGCCATCGAGCGGTGCCGCTTCAGAGTCTCGGGACGAGAGGATGCGGAAAGTTTCCTGACACCGTCCAGCATCGTCCTGCATTCCTCCTCCGCAGCGACAAGAAGGGCGTCCGCCTTACTCTCCGCCTCGGCGATGATCTCACGGGCGCGCGCTTTCGCGTCCCCGAGGATCTTATCCAAGAGTTCCTGCTTAGCCATAATCTGCCTTATTTAATCGCGAAGAAGACGGCGAGGAAGGAGATGAGGAGCGCGAGAATCGCGTAAGTCTCGACCATAACCGCCATAACGATCGCCTTGCTCTGCTCTTCGGGGCGCTTCGCGACGAGAGCCATACCGCTGACCGCCACTTTACCCTGATGGATCGCAGAGATCAGACCGACGATCGCGAGGGGGAGACACCCCGCCAAGATGCCGAGACCTTCCGCAAGCGAAAGGGCAAGCACCGCTCCTGAGAGCAGCTTGATCTTGATGAAGACGATGAAGGCGATGAGCAATCCGTAGATGCCCTGCGTACCGGGAAGGAGCTGCAAGATAAGGCAGCTACCGAACTTGTCGGGATCTTCGCTCGTGACGCCGGCGGCGGCTTGTCCGCCCATGCCCACGCCGATCGCCGAGCCGATGCCCGCGAGACCCGCCGCGAGCGCCGCTCCGAGGATCGCCAAAAAAGTGCCGATGGTTATCATAGTTCTTTTCCTCCTTTATCACTCAGATAAATGTATTTCAGATTCGAGCCCATAGGCTTGAAAATATGTCCGCCACCCGTATAGAAACGAGAGAAAAACTCCACGTATTGCAGTCTGCTGTTGTGCACGTAGGCACCGAGGGTATTGATCGCGATATTGAAGACGTGCCCCACGACCAAGACGGCGACGAAGAGCAGATATCCGACGACCGGGATGAGGTCCATCAAGATGAAAGCGATCTTATTCACCACCATGCCGACCACGCCCGTCGCGAGTCCCAAACCGAAGAGACGGCAATAGGAAAGGATATCGCTCATGAAACCGGTGACGCCGTACACATTCGAGAAAGCGCCCGCGAGCTTGCCTTTCAGCCCTTTCCTGCCGAGCGCGCCGCCGATCAAGACGCCCGCGCCGCCCATACCGAGCAAGATCAAGGAAGGTAATTTCAGCCCGCTCATACCCGAGAGCATACCGCTCATCACGAAGAGGCCGAGGGCGATGAAGAGCACGAACCAGCTCCCCTCTCCGAAGATAGCCTCCAATGGTTTCTTATTCTTACACTTCGCCACGAAGGCGATCCCCATGCCGAAAAGGATCTGGAAGACGCCCATACCGATAGAGAGTATCAGCATACTCATCGGATCGTTCATCGGGCTGAAAAGGACGGGATGGAAGGTCTCGCCGAAATAGCCGCCGAACATGATGCCCCAGATCAAGGTGGACACACCGCCCATACCGATCACGAGCAGGAGCTGTCCCTCCCCTTTGCGCGGCTTGCGAATCGCGTACAAGCCAAACCCGAACAGAGCAAGGATCAAGCCATACGCAGCGTCGGACACCATGAGTCCGAAGAGGACGAAATAGAAGAAGGCAACGAAGGGATTGGGGTCGATCTCGCGCGGCGACGGAGCGGAATACATATTCGTGATGCTCTCGTAGGGTGCCACGACGGGATTATTCTTCGTGAAAGTGGGATACGCCTCCCCTTCCTTGGGATCTTCGTAAATGCTGTAATAGGTCGCGCCCGAATTCCCGAGCGCGGTCTCGGTGCTCTCCGCGAGGTGGGCGGGGACCCACGCGGTCAGGACGAAAGAGGTGCCGGAGCGGAAGGTCTTATCGATCGCTTGACACTTCTCCTGCTCCACGCGGCAATAGTCGAAAAGGATCTCCACCTGCGGACGCATCTTATCCTCGATCGCGACCGCCTCTTCGGCGAGGGACACGGAAGTCCGGAAAATTTCTTCATTCCGAGCGCGAAGCTCGGCGATTTTCTCCGTCGCAGTCATCGGGAAGGTAAATGTCGCCTTGGAGAATCCGATCGCGGAGAGACGCTCTTCGCAGAGGCCGCGCTCCTCGGTGGGATAGGCGACGAAAAGAGTGACGACTCTCTGGCGCTCTCCGAGCTCTTGCAAATACAAGACGGGGAGGTCCGCGAAGTCGCTTCCTTTATACAGATCGGCGGGGACAAGCCCGACCGAAACCGAGACGCGGCGATCTCCCTTCAAGCGATCGAAGGGGATATCCGCACAGGTATAGTAGGAGAGTTGTTCGATGAGCGAGAGATTTCTGCTCTCTTCGCCTTTGAGCTCCGATTCTTCTTGGCTGATCTCGCGCAAGCGCTTATACGCGGCGCGAACTTCACTGCGATCCGCTCCGATGCGGTCGAACTCGTCAAAGGAGACGTCCGGCTTCTTCGCGCGGATCTTATCGAGGAGAGAGACTTTCTTAGGCTCATAATTCGTGATCTTACGCTCTTCGGTCTGTTTCTTGCGAATCTTATTCAGCCGCGTCCGCTCCGCCCGCCAAAAATCGAGGCAGAAAGCGAGCTCCGCACTCTCGGAGAGGATCCCCTCCTCACGATCGTTAGCGTCTCCCGCGGCGCAGTGCTCGATCTCACTGGTCTTGATGATCTCCGCACTGCCGGTGCGCGACAAAAGGGTGAGGATCTTCTCCTCATCCGAAGCATGCGCGATTAAAGTGAGCTTCTTAAAGGGCAGTAACGCCATATTTCCCCAGCACGCGGTCCTTGACTTTCTCCGCTGCGTCGGCGACTCTCCCCGACGCAACCAAGCCGATCTCCGCTGCTTCTTTTTTCCCTCTCTCGAGGATCTTATTCTCTTCTTCCGCTGCGGCGTCCGCCGTCTCTTTCTCAAGAGAAGAAAGAAGCTCCGCCGCCTGTCTCTTGCCGTCCATCACGATGCGAGCGCGCTCTTTCTCCGCTTCGAGAGCGATCTCCTTCGCGCGCTTAGTGGCGTCCTGAAGGATGGCGTCCGCCTCTTCCTCCGCGGTCAATATCTCCTGCATGATCTCTTCCAGCATCTTACTTCCTCTCGTCCATCTCCGCGATGATCGCGAGACGTCTGTTATGTCTGTCACCTTCAAAGGGGGTCGTAAGCCACAGATCGGCGAGCTTGACCCCCTTCTCGGGAGAGACCACCCTGCCGCCGAGGCAGAGAATATTCGCATTATTGTGCGCGGAGCAAGCCGCCGCGGAGAACTCATCGGAGAGCACCGCCGCACGGATCCCCTTCACCTTATTCGCGGCGATGGACATTCCGATGCCCGTACCGCAGAGGAGGATCCCCTTGTCGTAATCGCCCGAAGCCACCGCTTCCGCCACCTTCTTCGCATAGAGCGGATAATCCACGCTCGCGGTGTCGAAGGTGCCGAAGTCGGTATACTCCACCCCCTTCTTCTCCAAATACTCGATGATTGCCGGTTTCAAAACGATGCCGCCGTGATCACAGCCGATGGCTATACGCATAATGACCTCCTCGCGCGTAAACGCACAAAAATAGTATGAATATAATGATTATAATGGATTCACGCGCAGACTGTCAATAAAAATACGCCTCGCCAAGGCGTCCTTCCCGAAAAGAATTCCTTAGAAGCAAATCGAATCAAAAGTCAAGTCGTTTGTTTGCGCATTTTTTCACGATAATAGCGTTCTTTCAATTTGCCGTAAATCTTGGAGAGTTCGAGCACGTAGCGGATACGTGCGGTGGGAGACATCGCGGCGTAAACCTCTTTATCCATCAGTCTTCCGATCGGATCGATCACACATTCGTCCGCATTCAGCATATCGCGCACCTTTCCGTAGAGCTCTTCTTCCTCGGCATAGCCGATCGAGCCTTCCTCTCTAACCGGACGGGACAGCGGGAGTCCTCCGCCCTGCCAATAGCCGTTTTTCATGCGGTTTTTTGCCGATTGCGCCAGCTTTTTCAATTCGGAATTTCCTTTGCTCATAACCCACCTCTCTTCTGCTTTATACCTCCATTATAGTCTTGCTTATTCTGCGCGCGCAAGAGAAAAAATTGTCGGAAAAATCCGAAAGAAATCGTTTTTCTTCCTTCCGACTTTATTCATGCGGAATCGTACTTTTCTCTCTTTATTCGCGCTTCTTATTTTCGGCGAAAGAAAGAGAGGAAAGCGGATTTTCTGTTGATAAAATGGGTAACGCGTGTTACTATGGTGATATGATTTCTCTTCCCGAAAAATACAAAGAGAGAATGCGCGCCATCCTCGGTGCGGATTACGACAAATACGAGAGCACTTTCGCCGAGCCGCCCGCTCGCGGATTTTTGATCAATACGTCCAAAATCGGGGAAGAGGCTTTTGACAAACTCTTCTCTTTCCCCACCGAACCGCTTTCTTACACCTCTCGCGGCAGAAGACTCTTATCCGACGACAAAGCGGGGAGCGATCCTCTTCACGCCGCCGGTCTCTACTATATGCAAGATCCGGGTGCGATGTCTCCCATCGCGGCTCTGCCCGAGGTGCAGGGTCGCATCCTTGATATAGCCGCCGCTCCGGGGGGGAAAACCATCGGCGCGGCACTCCGCTTCCCGAATGCTTTCATCGTCGCAAACGAAGTGAATTTCCCTCGCGCGAAGATCCTGATGCAGAACGTCGAACGACTCGGCCTCCGAAACGTCGCGGTAACCTCTCTTGCTCCGAGCGATTTCGCGCGCTTCACGACAGAATCCTTCGATCTCATCCTCGCCGATCTCCCCTGTAGCGGAGAAGGGATGTTCCGAAAAGAGCCTGCGGCTGTCGCGGCTTGGAACGAGAATATCAACCGCATGAATGCCGATCGGCAAAGAGAAATCCTCTCTGATCTCCTCCCCGCGCTCAAGAAGGGAGGACTGCTCCTCTACTCGACCTGCACCTACGCGCCCGAAGAGAACGAAGATATCCTTCTCTACCTGATCAAAGAGAAGGGATTGACCCCTCTGCCGCCGCGGGAAGAGGTGCTTCCCGTCACGGCGCCCGCTCTTTCGAGAGAAGGGGAGGATCTCTCTTTCGCCCGCCGTTTCTATCCCTTCATCGAGAAGGGAGAGGGACAGTTCTTCGCACTGCTTCAAAAGCAAGGCGAGGCGCTTTACACCGAGAAGAGCATCCCCGCGAAGCCCACCGCCAATGAGCTCAAACGCATTCGCGCTTTCACCGATCGCTACGTCGAGGGTGATCTCGGCGTCATCAATAAGCAAGGAGACAGTTACTACGCCGTGCATCCCTCGGCGCGCACTTTGCCCTTGCGCTATCTCTCCGAAGGAGTCCGCTTGGGCGAATTCTCGGGAGAGAATTTTCTCCCACACCATAATCTCTTCACCGCCTTTGGCGATCGCTTCAAAAATAAAGAAAATCTGAAGCGGGGAGATCCGCGCCTCGAAGCATATCTCTACGGACTGGAGATCGACGGAAAGGAATGCGAAAACGGCTTCGTCACGATCACGGTGGAAGGATACCCGCTCGGCGGCGGAAAGTGCGTCGACGGCAGGATCAAGAATCATTATCCGAAAGGATTGCGTCTAAAAAAGATATAAAAAAAACGTTCCTCAGCGGAACGTTTTTTTATGTGTGATTGATTATTTCAGTACGGCGTTTTGTGCGAAGCAACGGAGGGAATTCACGCTGTTCTCCGCGCTCTGCTTCGTGCTGTAACTCTCTCCGAAATAACGCAGTTGCGAACGGGCGCTTGCGCGCAAGATGAATCTGTAATTCCCGTTTTTATCGCAATCGATCATAAAGATGCCGCTTTCCGCCGCCTTTTTGAAGGTGTCGATGCCGCTTCGCGCGCCCGCTTCGGTGGTAAAAGCCGGACTCTCGACGAGGAGCTGTCCGTTATTCGCTTTCAAGAGGAAGTAATAGCTGCCCGCCCTCTCGATGATCTCATACTTGCCGCCGAGCTTGTGATCGGACGCCTTCAAGGGCTTGAGCGCGAGCACGCCCGCCACCTCTTCGGCACCGCCTTCGTCATTCTCTTCCGCACGCCTGACGATCGACTTGAAGGCGAATTTCTTCACCGATTGGATCGCATTTTCGGCGCTTTGACGAGTGCCGTAGCTCTCGCCGTAGTACAACATTTGCGAACGAGCGCTGGCGCGGAGGATGAACTTAAAGTTTCCGTTCTTATCCTCGTCGATATTGAACTCACCCACTTCGACCGCATTCTTGAAGGTGTCGATACCGCTTCGCGCGCCTGCTTCGGTGGTATAGCTCGTGCTCTCGAGGAGGAGCTGTCCGTTATTCGCTTTCAAAAGGAAGTAGAAGCTACCCTTTCTCTTCACGATCTCGTACTTGCCGCCGTTGCGGAAAGTGTCGTCCGTCGCCTCTTTTACAGGTGCGGGAGCAGGAGCAGGCTTCTTCGTAGGAGCGGGCTCGCTCTTCTTCTCCTCGACAGGTGCCGGTTCGGGATTCTTCTCGATGACGGGTGTAGGCGCGGGTGCGGGTTGCACCGGCTTAGAGGGCTGTATGGGAGCCTGCTGCACAGGCTTGGTCTGTTGGACGGGGGCGGGAGCGGGTTCGCTCTTCTTCTCCGCGACGGGTGCCGCCTTCTCGTCAGGCGTCTTGTCTACTTGTTTGGCCTTTTTTTTTACGGGAACAAGGAAGATGACGAGCAGTAAGGCGACCAAAGAGAGGAACGCCACGATCGTCAAAAAGAAATTATTCACAGACAAGGTGCTCGACTTGAAGAAATCAGGTAAATTGATATTCTCCGCCGCCGTCTTGAAAAAGGTATTGATTGCATCCATAATCTCACCTCACACGCGAATCAACGCGCTTAAAATTTCGTACTGTATCATGATACAATATTTTCTTTTTTTTGTAAAGGATATTTTTCTCCATTCCGCGTGGGATTGATTGGCACAAAGCGGCTTTTTCGTGTTATAATAGAAAGGCGAAAGAAATGATCTTTCCGCTTGAATGATGAATACGAGAATCGGGAACACAGAGCAAGACATCATAATCGCCGCCGAGCTGATCCGCAAGGGAGAGGTCGTCGCCTTCCCCACGGAGACAGTCTATGGGTTAGGCGGAAATGCCCTCGACAGTGCGGCAAGTCGCAAGATATACGAAGTGAAAGGACGTCCTTCGGACAATCCTTTGATCGTGCACCTCGCCGATCCCGCGCGCCTAAACGAAGTCGCATATCCGACGAGAGAATCGGAGCTTCTGATCTCCGCTTTCTGTCCCGGTCCCTTGACGATGATCCTGAAGAAGCGCCCCGTCGTGCCGGACGAAACCACGGGCGGGAGACAGACCGTCGCGGTGCGTTTCCCCTCTCACCCCATCGCGAGAGCGCTCATTCAAGAATCGGGCTATCCCATCGCTGCGCCCAGTGCGAATGTCAGCAAGCACGTCTCCCCCACATCCGCATCCCACGTCTATCAAGACCTAAAGGGGCGGATCCCCCTGATCCTCGACGGTGGAGAATGCGCGGTCGGGATCGAGAGCACCATCGTGGACCTGACAGGCGATTTCCCCGTCATCCTGCGACCCGGCGCGATCACGGCGGAAGAGATTCGCCGCGTGCTCGGCGCGGGTGAGTACTTTAACGGAGAGATCACCGAGGCGCTCGCTCCGGGCATGAAGTACAAGCACTATTCGCCGAGTGTGCCCTGCTATCTCGCGGAGAAGGGCTCCCTGAAAAGTGCCTTGGAGTCCCTAAAAAGCAAGGGGCTTCGCCCCCTCCTCATCGCGACCGAGGACACCTGCCGAGATTTCCCCGAGGAGGAGACTCTCTCCCTCGGTGACAGCGCAAAAAAAGCACAGCACCTGATCTACGGCGCACTCCGCGCCTCGGAAGGATACGGCGCCGCCCTCATAGAGGACCTGTCCGACAAAAAAGAATACTACGCTGCGATGGATCGCATCAAAAAAGCAACGGGAGGAAATAGAATATGAAAATCATCTTTGTCTGCAGTGGGAATACCTGCCGCTCTCCGATGGCGGAATGCGCCTTCGAGGAATTGCTCCGCGAAGAGGGGGTGACGGGGGTGGAAGTCGAGAGCCGCGGCGTCGTCGCGAACGTGGGCGCAGGCATCTCGGAGAATGCGAAAAAAGCGCTCGAAGAGGCGGAGATCCCTCTGAAAGAGCACGTCGCCACCCAGATCACGACGGACGATATCCTAAATGCCGATCTCGTGATCTGCATGACCGAGCGCCACAAGATGCGCCTCGGCTCTCTGCCCAAGGTCTTCACGCTGAACCAAATGACCGGTTGCGGCGATATCAAAGACCCCTACGGCGGCGACGAAAAAGTCTACAAAGACTGCCTGAATGAGCTCCTCGTCGCCCTGAAAAAGCTCATGCCCATCATCAAGAGACAGCTTACACTGTAAACCGATCTGCTTCTACCGATCATAAAGGCGCGTCCGACTCCTCGAACGTGCCTTTTATTATACAAACACCCAAGCCACATCTCGCCCTCCCCCCTCTTTTCACAACAATCCTTCTCCCATGCATATATGCGCATATCCGCATCTGTGCATAAGAGAAGAATCGCTATATCTAATTCGCTAATTGAATATTAAATAGAATTGTTTGAAGGCTATTTGAAAGAAAAGACCCGCGGCATTCTCGGTTGCTACGGGTCGTCTTGACGGATTGCGCCCGACTATGGATCTTATCAGTTGAACTGCGAATTGTAGAGGTCGGCGTAGGCGCCGCCACGCGCGAGGAGCTCGGCGTGGGTGCCCTGCTCGATGATGTCGCCGTCATTCAGGACGAGGATCAGGTCGGCATTCTTGATGGTGGAGAGGCGGTGCGCGATCACGAAGGAAGTCCTGCCCTGCGTGAGGGCGTCCATCGCCCGCTGGATCAGGAGCTCGGTGCGGGTATCCACGCTGCTGGTCGCCTCGTCGAGGATCAAGAGAGGAGCGTCCTCCACAATCGCACGCGCGATGGTGACGAGCTGCTTCTGCCCCACCGAGAGATTCACGCTGTCGTCGAGGACGGTATCATAACCCTTCGGAAGGGTGGTGATGAAGTGGTGGAGCCCCACCGCCTTCGCCGCTTCCTCGATCTTCTCATCGGGGATACCGGTCTTGCTATAGCGGATATTCTCTTTGATCGTGCCGTGGAAGAGCCAAGTATCCTGAAGCACCATGCCGAAGAGATCGTGCACGTTCTCCCGTCTCAAGGTGGAGATATCCACGCCGTCCACGTATATCTTGCCGCTATTCGGCTCATAGAAACGCATCAGGAGGTTCACGATGGTGGTCTTGCCGGCGCCGGTCGGCCCCACGATGGCGATCTTCTGTCCCGGGTAGGCGTGCGCGGAGAAGCCGTGCATGATCTCCCGATCGGGGTCGTAGCCAAAGCGGACTTTATCGAAGATCACGTCGCCTTTTGCCGTCGGAAGTCGGAGGGTCTTCGCTCTCTCGTCGGGCAGTTCTTCACTCCCGAGGAACTCGAAGACGCGCTCACTTGCCGCCGCCGCGGATTGAAGCGAGGAGAAAGAATTCGCGAAGGTGGTAAGGGGATTATTAAAGAGATTCACGTATATGATGAAAGCGATGACCACTCCGAAGGAGATCATCCCTTTCAGCGCCATCACGCCGCCGAGCACCGCGACCACGACGAAGCCGAGATTCCCCACGAACGCCATAAAAGGCATCATAAGACCCGACAGGAACTGCGCCTTGCGGTTGGAGAGGCGAAGCTTGGCATTCAGCTTGGCGAAGCTCGCTTCTTCCTTCCCTTCCGCGCCGTATGCTTTCACGATATTGTGCGCGGAGTAAATCTCCTCGATCTTGCCATTCAATTCGCCGAGCTCCTGCTGTTGGCGCAGGAAATACTTCTGCGAGCGCTTGATGATGACGCTCATCGCGAAGAAGCCGACAAGGGAAGACCCGATCGCCGCGAACGCCATAATATAATTGGTATAAAACATCATCACGATCGCCCCGACGAACTGCACGATCGCCCCGATCAGGTTTCCGACGCTCTTATTCATCGTGATCTCGATGAGATCCACGTCGTTGGTCGCGCGAGAGAGGGTGTCGCCGAAACTGGTCCTGTCGAAATAGGACAACGGCATCCGATTGATCTTGGTGCTGATATCACTGCGCATCCCCTTGGTGATCCGCTGAGTCACCGTCGCCATGATGAAGCCCTGCATATAGGTAAAGACAAGTGCCGTCAGATAGAAGATGAGCAGAATCACGCAGAAACGGACGGTCGCGGGGATATCGATCCCGAGCGGAGAGCGGATCCCGTCTAAGATGCCGTCGGTAATTTTCTTCATATAATTCGGTCCGAGGATGGTGAGCACCGCGCCCACGATCGCGAGGGCAAGCACCGTGATGAAGGCAGGCAAATAGCGCTTCGCATAGCGGATGAGGGACAGAACGGCATTCTTCATGCTCTTGGGCTTATCCACCATCATATCGCGCATCGGACCGCGGGGAGGACGGCGATAGGAAGTCTCTTTCTCACGCATGGCTGAGTTCCTCCTCCGAGAGTTGCGATTCGGCGATCTCCCGATAAATCTTCGAGCTTTTCAGAAGCTCCTTGTGCGTGCCGGTCGCGGCGATCTTCCCTTCGTCCATCACGAGGATCTTATCCGCATCCATGATGGTGCCGATACGTTGCGCGACGATGATCACGGTCGTCCCCTTCATCTCTTTCTTCAATTTGGCGCGTAGCGCCTTGTCCGTCTTATAGTCAAGGGCGGAGAAACTATCGTCGAAAATCAAGATTTCGGGCTTTTTATAGAGGGCGCGAGCGATGGAAAGACGTTGCTTTTGCCCGCCGCTGAAATTCGCGCCGCCACGGGCGACGAAAGCGTGCTCCTGTCCTTCCTTATCATGCACGAACTCATTCGCCGAGGCGATCTCAAGCGCCCGCTCGACACTTGCGGTTTCTTCCTCTCTTTTCTCATTTCCGTACACGACGTTATCCGTGATATCACCCGAGAAAAGGACCGCCTTCTGTGATATATAGCCGATCTTATCGACGAGCGCGCGATTCTCATACTCTTTGACGTTCACGCCGTCGAGATAGATTGCTCCTTCGCTCACTTCGTAGAAACGGGGGATGAGATTCACGACGGTGGTCTTGCCGCTGCCCGTCGATCCGATCAAGGCGACGGTCTCTCCCTCCTTCGCCTCGAAGGTAATATGCTCGATGACGGGATTCTCCGCGTCGGGATAGGTAAAGGAGACGTCCTCGAATCTGATCTCGCCACGGACGCCGGGGAGTCCCTCGGTGCGCGGTCCTTCCACGATCTTCGGGTCTGTCTCGAGCACCTCCTTGATACGACGCGCAGACACCACCGCACGGGGAAGCATGATGAAGACGAAGCTCATCATCATGAAGGACATCACAATCTGCATCGCATAAGAGGAGAAGACCACCATTTCGCTGTAAAGAGTCAGCTTCTCCGCCGCGGTCGCCGCGTCGATCAGATAGATGCCGATCCAATAAATCGCGAGAGAGAGCCCGCTCATCACACCGCTCATCACGGGGTGCATCGCCGCCATCACACGGTGGGCGACAAGATTATTCTTCGCGAGATTCACGTTCGCCGTCTCGAACTTCTCTTCTTGGAAGGACTCTGCGTTATAGGCGCGCACGACGCGGAGGCCGGTGAGATTCTCCCGCATCCGTTCGTTGATCTTATCGGTCAAGGTCTGTATTTTCTTGAAACGCGGCACCGCGATGAGGAAAACCGCCGCGAGCAAAAGGATGATCGCGAGGACCGCGAAGAGAACGCTCAGGCTCCATTTCACGTTTTTGGAAGCGATCTTGGTGAGCGCCCAGATCGCCATAATCGGCGCGCGCAAAGCGACCTGCATCCCCATTGAAATCAGCATCTGCACCTGCGTGATATCGTTGGTAGAGCGGGTGATAAGGCTCGCGGTGGAGAATCGATTAATCTCCTCCATCGAGAAGAGCATCACTTTGTGAAAGACCTTCTGCCTGAGTCGATAGGAAAGGTTCGCACCGATGGTGGCGGCGATATACCCCACGATGATCGAGCAGACCACTCCCGCCGCGGCGAGCCCGAGCATCTTGAGTCCGGCGATCAGGATCTTGGAGGTGGTGCCCCCTGCCGAAGTGACGAGCAAGGTAACCTCCTGCATCCTGTCGATGAGCTCAAGCTCTGCCCAGACTTGCAGGGCGATCACCGCCACGCTCGCCAAAAAGAGGCAGATCTCTTTCTTGCTCAGTTCCTTGATCAGTCTTCCCACTTGAATCCTCCGTTTGCTCCTATCTATCCGAAAGAGATCTGAGAGCCAATCGATCTCTTCCTTTTCTCAATATGTAAAGTATGCTCAAATCAAAGGAGGGAGAACCCTCCTTTCTCTTTAATTCTCTTGCGCACGATTCGTCTTTTCAAGCGAAGTGCGGAGTCTGTCGATTAAGCGATCGGTCAAAAGGGTCGGATCGAGCCGCCAAGCCCAGTTCTCCTCACTGACGAGGGCGGGAGTATTCATGCGGCTCTCCTCTCCGAGCAAGAGCAGATCCTGCATCGGCGCGACCGCAAGCCGTGCTTCCGATGAGAGAAGGGTCTCGTATGCGATCTCGGTAAGGCGCATGGGATCGATAGTATCGAAGCCCTTTGCGGGTGCTCCTTCGATCAGATACACGCGACGAAGTCGCTCCTCTTTCTCCTTCTCTTTATCGGCGGGATAGGGAGCCTGAAGCTCCTTGATCACCCTCTCTGCGCCATCGTTATGGGTGCTCTTTCCGGGGACGGTCAGCCCCTTCGTCTCCACGCCGAGCACCGTCGCTTGCACCAAGATATCCTTCGCAGCCACCGCGCGTGCGCTTCCTTCCAGCGAATCCAAATATCCTCTGAAAGGCATATTGTCGTGGGTGCCGGTATAGGCGACGACGTTCTCTTTGTAATTTGCGGGTTTGTGCTCCGACCAAGGATCGCCGTCCAGTCCGAACTCATAGACCTTCATGCCGGGGAAGCCGACACTCTCCAGCATCTTATGGAGACTGCTGTCGATATAGCCGAGGTCTTCCGCCACGATGGGACGATCAAGCATTCCTTCGAAAAGCGCCGCACCGGGACCGGGCATCCACACGCCGTGTTTGGCATCCTTCGCGTCCACGTCCACCGCATAGAAGCGATCGAGTCCGCGGAAATGATCGATCCTGAGGATATCGAAACGGCGAAGCTCCCTGTCGATTCGCGCCCGCCACCAGCGATATCCGTCCTTCTCCATTCGCGCCCAATCGTAGAGGGGATTCCCCCACAGCTGACCTTCTTCATTGAAATAATCGGGCGGAACGCCGGCGATCTTGACGGGACGACCCGCGCCGTCAAAGAGGAACATCTCGGGATGGAAATAGACTTCCGCGCTGTTCATCGCGAGATAGATCGGCATATCGCCGAAGAGCTTGATTCCCTTCCGATTGACGTACGCTTTCAGCTCGCGCCACTCGTTATCGAAGACAAACTGCGTGAAGATGTGATAGAGATACTCCTTATGATGTTCGCGAACGAAGGACTCCACTCGCTCCTCATTGTAGAGATCGAATCCATCCGTCCACTCGTAAAAAGGTTTATTCCCGAAATGTTCGGAGAGTGCGGAGAAAACGGCATATTCCCGATAGACACCCTCCTGCTCGAAATGCAAGAATTCCGGGGTGCGAAGATCGAAACGGGAGAAGGCAAGGCGAAGCGCCTTCTCCTTCTCGCCCCGGAGGCGCTTGTAATCCACGCGATTCCCCGTCGCGCTCGAGATCTCCTCCTCGCGGAGCAGTCCCTTCCCCGCCAAATCGTATAAATCGATAAAGAGCGGATTCAGCGCACAGGCCGAGACGGAAGAATAAGGAGAATTTCCCTCTCTCGTCGGGGTGAGCGGCAAGACCTGCCAAACACGATACCCACATTTCGAAAGAAAGTCCGCGAATTGATACGCGCTCTCTCCGAGAGTCCCTATCCCCTCCTTCGAAGGAAGAGAGGAGATCGACAATAATACACCCGCTTCTCTCGTCACGTCACACCTCGTTGCGAATCATATCCTCATTACTCTCGCGGCGCACCGCAAGACGATCCTCTCCCTGACGGATCAAGACGATCGCCGGTCTCGGGATACGATTGTAATTGGAAGCCATCGAATAATTATATGCACCTGTAACCGCGACGGCGACGATCTCGCCCCGCACGGGTTTCTTCAGCCAAACGTCCTTCTGGATGATGTCGCCGCTCTCACAGCAGCGCCCCACCACGTACGCACAATAGTCCGCCTTGTCCGCCGCCCTCGACGCATTGTAGAGGGTATAGGGTGACTCGTAAAGAGCGAAACGGGGGTTGTCCGGCATCCCGCCGTCGATAGACACATACTCTTTATACCCCGGGATGCTTTTCACGCTACCCACCGTATAGAGGGTCATGCCCGCATCCGCGACGATACTGCGCCCCGGCTCAAGGACGATCCTCGGCAAGCGCATCCCCATCTCTGCGGCACGCGCTTTGATGACCGCCGCCATCTCGCCGATCACTTCGGCGTAATCGATCTCGGGATGCCCGTCGATATAGCGCACGCCGAGGCCGCCGCCGAGATTAAGCTCCTTCGCGACGAATCCCGTCTCCGAAGCGATGAGGGCGATGAAGCGGAGCATGATATCCGCCGCATCGGTGAAAGGCTCGTGATCGAAGATCTGCGAACCGATATGACAGTGGAAGCCCACGAGGTCGATATGTTCGAGCGAGAGGGCGAGGCGGGTGATCTCTTCGGCTTGTCCCGTCGCGATGGGAGAGCCGAATTTGCTGTCCACGCTACCGGTCACCACCGCCTTGAAGGTGTGCGGATCGATCCCCGGCGAAATGCGGAGAAGGATGCGCTGTCTCTTGCCGACCTGCGCAAGATACTTCTCCAAAGCGAGGAGCTCGTCCACATTATCCACCACGAAGGTGCCCACGCCGTGCTCCACGCCGAAAGCGATGTCGGCGTCCGTCTTGTTATTGCCGTGGAAATAGGCTTTCGCGAGGTCGAAGCCCGCCGCTTCTGCGGTATAGAGCTCTCCGACCGACACCGCGTCGATCCCGATCTCTTCTTCCTTCGCAATGCGATAAATCCCCTTGAAACAGAGCGCCTTGGAGGCGAAGAGGGGGAAGCTGTCCTCCCCGAAAGAGGCGCGCATCGCCTTTTTATACACGCGGATATTCTCGCGAATCCGATCCTCATCGAGAAGCATCAGCGGCGTGCCGTACTTCTCCGCAAGGGCGACGGTATCCATCCCCGCAAAGGTCAGATGTCCTTTCTCGTTGATCCCAATATTCTTGTGTAACATAATCAGCTCCTTATGTGTTCGGCGGCAAAACCGCTATATATTCTCGCTTCGCCGGCGCAAGGATAAGCGTTTCTCGGAACGAAGTGACCCTTTATTCCGCATTCCGCATTCCGAATTAGAAAACGCCCTCCGGTCGTATGATAATTCGCTTCGCTCAGTTGACGACGGTAGAGCAGGATAAGTGCCGCTATACGCTGTCACCTCAGAGGATGGCGTCCAGCCTTTTAACCGCTTCCTCCGTCGCCTCTCTGCTGCCGAAAGCCGTCAGGCGGAAATACCCTTCTCCCGCCTCGCCGAATCCTTCACCCGGGGTGCCCACGACCTGCACTTCGGTGAGAAGGTAGTCGAAGAACTCCCAGCTCGACATCCCATTCGGACACTTGAGCCAAATATAGGGAGAGGACTCGCCGCCGCTGTACCAGATCCCCTTCTTATCCAAGAGGGTCGCGATGATCTTCGCATTCTCGGCGTAGTAAGCGATGAGCTCGGCGCACTGCTTCACACCGATTTCCGAAAGCGCCGCTTCCGCGCCGCGCTGCACGGGATAGGACACGCCGTTGAACTTGGTCGCCTGTCTTCTCGACCACAGCTTTTTCAGAGAATAGCCATCCTCGGTCATCAGCGTGGAGGACACGACGGTCCAGCCGCAACGGGTGCCTGTGAAGCCCGCCATCTTGGAGAAAGAACATATCTCGATCGCGCACTTCTCCGCCCCCTCGATCGCATAAATCGAGTGGGGATAATCTCCTTTGATAAAGGCTTCGTACGCACTGTCGAAGAGGATGAGTGAGCCCGAAGCGAGGGCATAGTCCACCCAAGCCTTGAGCCCCGCCCTGTCGTACACCGCACCGGTGGGATTATTGGGAGAGCAGAGATAGATCACATAGCTCTCGCCGTCCAAAAGGTCGGGCGTGCCGAGGAAGCCGTCCGCCTCCCCCGCTTCGAGAAGCTCGATCTTATTGCCGCTCATCAGATTGCTGTCCAGATAGACGGGATACACGGGCGAAGGGATGAGGACGGTATTCTTGCCGAGGATATCCACGAGATTGCCCACGTCGCTCTTCGCACCGTCCGAGATAAAGATGTCCTCTGCGGAAAGGGTCACCCCTTTGCGCGCATAATAGGAGGCGACCGCCTCTCGCAGGAAGTCGTAGCCGTACTCGGGCGGATAGCCGCGAAAAGTCTCCTTGACCCCCATCTCCTTCACCGCCTTCTCCATCGCGTCGATCACGACGGGTGCAAGCGGAAGGGTGACGTCCCCGATTCCCAAACGAATGATCTTCTTATCGGGATGCTCCGCCTGATAGGCGCGCACTTTCTTGCCGATATCCGAGAAGAGATAGCTCTCTTTCACACGGGAAAAATTATCATTCACCTTAATCTTCATCATAATCATACACTCCTTGATAGACTTCGGTCGCACCGCCTGTCATCGTGACATAATAATCGGATGAGACGGTGATCACGAGATCGCCGCCGATGAGGCGCACCGTGATCTCCTCCCCTGCGGGGACCCGACCGGTCCTTACCGCCGCCGCCACCGTGGCGCAAGCGCCCGTTCCGCACGCATAGGTTTCGCCGCTCCCGCGCTCCCACACGCGCATCTCGATGAGACGATCCCCTTTCATCTCCGCGAACTCGGTATTCACCCGTTCGGGGAAGATGGAGAGATTCTCATAAGTGGGTCCGATTTTTTCAAGATCGAGCGCAGAGACGTCCTTCGTAAAAATGACGGCATGAGGATTTCCCATGCTGACCGCCGTCATGCGGCGCTCCTCCCCGAGCACGACGATTTTCTCGTCGCACATTTCTTTGCCGTCAAATAAAACGGGGATATCGGAGGGAGTGAAAACCGCCCTGCCCATATCCACCGAAACACTCGTCACTCTCCCCTCTTGCGCGGTGAGACGAAGGGTCTTCACGCCGGAAAGGGTCTCGACGGTGATCATTTCTTTTCTAACCAAGCCGCGATCGTAAAGGTACTTCCCCACGCAACGGATCGCATTGCCGCACATCTTGCCTTCGCTTCCGTCCGCATTGAACATCCGCATCATCGCGTCCGCCTTCTCGCTCGGCAGGATCAGGACCACGCCGTCACCCCCCACCGAAAAATGGCGCTGAGACATCTTCCGCGCGAGATCACAAGGATCGAAATCGAGAGGAGAAGAGAAACGATCGATATAGATATAATCATTTCCCGCTCCGTGCATCTTGGTAAAAGAAATCTTACGCTTCATACGCCTCCACCAAATCCTGCATATCGTAGAGCCCTGCCCCCTTCTTTATGAGAAAAGCCGCCGCGCGAATCGATCCCTCCGCGAAGAGAGCGCGATCGTGCGCTTCATGAGTGATGGTGATGGTCTCCGTGGCATTGCCGAAAATCACTTCGTGCTTGCCGACCACATTTCCGACGCGGATCGAACTGATCCCGATCTCGCCGGGCTCTCTCTTGGAGAGTCCGCTACGACCCGTCACGATCTTCCTGCCGCCAAGGGTATCGGATATCGCATTCGCGATCATTAGGGCGGTGCCGGAAGGCGCGTCCACCTTGCGATTGTGGTGGGTCTCCACGACCTCGATATCGTCCTTATGTAGGAGCTCCGCCGCCTTCTTCACCAAAGAGACGAGAAGGGCGACGCCGAGGCTCATATTCGCGCTGAAAAAGAGAGGTACTTCCTTCGCCGCTTCTTTGATCATCTCCTTCTCCTCGTCGGTCTGACCGGTCGTGGCGAGGACCAAAGGAAGGGAGCGCGCGGTCACGTAAGAGAGAAGCTCCGCCGTCGCGAGATGAGAGGAGAAGTCGATCACGACGTCCGCCTCCCCCGTGTAATCGGTGAGATTCCGATAGGTCATTTGCTCTATGCTACTCCCGAGCTTGTCCACCGCGACGACGGCGTGGCCGTCCGCCTTCGCCGCCTTGATCACCTCTTCGCCGAGCTTGCCGCCCGCACCGTGCACAATGATAATCATATCACACCTCGATCCCGACTTCGCGCATCAGTGAGAGGAGTTTCTCCTCGTTCGCGGCAGTCATGGGAGTGAGGGGCAAACGAATGGAACCGTCACCAAAGCCGAGACGGGTCATCGCCGCCTTGACGGGGATGGGATTCACCTCACAGAAGAGGGCGTCTATCAATTTGTGGTACTTAAACTGAGCCGCCGCAGCAGCGCGGATGTCGCCGCGAAGGAAGGCATGGCACATCTCGGAGGTCTCACGGGGGAGCAGATTGGAAAGTACGCTGATCACCCCCGCGCCGCCGAGGCTCATCAGGGGAACGATCTGGTCGTCGTTGCCGCTATAGAGATCCAGCTTGCCCGAGACCAAAGACATCGTCTCCACAATCTTACTGATATTGCCGTTCGCTTCTTTGATCGCGACGATATTTTGGACGTCAGCGAGAGCGGCATAGGTCTGCGGCTCGATATTCACGCCGGTACGGGAAGGGACGTTATAGAGGATGATGGGGCGGTCCACGTTCGCCGCGATCTCCTTATACATCGCGATAAGTCCCGCCTGCGTGGCTTTATTGTAGTAAGGGGTCACGAGAAGAAGGGCGTCCGCACCGATACGGCAGGCGTCCTGCGACAGCTTGATCGCGTAGGCTGCGTCGTTACTGCCCGTGCCCGCGATGACGGGGACTCTGCCCGCCGCGCGCTTCACCACCGTGCGAATGACCTCGACGTGTTCTTCGTCGGTGAGAGTGCTGCTCTCACCCGTCGTGCCCGCCGCGACCAAAGCGTCGATGCCGTTCTCGATCTGGAAATCCACCAACTTCGCGAGCGCGTCGAAATCCACTTCCCCCTTCTTCATCGGGGTGATGATCGCGGTCGCCGCTCCTTGAAAAATCCTTTTCTTCATTTCTTTCCCTCCTGTCGTCTCCCTTTCACTATATGCGTCTCTCTTCTCGCGGGTGAATGCGCACGAATATTCAGTATGATGAAAAAATTATATCACTGCTCGCGCGCCTAAAGCAAACGATATGATGGGATTGACTACATATTTTTCCCCGCAGGGCTTCATATTAGAATTGATATGAAAAAGCTCATTTTGATCGCGACCCTTACCCTCCTTTTCCTCTCGAGCTGTCTGCCCTATCTCTCCGCCGCAGGAGAAGAGGAAACGCGCGAGCTCCCCATCTTGATGTATCACTCGGTGTCCGAGAGACAGCGCGGCACCTATTTCGTGTCGCCGACCACCCTTCGAGAAGACCTTCGAGTCCTCAAAAAGCGGGGGTATCAAAGCGTGACACTCGCCGAGGTAAAGAGCTTCTTGAAGGGGCGCGGCACCCTCCCCGAAAAGCCCATCCTCTTGACCTTTGACGACGGACACTATAACAACGCGTATTACGCTCTCGACATCTTGAAAGAGGAGGGCTTTACCGCCGTGCTGAACGTGATCGGGTGCTTCACCGAATACTCTTCCACCCACGAAAAGGATCAGCCGGAATACTCCCATCTCACCTGGGAAGAGATCGGAGATCTCGCGAGAAGCGGTGTCTTCGAGATCGGTAGCCACACCTATCGGATGCACGCCTATAAGCCGCGTTTCGGGATCAAAAGAATGGCGGGAGAGAGCCCAGAAGCGTATCGAAATGCGCTTGAAAATGATCTAAAGGAACTCGAGCAGGCGCTCATCGAGAAGAGCGGGGTCCTCCCGGTCGCCTTCGCCTATCCTTTCGGCGCGTACGACGATGAGAGTGAGGAAATCGTGAAGGAACACTACGACACCATCTTCACCTGCTACGAACGGATCAATCTCTTGAAAAAAGGAGAGGCGGGTAAGCTCTCCCGCCTCTACCGTATCAATCGGGACGGCACCGTAACGACCGACGCCTTCCTCCGACGAAACAAACTACTCTGAAATCAATCCTTCAAAAAGACCGTGCCGACTGCCGCCGCACTTCCGAGAAGGGCAAGCACGCCGGACGCGATCGCGCCTCCCGCAAGAGAGGGAGTGCCGACGTATAGACCGCGCAATAAATGGGCGGCGCAAAGGGCGAGGATCCCACCCACCAGTAAGAAAGCGGCTGCGACGATCTCCGCGATCTTATATCCCTTGCCGATGATCAGGGTGCAAGCACCCACAAGCGGGAAAAAGAAGGCGAAAATGATCCCGACGGAAGGCTCGAACACCTTGATATTATTCAAGGTGAAACCGAATGCGACCTGCAATCCGCTGTACTTCCCCGCCGTAATCAAATAGTCGGGCGAAATGACGATCGCTTTCAAAAAAATCATGAAAAACGCGACGAGTCCGCACACCGCCGCAAAAATCGGCACGCCCCAAGAGCGAATATATTTCTTCAGTATCTCCATACAACCTCCCACTTCATTCGGACGCGCCATGATGTCAATATTTTTTGACAAAGATGGAAACATTGTATCAGCTTTCTACCCTAAACACAAGCAGAATCATGCACATTATCAAAAAAAATGAAAGAAAATCCGATCAAAACCTGCGAATCACGATGCCGTCCGAGATCTCCACGGGCAAGATGGTGGGGGGATAACCGATCTCCCGCTCGTAACGCTCTGTTACGAAGGACTTGAATCTATCCTCCTCTCCGCGGCGAAGGATCGCCACCGCCGATCCGCCGAATCCGGCGCCCGTCATACGCGACCCGAGACAGGAAGGATAAGCATTCGCCGCGTCGGTCAGGGCGTCCAGTTCTCTGCCGGTGACCTCATAAAGGTCACGAAGGGAAGCGTGCGACTCCTTTAAGAGCGCGCCGAGCCTAGCGGCGTCCCCTTGCCGAAGCGCTTCCGCCGCTTGCCTCACGCGATCGACCTCGGTGACGACGTGACGGACTCTCTTCTCGATCACGGGATAGAGAGTATTTCTTACTCGTTCATACTCTTCAAGAGAGAGCTCCGCAAGGGACTCTATAGGGAGGATCTTCCGTATTTCCGCAAGAGCTGTCTCCGTCTCCGAGCGGCGCTCGTTATACTTGCTCTCGACAAGGCTATGCGGCTTATTCGTATTCGCGACGACGAGGGTATACTCACCGAGATCCACGGGGATATAGTCGCATGAGAGGTTGGCGCAATTCAGGAGCATCGCCTGTCCCGCTCTGCCGCAAGCCGAGGCATATTGATCCATCACGCCGCAATTCACGCCCACGTACTCCCTCTCGGCACGGAGCGCCGCGAGCGCCACGCGCACGGGATCGACACGCTCCCCCGCCAAGGTGAGAAGCGCCGCGACGAAAGACACTTCGATCGCCGCCGAAGAGCTAAGCCCGCTTCCGAAGGGTACTTCACAATCGGATAGTACGTCACAGCCGAGGACGGGGACGCCCTCTTCTCGGAGGATATAAGCGCATGCCGCGAAATAGTCGGCAAAGCGCACGCCGCGATACTCTCCCAAGCGATCGATATCCAGCTCAATCTTGTCGGGGATATCACTCCATGCCAGACGGATCTTATTCAGCCCGTTTCTTCGGATATATACGGTATTTTTGAGAGAAAGAGCCACGGGGAGCACCTGCCCTCCGCAGTAATCGATATGTTCGCCGATGATATTCACCCGCCCCGCGGCGGATACGGCGTATTCATACTCTTTTTCGCACTTCATACTCATATTCTATCCCTTCCTCTCCGATTCGTCAAGGCAATCACCCTCTCCTCTTTTTATAAAAGGGTGCATCGCAAGTATTCGCAAGCACCCTTTTCTTTTTTAACGGAATGAACCTGTACGCCCTCTCAGCAGGACGCGAGAGGATAACTCAGTCCTGCGCACCTTCTCCCACGGCGAGCTTCACGCACTTATATCCCCCGTCGTAATATCCCTGACCTTTGAGTTCTTCGATTCGATCGATCATGTGGAGCAAGATCTCTTTATCCGAGATCAGGCGATCGAGCGCCTCCGCCATCGACTTCTTGTCGGGATACTCCTTGACGGAATCGCCGTACTCTCTGCCGTGGATCGCGCCGTACACTTCGTGCCCGCCGATATGCTTCATGAAGAGCTTGGGGATCGGATAATAGGCAAGCTCACTCGGCTTGGTGATGAGGAGATCGGTGACGGGCATCAAGAGGTTCGTGGAGTACACCGCGCGGAAAATATCCTCATTGCAGATTGCGGTAATCCCCTCTGCATCGCCCTCTCGGATCTCCTTGACGAGAGCGCACAGGTCGTCATAACGATTGAAATACTCTTTGACCTCGAGATCGGGAATCCTCGCGATGAGCTTGTCATACACGCCTTTATGGTCGCCGAAATTGATGAAGAGGGCGACCTCCTTTCTCTTGACGTAGGGAAGGAGATGGCTGACCATCGCGGCGAAGTCATCAAAGCCCGCGCCTGCGCCGCCGACCGTCATCAGGAAACGCAAAGGCTTCCCCGTGCGGATCCTCTCTCTGCGGAGGTGATTATCCTCTTCGAGATTCACCAAGAGTTCGTGATCGATGAAACACCCCACCTCTTTGAGGGTATCGGCGGGGATCCCTTTCAGCGGGGTCTTTGCGAAACCTTCGAGAGTCTTGTATCCGTAATAGGCGAAGGGGGTCTGCACCGCGTGGATCGCTCCTTCGGAAAGATGAAGTCCCATCGGCCAGTTATCGGGAATCGCATTCACGACGTGGGTCATACCGGCGTGCACCGCCCCCTGCGAGGGCCACACGTGGGTGGCGATATAGGGGATGTCCTTCGGGATATTCTCAAAGATGGGGACCAAAAGTTCGCTGTTCTTCTGATCTTTCGCATTGTAGGTGATCTTCTTGAATCCCTCTGAATTCATCGGCTCCCAAATGAGTTTGTTGAAAAGTCGAGACTTCTGTGAGATACGGGAAGCGAGGGAATAGAGATCATTCTGCTCGCGGATCATCTTGGAGCCCGTCGCGTCAAACGAGGCAAGATCGAGCCAATAGGGCTTGTAACCGAGTGCCGCGGCGCAGGACGCCATCGCGATGGAGATGCGGTAATGGCCGAACCCCATGCGGATATTTCCCACAATGAGCGCCTTGTCGTCAAAAGGCTCGTTTTCTTCGGAAAATACGATATTTTTTACGCCCAAGAAAGAGAGCGGCTCGATGGACTTGAAGCCGATCTTATAGTGGGCGTCCGTGTCGTCGCCGTACTTCTTCAAGAACTTTCTCTTACTCTTCTCCGCAGCGCGAATGGTTTTCTCGTCAACGGGATTATTAAAAATCATTTTGGATCTGTCAATCATAGAATCACTCCTTTCCCCGTATGGTATTTGAAAGTATGCTCCCTTCCTTTGAGCTGATATCTGATCATGATTCCTCTTCCTTTTTTCGCATACGAGATGGCCTTCCCTTCGTAAAAGAGCTCAAAAGCTCGATCCAACTCTTTCTTCTGCGCGTGACCGTACTCGCCGACATTATCCGATGTCATCAGCACGCTGCCAAAGAGAGCGTTAACTGTGAGCAACGCTCGCCGCGTCCGCTTGGGAAGACGAATGTTGTCGTCTCGAAGAAGGAATACGTCGGGATCGTTCCCGAAGAATCTGCCGTTCATGAAGCTTCGATAAATCGTATTTTGCAGTGTGATCTTCGTGGATGGACGCTCCCGATGAAAGAATTTCATATAGAAAGCATCATCGAAGGATAAGGAAACATCCGGTCCGATACGCATGTAGTCAAACTTTCCTACCGCATTGAAAAGCGTCGCGCCGCATCCTAAGATCAATCGATCGGATAACACCTCGCGCAAAAAGTCGTAAGCTTCTTCTGCCACTTCGCTTCGAGTCTTGCCTTCGTATGTCGGAAGATTCGCCGCATACAGGAAGTCCAGCTTGAATAGATCAAATCCCATATCCGCATAATGGCGAAGACAGTTCTTGATATACTCTTTCACTTCGGGGTTCTCGAGATCAAGAGCATAAAAGCCGCTCCAATTCGAACCACACTTTACAAACGAACCATCCTTGTCCCGTTTGAAAAAGTCTTTTCGCTCTCGGAATAATTTGCTCTTCTCTTCTGCGACAAAAGGTGCAAGCCATATTCCCGCCTTGAGTCCGCGAGCGTGCGCTCTTTCCGGAAGGAAAGAAATGCCATGCGGAAACTTCTTCTCATCCACATCCAACCAATCGCCCACAAAGGTCTCGTATCCGTCGTCGATCTGGAAAAGATTGAATCGATCGTCCAATCCCTCGAGATCTCGCAAAATGATTTCCTCGGAAATATCTTGGTAATAGTTATACCATGAAGTATAACCGAATAGTTTCTCGATCGATCGCTCAGGGAATCGCCGTTTGAAATCCATCATCCCTTCCTCGTAAGAAGGGAAGGCAACATAGTCCATCAAAACGACCGTCTCGCCGGCGCGCACTTTTGCGCATTCCACGTCACTCTTCAAAAGCACCTTCCCCGTGCGCCGATCCACTTCGATGATGAGATACGCTTTCTTATAGTTCAGGTTCAGAATGAACCCATCTCGCACACCTCTGCGATAGAAGACGTCATATCCATGCACACGGCGCACATCGTAGGGATAGAAATGATAATCTCCGTAACGATCGAAAGAGTAGGTGTCGATCAACCTCTGCGGCAGATGAAGAAGATTCTTCTCGAAACGAAGGAAAAACCTCTCGCGACTGTCCGTCCAAGATTGGTAGCCGTTCAGGAAAAGAATATTATGCTTACCGACGCGCCCGCCTGAAAAATATGCCGGCGCATCTTCCTCGTAAGACAGGAGGGTCAGATCCCGTTTTGCGGTCAAACAAACGGTTCTCCGCCCTTCGTCTTCTCGTATATCGAGAGAGAAATCGGCAGAGCCGCCCGCCGCAACGCGCGGCTCTTCGCCGGGAGCTCGATACTCGATGCGGATCGCCATATCACTCGCCCTTTCCTTCGTCGGAAGACATCGTCTCCGAGACTGCCTCGTCGACAGGGACATCCTCATTCGTTTCGGGAAGGATCGTATCCGTCATGGGTGACTCATCCCCTTCGGGAAGGACAGCCCCGTCCTCCGGCTTCGCGATGATCTTCATGATCTTCTTCTCATTATAGAAGGAGAGGATGAAAGCACCGAGCGCGCAGAACGCCACGGCGACGAATCCCACGATCATCATGCCCGTCTTGGAAGCGGTGATGTCGTTTGAGGTGGTAGACGACTGCTGTGCGCCAATGATCGCCAAAGAGGTGAAGAGCAGCATCGCAAGCGATTGTCCCCACTTCATCGCAAAGGTTCTCGCCGCAAAGAACATCCCCTCTCGGTTCTGCCCCGTCACCTTGCCTTCCGCTTCGGCAACGTCCGCCACGATGGACTGCGGGATGATGCCGAGAAGTGCCATCGGGAAGGCGGCGATCACGCAGATCAGCACGCCGAAGACCACGCCCGGCACACCGGGGAAGAACTTGATCATCGCGGTCACGATATAGGCAAGCGCGAGACCGAGGAAACCGGCGATCGTGAGCTTCTTCTTACCGAACTTCCTCACCAAGGAAGTCACGAAGGGATAGAAGACCGCCGACAGGACGGTCATGCCGCCCATGAAGTACATCGTATAGCTCTCGTCGATCCCCATCGACACCTTCACGAAGAAGGGAAGCCCCGTCTGGAAGAGGGTGAGTCCCACCCAGTACATGATATCCGATCCCACAAAGACGCGGAAATCCTTATTCTTAAAGGTGGAGGCAAGCGACTTGAACATATCTTGGTTGGATGGCTCTGTGTCCACGAATTCCTTCTCTTTGAGAAGGAATGTCGGCAGAAGCATCGCCACGCAAGCGATGACCGCGAGCACGATGAAGCAGGCGCGATAGCTCCAGCCGAAGCTCAGTCCCGCATTGCGGAGTACGCCCGCGAAGACGAAGGGCGTATAAGCGAGGAGGGTACCCGCAAAGAAGGTCAGCGAGATCGCCGTCGAGATAAACATCCTGTCCTCCTGCGTCTTGCCGAACTCCGAAATAAGAGCATTGTAGGGGGTGCAGTACATCGTCATAAAGAGATAGAAGAGGACGATAAAGACCGAGATCCAAGCGATATTGACCCCGCTGATCGCTTCGACCGGCGCGCAGAAGAGAAGCACCGTCACCACCGAGAGCGGCACCGCGGCAAGCTGCATAAAGGGGATCCTTCTGCCGCGTTTATTGCGACTCCGATCGGACAGATTCGCGATGAGCGGATCGGTCACGGCGTCGAAAATTCTGCTGATCGCGGTGATGAGTCCGAGGATCGTCAGGAAGCCGAGGATCACGAGACCGGGCTTGATAAACTGTACGGCGCCGAGCTCGATATCCTTCTGCGTGGGCAGATAGAATGTCACGAGCCAAGCGTTGATGATACCGCTCAGCATCGACCATCCAAGCTGTCCGATCGAAAAGATAATCATTTGTTTCTTGGTTAACCTTTTCATACTCTGTCGGAGCATTATGTCCGCGTAATGCTCATCTCCTTATTATTTTGTCACCGCAATCGGACGAATGCGGGCGTCGTGATCTATATAATAATTACGCGCACGAAGGGATCGTCACTTCGTGATCGACTGCAGGATGATCTCGATCATCATGCGCACTTCCTGCCTCTTGTCGGTGAGCTTGTCCTGCTTGACGATATACGCTTCCGCCGCGAGCTTCTTGCAGAGAGAAAGAAGTGCGTGCGTCGTCGAATAGTAGAAGAGATCGAAGTTTTTTATCTCTCTCACCGTCCCGTCGGTGACGCCCTGCTGATACGCCTCGAAGAACTTCTCCTTGAAAACGTCGAGATTCTCCGAATACAGATCGAGATCCTTCACTTCCTCGCTGATACAGTAAGCGTCAAACTCACTTAGGAAACGATAATACTCGGGATGATCACAAAAGATCTCGTAGTAGCGGTGATAGAAGCGCGTGAGCTGATCATAGCCTGTGCCTCCCGTCACGTCAAAGAAATACTCGCAGACCTTCTCCTGCAAACGCAGAGCGCAAGCGATGACCAGTTTGCTTCTCTTAGGGTAATAACGATAAAAGGTAGCTTCGCCGATATTGCAGTGCTGTGCGACGTCTTTGATCTTGATATCGGTTATGGAATTCTCGCAAAAAAGTCTGATCGCCTGTTCCAAGATGTAATTTCTTCTAATGTCTTTGATTCCCATAGTTTACCTCTCTTTCGGCAGACGCCGGTTATTTAACGATAGTTTGACTTACTTTTTGAAAGTCTATCTATCAAAATTATACAGAATCATTCCCATTCTGTCAATACCCTTTTTTCGCGAAAGAAAAGAACCGCACGAGAAGTTTCTACGAAATATACGGAAATATACGACTCTTTCGAGGAAGTTTACATCGACAAAAAGAAGAGAAAAAGAGGGGGCGATGTCTCCCTTTTCGCCATTTCCCGCTTTTCTCTTGATATAATCTCTCTTTTGAATTATAATTTAGTAAGCGTTTTACGCAATGCGGAGGTCACATGACGGGAGAAAGCTATCTTGCGGTGGATATCGGTGCTTCTTCGGGACGGCACATCCTAGGGCAATTGGAGGACGGCGTCCTCAAGCTGAAGGAGATCTATCGCTTCGAGAATGGCGTCACGGAGAAGGCGGGGAGTCTCTACTGGGACGCGGATCATCTCTTCCGAGAGATCATAACGGGGCTGAAGAAAGCCGCCGACCTCTCCTCCCCCCCTCATTTCATCGGGATCGACACTTGGGCGGTGGATTACCTCCTTCTGGACAAAGAGGATCGCCCCCTCGGCGCTCCCTATTCTTATCGGGACAAGCGCGGCGCTTCCCGCAAAGAACAGGCGCACGCCGTGATGGATTTCCCCTCGCTTTACCGAAGAACCGGCATCCAGTACGCCCCCTTCAATACCCTGTACCAACTCTATGACGACCGTCTGACCGGCAGGTTGGACGGAGCGGAGAGCTTTTTAATGCTCCCCGACTATTTCCATTTCCTCTTGACGGGGGTCAAAAGGCAGGAATACACCAACGCCACCTCAACAGGCATGGTGAATGCTCTCACCCATCGGTGGGACGAGGAGATCCTCTCCGCCTTTTCGCTGCCGAAAAAACTATTCGGTCCTCTATCGCAGCCGAGCAGCGTCGTCGGCCCCTTAAAAAAGGAGATCACCGAAGAGATCGGTTATCAAGCCACGGTGATCCTGCCTGCGACCCACGACACGGCAAGCGCGGTGCTCGCCGCTCCCGTCTCGGACGGCGCACCCTATCTCTCTTCCGGCACCTGGTCCCTTCTCGGCATCACCGAGCCCTTCGCTCACACCGAGGAGCGAGCTATGACGTATAACTATTCCAATGAAGGAAGCGTGAACTACACCTTCCGCTGTCAGAAGAATATCATCGGGCTGTGGATGATCCAAAGGGTCAAGAAGGAGCTTGGTGACCGTTACTCCTTTAAGGAGCTCGCCGATCTCGCACGACTCTCTCCCACAAATTGTTTACTTGACTTAAAAGATTCGCGCTATCTCGCGCCGGAGAGCATGATCGCCGAGATCGAGAAGGAAGCGGGAAAGCAGGAGGTCGGCGCCCTCGCATACACCGTATTCAACAGCCTCGCCTTCTCCTATGGAGAAGCGATCCGTGAACTCGAGTCCCTGACGGGAAGATATTTCGACGCCCTTCACGTGATCGGAGGCGGATGCCAGAATACACTTTTGAATGAGCTCACCCATCGTCATACCGGCAAGAAAATCACAGCCGGACCGGTGGAAGCCACTGCGATCGGCAATATCCTCGCGCAGATGATCGGCACGGGAGAGATCCCCGATCTCGACGCCGCGCGAGAGATCGTCATGAAATCATTTGATATAACGGAGGTCAAGGTCCATGGACAGATTTGAAAGCGCTAAAGCGATCTACGAAGAGAGAGGAATCGACGTCGAAAAGGCGATCTCACGCCTGAAAGAAATCCCCGTGTCGGTGCACTGCTGGCAGGGAGACGACGTGATCGGTTTCGACGGAGCGGACTCTTTATCCGGCGGCATCCAAACCACAGGCAATTACCCGGGTAGAGCGCGCACCCCCGAGGAGCTCCTCGCCGATATCAAGGAGGCATTCTCCCTGATGCCCGGCAAGAAGCGTCTCAACGTCCACGCCTGCTATGCCTTCCTCGGCGAGGACAAGGGCAAAGTGGATCGCGATCAATACTCCTATAAGCACTTCGAGAAATGGGTGACCTTTGCGAAGTCGCTCGGACTGGACGGCGTGGACTTCAATCCCACCTTCTTCGCCCACCCGATGGTGAAGGACGGCCTCACTCTCTCCTCCCCCGACGAGAAGGTGCGCCGCTTCTTCGTGGAGCACGGCAAGCGTTCTCTCGAGATCGCGGCGGAAATGGGCAAGGCTTTCGACAAGCCGGCGCTCGTGAATATCTGGATCCCCGACGGATTCAAGGACGTGCCTGCCGATCGATTGGGGCCCCGCCTTCGCTTGATGAAATCCCTCGACGAGATCCTCGCGAGCTACGATAAGAAGTACGTGATCCCTGCTGTGGAGAGCAAGGTTTTCGGTATCGGCGTGGAGAGCTACACCGTCGGCAACAACGAATTTTATCAGAATTACGCCGCGACGCGCGGCATCTGCTGTCTCCTTGACAACGGGCACTATCATCCCACCGAAGTGGTATCGGATAAGATCCCCTCTCTTCTCGCCTTCTACGACAAGGTGGCGCTCCACGTGACCCGTCCCGTCCGCTGGGACAGCGATCACGTCGTGCTCTTTGAGGACGAACTCAAGGAAATCGCGAAGGAGATCATCCGAAACGATGCGACCGATAAGGTGCTCATCGGGCTGGACTATTTCGACGCTTCCATTAACCGCATCTCCGCCTGGGTGACGGGGCAACGCTCCATGCAGAAGGCGCTTCTCTACGCGCTGCTCCTCCCGAACGAAGAACTGAAGTCCTTGCAAGACAAAGGAGACTTCACCCGCCTCATGGTCGAGCAAGAGAGCGCGAAGATGCTTCCCTTCTCCGACGTGTGGAATGAGTACCTCAAGAGAGAGGGGTTATCCGACAACTATTACGACGAAATCGCTCGTTACGAAGCGAGCGTACTGAAAGCGAGGAACTGATATGAAAGACATCTTTACCGCTCCCTTTATAAAGGAAATGTGCGAAACCACCATGAATATGTACCGCCTCGGCTGGGACGAGAGAAACGGAGGCAATATCAGCCTTCTCTTGAAGCAAGAAGAGGTCGGCGAGTACCTCGATCTCGATCAAATCATCCGCGAGATCCCCATCGGATTCGAGGCGAAAGAACTCGCAGGGGAGATCTTCCTCGTGACCGGCACGGGCAAATACTTCAAGAACGTGGCGGGCGACCCCGAGAATAATCTCGGCATCGTTCGTATCAAGGCGGACGGCAAGACGGCGGAGCTTCTTTGGGGCTACCGCGACGGCGGCAGATTCACTTCGGAATTTCCCGCGCATATGATGAGTCACATCGCGAGGCGAAAGGTCGATCCCGAGAATCGCGTCGTGATGCACTGCCATCCCACACATCTCCTCGCGATGAATTTCCTGCACGAGCTGGAGGATCGCTCCTTCACCCGTTCACTGTGGCAGATGTGCACCGAATGCATCGTGGTCTTCCCCGACGGTGTGGGCGTCCTGCCTTGGATGCTCTGCGGCACCAATGAGATCGGAGAAGCGACCGCCGCGAAGATGAAGGACTATCGGGTCGTCGTGTGGGGACTACACGGCGTGTACGGCGCGGGCAAGGACATGGACGAGACCTTCGGCCTCATCGAGACGGTGGAGAAAGCCGCCGAGATCTGGATGCTGACATCCAATCAGCCCCGCATCAATTTGATTTCGGACGAGAACCTCGTCACCATCGCCAATCATTTCAAAGTGAATTATCGCAAAGATTTTATCGATTGATTTATGAGCCAAGGAGGAAGTATCGATCGGCATTTCCCTTCGGATCGGCGTTTTGACCGAGCGCGGTTTTTACAGCCGTCCGCAGGGTGCTCCCCCATCTATACTTGGATGTGGAATGATCGCATCACGCCTGAAGGCGTCGACAGACAGCTCGACGAGATGCTGTCTCTCGGCATCCGAAGATTCTATATCCTGCCGATGCCGAAGAGTTTCCGCCCCACCTCTTTCCCCACCCCTTTGGAGCCGAGTTATCTCTCAAAAGGGTATTTCGATATCTACCGTTACGCCATCTCCCGCGCGAAAGAAAAGGGGATGACCGCCTGGCTGTACGACGAGGGCGGCTGGCCGAGCGGCAGCGCCTGCGGACAGGTCATGCTGGAGGATCCCTCTCTCGTGCAGGAGACCGTGCGCACGGTGGATATTCTCCTCCCCAAAGGCACCCCCTATCTCCCGAGTGATGGATGCGAGATCGCTTTCCTCGGCGAGAAAGAGGTCCGATCGGGCGATTCCTTCCCGCTAGAAATCACGATCACCGAATATAGGAGGGTGAGGACTTCCTTCCCTCACGTCTCTTCCGCCGACATTCCCGACGTCACGAAAAGAGGAGCGACCGACCTCTTCCTAAAGCTCACGCACGACCGCTATCAAAGCGCTCTCGGCGATCTCCCAAAAGCGGGAGTCACCGCCCTCTTCACCGACGAACCGACTGCCCCCCGCCCTTTCCCCTATACCGAAGAGGTCAAGGTGGCATTTCAGACGCGCTTCGGAGAGAGGATCGAGCCCTATCTCCCTCTCTTGATGGGAAAGGTAAAACCGAATGAAAAGACGGCGAAGATCAAGATCGAATTCTTCCGCATGATGAGCGATCTCTTCTGCGAAAGAGTGCTGAAAAAAGAAAGGGAATGGGCGCACCAAGCGGGCGTCCTATTCCTCGGGCACCTCGATAAAGACGATGAAGCCAACGGCTCCATGACGGGCGGCAGTTTCGGACTGCTCCCTGCGCTCCGCTGCTTTGACATCCCCGGTGTGGACGCGATTCGCAGACAGATTTTTCCTCCCAAAGGGAGGAAGGGACTTTACGGGGAGAATAAATTCTTCCTCCGTCTCGCCTCTTCCGCAGCGGCGCAATCGGGCGGCAGACACGCCCTAACCGAATCCTTCGCCGTGTACGGCGGCGGTCTCTCTTACGATGAGATGCGCTTCGTCCTGAATTTCCAGGCAATGCGCGGCATCAATCTCTTCAACATGATGATCTTCCCTTACGGAAGGGAAGGCTACTTGCAAGCGGGTCTTCTCCCCCATTTCACTGCCGACCTGTATCCCGATCTGAAAATTTTTAACGAGTATTTATCCCGCCTGTCCTATCTCTTCAGTCTCGGAGAACGCGTCGCGGATACCGCGCTGTATGATCCGATCGAGGACGGGATCACGGAGGGCGCGGACTCTCTCACAGCATACGAAGATACGGGGAGAGCGCTCGAGAAGAGGGGAATCCTCTTCGACGTCATCGACGACGACTTCCTCTTAGGCGCCGATCCCGACCTTTTAAGGCGCGGCGTCTTTGCGATGGGGAAAGCGGCGTATCGCACCGTGATTCTGCCAGACTGCAAGCACCTGTCCGATCGCGGCGTCGAGGCGCTACACGCCTTCCTTTCCCATGGCGGCAATGTGCTCACCACTTCCAAATCCCTCGCCGACAAACTCGGCGCGACCTACTGTCCCGACGTCGATTCTATCCCCTCCCCTCGCCCCGTGGACGACGGGGATATCTCCTATGCGGAAAGCGTCACTTCGGAGGGGAGACTCCGCTTCCTGATGAATGAAAGCGGCAAAAGAAAGCGTCTCACCCTTCCCGTGGAAGGAAGCGCCCCCTATTTGATCCGTCCCACGGAGGGAGAAGTCTTCACCCTCGAGCCGTCGGACGACAAGATCATCCTCGATATCGAATCGGGAGAAATCCTCGCCCTTCTCTATTCCGATCGAACAATCGAGAGCACTCGAATCTTCACACCGAGCGAGAAAGCGCCTCTCGGGAAATGGCGCTGTCGGGCCATCGAACGCCTCGTGATCGGCGAGACCACCCGCCGCCTCCCCCTCTCCGAAAAAGAAAAGCCTCTGGACCGAGATCCTTTCGCGCCTGATTTCTCGGGTAGCGTCCTCTACCAAACCACATTCTCTCTGCCGACGGGATGCAAGAGAGCTGCCCTCGATCTCGGGGAAGTCGCTTGCGTCGCGGAAGTGACGGTAAACGGCGTCTCTCTCGGCAAGAAAGTGATGTCGCCCTACCGCTTCGACATCCCCCTCTCCCTCTTGAAGAAGGAGAACACCCTCTGCGTGACGGTCACGAATACCCCCGCACGCGAATACCTGCATACCGACGCTTTCGATTCTTTCCGCCCGTGGCAACTCGGCAATTATTTCAAGGAGGAGCAATCCTTCCACGCGGAATCGCTCGAAAGCGGACTGCTCGGGGAGGTATCGATTTTATACGAATAGGCGAGAAACCTTTGCTCTCTGCCTTATGCTGTGATACAATACTTACGGAGAAAAAACACCATGAAAAACACAGAAAGTTCCCTCACAAACAGAATGAACGAAGCGCGTTTCGCCGACCTTTTCAAGGAAGTGGGCGCCTTCGAATCGCGGATCTCGGATCCCCTGCTGAAAGAGGTCTTCCACAATACCTTTTTCAATACCATCCTGACGACCGTCTTTTTTGAAGAAGACGATAGTGCATTCGTGCTCACGGGCGATATCCCCGCGATGTGGCTGAGAGACTCCGCCGCGCAGGTGATGCAGTACCTCTTCTTCGCAGAGAAATGTCCGTCGGTGCGCGCTCTCATCAAAGGCGTCTTGAAAAAACAGTTTTCATACATTTTGATTGACCCCTATGCAAACGCATTCAATCGCGAAGCAAACGGAAACGGGCATGTCGCCGATCTCCCCAAAAATTCCCCGTGGGTGTGGGAGCGCAAGTATGAGATCGATTCGCTCTGCTATCCGCTGTGGCTCTTCACGAGATACTATGCCGTCACGAAGGACGAGTCGATCTTCGACGAACTCTTCTATCAAGCATTCGACACTGCTCTCGACCTTTTTAAGGTCGAGCAGCACCACGCCGCCGATTCCCCCTACTATCACGAGATCACCGATCGTCCGCCCGCGCAATGGTGCGGCAAGGGGACTCCCGTCCGAGATAACGGTCTCGTCTGGTCGGGGTATCGTCCGAGCGACGACAAATGCACCTACGGATTCTATATCCCGGGCAATATGTTTATCTGCACCGTGCTGACCAAATTGATCCCCCTCCTGAAAGATCGAAAAGAGGAGGCGAGAGCCGCGCGTGCAGAATCCCTCCTCAAAGAGGTTCGTGCCGCATTGAAAGAGTGCGAATCCGTCGAGAAAGACGGCAAGAGGATCTATGCCCTCGAGACGGACGGACTCGGCCACTACAACCTGATGGACGACGCGAATATCCCCAATCTGCTTGCAATCCCCTACTACGAATATCCCGACGCGGACGAGGAGATCTACCTGAACACCCGCGAGCGCATGCTCTCTCGCAAAAATCCTTATTATTTTGAAGGCAAGGCGATCACCGGCATCGGCAGTCCGCACACACCGAAAGATTACGTGTGGCCTCTCTCCCTCATCATTCAAGCACTGACTTCCGATGATCCCGCGGAGATCAAAAAGTGCGTCGATCTCATCATTCATTCGACGGGCGGCACAGGTTACATCCATGAGGGCGTGCATAAGGACGACGACACCGTCTTCACCCGCCCCTGGTTCGCCTGGGCAAATTCGCTGTTCTCCTACTTGATTCTGAAGAAAGCCGACTATCTTGATATAGAATAACGAACTAATTCTTTCCTTTTCTATAGGAAGAGGGCGAAATGCCCTCTTTTTGTTTGAAAATCAATGTCAAATAATTGCCGGAAGAAAAGCCGCATTTGTCGGCAATCTCTTCGATCGATTTATCGGTGGTAACGAGCATCTCTTTCACCTTCGTGATGCGGAGGCGAAGGAGGTAATTCATCGGTGTGATCCCGAGATCCTTCTTGAAATGATAATTCAAGGTCTGCTTGGTCGCGTATAAAACATCCGCGAGATCGTCCAACGTGACGGCATCGACGTAATTCGCATTCAGATAATTGATCGCCTTGATGACGAGGGGAGAGGCGGTCTGCGCCGCCGCGGCGGCGTGGGGAAGATGGTTCTCGGCGAACTTATAAAGAGAGAGGAGGAAATAATCGAATTTCGCCTTATCCACCCCTTGCTGATTCTCCTCTGTCAAGGGACTATCAAGGGAAAGAGCAATGATCTCGAGGAGCTTGCTCGCCTGCTCATCCGTGAGGGTCACGAAGGAGAGGGAGAGCGAAGTCAGCACCTCTTTCTGGAAAGGATCGAGCATACTCTCGGTCACATAGAAATTCACGCGGCGAAAGGCGCCGCCCTCGGTCTTATGCATCGCGAAAGGAGGGACGACGAGAACCGCCGGCGCTTCGATGACGTAGAGGGCATTCTCGATGAAAAAACTGCGCTTCCCCTCGATAAGAAAATACACCTCGTAATGGGGGTGGGAGTGCAGTTTATGCATCGTCAATTGCATCATGGCGGACTCTTCGATCCTGAGAAACTTCTCCATATCTGCTTTCATGATAGCTCTTCACCCCGCGAAATGTCAAGATGATTTAATTGTTTATATGTAAAATGAGAAAAGATTGATATTTAATCGTATATATCGACAAGCTACAACGTTGTATAATAAAGAAAAAAACAAGGACGGTTTTATCATGAAATATCTTGATAACGGCAAAAAAGTTTCCGAACTGAAAATCGCCTATGTCGGCGGCGGTTCCCGCGGTTGGGCGCGCGGCCTCATGAGCGATCTTGCGACCGAGCCCAATATGAGCGGTACGGTCTATCTCTACGACATCGATTTCGAAGCGGCGAAAGCGAATGAGACCATCGGCAACGGGATCTATGATCGCGAGGACGTCCTCGGCAAGTGGCACTATAAAGCTGTGCCCACCCTCGAGGAAGCGCTTGACAAGGCGGACTTCGTCATCATCTCCATCCTTCCCGGCACCTTCGACGAGATGGAGAGCGACGTGCATCTCCCCGAGAAGTACGGCATCTATCAGTCGGTGGGCGACACGGTCGGCCCCGGCGGTATCGTTCGCGCTCTGCGCACCATCCCGATGTACAAAGTGATCGCGGAAGGGATCAAGAAGTGCTGCCCGAATGCTTGGGTCATCAATTACACCAACCCCATGACCCTTTGCACCGCCGCCCTTTACGCATATTTCCCCGAGGTCAAAGCATTTGGCTGCTGCCACGAAGTCTTCGGCACGCAGAAGATCCTCGGCCTCGCCTATCAGGAGAAGTACGGCAAGTTCCTCGAGAGAGAGGACGTCAGCATCAACGTGCTCGGCGTGAACCACTTCACTTGGATCACCGACGCGCATTACAACAACGAGGATTTGATGCCCGTCTATCGTGAGTTCGTCGAGAAGCACTACAAGGACGGCTACATCGTGGACAGCTCCACCCACTGGATGAATAATACCTTCGTCAGCGCGGAAAGAGTCAAGTTCGACCTCTTCCGCAGATACGGCGTGATCGCCGCCGCCGGCGACAGACACCTCGCGGAGTTCTGCCCCGGATTCTGGTATCTCAAGGATCCCGAGACCGTGAAGGATTGGAAGTTCGGTCTCACCACCGTGGCGTGGCGTAAAGAAGACCTCGCAAAGAGGATCGACAAGACGAATAAGCTACTCTCCGGCGAGGAGAAGTTCGAGCTGAAAGTCACCGGCGAAGAGGGCGTCAAGCAGATGAAGGGTATCCTCGGTCTCGCTCCCCTCGTCACCAACGTGAATATGCCCAACCGCGGTCAGATCAGCAACCTGCCGCTCGGCGTGGTGGTGGAGACCAATGCGGTCTTCTCGCCCCGTGGCGTGCAGCCGGTTTGCGCGGGCGCGATCCCGCAGGGTGTGGACTCTCTCGTCCATCGCGTAGTCTACGGACAGCAGCTCACGCTCGAAGCGGCGATGACCGGCAACTACGAGCTTGCTTTCAAAGCGTTCCAGAACGACGCCAACATGACGATCTCTCCTGCCGATTCCCGCGCGCTCTTCGACAAGATGCTCGAGAACACCAAAGCCTATCTCCCCTTCTACGACAAGTGGGCGGCGAAGAAATAATCCAATCGCTTATCAAGAAAAATCCCGCGAAGGCTCGCTTCGCGGGATTTTTATTTTCCTGTTATCCGTGAATCCTTTATTCTTCGCCCCTCTGCTTCTCTCCGAAGGCACGCCGCAGGAAATCGAACAGCTTCTCTTTCGCCTCAAGGGCGATCTTGCTCCGACGATTCAGCATAAAGGCGTGATTATCGATAAACTTGGTGCTGTGGACCTCTTCCACCTTGCCACCTGCTTCTCTCACCCCTTCGATGAATCTCTCCGCCTGTCCTTTCGCGAAGAAATCCTTCTCCGCATAGACGACGAAGCAATCGGGATGACCTGAGGTGATCAAGCGCGTCGGGCTGGCGTTGTCGAGGTTATCCCACTGCAGCGTCTCCTTGACCTTCATACCGGTAATATCCATGCAGACGCCACGCGTGATGCCAAAGGGTAAGGGGTGCTCGAGCGAATCACGAAGATCGAACAGCCCGGAAGAGAATGCCGCCGCGTCGATCGTAAGACGAAGATCGCCGTACAGCTCTCGGCAGCTCGGATTATTCTGCACCGCGCAGAGCATCGCGGCGTAGTAGGCGCCCGAACTGTCGCCGACCACCGCCACACGTTCAACGTCGAAAGCGTGCTCTTCGGCGTGATCTTTCACCCAATTCGCCCCCTGCACCAAGCAACGCAAGGGCAGAGGCCACACCACCTCCGGACCGAGCGGATGATTGATATTCACGACGCACGCTCCCGTCTCGAGGGCAAGGGTCGCACAGAGATAATCGCGATACCTCTTGTCACCCGCCGAGAAGCCGCCGCCATGGATGTGGAAGATGACGGGATACTTCTCCCCTTCGGGGCGAGGGGCATACAGGAGGTCCAGTTTCATGTCGGGGAAATCTTCGCTGAAGGAAAGATCTCTCTCCACCGTGAGGCGAGACAGAGCTTCCGCAGTCTCCTTCGGAGGGTTCTGCGTTTTGTAAAAGATCTTATCCACCAGCAAAAAGAGCCGTTTGGTAGCCGTGCGCTTCCCTTTCTTCATCCTCATTTTTCATACTCTTCCTTGTAGGCGATGACCCACCTTCGCGAAAGAATGTACTTTTATATTATACCGATAAAAAACTGTTTTTACAAGAAAAAAAGATCGCAACCCTTCCGGCAGAGAAGAAGTGCGAGCGTTTCGTTTCATTTTGCCGTTTTTTGAATACGGTATTGACTAATCGGATAATAATTTTGTATAGTTATATTATCAAAATACCTTATAAAGGAGCGTACTATGAAAGAATATGACGTCATCGTCGTAGGCGCCGGAAACGGCGGATTGGTCGCAGGGACCACTACGGCGCAAGCGGGCTACAAGACGCTCATCCTCGAGAAGCACAACCTTCCCGGCGGATGCGCCACCAGTTTCATTCGAGGCAGATTCGAGTTCGAGCCTTCTCTGCACGAACTCTGCGCGGAGAGCACTTCCTCCGAACTGGAATCCACGAAAAAGATCTTTGCGGATTTCGACGCGAGTGTGGAGCTCTTCCACGAAGATACACTGTATCGTGCGATCTGTAAGGACAAGGAAATGGGCTACGACGTGGTGATGCGCGCCGACATCGAGAACTTCCTCGATGATATCGAAGCGGCTGTCCCCGGATGCAGAGCAAGCGTCGCAGCATTTCTGAATCTTTGCCGGAATATCGATGGCGCGCAGGTCTATATGGCGACCGGCAAGAACGGCATGAAGCTCAACCCCTTCGTGCTGATGAATAAGTACGGCGACTTCATGCGCACCGCCTCTCACACCACCGAAGAAGTGGAGATCGCACTCGGCATCCCCGAGAAGGCGCGATCCATCATGAATACCTACTGGGGCTATCTCGGCGTGCCGACGGACGATCTGTCCGCTCTGCACTTCATCAGCCTGCTCACCGCGTATATGCAGGTCAGACCCACGATGCCCTACAAGCGTTCGCACGAATTATCTCTGAACCTCGTCAAAGCCTTCCAGGGATTCGGAGGCGAGATCCGCTATAACAGTGAAGTCACCCGCTTCCTCTTCGACGAGAAAGGTAAGGCGATCGGCGTCGTGGCAAACGGCGAAGAGTACCACGCGAAGAAGATCATCTCCAATATCATCCCGAATAACGTGATCAATCGCTCGGACGCGAAGAAGCTTCCGAAGCGCTTCCGCAAGCTGGCGAACGCCCGTAAGTTCGGCATGACCTTCGTGACCGTCTACCTCGGACTGGATCGCACGAGAGAAGAGCTTGGGATCGACGATTACTCGGTCTTCATCACGCGTGACAAAGATCCGCGCGTGCAGTTCGAGACCCGCAAAGATTGCGGCTACTACGTCGTGAACTGTCTGAACAAAGCCCTCCCCGACGCGACGCCGAAGGGCACTTCCACCCTCTTCTTTACCATTCCCTTTATGCCGGGAGACTTCCCCGAGGATCTCACCCCGCGGCAGTATAAAGAATTCAAGAATTCCATTGCCGAGAAGTATATCAAAGACTACGAGGAAACCCTCGGCATCTCGGTGAGACCTTATATCGAAGAGATCTCGATCGCGACTCCTGTGACCTTCGCGCGCTATCTCGGCACCCCGGAAGGCGCGATCTACGGCTACGACACCGGCAACTGGGACAACGTCGTCGGCCGCACCGCGATGGAACCGATGGAATTCAACATCCCGAACCTCTATTTCTGCGGCGGTCACTCCACGATGGGCGACGGATTCCCCTCCGGCTACATCACGGGCGACAGAACGGGCAGAAAAGTCGTGAAAGATTTACGCAAGGAGGGCAAATAATATGAGCAAGTCTTCGATCAAGAAATTAGCACGCACCGGACTGGTCGGTGTCATCACGAAGAGACTCAGCAAAGTCGGCAAGGCGTCGGACGCTCCCGCGAAGGACCTCCTCGACTACTATCCCAATAAGCTCGCCGCGGCGCTCCATCCCAAGGCTCAGCAAGTCATCATCAAAGAGATCAAAGAGTTCTCTCCCGACATGAAGAGCATCTACTTCGCGCCCAACCCCGCGAAAGGGACCGATTCCCTCGCCTGGTTCTCGGCGGGACAGTACCTCAGCATCTCGGTGGATATCGAAGGCAAGACCTTCAAGAGACCCTACTCCATCGCCTCCTCCCCCGCGGATACTCTCAACGGATTCTATATGCTTACGATTAAGAGAGTGGGCGGCGGTATCGTGTCGCAGTACATCCTCGATAACTGGAAGGAAGGTATGGAAGTGACGGTTTCCGCCCCGCTCGGCGATTTCTCCTATGAGAGACTCCGCGACGCAAATACGGTCATCGGCATCGCGGGCGGTAGCGGCATCACTCCCTTCCGTTCTCTTGCCAAGGCGATCTCCGAAGGAGATGAGCCCTGCTCTTTGGTGCTCCTCTACGGCAGTCGTACTCTGAAGGACGCCGTCTTCTCGGACGAGATCGAGGAAATGAGCAAGAAATGCGGCAAGATCAAGCTCGTAAACGTCCTTTCGGATGAGAAAGCGGAGGGCTGCGAAAGCGGCTTCATCACCGCGGGCCTCATCAAGAAGTACGCACCCGAAGGGGATTACTCCATCTTCATGTGCGGACCGCAAGCGATGTACAACTTCGCGGATAAGGAGATCGAGAAGCTCGGGATCCGCCGCAAGTTCGTGCGCCACGAGCTCTTCGGCGAATACTTCCATCCGGAGCGTAACGAGGACTATACAGGCAATATCGAGGATCGCTTCAATCTAACTGTCACCATCGCGGGCAAGACGACGACCATCCCATGCGACGCGAATACTACTCTCCTTCGCGCGATGGAAGCCGCAGGACTCAATCCGCCCTCCGACTGCCGTAGCGGCAGATGCGGATGGTGCCACTCGCAGCTCCTCTCCGGCAAGGTGTATATCCCCGCCTCGGTGGACGGCAGAAGACTCGCCGATAAGGAATTCGGCTACATCCATCCCTGCTGCACCTTCCCGCTGTCCGACCTCGCGATCGACGTCCCGCCGATGCCGCAGTGATCCGATATAAGAAATGGAAAGCGCCTCTTATGGGGCGCTTTTTATCATATGACCACAAGAAAATCAAAAGAAACGAAACGCGTGGCGAATGACTTCCCACCGATATACGACAAAAGATCTCGAATCTTAATCCTCGGCAGTCTCCCCTCCGAAGCATCGCGTGCGGCAGGCTTCTACTATATGCACCCGCGCAATCGTTTCTGGTCCCTCTTCTCCGCCCTTCTCGGGAAGGATCTTGTGAAGGCTTCCAAAGAAGAGAAAGCGGCGACGCTGAAAGAGGCGGGCATCGCGCTCTACGACGTGGTCCTTTCTTGCAAAATCAGGCGATCGGACGACGCCTCCATCGCCGCGGTGGAGAGAGCGGATGTCCCCGCCATCCTCGATCGCGCTCCCATTTCCAAAATCTTTCTAAACGGGAAGAAAGCCTATGCCCTCTTCCTGAAGCATTTCCCGCAATACGCTTCTATCGCAGTCTGTCTGCCTTCCACCTCTCCCGCCAATGCGAAGAGTTCTATCGAGGATTTGATCACCGTTTGGAGGGCGGAAATCGGCTCTTTTCTCCCTTAGAAGTCCCTAAGAGTCCCTTGAGAGTCCATCCATGCGGGGCGCAGGATCGTTTCCACTATGCCGCTTTAAAGGGGGATCATTTGAGCCTTTTTCCTCCTCTCCGATTGTCCAAAACGTTCACAGGATATTATCGGAAAATCCTTTCCACCTATTGACAGAATCCTTTATAATGTGCTATAAATATCATATTGTTCATATAAATGTGAACAGTAAAGGAGAAAAGTTATGCTTTGCGTAAATGCACCCAGAAAGACGATGGCGAAGATCCACATGTTGGTTTCCTTCGTGCTCGTCATCATTTGTACCGTACTGGCTTTCACTCCCCTTCTGGAGATCCGCCTTACGGACGACACCAAAGATTCGATTCAGACCACTTTCGACTTCATCGAGTCCAATATCAAGGAAGCTCCCGAAGAGGTCCAGAGTGCGATCCACAACGCATTCAAGTCCTTCGATCTCGAGAATGCTTCCGTGAAGCTCTCTGTTATAGAGCTTGCCAATAAGTCGGACGCATTGACCGAGTTTACGAACGTCTTCACCCAGTTGCTCGAAGCTACGGACGGCGAAGACACCGACTTGATGGAGGAAAAAGCGCTCGAGCTTAAGGACTGCATCGTGGACGCCGAAGGGAATATCCGTCCCGAGATCCGTGACGTGATCATCGTGGTCGCCGCTGTGATTGGGCCGATGCTTCCCGAAGATTATACCGACATCGACTCCGATTACTTCGAGAACCATCTCTCTGAGATGATCGCCGCCGCGCTCCCCGTGATCATCGGCTTCATCTTCGCGATCATACTCATCATTATTATGCCGATCATCTATCTCGTCCTCGCAATCGTGAGCCTCATCACCACCCTTTCCAAACTGAAGGATCCGGTCGTCGGCGCGGCGAAGATGGCGAAGAGGATGCCGAAGAGCATCATGCATCCGATGACTTTGATGCTTGTGCCCTGCCTGACAGACTCTATCGTCTGCACCGGCTCGACCATCGGCCTTTTGATCCTCGCGATCCTCGGCTCCGTCGCAAACGTGGTCTTCACGAGAATGCACTCCTGGGAGCGCAGAGACATCACCTATGCGAACGTCGTTCAGGGCGCTACGGTTCTCTCCATCATCGGATTCGTGATCTTCTACACGAGCTTGCTCAAGATGGGCATCCTGTCCAACTTCCTCTCCAACGGCTTCATCGAATACCTTGTGGATTGGACGGCTTCCGGTGCCAAAGAAATTGATTCGGCTGTGTCCTCCGACTTCAGCAGAGTCCTTGTCGCCGCCTTCTTCGCTCTCGTCGCTTCCAAATACATGGCGAAGTCCCTGCGCCGCATCTCCCTCGCTTCCACCCCCAAGAGAAAGGGTGGCGCGCGCGTCACGCATATCGTTTGCGCGGCATTCATCCTCCTCGTACCCATCCTCTCGATGTCCGTCGCGAATTCCACGGCGAACGGTGGTGTGTCCTTCCTGAAGCTCTCTTCCGAGCAAGAGTCCGCGATGACCCTGTCGCTTGTGGCAGTCATCATCATGCTGATCTCCGAAGTCGGCGTGCTCGTCCTCAGGAAGATGTTCGGTAAAGATATCGATCGCGAGATTGAGGGTGAGATCCTCTCCGGCGTCTCCGTCGGTCCCGACAAGAATGCGACCGTGCCTGAGGTTGCTTCCGCAGAAGCCACCGAGAGCGACGCTTCTTCCGACGACGTCTTCTCCGACGTCGCACCCGCGGATGCGGAAGAAACGCCTGCGGATGACGAAGAGAAATAATCCGTCGTAAAACAATAAAAAAGCGGTTCACTTCATTCCCGAACCGCTTTTTTTATTGCGTCATTATCCCCTTTTATATTCCGTTATGCGATCTATTCTTCAGCGAGCGAGAGAAAAGAGCTCGATATCCTTCTTGCCGTCCGAAAGGTAAGCGGTGTAGCTGTAACTGCCGTCCGCGCCGAGAAGAAGGATATTATACCCTTCCGCGTCGGGCACCTCTTCCGTGACGGTCGTCAGGCGGATATAGGTCATATAGAAATCGGCGTTTGCATCGTAAAGGGTCAGATCGTTCACGTGATCGTGGCCGAAGAAAACCGCTTTCGCCCCAAGCTCGCGGAGAGCGTCGTAAAGTTTCCCGTCGGTATAGGGCGGGCAGTGGATCTTGTCGCGCAGATCGCCGTCTATAACCTGCCACCCCTTCGCCAGAGCCTCCTCGGTGAGTGACCAATCGGTGATAACCTTTCCGTATTCGATGGCGTCCTCATTCGGTAGAGAGATCGCCGCCGCGAACTCTTGAAGGGGCTTGTGGATCACGCACATATGGGTGAGGGTGCCGCCGTTCTTCTCCTTCATCTCTTGATAAGTCTCTCTGTACCAAGTGACCTGTGAAGCGGAGATCGCGGTGTCCGCCTTCTTCTTCACGCCCCACTTCTCGTATTCCTCTTCCTTCATCAGCTTACTGCCGTTATCCATCATGAAGAAAGCGTCGGTGATGCGCCCTTCCGTGCCGAGAATCGACACGACGTAATTGCCGTAGCCATCCACCAAAGCCCCTTCCTTCGTGTGCTTTTCATCCGATTCCATCAAGCAGAGAGGGGACTCGCTCCAAAGACGCACCAACTTCTTGCGCTTGGTCATGAAGGTGGGTCTGTCCCCCTCGTGATTGCCGAGGACGGGAGCCCAATAGACCCCGAAACGATCCATCAAATCACGAAATTGCGTCACCCTTTGACTGTCGAAGAGCCCGTTCAGCGTGTCGCCGCCGAGAATGATGAGATCGGGTTTCTCGCTCTCGATCCACTTCACGAAGCGATCGATGGTCGCTGTGGTGGGCTCTTTGAGCTCGCAGAGATGTACGTCGGTCAGAAACAGCACCTTAAAGGGTTCGGTCGAGATCGCGCCATCCTTCACCTTGGCAAGCGCGGGCGACCCACTGTGATTGAGAGGATCCTCTTCGGAGAGCAAGACGACGTCACTCTCGATGGCTTCGATGGAATCGAAATCATAGACGAGAGGTTTGGGATAGGTGACGATCCCAAAGGCGATCATCCCCCCGACAAGCAAGATGCAAATTGATAAAAAAATGATCTTTTTTCTTTTCATATCCGTCCTCCGATAGGATATTCCCTATTATATTTTCGCAACGCCCGAAGCACGCGCCGCTTCCGCCACCGCCTTCGCCACAGCTTTCCCCACACGAGGATCGAAAGCGCGAGGCAGGATATAATCATCGGAGAGCTCTTCCGGCGACACGAGAGAGGCAAGCGCCTCCGCCGCGGCAAGTTTCATCTCCTCATTGATTTCGCGAGCACGCACGTCGAGCGCCCCGCGGAAGATGCCGGGGAATGCGAGTACGTTATTGATTTGATTGGGGTAATCGCTTCGTCCCGTTCCCACGACGGCGGCACCCGACTTGAGGGCGAGATCGGGCATGATCTCGGGCGTGGGATTCGCCATCGGGAAGAGGATCGCCCCCTTCGCCATCCTGCCCACCATTTCGGGAGTCACAAGATTGCCTGCCGAGACGCCGATGAAGAGGTCGGCACCCACAAGGACGTCGGGAAGACTCCCTTCGACCATTTCACGATTGGTCACCTTCGCCATCTCCGCTTGAGCGGGATTGAGCCAGGACGAGCCCTCAACGATCGCTCCCATCTTATCACACAGGATGAGGTGTTTAAGCCCACGAGAGAGGAGGAGTTTCGCGATCGCGATTCCCGCAGAACCGGCGCCATTGATCACCGCTTTGATCTCGCCAAGCTTCTTCCCGACTACCTTCAGCGCATTCAGGACGGCGGCCAGCACCACGACCGCGGTTCCATGCTGATCGTCGTGAAAGACGGGAATATCGCAACGCTCCTTGAGTTTGCGCTCGATCTCAAAGCAACGCGGGGCGGCGATGTCCTCCAGATTGATTCCGCCGAAACTGCCGGCGAGAAGGGCGACGGTATTCACGATCTCATCCACGTCTTTACTGCGAATGCAGAGCGGGACGGCATCCACGCCGCCGAATGCCTTGAAGAGGACACATTTCCCCTCCATGACCGGCATTCCCGCCTCGGGGCCGATATCCCCCAGCCCGAGCACTGCCGTGCCGTCAGTCACCACCGCGACGAGATTTCCCCGTCCGGTGAGCTCATAGGATTTCTCGGGGTGCCTTTGGATCTCCAAGCAAGGCTCCGCCACCCCCGGCGTGTATGCGAGGGAGAGGTCGTCGCGATTCTCGATCTTCATCTTCGGGACAGTCTCGAGCTTCCCTTTCCATTCATAATGTTTCTTCAGCGATTCTTCTGCGTAATTCATAGTTTCATTATCCTTTCAGACCATCTCTTCCGGTTTGACGATGCGATCGTATTCCTCTGCGGTAAGGAAGCCGAGACGTATCGCTTCTTCTCGAAGGGAGGTCCCGTTTTTATGGGCGGTCTTCGCGATGAGCGCGGCGTTATCGTATCCGATATGGGGCGAAAGCGCCGTCACAGACATCAGCGTGCGGCTAAGATTAGATGTCATCTTCTCACGATCGGCAGTGAGTCCCGACAAGCAATGCGCCGTGAAAGAGCGACACGCGTCCGCAAGTAGCTCAGTGGACTGCAAGAAATCATAAGCGATGACCGGCATATACACATTCAGTTGGAAAGCTCCCTGCGACGCCGCGATACCGATCGTCACGTCGTGTCCCATCACCTCGGCGGCGACCATAGTCAGCGCTTCGCATTGGGTGGGATTCACCTTGCCCGGCATGATAGACGAACCGGGCTCATTCTCGGGAATACGGATCTCCCCCAGTCCGCAACGCGGCCCGGAAGCGAGATATCTGACGTCATTCGCGATCTTCATCAAGTCGGCGGCAAGCGATTTCAATGCGCCGTGCGCGAAGGCGATATCGTCCTTCGAAGAGAGAGCGTGGAATTTATTCGGCGCGGTGCGAAAAGGGATCCCCGTTTCCTCTGTGATCTCTGCGGCGACCGCTTCCGCGAAGCCTTTCGGACAGTTCAAGCCCGTCCCCACGGCGGTCCCGCCGAGCGCGAGATCGAGAAGCCCCTCCGAGGAAGCGCGGATCGCTTCAAGCGACCGCTCTATCATCGTGCGCCAACCGCTGATCTCCTGCGAAAAGGCGATGGGAACGGCGTCCTGCAAGTGGGTGCGTCCCACCGTCACGACGCCGGCATTCTCCTCTTCCAAACGACGGAAAACTTCTGTCATTTTCCGCAAAGCGGGCTCCAATCTCTCCCTCAGAGAGAGCACGGCAGCGATATGGAGCGCCGTCGGGAAGGTATCATTCGAGCTCTGCGAGCGATTCACGTGATCATTCGGGTGAAGAATCTTCTCCCCTGCGATCTCATTTCCGCGGTTCGCGATGACCTCGTTGAAATTCATATTGGTCTGGGTGCCGCTTCCTGTCTGCCACACGACGAGCGGAAATTCCTCCGTTGCCTTGCCTGCAAGGATTTCTTCCGCGACGCTGACGATGAGCTCTGCACGACGATCGTCCAAGATGCCGAGCGCGCGATTGGTCAGCGCGCAAGCTTTCTTCACGATGGCGAAGGCACGAAGGATCTCTCGGGGCATCTTCTCTTGCCCGATGCGGAAGTTCTCCAAACTGCGCTGTGTCTGTGCTCCCCAGTATCGCTCCGAGGGGACCTTCACTTCCCCCATACTGTCATATTCGATTCTGTACTCCATATTCTCTCCTTCCCTCTCAAGGGACGACGGGGCTCACTCCCCACATTGATTCCAATAAAGGTCCCTTGCGAATAAAGAGGAACCCCCTTTCACCCGATATGGTGGACGAGAGGATCAATCCTTCGTCCACTTCGCATAGACCTTGAAGTCGCTCTCCAAGATATTCCAATTCGCGATGCTCAAACCGTCGCTACCTGTCAGCTGCGTCCCTTCGCCATAGGGCGCGGTGTACCATCCGTCAAAGGTGTAGCCCGCTTGTGTGGGGACGCCTAAGTCAAAGGAGGCGGCATAGGTCGCTTTGATCTCCTCCATCGTATTCTCCCACACGGCGCCTTCCAGCGCGTCGATATGAAGCGTAATCGTTTGCGCTCCGCCAGAATTATATGGACTGACACCGATATAGTAAAGGGTCCCCGCTGTCACGGTATAGGTCATCTCGACTTGCTCATAGGCTCCGCCCCAAGAACGATTCAACGTGGCACTCAAATCTTTTGATGCGGGTAGCAACCATCCGAAAGTGCCGTACCAACCGCACTCACCGGTCGTATAAATGCGGATCGTCATATTCGCCGGCGCGATAAAGGCATAATAATGGAAGGGCTCTTGACGGGTATCCGTTGTCGCAAAGGTCACCTCCGCAGTCTCTCCCAAATTCACGATCGGATCCTCTCCGTCGTAACTCACCGCTCTCCACTTGGCATAGAGGGTCACGTCACCGTTGTAAATGGAATCTGTGCTATAAAGCACCGTACCTTCGGGATCCAAACACCAACCGACGAGCTCATAGCCCGTGCGAGTGATATAGGGAATCACCACGCCCTTGGTGGCGCCGAGCTCCTGCGGAGCGGGCGCGTCGCCCTCTGCGCCATTCAGATCGAAGGTCACGGTGAAGGTCTCTTCCACGTTGATATAGCGAATCACAGAGTAATCATTCGCCTTCCAAATCGCATACAGAGTCACCGTCTCGCCGCCTGCCGCCAAATCATTGACAATCGCCCTATTCACATACGAATCTCCGCTGTCATCCGCCTCGGTATTCCAATGCAGGAATGAAAAGCCCGTCGGAGCGGTATAGGCGCAGCCATCCAAAAGGGCGTAGCTAGAGCCGTACACGATCTGATCGTCCATCCTTCCCTCTCCGCCATTCTTCACGTAGCTCACCGTATAAGGCGTTTTCGCCCAAAGCGCGGTGAGAAGGGTGTCCGAAGGAATATTCCAGTTTCTCACGGAATTACCCTCCTCGTCGTAATACTGCGTACCATTTGCATAGTATCCCAAGAAGACATATCCGGAGCGAGTGGGAAGGGCATTTGTCAGTGCGGGCATCTCGTGATCGAAGATCGCATCGAGTCCTTCCTGACTGCCCGTACCGCCTGCCATATCGAAGGTGATATGATAGCAGATCTCAGTGTACTTGGCATAAAGAATAAGATCTGTGGTCTTATCCCATCTCCTCACGCTTGAACCGTCCGCATTCACGTACTTGGTACCGGTGCCACCCTCTCCGTCATACCACCCTTCAAAGGTATAACCGATGAGTTCCACCACGGAAGCGATCTCGCAAACGTCGTCATAGGTCAATATCGTCGAATCCGAATCATCAATCGGATTGGTCGTCCCGCCGGCGGGATAAGGCGTGTCGCAAGTGATGCGAAGGTAGGTCTCCCCTTTGTACGCATCGTCGTCGTAAGGTGCCTGCACGAAGAATGCATATGCGTTCCCGCCATCGACATAGACAGAGAGCACTCTCGTATGGATATTGCCGATATTCCCGATTTCCGCGGGTTTCCCGATTTCCACGAGATAGGTCCCGCTGATCGGCGCGGCAAAGAGATAGAAGGAAGGGGTACCGTAAGGTATCACGATCGCATTCTCTTCAAAGGGGCTCAAGACCTGATATGAGGTCTTGCTCCAACTCGCCGTCAAGGTGATATCGCCCTCAATGGAAGCAGAGAAATTATAGCGATTATGATCCAATTGCCACTCACGCAAATAATAGGTGTCCTCATCCACCGTGACGTAGGTCAGATTCGGGTAGCGAAGCTCGACGGCGGAGGAAACGACCTGTGCTGCGGGCACTTCGCAATACGCCGCATACTCTCCGCAGTCGAAGGTCACGGTATACTGCGCGCGTTTGACGAGAGTCACGTCGTATGAGATCGCCTCCCACTGCGCATAAAGGGTGATCGAGCCGCCCGCCGAGGCAAGGTTCGTGACGCTATCGCCATTCAGATAAGATGTGCCGGTACCGTTCGCTTCGGTATTCCACCCTGTGAAGTTATAACCCGTTTTAGAGAAACTCAAAGCAGTGAGGCTCGTCGAAAGGGTGCGCTCAATCACTTGATCCGCCATCTCGCCCTCCACGTACTCACCATTCACGTCGAAACAAACAGTATAGGTAGCCAACCTCCACTGTGCATAGAGGTTCGTTCTCGAAGTGGTATCCTTATCCCACAGACAAGCAGAAGTGCCGTCCGCGTTGTAATACTTGGTGCCGCCCGATGTCGAATCAAAATAGCCTTGGAAAACACGATCCGTATAAGTGGGCAATGAGCCGATCAGCGCGGGCATCGCCGCATCGTAGGTCGCTTCGAGATCATCCTGCTCGCCGCTACCGCCGTTCATACTGAATCGTATGGCACAGGTCTTAGGCGCGAACTGCGCATAAAGGGTGCAAGGATTCTCTTCTTTATCCCATTTGTGCGCCGAACTCAAATCATCATTATAGTATTTTGTGCCGCCGCTCACCGCATCGAAATAGCCGGTAAAGGTATAGCCGGTCTTCATCGGAAGCATCTCAATCTCCGGCATATCCTGATCGTAAGTCGCAGCCTGACTGTCTTCGCTACCGGTGCCGCCGTTGGTCGCGATGTCGTAATAAATCGTGCTCTCCTTCGCCGTCCATTTAGCGACCAAAGTGGGCGTCCTGCCGAGCGACGTATAGGTCCAGTTCGCCTTTCCGGCGCCCGTAATATAGGTAATGACGTTGCCGTCATACATCCAACCGCCGAAATCATAGCCTGTCTTCGTCGGAGCGGGATAAGCGAAGTCCAGATCATATTTCGCAGAGCGTGAGGTGGAAGAATCCTCAACGGGCATCACCCCGCCATCCGTATTCAATGTCACAGTGTAAATGATCGGATCCCAGATCGCATAAAGAGTCGTATTCTTGTCCTGATCCCACGCCCGAACCGAGCTACCGTCCTCTTGGTAATACTTGGTGCCGGAGCCGTCTTCATATCCCTTAAAATCATATCCTCCCTTCGTGAGAGCAATCGTGATCTCGGGCATCGCACTTCCGAAAGTCGCCGTGACAGCGCTTTGCGTCCCATCTCCGCCACGAGCTCCGAACTCTACCGTGTGCTCATGCGAGGTCCAATGTGCATAAAGGTACGCGCCATTCGTCGTCTTGTCCCATATGTGCGTCGAATTACGCTCCGCATCATAATACTGCGTGCCACCTTCCTTCGCGTCAAACCATCCGGCGAAGTCATAGCCGTAGCGAGAGGGATTCGTAGGGGCTTCCGGCATACCCTCCCCGAAAGTCACTTCGATGGGATCGTAATTATCAAAAGCGCCATTTGAATCCAGGTAAACCGTATAGTCAATCGGGAGCCACTGCGCATAGAGGGTCGCAGTGGGAGGGGTTAGCTTGCACTTCTCCCATCCCGAAGCATGAGTAAGGTCCGCATCGTAGTACCGATTGCCACCGGTCGCCGCATCGAAGAGTCCGAAAAATGTATAGCCGGCGCGAGTCGGTGCGCCGCAGGCAAGATCAGGCATATCGGCGTCGTATTTGATCTGATACGGGGAGAGTTCCAGTCCACTGCCGCCATTCACGTCATAGCTCACCGTCACGTTTCGTGCGACCCATTTCGCAGTCAGCGTCACGTTAGCGGTAACATATACCGCCAAGACTCCCGTCTCGCCGGCGTACTGCTCGACGTCTTTATACCATCCGCCGAAGAGATATCCCGTGCGAGTCGGCGTGGGGAAGGTGTAATCCGCTTGATAGGTGACCTGATGCGATACTTGATTCTCGGCAAGAGCATCGCCGCCATTCACGTCAAGGGTGACGGTATAGGTGCCGATCTCCCACTGCGCCGTCAAATTATAGGTCGTTTTCGTGCCGTAAATGTAATCCCATTTCTCTTTCGTCGCGGCGCCGACTCCGTTGAAATATAATTCGTCGTTATCGTTCAAGGTAAAACCCTTCAATTTATAGCCCGTCCGACTGAGCGTGACGGTGATATCCCCGTATGCCGCGTCGAAGGTGACTTCACAATCGGGTTGCGAGCCCTCTCCCCCTTCGCCCGGCAAGAAATGCAGGGTTAGCGTCAACGGGGTCCAACGAGCATACAGATGACGCGCTTCGTCATAATCCCAAGCAGCCTTCTGCGCCACTACAAGCTCGTTATAGTAGCAGTTGCCGCCATCCTCCGCGTCATAAAATCCATCGAAGGTATAGCCGGCGCGCATCGGGATGCCCGATACCGTGGGCAAGGGGGCGTCATAGGTCACGGTCTTCGTCGAATAATTCCATTCGTTCTCCCCCGAGTCCTCATTAAAGCTCTCAAAGGTATAGAAACGAATCTCATAAGAATTGGCTTGCCAATGGGCATAAAGTGTGACGTTCTCTTCATCTTTATCCCAAGCGCAACTTGCCGTTCCCGCCCCATTGAAATACTGCTTGCCACCTTCCGCGGCGTCATAATACCCGAGGAAGGTATATCCCTTCAACGTGGGCAGGAGGACAGACTCCGCAAGGATGTCGTCGAAGGTGAGCGTGACGCTCACCGCTCCGCCCGTACCTTCGCCTTTCTCAAAAGTCACGGTGTAAGTCTTGGCGGTCCACTGCGCGTACAGCGTGCAGGTCTCCCCCTTTCCGACGAGGTGAGTCACGATCGCCCCATCGGCATAGGCAGCCCCGGCGGATGCCGAAGTATTCCAACCGTCAAAGAGGTAGCCGACGCGGGTGAAGAGATTGGCATTCAGCGCCGCGTCATCCTCCAATCCGATCATCTGATCCTCCATCGTGCCCGATCCGCCCGCAGAGAGGAAGCGCACGAAATACACGTCGTCGTCCCACTGCGCATACAAGACGGTGTCCTGCTCAAAATCAAAGAGATGCGCGGAGGTTCCGTCCGCATTAAAGTACTTGGTGCCGCCGCTCATTTCGGTATAAAAGCCCGTAAAGAATGCGTCCGATCGCGTGGGCAGGTGATCCTCGGCAAGGGCAGACGGCTCCTGTCCGTAGGTATAACCCGTCACGTCAAAAAGATAGCTGTCGTCCCTGCCGTCGCGGAAGGTGACGCCCGCCTTCTTGGCTGTCCAATGCGCTTCAAAGGTCACCGATTCGACGTCCAGCGTCCAAGTGGGCGACCCCAGCGCCTTGAGGTCGGAGGAGAAAATCATGCTCTCTCCGTAGTAGTATCCCGCAAAGTCGTAGCCCGTCTTGGTGGGCACGCTTCCCTTGAAATCGGGAATGATTTCACCGTAGGTGATGCCGATACTCTCCTGCTCGGGAGAACCGCCTTGCATATCGAAGAGGACGATCGTGGGGATCTTGGGGATCACGAGCGAAGACTCGGTCACCTCCTCCTTGCTTTCGTTGAAGTATCGCAAGCAGACGTTGCAGCGATAGTGCGCCGAAAAGCCTGTCGCCGTGCGAGAGGCTGCGACCGCATCCTTGTGCGAATACTCGTGTCCCTTGGCGGGCAGAACCGTCTGCGCGGTGAGGACTGCATGGCAGACCGAGCAATGCTTGCCGGCGGTGAGACCCGTTTCGGTGCAGGTGGGAAGGACGGCGGGATCCGTAACTTCGGTGTGTCCTTTAGCGGGGAGGACCGTCTGCGCCGTAAGGACGGTATTGCAGACCGAGCAATGTTTGCCGGCGGTGAGACCCGTTTCGGTGCAGGTGGCGGGAACCGCCGCGTCCATCACTTCGGTATGCCCCGTCGCAGGCACTTCCTCTTGCAGAATGAGCACTTCATCACAAACCGAACAATGTTTGCCCTCCGTCAGTCCCTTCTCGGTACAAGTCGGTGCGAGGGCGGGATCGACTACTTCCGTATGACCCGTCGCGGGGATCTCCTCCTGCGCCGTGATCACTGCATTGCAGATCGAACAATGCTTCCCCTCGGTAAGACCGGTTTCCGTACACGTGGGTTCGAGGGCGGGATCGGTCACTTCGGTGTGCCCCGTCGCGGGGACTTCTTCTTGCGCGATGAGGATCTCACCGCAAACGGAGCAATGCTTCCCTTCGGTAAGTCCCGTTTCGGTACAGGTCGGAAGGAGCGCATCGTCTATCACTTCGGTATGCACGTGCGGAGGCTCCGCCGTCCCTTGCTCTTTCCACTTCGCGTAGAGGGTGAGATCGCCGCTGACGGTGCCGTCAAAAAGAAGGAGGAAGGTTCCGTCGTCCAGATACCAGCCCTCAAAATCGAAGCCCGCTTTGACGGGCGCCTCGGGAAGGGTTAAGGTGGTGCCGAGGGTGTAATCAAGGGTCGTATAGGGCTCGCCCTCCGTCACAAAGGTCAAACGGTAAACCGTGGGCTCCGTGGGACCCGCGGGCTCGACACTCTTTGCCGTCCACCTCGCATAGACCGAGAGATCACCGGTCGCGATCCCCTCGAAATAATCCTCGAAAGATTCGTCGTCCAGATACCAGCCCGAGAAGAGATAACCCTCCTTCGTCGGTTCGGCGGGGAATCTCACCTCGCCGCTCGCATCCGCCTTTACGCTCTCATAAAGGCTCCCGTCCACGTAAAACGAAACGGTAACCTCCTTTTCCTTGTCCTTACAAGCGAAAAACCCTGTCGACAACAAACACAATATCGCAAGCACGATGAGTAAACAGCAGATGCGTGATACTTTCGATTTCGCCATATGCGACTCCTTACATCAAATCTATAACTTATTGTATCATAAAAAAACACGCAATTCAATGGTGGAAAACATAAGAAAAGCCGACTCAGGTCGGCTTTCCCCTCAAAATATCGTCAAATACGGATCGCTTACTCGATCTTGCTTCCGAGCTTACCGTCCTTTGCGAGAGTGCGGTAGAAGCGTTTACCGTCCGGCAGGAGGCGGACGCAGGTGATCGTCCTCTCTTCGTCGGAGGCTTCGAGAAGGGTCTTGCCGAGGGGCAAAGTGGGCTTATCGCCTCCCCTCAGGATCATGGAGCCTCTTTCATAACACATCGCGATGCGATCGATGTCCGTTATGTTCTTATGCGGCAGGAAGGCATATTCGATGGTGTGCTTACCTCTGTCGGCGGTGGCGTCGGGCACTTTGCCCACGTCCGAACCGGTCGGCGAGGTGAGGAGGGTCAATCTGACTCTGCTGTCCAAGACGTCGTAGCCGTGCTTGGTGCGATTGAGCAGCGCGAAGGAATAGCCGTCGTCTCCGACCAAATCGGAATAGGTGATCGCAGGCACCTCGAATCTCGCTTTCTCATAGGGGGTGTCTCTCTTCACGGGGCGCTCGAGCCTGCCGAAGGGCACTTTATAGAAGGCGCGGGGATTCTTGACCGCGGTCTCTGCCGACAGCTTCAGGTCCTTGCCGTTCTCCCACCAGTCGGCAAAGAGGACGCAACGAATCATCGGATCGTCGGCATAGAAGATGAAATCCTGCGTTAAAAAGCTCGTCGGATAATCCACCGCGGGCGTATGCCACAGATAGGTCCCGAAATAAGGCTTCTTCTCCGTCCATATTCCGAAGGAATACTTGGCTCTCACCACCACTCTGACCGGACCTTTCTCGATCACTTCGAAGTCGAAACACTTGAAATTCCATTCCTTGCCAGTGAAGCCGAAGTTCCAAGAGTCGTAGTCACGGCTCCGCGTGTCCTCAAGCACTCTGAAATTGCCGATCTGTCCGCCGCTGAACTCTTTCCCATCGAAGAGCAAAGAGGTGATAACGCCCTTTTCGGGATCAAAGGTTGCCTTGATCGCGCCGTTATCCACGACGTTATCCTTCACGGAGATCGAAGTGGCGGGCTCGCCATCCACCGGAGTGAGCTTCTGGAAGGAATAGGGCTTAAGCCCCTTGAAATACACCGCCGTCTTATGATCGAAGGTGCGTTGATAGAGGTGCTTCTTCCCATTGCTGTCCACCAGATAACCACTCTCACGAGCGGGATCCTTGTCTATCACGACGGGGGCGTCGGTCTCTACCGAAAGCGGATTGAAGAGATAGACTTCCTCCCCTTCTCCGAGGGCTTTCACCGTACAAGCCTGATCCGCCGCCTTGATAATCGAGAAGGCTTTATCGTATTCTTCATACATATCCAGATACACCTTGAGCATCGAAGTGCCGGCAAGAATGTCGTGGAACTGTCCGAAAAGCTCTTTCTCCCAGGCTAAGGTCAAATCTTGGTAATCGCCGGTCGCCGCTTGCAAACTCTCCGCATTCAAGAGCGCGCGTTCTCCCTCACGGTTGAGCTCTTTCGTCTTCGCCTGCACGGTAAAGGTCTTCTGATGGGTCTCGAGGAAGAGCTCGTTCTTGATGGTCGGCAAGGTGGAGAGATCCTCCGTCGAGGTCAGGATCTTATACCACTCCGTCAAACCGCAGAACTTGATATTGGGGAAGACGGTCTGCTTCTTCAGCTCATCGATACGGTCCATCATCACGGGCTGCGGACCGCCGCCGTGATTGCCGTATCCCCAAAGAAGAGCGATATTATAGAATCCGTCCGTCAGGTGATGGACGCGAACGGTCTTCGCGAGTTCGTCATATTCGATGTGATTGGAGTGCCCGGGGTATTCGTGCAGAGTCAAGATCTTGCTACCGTCATCTCCTTCCCACCAAAAGTGGATGTAGGGGAAGAGATTGTACTCGTTATAACGCATCTTCTGCGTGACGAAATAATTCAGCCCCGCCTTCTTCAAGATCTTGGGAAGTCCCGCATTGAATCCGAACGCGTCGATATTCACGGCGCAAGTAGCTTCCTTCCCGAGGGTCTCCAGGGAGGCTTTATGCCCCAGTTCGATCTGACGGAACCAACTCTCTTCACCGACGCACTGTCCGTCGGTCTCACACCACATACCGCCCTGCGGCTCAAATTGTCCCCGATCCGCCGCCGCTTTGATCTTCTTCCAAAACTCGGGATACTTCGCTTTCATATCCCGCCACAAGACCGCGGAGGTCTCGCAGTAGACGTACTCGGGATTCCTCTCCATCAAAGCGAGCTGCGTCTCGAAGGTCCCTTTCATACACTCGATGGTCTCGGGATACCTCCACTTCCAAGCGAGGTCGATATGAGAGTGCCCGATGAAGTGAATGGTGAATCTCTTGGCATACGCCGCGACGGGAGAAAGCATCTCGAGGGCGCTGTCCAGCTTGTTCAAAATAGTGTCGTCTCTCAGCGCGAAGATAACGTAGTTAGCAGTATCCACGAGGCAGGCGGAGAGCGCCGCCCTTTCTTCCGCCGTGAGTTTGGATTTATTGATGGGGATTTCTCCCTGCACATACAAATTCTCGCGACGATTCGAGGTGGAAAGAAGATGGCATCCTGCGCGTAAGGACCTTGCGAGGTTTGCGATCAAATCGTTCGTTTCCTTGAGCCCTCTCAGATAATAGCGGGAAGCGATATCGGAAAGAGGATTCTTATTGGGGCTGTCTATGCGCAAGAAGACGTAATGTTTCTTCCCGTCGGGATGGCACCCGAGGTCGAAGTATCCGCCCATATAGGAATAAAGCTCCACGGGATGGTCGTCGGCATAGATGTCAAGGTCGGACTCCGTATAGTAGGTAAAGCCGTAATTGCCGTATTCCTTCTCGTCGAAGAACTTGCTGATATACGGCAAAGCGAGCTCCGCCATCATCCATCCGGTTTTCATATCATTCGCGTCCTTCTTCGTGGGGTCAAAGAGGGGGCAGGTCTTCATCTTCTCGGGACTCGGAAGGGGCTCCTCTTCGCTCCCATCCCAACCGTAATAACTCGTCAGAACGGGGAAAGCGGTATCCTCGAGACATCTTGCGAAATCGAGCACGTCCTCGAGCGTCTCACAATCCTTCTCACGATAATAATCAAGCGGCTTAAAATGTGCGTTTTCCGGTTTCACGTTATGAATCCTCCCATGGCGTAGATCGGACAGTATGGCTATGCCATACTCATTCGATAGTTATTATACTTTCTGCGACGAAAGCTGTCAATCAAAACCTTTCGGACTTAGATAAGAAAAGTGCCGATCAAAGAAAGGATCGGCACGAAGGATCACGAGATCATTCCCCCTTCAAAAGGGGATTGACGTAACGCAGACGACGGCGCGTCCCCTTCCCGTACTGGATCGCTTCTTTCGGGCAGCGATTGATGCAAGAGGCGCATTTGGTGCATCTCTTCTTCACCCAAACGGGTTTCCCGTCCTCCATACGGATCGCTTGGTCGGGGCAGTTCTTCGCGCAGAATCCGCAATGGATACAATCCTCCGTAACGGTAAACTTCTTGGTCCCCGCAAGATAGTGATACATCGGACGCAACCATCTCGAAGAGATCCCGCGCGCCGCTTGCTTCTCCTCCCTTTCGAGATCCTCTTTGATCTCATCCAATTTCCTCTGCGCAGCACGCAAGCGAGCGTCGATCTCCTCTTTCGGCTTGATATCGTAGTAGAAGATAGCGTTATCCGGCATGAGGAGAGGAGTGACGTAATCAAGCGCGATCCCCTTCTTCGCCAGTTCCTTCGCGAAAAACGCACCCGTTCCGCCGATGCTGCCGCCGCAAGTGACGATGCAGAAAGCGTATTTGAAACGAGTCGGATTGATCTTTCCGATGAACTCAAAGACCACGTCGGGTAGGGTATAACAATAGACGGGGAAAACGAACCCGATACGATCGCCCGCCAAGTCGTAATCGTACGCCTCTGCCCTGCGAGCCGCCGCCATATTGACGATCTTTTCCCCTTCTCTCGCGACGGCTTTTGCCGCCATCAAAGAATTACCCGTTCCCGAAAAGTAAAAAATCATATCGTGAGCTCCTTGACTGTCCCCGCTTTGACCGTAAATTCCTTCTCGTATTCGCCCTCCGCCGCGTACACGACGACGGTGTAGTTGCGATCGATATCGCTGTGGTTCTCGGCATGGACGCTGAAGGATCCGCCCACTCTCTCGCAGGAGAATTCGTTCGTGACGCTCTCCCCTTCGTTTAAGACGATTTTTGCGGAAATATCCGCATAAAGCTCGATTCTGAGTGACTCGGGCACGCGATCGTAAAGGCTCAGACAGTCGGGCTGATACGCCACGCCGCCGCCCACCTTCACGTACATCGGGAGACCCTCTTTTTTGAACATCGGCGCCTCTGTCGTGATCGTTTGCTCACCCGCATAGCGTACTTTCGTCCACAGATTGACCCATTCGCCCTCGGGCAGATACACGTCGCGGCATTCCACGTCCGCTTCGGTGACGGGCGCTACGAGCAGATAATCTCCGAGGTAGAATTCGTCGTCAATCGCATAGAGCGCCGACTGATCCATGTGATCGTAGAAGAGAGGACGCACGATGGGCTCGCCCGTACGCGCGCCGTGAATCGCATAGGAATACACCGTGGGAATGAAGCGATAACGGAAAGTCAAGCAGTCGCGATAGAGCTCTCTCGCCTCTTCGGGGCAGTTCCAAGGCCATTTCGCCGTGGAGTTCTCACCGTTGTGCATACGGGGCATCGGGCAGAAGATCATGCTCTGACAGACCCTTCTCGCGATGTTATTGATCTCAAACTGCATCTCGTCCGGCGTGAGATCGGTGACGCTACCGCGCATGAAGCCGCCGAGATCGTAGCCGCAGAGGGTGAACCCCGCCATGCCGGCATTGATGATATACCAGATGTCTTCCTTGAATCTATGGATTCCAAACTGGGTATCCCCTGCCCAAGGGAGAGCATACCTTTGACTGCCGATGCCGCCTCCTCTCGAGAGGGACATATGGTTCTTCACCCCGTTTTCCGCCATAATGTCGGAGATCGCACGATTCCACATCGGACCGAAGAGATTCCTCGACGGGATGCCCGGCAAGATTTCGCCGCTCACGCGATCCGAGTGATCGGTCCACCACTGGGTGACGCCGTCCTTGATCCTCGGCACCAAGAAGGTCTTATAATATTCGATGCCTCTCTCCGAGGCGACGTCGGGCACCGTCTCGGTCTTGACCTGCCTTAACAGTCCCTGCGCGATCGCGGGGATCGCGGTGGTGGGCTTGAAGGCGCAGGAATTGATGTGGAGAACGGTTTTGATATTTTCCTTCTCGAGAGTCTTGATCATGCCGACGCCGTCACCGAAATCGGGATGCCAGTTATAGTCGTCCGACGGATACCCCCATCCGCTTGCATAATCGCGAATGAAGTTCACGCCGCCGCGCCAAGGACCGTCGATCACGATGGCTTCCGAAGGATAGCCCTCTTTACGCATACGCCCCATATCGTCGATCGCGCCCTGCGCTCTCTCGAAGCTCAAGCTGCTGCACCAGTAGCCCATCAGCCACTTCTTGGGGAATTGATTGGTGCCCACGATCTTCGCGAAACTCTTCGTGATCTCCGACGTATTCCCGCAGAAGAGGAAGATATCGTAGTCGCCGCCCGGAGCGCTCAGAAACCACTCGTCGGGATCGCTCTTCGCCATGTCGAAATAGACGTGCGGCCACGGATTATTGAAGAAGAAGCCGTACCCCGCCGAACTGATGAAATAGGGAATGGGGAAGCCGCCGTAATCGCCCACCTTCGCGCCACCCTTTTCTGCGAATATATCCGCAGATTCGCCCGTCCTGTCCACCTTGTAGATGCGGGCGCCGAAGCCGGAATATCTCTCCTCGCCGATACGCTCGAACTCGGTGTAGCTCCGCATGCCGGAATACTCTCCCGGCGTCTCGGAGAATCTCGCGCCGCCGCGCTTGGTCTTCAAAAGGACCTTGCCCTCCGCCGTGCGGAACTCGTATTCACTCGTATTCATATCGAAAAGGAGGGTCAAACGAGCATTGGAGAAGGTGATCACCCCCTCCTCGATCTTCGCGTCGTACGCCCCGCTCTTCCAGTCGGTTTTGATGAGTCCCAGCCTCTCGGTCACCGTCTGCCCGACGCAAGCGCCCGGCTGTGTGATGCGAAGGCGAAGGGCATTCTCGAAGATATTCTCGATGATGATCTCCCGCCCGGAAGTCATGATGACGGTGAGACCCTTCTCGTCCCTATACTCTCCCTTGAAGACAAATTCGGGGGATCGGAAGTCGTCCGTCTCCAAATAGCTGTCGATATACTCGGAATCGTACAAAGCGTCCGGATGGATTTTGAGCAGTTTTTCCATGATTACTCCTTTTTCGTCCTATAAGGACGAGTGTATTATACACTCGCGGATAGGGCTCTGTCAATTTCTTATCCGTCGAGCCCCCTTTCAGCACGAGAAAAAGGCTACCCGAGGAATCCCCGAAGTAGCCTTCTTTTCTTGTCCTATTAAGGAATCGCGATTACGCCTCTTCCTTCTCGTTCAAAACCTTGTACAGGACAGCCGCCAAAGCAGCACCCGCAAGAGGAGCGACGATGAACATCCAGACCTGCGCGAGCGCGTCGGTCGTGCCGTTGTAGATCAGCGCGGAGAAAGCCGTCGCGATGGAGCGAGCGGGGTTCACGCTGGTGCCGGTCAGGTTGATGCCGATGAGGTGCACGAGGGTCAAGGTCAAGCCGATCACGATGCCCGCGATCTTGCCGTTGCCCGCCTTCTCGTCGGTGACGTTCAGGATCGCATAGACGAAGATGCAGGTCAGGACGATCTCGGTGAGGAGCGCGCCGATGACGCCGCCCGCAGTCAGACCGTTCGCAGCGAAGCCGACGGCATAGTTGCAAGCGTCGCCGGGGATCGCCACTTTCGCCATCTTGAAGATGCCGAAGACGAGGACCGCGCCTACGAATCCGCCGAGGATCTGCGCGATGACGTAGACGCCGAATTCCTTAGCATTCATGCGCTTGGTCAGCAAGCAGCCCAAAGAGACGGCGGGGTTGATGTGGCATCCCGACACTCTGCCGACGGAGTACGCCATCGCGACGATGGTGAGACCGAAGGCGAGCGAGGTCGCGACCAAGCTGCCGCCCGTTGCACCCGCCACGCCGCAAGCGACGAAGACGAGGGTGAAAGTGCCGATAAATTCGGCGATTGCTTTCTTGAGTAAGTTATTCATTTTTTTACCTCCAAGTAAAAAATTTTTTTGTTTTATAACGCCGCCGACGAGGGATCGACCCGGCCACGGGCAAGACGTACTTAAACGTAAATGATATTGATCGTACCGGTCTCCGCATAGGTCTCTCCGTAGTAGGCTTCCATACCGAAGTCGCCCAGCGTTTGATCAATATAGATGCGGACGGTCGCATTCCCGCTCCCCTGCGAGCTGAAGACTTGCTGATCCTCCCCGCCATAGAAGGTGACTCCTCCTTCGATAATGAGGTGGATATTCACCGTGTTCTTAGCGAAGATCAAGAAGAGACTGCAGTAGTCGCCTGCTCCGATCGTGACGTCGACGAGTCTAATGTAGATATCGGTCGTGTCTATCGACGAATCGGTCTGATAGACGCTGATGATATTGTCGCAGTCGTAGATCGTTTGATTACTGATCACATAGGGATTCTCCGCGGTACTGACGAAGGCGGTCTCGTTATTGAGACACTGTTCATTTCCGCCGAGGGCATAACCTGTCGCACTGATAAAGAATCTATTTCCCTGCAAAGAGATCGCGGGAGAGCCCGGTACAGGTTCACTCGGTTCGTCGATCACTGCCTCGCCCGATCCTTCAACGGTATAGAACAAGATTCCTTCACCAAGCGTAGAACGCAAGTAGGAATTGATGGTCGTTTCGTCGAAGATGGGATCTTCGTCCATACACACGCCGTTCTCAAAGGCATACACGTAGAACCCACCCTCAGCGAAGGCAAAGATCACGTAGCAAAGATCCAACTCGTCTATCTGCATATTGCGCACAGCCGCCGCATCCATCGCCACGAAGCCTTCGAAGAGGTCAGCCGTGGGGTGATCGTCATTATCGGGGATCATATCCGCCGTGACCCGCACAACGTTTCCGCCACTCGGTGCATCACCGGGATCGTCGATCACTGCCTCGCCCGATCCTTCAACGGTATAGAAGAAATCACCAAGCATAGAGCGCAGGTCGGAATTGGTGGTCACGATGTCGAAGTAGGGGACTTCGTCTGTACACGCACCATTCTCAAACCGATACACATAGAACCCACCCTCATCGAAGGCAAAGATCACGTAGCAAAGATCCAAATCGTCTATCTGCATATTGCGCACAGCCGCCGCATCCATCGCCACGAAGCCTTCGAAAAGATCAGCCGTGGGGTGATCGCCATTATCGGGGACCATATCCGCCGTGATCCGCACAAGGTTTCCGCCACTCGGCACATCACCGGGATCGTCGTAGTCGTACTCGAGGGGAGTCTCGCCGATCACTTCGCCTTGACGGTTCAACTGATTTTGGTTGAGATAGAACAATATGTTATCGCTGCACCAAGCGGGAATGTCCCCATTGTAACGATCCTTACTGACTACGGTATTGTCCCCTGTACAGGTGATGAAGATACGCACCTCAACGTCACCCTGCATGGTGAATGCGACTTGATTATGGCTGTCGAATACGACGTTCCCTTGAATCGTGATATAGACGTCGAGATCGCTATCTGCCGTGATGAGGAAGAGGGACGACCAGGATGCGCCGGTGACGGTCACGTTGTCGAAGACGAAGTAGAGCGTTGCCTTGCCCCCGCCGTTATTATTCAGACGCAGCGTGTTGTCTGCGCCGCTCATCGAGCCGCTGAGGATGTACGGATGCGCCTTGGAACTGTGGAAGGGAACGTTCGTCGCCGAGCCTTGCGAATAGCCGTCCGGATCGATCGTGATCATCTCACCGAAGGTGAGCGCCACGTCCGTGGACGGCAGCAAAGCGTCGGTATAATCGTCCGTATAGGTGTCGCCGCAACGGTGACAGGTATAGGTCGTGTAACCACCCGCCGTATAGGTGGGCGCGGTCACCACGCCTTCATAGTCGTGTCCCGTCGCGGGAAGGATGAGCTCCTCCTCCGTGACGACCTTTTTAGATTCGTCGGAGAAGCACTCGCATCTTGCACACACGTAGTGCGCCTTCATGCCCTCCTCCTCACAGGTCGCGGGGGCTTCCGCGATCAATTCGCCCCATGCGTGGCCGAATGCCGGGGTGGCCACTTCCTCCGAATCACCTTCGAATTCTCCTTCGTCGCCGATATAGTGCGCGTGATAGGTGGTGACGCCGCCCTCTTCGCAGGTCGCCGTCGTGGTGGAAGTGATGGTCGCTTCCCCTTCTCCCCAGTACCAGTGCTTGGTATTATTCTTACAACGGAACTCCGTATATACGGCAGCGTGATCGTTTATCCAGAGGAATTTGCTGAACTCGTAGTCGTGGCCCGTCTCGGGAAGGACGAGATCTTCTTCGGTCGTCTCCTTCTTCTCTGCGTCGAAGTAGGTGCCGCAAGCTTCGCAGTAATAGTAAGCCGCCTTGCCGGGCGTCGAACACATGGGCGCTTCTTCGGGGATCAACTCTCCGTAATCGTGACCTGTCTCGGGGATCACAAGCGCGTCCGCTGTCGTCTCCACTTTATTCGCGTCGAAATAGGTGCCGCACTCTTCACAATAATAGTGCGCGGCGACGCCGGACGTCGTGCAACCGGGCGCCACTTCCGCGATCACATTACCATAGATATGCACGTGCGCGGGAGGATCGGGCTCAGGTTCGGGCTGCGGCTCGGGCTCAGGTTCGGGCTGCGGCTGGGGCTCGGGCTCACGCGCGAATTCCAGCTGTGACACGGCGATCGGTTTCCCACCCACGGAGAGGGAGAGGTAGATCGACTGCGACGCGTCAAAGGGGAAGCTGTACTCGGCGGAGGGCTCCGTCCCATCCTTTGCGAAGAGGACCTTCCCTTGCGCATTCTTCACCGTGACGGTGTAATACTCGCCCGCCTGCAGCGTGACATTCTCCACCCGCACGAAGAGTGATTCATGCTCGTAAAAGGCGAAGACTTCTCCCCTTTCGACGGGGATCGTCGCCGTCATGAAGCTCTTCTCCACGAAGACTTTCTCTTCGTTCTTGATGGAGATCAGGTATTCACGCCCCGGCTCCAATCCGTCAAAGGTGAGATACACGGTATCCGCTTTGACCTCTTGTTCTAATCGGGTGCCGTCGTCACTCGTCAAGACGGCGTAAATCGGATTCGCGAAATCTTCCTCTTGCGCGCCCTCGATCTGCACCTCGAAGACGAGGCTCGTCATGTCGGCTAACGCCAAAGAGACATTGATCGTCATCATGCTGATGAAGGCGGCGACCACCACCACTGCCGCAACGACAGAAGTCGCGACGACGCCGGCGAGAGCACTGACGCTGCCGCCGATCGTGGAAGCCACCGAGCTTGCTGCGGAGGACGCCGCGGAAGACGCCGCCGAAGAGGAGGCGGAACTCGCGGAGGAGGCGGAAGAAGAAGCGGACGAAGAGGAAGAGGTGCTACTCTGCGCCGAATCCCCGCTATCCGCTCTTTGGCTCCTATCCGAACTGCTCTTTTTGGAAGAGCTCTTCTTATCGACGCTCGAATTCTCTCTGGCGGAGCGATCCATCTCGTCTACCATACGAGAAGAATCCTCCTTCACCGATCCGCGACGATCGTTCGCGAAGGAAATCTTTCTTTCGGCGTCTAATCCGGGATCCGATAAGCCGTCGGCATTTCGAATCCCGTATTGATTCAATTCATCTTTCATATCTCATTCCTATGCCGGAGATGGCGTAAGGGGTAAAGGATTATTCCACTCTGTCCGCTTCCGCCATGCCCTTGCTGAGCTCTTTCTGCTCGGCGACGAAGCGCTCCGCAGCACGCTTGTCGGTGGTCGTGGCGTTCTCGAAGGAGATGGGCTCGTTGACGACGAGTTGCGGGAAGGGGATGTTGATATTATTCTTATCGAAGAGGAGCTTGAACTGACGATTCATATCGCGCTCGACCTGATACTTGACGCTCTCGTCACAGTTCGCGACGAAACGGATGATCACAGCGGAATCGCCGAGCTCGGCGACGCCTTTATAGAAGGGGCCCTCTTTGATGTCGGGGATATTCTCTTTGACCTTCGCGAGATTCGCGGAAAGAATGGACTCCACTCTCTCCAAGGACTCGCCGTACTCGATGCCGATATCGCACACGGCAAGGGAGAGCTGATTGGTCATATTGACGATGGACTTCAAGTCGGCGTTATTCATCACCTTGATATTGCCACCCGTGTCGATGATCTTGGTCGTGCGGATGCCGATCTCTTTGACCGTGCCGCGGAAACCGTCCGCCACGATGATGTCGCCGACGTCAAAGACGTTCTCGAAGACGATGAAGAGTCCCGCGATGATATCCGCGATGAGTGGCTGCGCGCCCAAGCCGACGACCAATCCGACGATACCGATACCGGCGAGGATCGCGGTGGTGTCAACCCAGTTCTTCAAGATGAAGAAGAGCAGCACGATGACGGCGATGTACTTGATCAAGCTGCACAGCATATCGACGATCGCCTTGCCTTTCTTCATCGGAGCGGAGAGCTGCTTGAGCAGGAAGCGAATGATCCAGCTGACGCTCAGGAAGAAGAAGAAATAGCTGATGATGCGCACTGCGACGTTGAATTCGCCCGCTTTGCCGAAGAAATTCAGCGAACGGTAGAAGGCGCTCATCGGAGCGAAGATCCACTTGCCGAAGATCAGAAGCACGTAGTAGGTCACCACGAAGAGGGCGACGACGCACTTGACCGCAAAGGCGGGAGTGAACTTAAAGTTCTTGAAATAGTTCTTGATGTTATCGACGATCGTTTTCATTTGGTTCTCCTCTTCCGGAGGATTATCTTTTCTCGCCTCCGAAAATACACAGTATTTTAACACGTTCTTACAGAAGAAGTCAAATCCTTGCCGATCCTTATCTCATCATTTATGCATAAAATTTTTGGAAATATGCATTAAAAAGGGGCGCGCACGCTCCCCTTCCTCACCTTTCGTCACGTAAACTATCCGCTTCATCACGCGAAGTGATCCGCTCTTATCCTGCAAATCATCCGCTTCATCAGCGAAGTGATCCTCTCTCTTATCCTGCAAACCATCCGCTTCATCACGCGAATGCGTGCATATCATCGCAACACCGTTGCGCATATCATCAGCCCATTGGGCTGCATATCATCAATACGCAGTATTGCATATCATCAGCTCGCAGAGCTGCATGTAATCAACCGCAAGGTTGCATGTAATCAGCCACAAGGCTGTATGTAATCAACCGAAAGGTTGCATGTCATCAGCCGTCAGGCTGTATCATTCATCCAAGTAGTACGCCCTCGTATGCGCCCTGCCGCCCTTGTCGTCGAAGATGGTGATGCGGAAGTACTCAAGGGAGTCCTTTAGGGAGAACTCCGCTTTTGTCAGTCCCTCGCCGGCGCGATTCCAGAAGCGACGATTCTTGGAGGTGAAGACGACGTTCGTCGCGGGGTCGCACTCGACGACGACCCGATCGTCCTCTACGTAAAGGGCGTGGATGCGCGGACCGGAAGAGCAATAGATATTCCCCTTCTCCATCGCGGAGAAGACCTCTTCGTAATTGAGCCGATCCACCCCGATATAAGTGACGCCGCCGTAAGAGCCGAAGTCGCCCTTTCCGCCGTTGTGGTTGTCGTCCCCCATCGAGCAGAAGAGTCGCTTGCCGTGATTGAGCATATCTTCGTAGATGCCGGGGCAGTACTCCGCGCCCGTCTCGAGCTCGGTGCAATAGTTGAGGATCTCAAGAGACCATAGTCCCTCCATCGCCATATAATCCTCCCGCGTATTGAGGGACCAATTCGGGTGATTGAGTTGCACCAAGAAGCCCGCCTCCTTCGCACGGCGGATGGTCTCATTGATACTCTCCGTCGTGTAGACGCGGTCGTAACCGTCCGAGCGAAATTCCTCTTTGAAACGCTCGTAATATCTGCCGGCATTTCGGACGGAACAGGCAGGATGGTAGGTATTGTGCGGGTCGCGGGAGAAAAGGTTGATATGGATCGTCTTCTCGTCACGCCAAAAGGGAGCGGGATCGTTGATGGAGTATTCCACCGCGGTGAGTGCCACGAAATTCTCGTCGCAAAGGTGGGAATTGTCGTGCAAGATCTCGTGATCGCTGTAAGCGACGACCGAGTATCCGTGCGCCATATAGCGCTCCTTGATCTCTTCCGGCGTGAGGCACCCATCGGAGAGCACGGTATGGCAATGCAGATTCGCCTTGCACCACTTCTTATTGGGATCGATAAGATACTTCTTCATTTCTTTTCCTCCATGCTCTCTCATTATATCATTTTTCTCCACCGTCGGCACTCATTTTCTTTTGAAATCTCTTCGCCCTCCTTTCCCCCCTCCTTCACGAAAAAAGGTCGACTGGGTCGACCATATTTCGCGAGCAAGAATTGAAGAGTTTAATTCAGGTATGATAAACAATCAGTAATGTTCCATCGGATTCTTGTAATCGAAGGCGATCAATCCGCATTCTCTGCAAACAAACCCGTTAAAATCTGCGCCCGCAAAGAGGTTTCTTACGATCATGATATCTTCCGGATCCTTCGAATTCACGGAAAACTTATGCCGTTCTTTATTGAAAGCAAGCAGATTTTTCCCTTGGAGATATCCCGCTTTCATTTCTTTCCCACAATTCGGACATTTCATAGTTTCACCTTTTTCGTTTGTTTTTATAAGGTTATTATAACAACATTATTAAATAGAATCAAGATGTATTGTATTGATTTTTGCACGATCAACCCATCTCATCAAGCCCCGCTCTTTTCGAGCCCTACAAGTGAAGTAACCGGAAAAAGTCGACGGAATGACGACCTTTATCCTGCATACGAAAGGGCTATCGCCTCGGTTTCGTTTGCACTCCTCTATTTGAAGCGGATCTTGTTGATCCCGAGAGTGTCGTCACGCAAACGATCCGCTTTCCCCGTGACTATGTCCAAGAAAATCTCCGCCGTCAAGGATATCTTCCCCTCGAAAAGATGCCCGCCGACGATCTTCCCGCCTTCGCCGGCGCAAGTGATGTGCAGGTGGACATAAGGCGCCCCTTCTTTCGTGGTCACGTTACCGACCAAAAAGACGATCTCGTGATTCCCGCAGAAACGGAAGTGGTCGTAATCGGAGCGTTCGAGATCGAAAACGCCTATTTCGAAGTCGTCCGTCGCGCCGATCCCCGACACCGAGGCAAGCGCCACTCCTTCCTTCTTCACCACTTCGATGAGACTCTTCGCGATCTCCTCGCCTTTATCAAGGCGGAGGAGTATCACATCTTCAAAGACTCTGTATTCCATCCTTTCCCCCTATCTATGCTCCGAACATTCGCATTTAATCGGCGTTTTCGCCACCACAATCTTCTTCCTCGTTTCCCTTACTGCTCCTAATGAGCTTAATCGTAACAATCGCGATCCAAGCGAGCACTCCTCCGAACCCCACGACGTCCGCAACGATCCAAACGATCTTCCAACTCGATAACTTCTCTTTATAGATCCGCACTTCATCGGAGGCATTGTTCGCTTCGATTGAAATCTTTCTTGTATTGCAATAGGTATAGATGGCGTGTTTTGCTGCGGTTCTTGCGCTTGCGATTGCCGTCGGGCTCGTCGTATCATTTAGCCCGATCGCACTATACGAAGCATCGTTACCGTTTTCAAGCCATATATCGTTGCCTGCTCTGATCCCTTGGTCAACGACCTTGTAGCTATCGCTATTGTTCAGATAGTCGGTTACCGCCGTGCCCTTGAATCCCCACTCATTGCGAAGAATCTCGGTCATCAACCCGTAGTTACCGCCGGACCAAGTATCGCCCAATCGGTTGTAAGAACTCATGATCGCATTTGCCTTGCCGACTTTCACGCAAAGCTCAAACGGTTTCAAATAAATCTCGCGGACCGCTTGCTCGGAAGCCCAAGTGTAGAGCCCGTTTCTTTTATTCTCCGTTTCGTTCAAGGCGAAGTGCTTTATGTAGCTGTAAACCCCCTGTTGCAGTGTCCCCGAGACGACGCTTGCACCGATCATACCGGAAATAAAGGGATCTTCGCTGAAATACTCATAATTTCTCCCGTTGAAAGGCGAACGGTGTATATTCATACCGGGGGCATACCACCCGCCGTATCCCGCCGCATAGCCTTCCTTACCTACCACTTGACCGAACAAGTTCGCGAGGTCGGTATTCCAAGTCCCCGCCACGACGATTGCCGAAGGGAATCCCGAGAATTGAGGCGTGCTGTGCGGATGTCTGTTGAATCCGGTAGGTCCGTCCAGATCAATTGTTCGAGGTTTCCCGACAGAAGGGATCTCATGGACGCTATACCCCCCTCTCATAACGACTTCAAAGAGTTCCGATTCCGAGATCTGATTCAAAAGGGGATCCCAAAGTTCATCGTCGTCGAAATTCTGCTCATCGCCGAGCTTCATTATCAAATCGTCGTTGTACTTCGCATTCGACTTGCCCATATTTTCGACCAATTTCAAATCGCCCTTTTGTCCCTGCATGGGCTTCGTATCCACATTCTTATCGGGTAGCCAACCGTTCGCATTGAAATTCGAGCCTTTTGCGCGGCGTACTGTCGTCTCCTTGGGGAAAGTACCCACGAAATCGGAACGGGTCAGGTATTTCATATTCCAACCCTCGACGTTCAGTCCATCGATGGAGACACCGCCCACTGCGCTATCACCCGTAAACCGATTTTCGACGCTGTAACCTGTCGCACTATCTACGTTAATGGGGATATTTGAAGCCACTTTATAGGTAATCTTTCCGCCTGTAACCCCCACGCCCGCCGCATCTGCTTTCACATTATGCGCATCGGTGGAAAGTTTGATCACATAGTCTCCCTTCTCCAAGACGTAGCCGCCCTTTTTGCCGACGCTTCCGCTCAAATTATAGCAATCATACGATTTCATGTCCTCGGCTTTGAACTTCAAGGTAACCGTTTGGACGGGATGTTTTCCTTTTTTTGCATCCAAAAGATTGGTTTTCTCAAAAGCGATCAGATTCGCGGAAGATTTCTCCACGCCGCCTTTCGTATAGGGAGGTTCATAATAAACCTCCACCACATCTTTACCGGCTCTGCCTCCTACGTTTACAACGTCGAGCTCGATGGTTATTACCGTATCGGCAGTGATCGTCGAACCGTTTGCAGGGCTAACCGACTTAACATTCCATTTGAAGTCGGTATAGGACAAGCCGTATCCGAAAGGATACTGAACCACACCATCGTACCCATGTCCGTAAACGTTGTCAATCCCGTCCCAATATCCTTCCGCATCTGCGGTTTCATACCATTTGTAGCCGACGTAAATACCTTCGAGATAGTCTATATATCGCTCGTTGCTGCTGTTGGTATAAGTTTTCTCTCCCGTGAAGCCATTCACGATATTGGCGCTCGGAGAATTTGCCCAACTCGCCGCCGCTTGGAGATCATACGCATAAGTGTCGACCAGTTTGCCAGATGGATTCACCTGTCCCCTTAAAATTTTCGCTAGAGAGATCAAACCGCTCTGCCCGGGCGTCGCGATCGCCAACGCCGCGTCGATGGCGTCGTCTTCGATAAAACCGCATTCCAGCGTTGCGGAAGTATTAAGAATCACGATGACATTTTCAAAATGTGTTTTCACATACTCAATCATCCCTTCCTCTTCGGAGGTAAGCTGCAAGTATGTTCTGTCGTTTACGATCGTGACGGTACCCGCAGCGTCAGTTGGATCGGAGCCGGGTTTGAATTTGCGTTGATATTTAGGCAGATCCAAAGATTCCCCGCCCGTTCTCGTGATCACGATGATCGAAGTATTGCTAAAGGATTCAGCCGACTCCAAAACACTCTCCGGATACTCGCTGATATCCGGTTCCACCAGGTTGAAATATTTAGGGTCGCTGTTGTAATTGAACCAACCCGTGCGGGAATCGGTGCCTCCGTTTCTAAAGACCGTGCAATAGCTTTCATAATACTTTACCAAATCGGGATTGACCTCAAACGGCTTATCCGAGAGCTCCTCCAAGGCTTCTCTCAAGCCCACGATCTTCTTCACCTCTTCATTGCCGCCGCCCCACATCGTAAAATCGCCCGAGCCGCCACCACATATCAGTAAGCCCGCGTCGCTTGAACACCAACCGAACAAGTTCACTCTTTCTACATTTTCCAAAGGCAGAGTCCGACTCTTATTTTTCAGAAGGACAAATCCCTCTTCCGCCACTTTCTGCACGGCGGCATCGCCGTCCGAAGCGTCCAAGAGATCTGCCGAAGCAAAGCCTTCTCCAAGATAATGATCGATGATGCCAGAAAAGATACTCAAAAGGACGTTTGCCGCAATGAATATGCAAACCAACACGCCTGCTATAATAAGTTGAAGGAGATGACGCGTTCTCTTTTTCATAAACTTATGCTTTCCACCGTTAATATTTTATATTTCATAAAACCATTATAACATACAAGATAAAATACTGTATTACCCTCTTTTCAAGAAACCCACCCACTCTCCTAAAACCCCACATTTTAAGAACGAAAAAAGGTCGACTAATGTCGACCAAATCCCGCGAGATACAATTGAAAAGATTAATACAGATATGATAAACGATCAATAATGTTTCATCAGGTTTAGTAGACAAAATTTTTCAGAGGAAAACGGAAAAACGACAAAAAAATAGTCAAAAATGGGCATTTTAGCCCTAAAAACGCAAAAAAGAACGCCGAAATCGCAAACGAATCAGCGTTCAGGGTTGGCGCTCGTTGTAGGTACTCTGCTTGCCTTGCTCAATGCAAATCGTTTTGTTATAGTTCTGCATCTCGCAAGGCTTCGGCCAGCCGCTAAAAACAGCAGAAATCAACTGCTGTTTCCTTAACGCTCTTTTCGAGCCCTACAAGTCCGGTAACGAGAAAAGGTCGACCGAAGTCGACCTTTGTCTGCTTGTCTAAAGCTCACAAAATAGCTGGCACTCTTTGCTTTTCTTTAGACCCCTACAATTACCTCCCCAGGTTCATTTTTTTAGTTCTTTATATAAAGAATACCTATCAGCACTAACGTGCATTTCATAATAGTCAACCTTTAAACTTTTGGCAATTCGTTGGAGTTTTCGTTTGTATTTTTCTTTACACTTTATCCCTGCATATATGGCTTTTATTTTCAAGTTAAGAACAGAACAGAAAACCGCTTCCCCACTCCCGTTATCTTCTCCTTCATAAAACGCTCTAAACTCTTTTTCATTCCCCCAAGAGACGTGCTTGGAGCTTGCTATACCTTTTATTTCTTCCGTTTTGTTCCTCTGAGATAATATAGCTTCAAAAGGTGTTTTTGCATTATAACTATCAGCGATCCATCGTTCAACATCCAATGCCAGTGTTTTTTTTATTCTCTTTGAATATAAAACCGGCTTAATTATTTCCATTGCTTCTTTTGATCTGTCCAAGACCTCATATTCACAACAAAACCCTTCATGATTATTTGTATAATACGCCCACATAGAAATATTTGTTTCCAATTCAGCGCTAAACGATGCTGTTTTAAGTGTATTCTTATAATAATCCATAAATCTTTTATAAGCACTGAACGCGCCATCTTCATTCAATAGCTCATTACCGAGCCTATCCTTTTTCCCTTTAACAGATGTCTTATCTATATCTAAATTCACCATCTCAAACGGATCATTTTGATTACTAAACAAATCCACCCATATTTTATTCTCCTTTAAAGTAGTAAGCTTGCGAGAATTCATCTTTTTGCATCTACCTAAGGAAAAAAATTTAAACAATGAATTAGGCATTACCTCGGCTAAATAAGATAGAGCGCCATCATAATTTCGCTCTAAAAGGTATCCTACATACTTTTTCCTACTGAATCTCATATTTTTCACCCATTATAATCTTGTAATAGAATATTGACTTTATCACTCGTTTCTCATTTTGTTTCATAATATATATTTAATGCTTTTTTATACTCACTTCCTAGCAATTCTCCTCTTAATCCATATTTATTCCTTGCTTGTTTTCTAAAAAAAATAGCATTTATATTATTCTTATAAGGAACAAAAGTGTCCCTTATCCTCATTTTGTCTAATTCATGAAATTCAGATTGCACGAATTGGCGCGGGATTATAGGCTCGCCCCTTTTTTTACATTGATCCTTTATTGTGGTTATTTGTCTATTAAGCCAAATTGGATCATAGAAACCTTTTTCACGCAATGTATTTGCAATAAAAGAATTGGCCTTTCTCCAAACATCATTCTGAATATTCTTCAATATGCCTTTTTTATCAGAAACGAGTAATGTCTTGCAATGCAAATATTGTTCTTGATTTAACAGCGAAACCTTTTCTGATTTCATCACAAAAAGAATCTCTTCACTATACTCATAAATGCCATGGTCGTATAGAATAATGGAATACTTAGGCGAAACCGGCATAATAACTATTAAACCAGCTACGCCTAACCCTATACCATATTGTGACTGAAAAGGATTAAACAACAAAACAGGATGATCCGAACAAACAAATTCCGACTCTTCCGATACCGCAATTTTCATTGTTAAATCATTAAACAATGATAAACCATTTTTTGCTGTTTTCATGTCTTGTTTTGCGAATTCTTCTTGTTTGTGTTTTGCCAATTCTTGCTTTGCAAATTCACGTGCATTTTCTTTATTTACATTTATACCATAAAACTGCGCGACTATCGGAATCATCTTTTCGTGCGCTTCCACAAGCATCCGTTTAGTGGTATCAATTGTGCGCACGGTTCGCATATGTTGGATAACCATATATTTTTTCAAAATCATCTCTTGTTTTTTTGAAATTGTTTCACCTCTTATGATCGCGCGAAAAACCGGGGCAACCGCATCTTCATAGTGAGAAAGCCACGTTTCCCATTCTCCATCTTTTCCATACAAGTAATCACTTTGACATTGTGAATCATACGGCACTGCCCTATCTATAACCGCATCTTTAGTCACATTATATAAAAAGACTTTTCCATCTGTAGAAAAATTCTTCAATAAACACTTTGGGGCATAATGTTGATCTTTTTGTTTTGCCACAGTTTACCTCATATACATATCCATTCGATTGTGCAATTAAAAAACACCCTCAGGGTATCCTTCTAATCATTCTACTTCTTCCCAAAAACCATTTAAATAATAGCATATGTCCAACCGTTTTTCAAGTATAATGGATTTACTATACCCTAAAGGAGATACCTATGAAAAAACCAACGGAAGATCTAAAAGAAACTATTCTCAGCGGAATAAAAACTAAGAAAAGTGTCCTTGAATTAGCTAAAGAATACCATATCTCGAGAACGACGATTTACCGATGGAAGAAAGAAGAAGCGGAAAAACCTGACCAGATAGTGACGAATAAGGAAGTTAAACTTCTTTTGAAAAAAGTCGCTCGTCTGGAGGAGATTATACAAATTATTAAGGAGGCGGAATGCTTGCCAACTGCCCCATTGCGAGATCGGCTTTACGCATTGGAGCGGATATATGGGACACATAGCGTTCACATTTTGTGTGAAGCTCTTGAAGTTGATCGCGGTACCTTCTATAACCACTTACTCCGCAACAAGAAGACGAATACATGGTATGCTAAGCAAAGAGAAGAGCTGCGTGTTGCAATTCAACGCGTGTATGATGAGAACCGACAGCTCTATGGCTCCGGAAAGATAACCGCCGTTCTAAAGGCAGAAGGGTACCATACTTGCGAGAACACCGTTCGCCGGCTGATGACGGACATGGGGATAAAAAGTGTTCGCCAACGCACCAAAGCCTTATATGAAAGGGAACGAAAATCATTCTGTAAAAACCTTGTAAATCAAAACTTTACCGCAGAACGACCCAATCAGATATGGGTCAGCGATGTCACTTGCTATCATTTTCAAGAAAAGAACTATTATATTTGTGCGATTCTTGATCTATTTTCAAGAATGGTCATCGGATATAAGATTGGCTTGAGGAACAGCACTCAACTTGTAAAATCCACCTTCAAATTAGCTTACGAATCACGAAACCCGCCTAAAGGATTGATCTTTCATACCGATCGAGGAACAAATTACAGATCACATGCGTTTGTTTCATACCTCCACTCTTTAGGCGTCGTACAATCATTCTCTCGCGCACATATTCCCTACGATAATTCCGTTGTGGAATCATTCTTTTCCTCCTTTAAGAAAGAGGAATTGTACCGCTGGAAATATAAATCAAAAGAGGCTTTGTTCTCTTCGATCGACGAATACATCGTTTTTTACAACACAAAACGCATTCATTATAACAACAAATACAAAACACCGTTGGCAAAAGAGTTAGCATTTTCCGCAGAAAAGAAGAAAGAATGTAATGATCAAGACGGTTCGCAATGATGAGGCTTTCGCATTTCCCACCCACTTTTCGAATGTTACGACAATTGATGTAACACAAAGAACCTCGAAATAAAGATAAAAAACTACGGAAATATAGGACTAAATAAAAAAATCACCTATTGATGTAACGAACTAAGTGTTCAAATCTCAATAGGTGATTCAGTTGGCGCTCGTTGTAGGGCTCGAACCTACGACACTGCGGTTAACAGCCGCATGCTCTACCGACTGAGCTAAACGAGCATTTTTGCTCCCTGCGTAGGGAATACGTAGGGAGTTAGTGATATCCGGCGGCGTCATCGTCTCCCGGGCCGTGACCAGCCAAGTACCATCAGCGCGAAGAGGCTTAACTTCCGTGTTCGGGATGAGAACGGGTGGGTCCCTCTTGCCATAGCCACCGGAATGGTTGGA